>Ga0209609_10001066_pt1 | contig 16112 bp, 15 predicted proteins | sample LakKivw325mmetaG_FD_184136 | JGI IMG/M metagenome (GOLD analysis project Ga0209609, IMG submission 184136) | Anoxic lake water microbial communities from Lake Kivu, Rwanda to study Microbial Dark Matter (Phase II) - Lake Kivu water 325m metaG... | ecosystem: Environmental > Aquatic > Freshwater... | reverse complement strand
GAAGAAACGAGCCCTTCTCTACTTGAGAAAGCTCTTGCGGCCTATTTTCCCTGGTAGGAAGCCAATGAGGGGAAGCGCGAGAAAGAGTAACCGTAGTCTCTACAAAACTATTCCATGCCTGGCAATTAGGACATCGCCCTAGCCACTTGGCACTTTCCTTACCACATTGCTGACAAACAAAAATACTTTTGGATTTACCCTGACTAGGCTTCAAATTATTTAGCTAAGATAATTAATACTCGATAACAGCTATCTTGTCACCGGTTTTAACAAGTTGACCTGCTGAAACTGCTACTTCTATGACCGAGCCTTTTACTGGAGACAATATAGGGTTTTCCATCTTCATGGCCTCTATAGTGCAAATTACTCTGCCTTCCTCAACAGTATTACCGACAATAACATTGACTTGCAATATTTTCCCCGGTAGCGGTGCTTCAATTACCTCTTGTGCCATTTCTACATAGTCTCCTTAACTAGTGACTTCATTACAATTTTCTCACCATCGCAGTCCACCACCACAGTATCTCCGGGTAAGAATTCACCCCGTAGGAAAGCCTCGGAAAGAGGGTCTTCAAGCAAATTCTGAATTACACGGCGTAGAGGACGTGCTCCAAAAACAGGGTCATAGCCTTTACTGCCGAGAAAATCCTTAGCAGTGTCGGTGATTTCTAAAGTTATATTCTTTTCTCTCAGTGGAGTGGCAACTTGGTTAAGCATTAAGTCAACAATCTGACGAATGTGCTCTTTAGTTAAGGCGTGAAAGACGATCGTGGCATCAATACGGTTGAGGAACTCAGGGCGGAAGGTTTTCTTCATTGCCCCAAGCACCTTCTCCTTCATCTTTTCATATTCCACTTGCTGTTTTTCTTTGCTATCAATATGAGTAGCGAAACCGATGCTCATATCACGCTTAATAAGCTCGGCGCCGATGTTACTAGTCATAACTATGATGCTATTGCGGAAATCAACGCGACGCCCCTTGGCATCAGTTAAATGACCGTCATCGAAAATCTGGAGTAGCATGTTGAATACATCGTAATGTGCCTTTTCAATTTCATCGAGAAGAATACAACTGTAAGATTTGCGCCTTACTGCCTCAGTTAATTGGCCACCTTCTTCATAGCCGATATAGCCAGGAGGTGCTCCAACCAGACGAGCCACGGTATGACGTTCCATAAACTCCGACATGTCAAGCCTGATTAGAGCATCTTCACTGCCAAACATGAATTCGGCCAGGGTTTTGACTAACTCGGTTTTACCCACTCCGGTAGGCCCTAAAAATATGAAGGCACCGATGGGACGTCGGGGGTCTTTCAAGCCAGCTCGAGCTCTTCTCACCGCTTTGGCTACGGTGTTTATGGCTTCATCCTGGCCAATGATGCGACGGTGCAAAGCCTCCTCCATTTGAAGAAGGCGGCTAGTTTCATCAGTAGTCAATCTCACCACCGGGACCCCAGTCCACATGCTAGTCACTTCGGCAATGTTGTCCGCAGTAACTGTGGGTTTGCCCAGCTCCTGCTTAACTTGCCATTCTTTTTCCATCATGCCAACCTTTTCTATTAGCTGGAGCTCGCGGTCACGCAGCTCAGCGGAATATTCATACTGTTGAGCGGCAATAGCTGACTCCTTCTCTTTGCGTACGCTTTCTAGAGCTTGCCTCGCCTCGGTTAAACCAATGGGGGCGCTACCATGTTTGATGCGCACCCGAGAGCTAGCCTCATCTACTAAATCAATAGCCTTATCAGGCAAAAAGCGATCGGGTATATACCTGGCGGCCAAAGAAGCTGCTGCCTGTAAGGCTTCATCACTTATAATTAGGCGGTGGAATTCCTCATACCTATGTTTGATGCCTCGCAAAATTTCCAGAGTCTCTTCTACAGTAGGTTCAGCTACCAAGACAGGCTGAAACCTCCGTTCCAAAGCCGGGTCTTTCTCTACATGTTTGCGGTAATCGTCGAGGGTGGTAGCACCAATACACTGTATTTCCCCACGAGACAGTGAGGGTTTTAAGATGCTAGAAGCGTCGACAGCGCCCTCAGCAGCTCCAGCACCGACAATAGTCTGCATTTCATCGACAAATAAGATACAATTGCCGGCAGCTTTCTCCTCAGCAATAACTCTCTTTAGTCTCTCTTCAAATTCGCCACGATACTTCGTTCCGGCTACCAGTGCACCTATATCTAAGGCGACTATTCTTTTACCCTGTAATACCTCGGGGACATCCCCAGCTACTATGCGCTGAGCTAGCCCTTCAACAATAGCTGTTTTGCCCACGCCTGGTTCACCTATAAGTGCTGGGTTATTCTTGGTACGGCGGCTTAGTATTTGAGTTACTCTCTCGATTTCCTTGGTGCGTCCAATAATGGGGTCAAGCTTATCCGCTCGGGCTAGGGCAGTTAGGTCTGTTCCAAGTTGATCCAGTGTTGGTGTGCGTGTAGCACTACGAGTAGTACGAGCATGTATTGCTTCGTGCCTCATAACGCGGTTGACTTCGTCACGTGCCTGCTCCAGAGTAATGCCGAAACTCTCTAAAACATTACTGGCCACTCCTTCGCTTCCACGCAGTAACCCGAGTAGAAGGTGTTCAGTGCCTATGTAGTTAGAATTAAAACGGCGTGCTTCATCAACAGCAAGTTCAATAACTCTTTTAGCCCGAGGAGCGAGGCTAACTTCTCCGCTGGTTTGTTTCCCTCCCTTCCCAACTACAAACTCCACCGCTGCTTGCACTTTATTCAGTGGGACACTTAGATTGGTTAGAACTTTAGCCCCTATTCCTGATTCATCCGCTATTACTCCCAACAATATATGCTCGGTATCAATGTAACTGTGGCCTAGGCGCCTGGCCTCCTCTTGGGCACGCATTAGCACCTTACGAGCTCCTTCGGAGAACCTTTCAAAGCTATTACTCATATTCAACTCTCCAGGTCCAATATCTGTTGCTTAATCTTAAGCCAATTATAGATTATGCTGCTCTTTATAGTCAAACTACATAGCTCTCGAGAGCGTTTATTTTGTCACCCTGAGCGATAGCGAAGGGTCTAGATTCTTCGCTCTGCTCAGAATGACAGAAAGAGGTTGCTAAACGGCCTCATAGAGCGGTTGAAACAATGGCTAAATTATAATAAAATATTGAAGGTTATCAAAGGCTAAAAATGCGAGTTATTGGTGGTAAAGCCAAGGGAACTTTGCTAAAAGCTCCTCCGAGGCAGTTGATTCGCCCCACAACCAGTGTAGTGAAGGAAGCTATTTTCTCTATTTTGGAGAATACTGTTAGTTGTTGGGATCGCGTTCTTGATTTATATGCCGGCAGTGGTGCTCTGGGTATAGAAGCTCTAAGCCGCCAGGCAGAGTGGGCCGATTTTGTTGAGCGGAGTAGAAAATGCTGTGACATTATTAAATACAATTTGGATAGGGCGAGGCTATTAGACAAAGCCCATATTTATTGCTGTAGCGCCAGTAAGGCAGTTGCTTTTCTTAGTAATAATTATGATATCATCTTTATGGATCCCCCTTACTCAGACCCTTCTGTGGGTAATTTGTTGGCCACTATAGCTAACTCAAAATTATTAGGAGAAAACACTACTATCGTAATTTGTCATGCAAATCGCTTTCCACTAAGTTCTGATTATGATGGATTACATCTAGCTAAACAACGCCACTATGGTGATACCTTTATTTCCATTTACCAAGGGGAGGGTTAAGCTATGACAATAGCGGTCTATCCTGGAACCTTCGACCCCATTACCAACGGGCACCTTGATATTATCAACCGTGCCTCAGCCGTTTTTGATAAGCTAACTATCGGTGTCTATGATCAGCCTGAGAAACAGCTACTTTTCTCCCTGGAAGAAAGGATGGATATGGCGGAGAAAGCAGTAGCTGATTTGCCTAATGTATGTGTTAAATCTTTTAGTGGGCTTACTGTTGATTTTATTCGTGAGGTGGGGGGGACAGTTATGATCCGGGGGTTGAGGGTGAGTTCTGATTTTGAACGAGAATTTGAAATGGCACTGATGAATAAAAAGCTGGCCCCAGATGTCGAGCTAATTTGTTTAATGACAAGCTCTGAATATCAATTCCTTAGCTCTAGCCTGATTAAAGAAGTAGCTAAGCTAGGAGGTTGCCTTCGAGGCATGGTCCCTGCCCATGTTGCTACTGCTCTGAGGGAAAAGTTCTCAGTAAGGATTCCTGGGGGTTTAAAAAGGGAAGGCTAGGTGTTAAAATAAAGCAAATAAAATTTTAAGGAGGTCATGTAAAGATGGCGTATAAAATTACTGACGAGTGCATTGCTTGTGGCGCTTGCCTGCCAGAATGTAAAAATGAGGCCATTAGCGAGGGGGAGACAATTTACATTATTGACCCCAATAAATGCACTGAGTGTGTCGGCTGGTTTGAATCATCTAAATGTGTTGAGGTTTGCCCTGTGGATTGTTGCATTCCTGATCCTGATCATAAAGAAACACGCGAGCAGCTTCTAGAGAAATGGCGTAAGCTATATCCGGGCGAGACACCGGCTGTTACTTAATTCACTATTTGAAGCCAGTCATCGTACAGTTATCAAGTCTTGAAGGGTACGGTAATACTAGCTTATTCATAATTTTACCTGAAATAGTGCTAGGGTGGAATAAAGCTTTTAAAGGTTCGTATATCTTCAGGTATTTTAGCATTGGAATAAGTAGCATAAGTAAGTTTATGGATTCCTTATAAGAGACAGAGGACACATTTTTGAACCCGGCATTTTGAAGGATATCTGTAAGGGTCTTTGTGGTAAATTGGTTGATATGGAGCTTCCTTATATTCCACCATTTTCTACGGAAAATTCTTGCTGGTATCCCTTCGATGTCTGGAGTTGATACGATTAATAGCCCTCCTGGTTTAAGTATTCTGTGGGCTTCTTTGAGGATGGCAAGTGGGTATGGGAGGTGTTCAAGAACCTGCCATAAGGTGACTATATCGAAACAGTTTTCTGGAAATTGCCGTTCTTCAAAAGCTCTTGCTTCTATGGCTAAGCTGAATTCTCTTTTGGCATATGCTGCGGCATCTTGTGATAATTCAATCCCTTTAGCAACGTACCCGGCCCTGGAGGCATTATATAGGAAAAAACCCTCACCACAACCTATATCTAAAAGATTTGTGCCCTTCTTATACCTTTTAATTAATTCTACTTGCGATTTAGCAGCACGTAAACGACTCTCCCGAATAATAGAGGCATCGGCACTTTTCCTTTGGGAGTAGTCCTCATTGATTTTGCTTCCTTTTTCAATGGGATTTACATATATCAGATGACAATTGCGGCATTTGACATGCCTTCCATACTTGCCTCCCGGTAACATGTATACAGTCTCTACGCCTTCTTGGAAATCGTCCTGTTTCATATTAGAGTCGAAGAGCACAATAAAATCATTCTGTCCGCAATTAGGACAATGGCGATATTCAAAAAGCGGATCCAATTTCACCCTCACCCTAGCCCTCCCCCATCGAGGAAGAGGAAACAGAAAGATTTTTAGCCTTGTTATAAGCGGCGGCAACAGCCTCAAGAAGGAGAGAACGAAAGCTCCCTTTTTCTAATTGAAGAAGAGCCTCTGCCGTGGTTCCTCCTGGTGAAGTAACCATGCTTCTCAACTCAGCAGGGTGTTTGCCCGTCTTTTGAACAGCATGGGTAGAGCCTACTATGGTTTGCATCACTAATTTCTCGGCTATATCGCGTGGCAAACCAATATGGACGCCGGCATCAATAAGTGCCTCGATGAAAAGAAACACGTAAGCCGGACCACTTCCGCTTAAGGCGGTAGCCATGTCTAGATATTTCTCATCAGCAACGTAAATTTGCTCGCCCAAAGCACCAAGGACAGATTGAGCCATCTCCCTCTGTTTTTGGTTAACTTCTGTAGTTGCTGTCCATACGGTCATTCCCTCACCAATTTGCCCTGGCATATTAGGCATAGCCCTGATAATGCCAGGATGCTTCAAGCCATGCTGTAAAGTAGACAAGCTGGCGCCAGCTACTATGGATAATACAAGAGTCATCGGCTGTAGGCTTTCAGCTTTCAGTATCTCCTCCATTGCCTGAGCTAGGTCCTGAGGCTTCACGGCCAGGATAATCAAGTCAGCACCTTCTATTGCCTTTCTATTATCAGCTAAGGTGCTCACTCCATATTCTCGGCTTAATAGTTCTCGTCGTGATTGCCTCACATCGCTAACTATAATATTGGCGGGCATAGCAATATTTTTGTTAAGAAGGCATCCTATCATCGCCTCCCCCATAGTCCCACCGCCAATAAAAGCTATGCGCATTTCCATTTCTCACTTGGCGACAATATTTATCACCCTCTTAGGGACGTAAATGATATTAGCGATCTTCTTGTTGCTAGTGTAGGTTCTTACTCGCTCCCGCTCCAGTGCTAATTCCTTGGCTTCAATCTCAGTGATAGAAGCAGGCACAATTAGTTTATCCCGTAATTTGCCGTTTATCTGGATGATGAGGGTGATCTCTTCTTCCTTAGCCAGCTCTTCATCCCACCTCGGCCAAGATTGATTGTGAATGCTGTAAGGATGCCCTGTCCTAGCCCATAGCTCCTCAGCAAGATGGGGGGCGGTAGGAGCGAGGAGAAGCAGCAAATATGTAATGGTTTCCTGCCAAAGCGAAATTGATATATTCTTTGCTTCCTGTACCCTGGATAAATAATTAGTAAACTCCATGAGGCTAGCCAGCATGGTATTAAAGCGAAACTTTTCCAGATCTTTGGTTACCTTTTTAATTGTCTTATGAATAACATGGCGGAACTCTTTCTCTGCCTTTGGCCCAACATCCTGATTGGTGTAGCCTCCCTCTAGCAAACTCCACACCCTGTTTAGCCACCTGCTTATGCCTACAATGCTGCTATCGCTCCATTCTCCTCCCAACTCCCAGGGGCCGATAAACATAAGGTAACCACGAACAGCATCAGCCCCTAATTCAGCCACATATTCATCCGGAGCAATTACATTGCCTTTAGATTTACTCATCTTACCCCCGCGGTAAATTATCGTTCCTTGATTAAATAGACGGGTAAATGGCTCATCAAAGTCGACCAAGCCTATGTCTCTTATTGCTTTAATGAAAAAGCGGGAGTAGAGGAGGTGCATAACAGCATGCTCAGCGCCACCAGTATACAAATCCACAGGCAGCCAATACTTCACCTTTTTAGCATCAAAGGGGACATTATCAATTTTTGGGCTGGTATACCTCAAAAAATACCAGTTAGAGCACATAAAGGTATCCATAGTATCGATCTCCCGTCGTGCCGGTCGAAAACATTTAGGACAGGTGGTATTAACAAATGACTGGCAATATTTCAAAGGAGACTCGCCAGTGGGTCTAAACTCGGCATCAGGAGGGAGCAAAACAGGCAAATCCTTCTCAGGTACGGGGACTATGCCGCACTTATCACAATAGACTATCGGTATTGGCGCCCCCCAGTACCTCTGCCTGGAGATAAGCCAATCCCGCAGGCGATAAGCAATGGCTTTTTTACCCCAACCTTTTCTCTCTATCAAATTACAAATCCGCTCATATCCCTGTGCGCTAGGTAAGCCATTAAACTCCTCGGAATTTACCATTGTGCCGGGCTCAGTATATGCCTCTGCTAGTTCCTCGCCTGACCAACCTGGAGGAGCAATAACTGTTCGTACAGGGAGATTAAACTTCTTAGCAAACTCAAAATCTCTCTCATCATGAGCTGGAACCCCCATTACTGCTCCGGTACCATAAGTTGGCAAGACGTAATCAGTAATCCAGAGAGGCACTTTCTCCCCGTTTAACCTGTTGATGACATAGCTTCCCAAAAAGGTTCCCGTTTTCTCCTTGCCCAAAGCTGTCCGTTCGTACTCCGTCTGTTGCCTACTCCAGGCAATATACTCTTCTACCTTAGCCTTATACTCCAGGGTAGTCAATTTGGGAACTAGGGGATGCTCTGGCGCCAGAAGGAAGAAAGTTACCCCAAAGATAGTATCAGGGCGAGTGGTAAACACCCTTATCTCTTTTTGCTCTATATCCTCATGCTCTAAGCCAAAGGAAACCTCAGCACCCTCGCTTTTGCCAATCCAGTTTCTCTGCATTGTCTTTATGCGCTCTGGCCAATCTATGTGGCTGAAGTCGAGGAGTTCCTCGGCATATTTGGTGATCCTGAAAAACCACTGCTCCAGATCCTTTTTAGTCACCTGGCTGCCACAACGCTCGCAAAATCCTTCCCCTATCACCTGTTCATTAGCCAACACCGTCTGGCACTTAGGACACCAATTGACTGGTGCCTTAGCGCGGTAAGCCAGACCAGCGTGATAAAGTTTCAGGAAAAACCACTGCGTCCACTTATAATACTCAGGGAGGCAGCTAACTACCTCTCGATTCCAGTCATAGATTGCCCCCATGCTCTTGAGCTGGCGGCGCATATGCTCTATATTCGCCATTGTCCAGTCATAAGGGTGGATACCGTGACTAATGGCGGCATTCTCTGCCGGTAGTCCAAAAGCATCGAAGCCCATGGGATGAAGCACATCATATCCCTGCATTCTCTTAAATCTGGCATGGACATCTGAAGGAGCCATAGCGTACCAATGCCCAATGTGGAGGTCTCCTGAGGTATAGGGGAACATGGTCAGAGCGTAAAATTTTGGCCGACTGCTATCTTCTTTGACCTCATAGATGCGGTCAGCAGCCCATTTCTCTTGCCATTTCCTCTCGATTTCTTGAGGGTTATATTTCAGAGCCATATTGGTAGAAGTTTAACCTAATTTTAAGGTAAATTAAAGGGCTCTTCTATCTTGGGGGAGGAACAAGGAAGGCTGTTGATGGGAATTTTTGCTAAACGGTGGCTAAATATGCACTCGAGACATATTTAGTATTCCTACCCAATCCTGAAACCTGTTCTCCAAACTTCGAGTACCAGCCCCATTTCCTTCAATTGGAGAAAGAAGTGCAAGAGCAGGGGCGAGAATGGTGCAGCAGTTAGACTATGGAGAAGGTTAATTTGTGGTAATCAACGCTGTTAGGCAAACTAGTGAGGCTAAGTAGACGAAAGACGGAACCTTTAGCATAACTTTCAACTTACTCTCGTAGCAGCCTAGTAAATTCCTCCTTACTTAGCCCAGCGTCCCGAATCAAGGACCTTAATAACCCACGTCCTAGCTCTTTATGTCTGGGCACTGACAGCCTGTGTCCAGAACGATGAAGCAAAATCATATGGCTACCCTCAGTATGGTCCCAGACATATCCAATCTTACACATGGTTTTGACAAAATCGTCTCCTGATATTACAGGGAGACGAGTCACTAAACTGCAACCTCCACCTCTTCAACATCGGTTGTAGGTATTGGCTCTTCGTGCTTCCGCATGCTGGCTATGTATCCCTGGATAGCCTCCCTGATATTGGCGATAGCCTCTTCTTTAGTTCTCCCCTGCGAGTGGCATCCAGGTAACGCTGGGCAACTGACAACAATGTATCCATCCTCGTCTTGCTCAAAAGTAATCGCGAACTTCATAAATCTCCTCCTCATTTCTACCAAGCACAGACAATATTACCATCGCGAAAATCCAATTTAACTGGGATTGGTCGCGTGTGTACCCCGACATTAACGCCAAAATTTCTCAAGAAATTTCTGTATAAAGCAGTCTCCGCGCTACCCCGCAGGTTTCTAGCACTCCCAATACAAAAACCTTTATCACCTCCATGAAAAGCTGCCGAAACTTTTGAATTACTCTTCTTGTGTATGAGAGTGACGAGTATCCCCGACGGACAAACTCCAACTGTTTTAGGATAATCATTAGGCAGCTTGGCATATTCAGCCTTCCTCCACACGCAGAATTCCCAGGAGCTGTCAAGTCTCTTTTTGTTTTGAATTCTGAGTTCGCCATTTATTGGTTTGGTCGAGCAAGGTATGCGCTGGTTCATTTCACTCAAGCTTTCCGTAATCTACCAAAGCGGGTTTATTGTATCACACACGGGAGCAATCAGTTTGCTAACTTTTGTTAAACTTTTGCAAGCAGTGGAGCTGATGGGATTCGAACCCACTACCTTTTGACTGCCAGTCAAACGCTCTCCCAATTGAGCTACAGCCCCCACTTTTAAAACTATAGCAAGAAATCTGAGAAAACTCAAGCTAGAAGCTTAGCCCCAGCCACTGCAATACAGTCCGCAGGCCAAAGTATCCCAGATAAGCCAGAACCATGTTTTTGATTGTCCTCCCGGCCCAGGTCAAGAGGAAAAACTTGGTTAGACCAAAGCGAAGCATGCCCATAAACACAGCGAAAGGATAGTAAATGGGATTGAGAACTGATGCCATGAGGAAAACAGTCTTGGAGCCGTGGCGTTGCAATATATTGCCAAATCGAGTATAAAGAGCACTGTTATTATCTCGGAATAACCCCCTGCCACCGTAGCCAGTGAAATAAGCACCCACAGCACCTATAGTTTCGCCAATTCCAGCTACAGCGCCAACTATAGCCGGGTTTAACACTCCACCTAAGGTGAACGTAATTATGATGCCAAGACCATAGACAACTAGAGTCCCACTAGCAAGCGTGTTGATGATAAAGCAACCAAGATAACCCCAGTGCCTTATCTCACCCAGATAGTCTCGATGCTGAATAATAAGAACACAGAATATTATAGTAATTGCTAGGGATAGCCCCCCTACGATGGCTTCCCGCTTAGTGGGTTTCAATTTCACAGTCTAGTATTATATCCTTGCCTCGGCAGTTTTTATAGTGGTAAAGCTTAATTCCTCTCCTTCTACTCCGATAGCTATGGTATCTCCCTCTTTAGACTCACCCTTTAATATTTTGGTTGATAGTGGATTTTCCACATATCTTTGGATAGCCCGACGCAGGGGGCGAGCCCCATATACTGGGTCATAGCCTCTTTTTACCAGCCAATCTTTGGCTTCAGGACTGATCTCGATTTTGATATTCCGTTCAGCCAACCTCTGCTCTACCTCCCGAACAAGCAAGTCAACAATGCTCTTCAAGTTCTCCTCGGTCAAAGGATGAAATATAATGACATCGTCTATTCTATTAAGCAACTCAGGGCGAAAAGTTTGCTTCAAAGCACTTTCTATGGTTTTCTTCATTCTTTGTTCATCTGCTTTGTCCCTATGTTGAAAGCCAATAGCCTGGCGCTGGAATTCCTCAGTGCCCAGGTTACTGGTCATAATCACCACTGTGTTTTTGAAATCCACAGTCCGACCATGCCCATCGGTAAGCCTGCCGTCTTCTAGTAGCTGCAATAGTATGTTAAATACCTCAGTATGTGCCTTCTCTACCTCATCGAAGAGGATAACTCGGTAAGGGCGGCGCCTCACTGCCTCAGTTAACTGACCACCTTCTTCATAACCGACATAGCCAGGTGGTGCGCCAATGAGGCGAGATACAGTATGTTTTTCCATATACTCTGACATATCTAATCTCACTATGGCTTCTTCATCATCGAAGAGGAATTGTGCCAAAGCTCGAGCTAGCTCCGTCTTACCTACGCCAGTGGGACCGAGAAAAATAAAGCTACCTATGGGACGCTTAGGATCCTTAAGTCCAGCTCGGCCCCGTCGGATAGCTTCGGAAATGGCTACCACCGCCTCCTCCTGGTCCACTATTCTCTGGTGAAGCCTCTCTTCCATGTGAACCAATTTGTCACTTTCACTTTCAAGCATTCGAGAGACTGGAATGCCTGTCCATTGGGAAACTAGCTGAGCAACATCCTCCTCGTCCACCACACCGTCAATTTTCCCTTCCCGCTGCCACTGAAGTTTGGCATTATTGTATTCCTGCTCTAACCTCAATCTTTCTGCTTTCAGCTCTGCTGCCCTTTGGTAAGCTCTCCGTTGTGAAGCAGCTTCTTCCTCATCACGCAAATGCTTTATCTCTCGGTCTAGTTTTTTAACTTCCTCCGGGGCACTTTCCATGTCAATGCGTAGTTTGCTGGCGGCTTCATCGATTAGATCAACCGCCTTATCAGGCAAGAATCTATCAGAGATATATCTCTGGCTCAGCTTGGCAGCAGCTACTAGAGCTAAATCATCGATTTTTATCTTATGATGGGCTTCATATCTGGGGCGGAGTCCTCGAAGCATCTCTATGGTTGCTTCTACACTGGGTTCGCCAATGAAGACAGGTTGGAACCTCCTTGCCAATGCTGCGTCCTTCTCAAGGCGTTTTCGATATTCATCAAGAGTGGTAGCTCCGATGCATTGAAGTTCACCACGAGCCAGCGCTGGCTTGAGCATACTGCTGGCATCAACTGCTCCCTCGGCAGCCCCGGCTCCTACTACGGTATGAAGCTCGTCAATAAACAGAATGACTTCTCCACTCGCCTGACGGACTTCGTCTAAGACCGCTTTTAGCCTCTCTTCGAATTCCCCTCGGAATTTGCTCCCTGCCACCAGTGCTCCCATGTCCAAGGCAACCGCCCTTTTCTCTTTGAGGGAGTCAGGGACGTCTCCAGCCACAATCTTCTGGGCTAATCCTTCGGCAATTGCTGTCTTGCCTACGCCAGCGTCACCAATAAGCACAGGATTATTCTTGGTGCGGCGTGAGAGTATCTGTATTACACGTTTGACTTCCTTCTCCCGACCAATTACCGGGTCGAGTTTACCTTGACGAGCTAGTTCGGTGAGGTCATGTCCATATTTTTCCAGAGAGCGATATTTGCTTTCCGCATATTGGTCAGTAACCCGATGAGCGCCGCGAATTTTGCGTAAAGCTTGGTAAACCCTTTCTTGGTTGATGCCAAATTCATTTAGGATTGCCGCGGCTTCGCCTCTGCTTTCGGCAGCAACGGCAATGAGGAGGTGTTCTGTGCTGATGAACTCGTCCTTAAGCCTGTCAGCCTCCTGGCGGGCATTTTGCATAAGTTGAGAAATTCGTGGTGTGGCATAAATTTGCATTCCCTCGTAAGCCACTTTAGGGAAGGCTTCAAGCGTTCTCTCCACTCGCCTTTTCATTGCCTCAACATCCACACCTAGTTCTCGTAATATGTCCTGAGTTACCCCCCCTTGTTGCTCCAGCAAAGCTAATAAGATGTGCTCTACATCCCATTGATTGTGATGATAACGACGAACTAACTCCTGTGATGCCGCTAAAACCTCTTGAGCTTGCTCGGTAAATTTCTCTGGCGTCATGGTTCTATTCCTCCTTACATCCTATATGAGAATGTTTATTAACACTAAATTGTCACTCTGAGCGAAGCGAAGAGTCTAAAGGAGATTCTTCGCCCATAGGGCTCAGAATGACAAAAAACGAAGTTCCTAAACAATCTCCTTACCTCGCTTAATTTCTTCCATCACTTTTATATTATAAACATTTTTTACGCACTTGGCATAATGCTTATTAGCTGTGCGAGCAGGGCTACCCAGGAAAATGAAAGGGGTGTTTAAAAATGCAGTGCGAGGCTTTAGCCTCGTGCACGACCCTGAAGGGTCGCACTACCAGAATCTTGGGGTGAATGGGTATTAAAACTGGGTGAGGCAAAGCTAGTTTTGAATCTGAGGCAAAATTAAACAGCCTCTAGAAAGGAAGGTGGTGATGTAGATAGCGATAGAAAGATGGCGACTAAAGAGAAGAAATGATTAACTAAGACCCCCCCACTCTCAGGCTTCAGCAATTCAGTGAGCTGTTTCAAAATCCTGGCTATAGCCCCTAAAATATGCCTTTCATACTCATAAGAATAAATGGGTAAAGTTTTGCCCTCGATAGTTTGGCAATCTGCGTATACTTGCGTATAAAAGTTGTCAACAGGGCAGTTTAAGGTCTATACTAAAAAGATTGGGGTTGACTAACTATGGCGATAAAACGAGATTATTATGAAGTGTTGGGCGTGCCGCGGAACGCCAGTGATGAGGAAATCAAGAGGGCGTTTCGCAAGCTGGCTTTTCAGTATCATCCCGACCACAATAAAAATCCCGGGGCAGAAGATAAATTTAAGGAAATAAATGAGGCTTACCAGATCCTTTCTGACCCGGAGAAAAGGAGTAGTTACGACCGCTATGGTCGAGTAGCTACGGAAGAATGGCATGGTTTTCCTGATTTTGGTGGGCTAGGTGATATTTTCGAATCCTTTTTCGGTGGTTTTAGTGGGAGTCCCTTTGGTAGGACTGCCCAGCGTGCTCCACAAAAAGGGGATAGTCTGCAAACCCACCTCACCCTTTCTTTTGAGGAAGCAGTCTTTGGCTGCCAGAAAGAAGTTGAAATACAGCGTATTGAGAACTGTCCTTCATGCCATGGCATTGGTAGCCAGCCAGGGACAAATCCTCAAACTTGCCCCGAGTGTCGTGGGACAGGACAGGTGAGAAAAGTTCAGCAGAGCATTTTTGGCCGCTTCAGCCATGTTACCACCTGCCCCCGTTGTAAAGGCAGTGGCATTATAATCCCCCACCCCTGCTCTCAATGCCGTGGAGCGGGGAGAGTAAAGGTAGAACGCAAGCTAACGGTGGATATTCCAGCCGGTGTGGATGATGGTTATCAGGTGCACCTCGATGGCGAGGGGGATGCTGGCTTATATGGAGGAGCACCTGGTGACCTCTACATTGACCTTTCAGTGAGGCCACATAAGTTGTTTTGTAGAGACGGGAGCGATATTCTTTGTGAGTTACCCATTAATTTTGCTCAAGCTACTCTGGGTGACGAGATAGAAGTGCCCTCTTTAGATGGGAAGGCAAGCCTGAGGATACCACCAGGCACACAGAGTGGAAGGGTTTTTCGCCTTAAAGGCAAGGGAGTGCCGCAGCTTAACGCCAGGGGGAAGGGTGATCAGCTTGTCAAAGTTGTGGTAGTTACTCCGCAACATTTAGATGGGAAGCAACGACGCCTTTTCGAAGAGTTGGCTAAGATATTGCCCCAAGCTAAATTACCTTAAGGCATCTATATGTGACGACATAAACACTTACGCATAGGATATAAGGAAATTCTAAATACTAAAATCTCTGTAGGCTTATGCGCAACTACTTAATGCACTTTACCTAGTGAGGGTTGACCATGGCTCTTTGTTAGCTCACCGAAATCAGCCAGTGCTTCAGTTGCTGGCAAGTTTTCAAAAAGGACTTGATAAATAAGATTGATAATAGGGGTTTCCAAATTCAACTTCCGTATTATTTGGTGAACTGCCATGGCAGTGTAAACCCCCTCGGCAACCTGCGTCATAGAAGCAGATATTTCCTTCCAGGAGCGACCTTTAGCTACTTCGTAGCCAACGTAATGATTACGGCTCAAGGTGCTGGCACAAGTGGCTATTAAGTCGCCTAAGCCAGCTAAACCGTAAAAGGTGCTAACCTTAGCTCCCAAGGCTACCCCGAGAGAAATAACTTCAGTCCAGCTCCAAGTGATGAAGGCAGCCTTAGCATTGTCACCCAGGCCTAACCCATCGATCATCCCCGCACCTAAAGCTACAATATTTTTTAAAGCTCCTCCCAACTCTACGCCGATGACATCATCAGTGGTAAACAGAAGAAATTTAGGCGAATTCATCAGGTCTCGCGCTCTCTCAGCAACAGTTATATCCTGTGCCGCGATTACCGAAGCAGCCGGCAGGCCTTGAGCAATTTCTTTGGCCAGATTGGGACCGGAGAGAACGCAAATCTGCTGTCTCAAAGCAGGGGCAATTTCCTCTGCCATTACTTGAGACATTCTCTTACTGCTATCCCCCTCTAATCCCTTGGCAGCACTCACCAAAAGCATCGAATTGCTTAAGTAATTCTTAGCCTGAATGACATTTTGCCTCAACTTTTGTGAAGGAACAGCCCAAATTACCAGGTCAGCCCCGTCTAGTGCCTCCTCAATGTGGCTGGTAGAGGAATAGTTATGTAATTTTCTATTCAGCTCTTCAGCCGCGGCTTTGCTGCGCGCCCATAGCTTTATTGCTATTCCCTTGTCACTCAGCAAAGAAGCTAAAGTGTTACCCCAGGTAGTATTACCTATAATGGTAGCTTTATGCATGGTTTAAGGATGATTTATATTTTGTCTCCCTACCACAATCGGCGTTCTATGCCCTGCTGTAAGCGCTTTACGTTGTCGCGATGCTGGAAGACAAGCAAGGCTGTAGCTGCTAAGCCATAAGCTAAATAAATGGGAGGAAAATCATAAACAATAGTTA
>Ga0209609_10001065_pt1 | contig 16120 bp, 20 predicted proteins | sample LakKivw325mmetaG_FD_184136 | JGI IMG/M metagenome (GOLD analysis project Ga0209609, IMG submission 184136) | Anoxic lake water microbial communities from Lake Kivu, Rwanda to study Microbial Dark Matter (Phase II) - Lake Kivu water 325m metaG... | ecosystem: Environmental > Aquatic > Freshwater... | reverse complement strand
AATATCGATTTAATGATGCGTTCCTTGTCCACAGCATAGCAGAAGGCACGGCGGACATTAACATCATCGAAGGGTGGTGCCTCAGTATTGAAGCCAATGTAATATAGGCTGAGCTCAGGAGTCACCGCTAACTCCTCGTAAAATGGGCTGGCTTCATCTTCAACCAGGTCTATGTAATCCGTGCCAACAGGCATGACATCGATTTCACCATTTTCATACATCGACATAGGATTCCCAGCGAGAATATGAAAGGTAACCTGCTTAACTTTGGCTAACTCTCCATAATAAAGCTCATTTCTTTCCAGAACCAGAAGCTGCCCCGGGGACCATTCCTTTAACTCGAATGGACCGGTGCCTACCGGGTGACTCCACCAGTCGCTTCCCGACTCCACATTTGCTCGTTCAACCACAAATGCGGTGGGATAAGTAAGTTTGCACAGGAAATAAGCTTTGGGAGCATCGATGGTGACCTGAAGGGTGTAATCATCAACAACCTTGACTCCCGAAATTTCCTCTGCCTCGCCAGCAAGCTTATCATTTACGCCAACGATATCACCTAAATAGGTAGCTGCTGTTTGGGAGCCAGTTTCAGGGTCACAAGCTCGCTCCCAGGAATATTTGAAATCTGACGCCTTGACCTCTTTGCCATCGTGAAATTTAACTCTCTGGTGAAGATGAAAGGTAAATGTCTTGCCATCCTCACTCTTTTCCCAACTTACAGCAATGTCAGGCACCACCTCCAGTTCATCATCAAGGCGGACTAACCCGCTGAAGATTTGCATCACATACATATGAGAGGACATCTCACTGGAAATCGCCGGGTCAAGGGTTATCGGTCCGGTATCCCAGAGGTTGAGGACATCCTCAGTGGCAGGTGGAAAGCTAACACAGCCAGCTTGGGGCAGGAATAAGGCACAGATTAGAAAAGATAATAATATGAGATGCCAGATTCTTTCCCAAAAATTATTCAAGCTACCAAACTCCTGCAGACACAGTTAACGTTGACAACCCAGCGATTAAAGCAGGATGAGATTGCTTCATTTCGCTTGCTACAATTACTGGAGAAGTCACCAATGATTCTCGCCAGCGAGTATCAAGTCCAGCGACATCAAAACCATAAGCCTCAATTAAAGCTTCATCGTAGGTGCTACCCTGCTTAATTAAAGTTAACAAATCAAGCATGTTATCTCCGCTATAGCTGTCCAAAAGGTATTCCACCAGGCTATAGCTCTCGGCATAGGAAAGATAGGCTTTCTCAGGGTCGGCAGAAAATGGGCTACATAAACTGCGAACCGAGAGCAGATTGCCCTCAGAGATAGCTTCTTCCAGGCGAGACCTTAACTGAGGAGAAAGCTCACCCTCGTTGTACATTGCCAAACCTTCATCAAGCCACACGGGCAGCAAGCCATAAGGACTAAAAACTATCTGGTGAACAACTAAATGAGTAAGCTCATGGACTAAGGCTCCTTTTCCCCAATCAATGCTATCTGGTGAAATGCCAATGGCGATGATGCCAAATTCAGTAAAGGCAACGCCCCCAGTCCATTCCTGGGGGGAAATCATCGCTCCCTGCAACTCCTGTGACGAGGCATAAACGTAAACGGTGACAGGCCTTTCAAGATAAGCACCAAATTCCTGGGTTAACCTGGCAAGTCCTTCCTGACAGGCATTCATTAGCTCACTGGCGAATTCACCGTCCCCGTTATACCACAGAATAGTTATTTCTCCGTCAGTCAAGTTTTGCCATTGATAGCGGTCATCTTCAAAGCAAAACACTTTGGGCAAAGTTTGAAACTCTTCACCATTGGCATCCTTGATAGTCCACCAGTACGTTACCTTTGCCCCCGGAGGCAGGCTTGCTTTCCTCATATCCCATACCCAGCTAGTTTTCACCTTCGTTGCCGGAGCAAACTCAGCCCAGCCTTCGCTAACAACCCGAGCATAATTCATCTTATCCACCTGATAATGAAGCCGAGCATCAACAATATCGGCATTGCTCTCCACCTCAAGGTTAAACGTAAGGGAGTAAGGGAAATCCATGGTTACGCTGGTATCCAAGACGGAAATATTGCTTTCAGCTTTAACAGGAGAGAAAACCGCTAACAGCAGAAGTGTCAGGATTACCAAACCGATGCGCTTAATCATTTCTTCCCTACTTTGGAGCGAAGATAAGCATTGATAAACCCGTCCAACTCTCCATCGAGCACTGCTTCAGCATTGCTAACCTCGAAACCGGTGCGATGGTCTTTCACCATTTTGTAAGGATGAAGGACATAGCTCCGAATCTGATTACCCCACCCAGCCTCAATACGCTCACCCTTGAGCTTTAATCTATCCTCATCCTTCTTTACACGCTCCACTTCCAGGAGACGCGCATAAAGGATTCTCAATGCACTTTCTTTATTTTGATGCTGGGAGCGCTGACTCTGGCAAACCGCGGTCAGCCCACTGGGTAGGTGAGTTACCCTGACAGCGCTGCTTGTCTTCTGCATATGTTGCCCGCCAGGTCCGCTCGACCTGAAAGTCTCCACCTTCAAATCCCCAGGATTTATGTACAAAGCCACCTCTTCCTCTGCTTCAGGAAGAACCTCCACCAACACAAAAGAGGTATGCCGGGCATGGTCAGCATCAAAGGGCGAAAGTCGCACCAATCTGTGAACCCCATGCTCACACTTGAGATAGCCGTAAGCGTAGTCTCCTTTAATTCCCAAGATAGCACTTTTAATGCCTGCTTCATCGCCATGGGAAATATCCAATGTCTCAGCGTGGTAATCATGCCTTTCCGCCCACCTCAAATACATTCTGAGCAACATACTTGCCCAATCCTGCGATTCCGTGCCGCCAGCACCAGCGTGAATGGCAAGCATGGCATTGTGGGCATCGTACTCGCCGCTCAGAACCAGTTGATTTTCCATCTGCTCAAATTGCGAAGTTACCTTCTCCACCCCCGCGTTTATCTCTTCACTTAGCGAAGAGTCACCCTCCTCCTCAGCGAGGCAAACCAGGTCATAAAGGTCAGAAGCCTTCTTTTCCAACTCACGCCAGACACGAATTAGATTCTTCTTCGCTCCCAGCTCCCGCATCACTGCCCGCGCTCTGGCTGAATCATTCCAGAAGTCAGGATTTGCCGATTCTGCCTCTATTTGAGCAACTTCCTTTTCTTCGCCAGGGATGTCAAAGATGCTCCATTATTTGTGAGATTTGGTGAAGCAGAGCACCCAGTTTTTCCTTCTGTTCTTCCATTATTCCTCCCCAACGTTAATCAAATAACTTCCCTTGCTGACCCGGCTCTATCCTCAAGTTGCCTCCAGCAGCAAGGTGAGCTAACCTTGTTGGCTCAGGAAGACGATAGCCGCAACAGCAATTGAGCACCCATTTTATCGCTGAGCTAAGGCTAATCTTATGCCCTACGGAAACATATATCGGTTTCGTTCCAAGCTTGGTTTTCAAGACAGCCCCAATGACCTGACTATCATCAACCAGCTGGGCATAGAAGCCAATCTTTTCCTCCACAAGCTTATGAGCACCACAAAGTCTAGATTTAGCACAGCCTATGGTGGGCACATCGAGGAAAAGCCCTAAATGTGCGGCAAGCCCGAGCCTCCTCGGGTGAGCAATCCCCTGCCCATCGACCAGAACCAGGTCAGGAACGCTGGATAATTCTTCATAAGCAGCTAATATTAACGGAGCTTCCCGGAAAGACAATAACCCCGGTATATAAGGAAAAGTGACTTCCCTTTCCACGGTCTTCACTTCCACTAAATTGAGTTCCGGGTAATTTAACACCACCACCGCCCCCCGAGCTATACCACGAGAATCAACCGAGGATATATCAACACCAGCAATCAGGTGAGGATTAACACCATCATCCTCAGTCACAACCTTTTTTGCCAGGCTGACCTGCAATGCCTTTGCACGCTCGTGGCTCACATCCCACCGATGCAGTTCACATATTTTCATATCGCAACGCAGCTTATATCGGTGCTTTAACCACTATAGTGGTCCCTTTGCCTGGTTCAGATTGCATCGACAAGCTGCCACCGAGCAATTGTACTCGCTCTTGCATCCCGGCAAGACCGAGTTTACCAGCACGAGTCAAATCTCCTACGCTCTCTAAAAGATGAAACCCAATACCATTGTCCTTTACAATGATAGTTATTTCCTTTTGCTCGAATTTAACGGTAACTTCAGCCTGTGATGCTTGAGAATGTTTCCCGATATTCCTTATTGCCTCCTGAACGACGCGGAAAATCATCACCTCCGCTTCTGAAGGCAATCTCCGCTCCTCTCCTACCACGGTTAAATGGCATTCCACCTTATGTTCAGTTTCAAGCTGCTCCACCAGCCATTCAAGGGCGGCACGCAAGCCGAGGTCATCCAGTATTGAAGGACGAAGGTCACGGCCAAAGTAACGCACTTCCTGCAATATACCCTTTATTTGCTCATGTACTCCCCATAAATCCTTAGCCTCGCTCAGGGGCAACTTCGCTTTGCTCTGCAACAAGCCCTCTACCTGATGAAGAACGATGATGAGTTCCTGAGCAGTGCTATCATGCAATTCGCGAGCGATACGGGAGCGTTCCTCTTCCTGAGCCCTGGTGATTTGCTGGATATACAGACGCATATTCTCCTGCATCTGCTTCTCCTTAGTTATATCCCGGGCAATATTCTGAAAGACCTTAGGCTCACCATCCCTGGTAATTAAGTTGGTGGCTAACATCACCGTTGCCACAGTGCCATCCCCCCTTATAATTTGCTGCTCGTAAGGCTGCACTGGCATCTGACCTTGAACTAATTTAACTCGCACCTCCCTGGCTAAGGACAGGCTCTCCTCAGAAAGAAACGACTTGACATTCAAAGAGGATAATTCCCTCATTTCATGGCTCTCGGGTTGGTAAGGCCCCTTTCCAAAATCATAACCGAGGAGTTCGCCGGGAATTTCCTCAGGGTCATATCCAATGAGCTTGGCGGCAGCTTTATTGGCGGCCAGGATATTACCATGTAAATCGTGTATCCAGATGGCATCGTGAGCGCTTTCAAATAACTCACGATAGTTTTTCTCAGAGTTATGCAACTGTTCCATCATTTCCACTTGCTTCTGGTAAAGGCGGGCATTCTCAGAACAAATGTAAATTTCGCTGCCTATAGTAGTAAGAAGTTTCTCGTCCTCTTCATCAAACTCCCGATATTCACGGTTAGCGATACCAATCGTGCCTTGAACTTCATCGCCACATTTTATAGGCACAATGAGCATGCTTTTAATGCCCTCCTGTCTGACCACTCCACTAGTGGATCTAGGGTCGGTAGAGGCATCATTTACCACCAACGGCTCCCCTTTCTGCGCCACCCAGCCACTAAGCCCTTCGCCAACCTTCAGCTTATCCATACCACGAGCAGATTGTTCGGAAATACCCTCATAGGCAATCAGGTATAGCTCCCCCGTTTCCTCACGTAGCTGTAATACCCAAACAACATCCACATCCATAACCTCTAAAATCTTGCCCAAACCGTAATGCAAGACCCGCTCTATATTCAAAGTATCGATAAACTGGTTAGAAATACTGCTCACCATATCCAGCTTCTTTTCATAGTTCATCAATTTTCGGCTCTGGGAACGGAGCTTGTCCTTAGTTGCCGCCATTATTTCGGGAAAAAGTTCACTGCCCTGCCCGACAGCCGTCCTTCTTTCCTTCACCCTCAACATCAAGCAAGCCAATATCCCAATCAGGGATACAATTCCAGCTTCAAATAGAGCACCGGAAAGGTCAGATGAGAAGAAAACGGCTCGAGGAAGCATGATAAACAGGGCAATAAATGCCGCCACCAGCCCCGCGGTGGCACCGAAGATAAAGCCACAGTAGACCACGGGTATTAGGTAAAGCACGGGCTGTGCCAAATAAGAGACCAGACCAAGACTACCCCAAGACGATATCTGTTCAGCATAATGACAGACGGAGAGAATCGCCATCAATACCAGAATTACCCAGAAGTGAGGATTATGTAAGATTGCCTTCATTATTGCCCTGTTCATTAAGATAAGTCATCAAGGGTAAGCCACCCCTTTTTTAAAGCTTGAATCACCGCTTCAATACGAGAGCCCACTCCAAATTTATTAAATATACCTCGCAGATGACTTTCCACGGTATGCACGCTGAGGAAAAGTTCATCAGCGATGTCCTTATTGCTCAAGCCTTTTGCTGCTTTAGTGAGCACATCTAGTTCCCGCTGCGTAAGCAGGGACAATGCCCCCTCCCCAGCATATTCACCACCCCGGAACCTCTCCAGCACCTTACGAGCAATGACGGGATGAAGCACCGATTCCCCTCTATGAACAGCGCGAATAGCGTCAATGAGCTGACTAACACTGACATCCTTTAACAGATAACCGGCAGCACCAGCGTCTAAAAGGGCAAAAACATATTGTTCATAGTCGTAAGCCGTGAGTATCAGTATAGTCGCTGATGGCTGGAATACCTTAATCTGCTTTGTAGCTTCAATACCGTTGAGCTTGGGCATGGAGATATCCATAATGATGACATCTGGTTTGAGCTCTTTTGCCAGCCGCACTGCTTCCTCACCATCACCAGCCTCACCAACCACCTCCAGGTCCTTTTCTTTTTCCAAAAAGGCACATACGCTTTGTCGCACCACTAGATGGTCTTCAGCAAACAAAATCCTGATTTTCTCCATATTTATATTATTCTAACCTTCTATTGAATTCATTTCAATTTGGACACCGAGTTGCCACCAACCGCCTCCATTGAAACAATGAGGAGCAAGTAGTCAAAAACAATGAGCAAATTGCTTCATTTTCAACATTTTTGAGTAGCCGGAAATAGGGATTTAATGGATGTGTAACGGAAGTAGAAATGGTTTACTGAAAGTGAAAGGAACTGAAATGGGATTAAGGGCATATTTGCTGGTTAAGGTCAAGGACAATATAGAACAGGAAGAGTTCATTGTGGCAATGAGAGAAGTGGAACAGATACCTGGAGTGGAGTTCGCTGACCCTGTTATCGGAGATTTCGATATGGTGGTTATGGTGGATGCACCGGTAACGGTAGAAGCCATAGCTGCCAAAGTTCAAGACAATCAGTGGTTCGAAGATATGAAGATACTAAAGCTCATAAATATATTTGAACTTTCAAATGTTAAAGGGAGCAATCACCCTAATTTGCTTGGTTTGGAAAATCACAGAGGGAGGTTAAAGTTCAATGAGCAGTAACATAACAAAACAGCAAGAGTACTCAAGAAATGAGCCGAAAGTAGTATGGAGGTTCTTAGCCCAGACTGGGGGAGTAAGTTTTATTTGCATTGGCGGAGCAACAGCCCTCGGAAACGTGGTTGACAGATTAAACCACACGGGAGTGTTGTTCGGATTGATTGGAGCCACCATCGGTCTGGGCATTGCTCTGGTTTATATCTATATTAGCTTCAGACGAATTAACAACCGATAGAAAGGGGGTGAAAAGTAAATGGATTCTGAGGCAATAAAGTTCATCGCAGCAGGTCTAGCTATAGGCATTGGGGCTATTGGACCGGGAATAGGAGTTGGCATCTTAGGGCACGGAGCTATGGGGGCATTAGGGCGCAACCCTGAGGCAAGGGGAGCAATAATAACCAACATGCTCATCGGCATTGCTTTTTGCGAGGCTATCGCTATCTATGCTCTAATAATAGCCATCGTAATTCTGTTTGTCTTCTAACAGTTGTTATCTGATTTACCAGAAAGCGTGTCTGGCATTGTTCAGACACGCTTTTTATTTGTCCCGCCATTGACAACCATGATTGCTTAGATAATAATACTGTTAGTAAATGGTCAAAATCAGATTACGTAGAGTAGGTACTAAACACAAACTATCTTATCGAATAGTGGTAGCCGATAGCCGCTCGCCACGAGATGGAAGATTTATCGAGATTGTCGGGCATTATAACCCATTAACCGACCCGGCCACTATAAATATCAACGAGGAAAAAGTGGTGAAATGGCTTAAACAGGGAGCTCAACCTACAGACACAGTTTATAGCTTGCTTCGGAAATCAGGCATTTCAGGCATTATGGATAAACTTGAGCCACAAAAAGGGAGCCCTCACCTAACCTCTCCCTTGAAGGGAGAGGAAAAAGGTGAGAGTGACAAGGAGACAAAATGAAAGAATTAGTAGAGTACATCGTCAAAGCTATCGTAGCTGAGCCAGATAATGTCACCATCACCGAAGAGAATAGCGATGAGGGCTTATTGATTAAACTGGAGGTTGCTGCTGATGATAAAGGTAGGGTTATCGGCAGAGGAGGTCGGGTAGCTGAGGCAATACGCACTTTACTTCGAGTAAAAGCAGCCAAAGATAATACCAGAGTCAGGTTACAGATAATGTAACCCGGCTTTTTATATTCCCTTCTTACGGCGTCTTCTTTCCGCCACCTTTATTCGTGCTAACGAGCGCCGCAAAGCAGCTTCAGCGGCAGCGGTATCCATTTCTGGTGGTCTAGTCTTGAGGATTTCCTCAGCACGGCGTCTGGCAGCTTCAGCACGCTCCATATCAATTTCTTCAGCACGCTCACAAGCATCTGCCAGAATAACCACCTTATCAGGACGCACTTCAAGAAAGCCGCCGCTTATCGCCAGGTAGTGTTCTTCATCATCCTTTTTGATAAGCAAGTCCCCAGGTTGAAGCATGGTCATCAGAGGAGCATGATGAGGTAAAATGCCCAGCTGTCCCTCTATTCCCCAGGCTACCACCTCGCTAACATCGTCAGCGAAGACTGTTCTTTCCGCAGTGACAATTTCAAGCCTCAATGTAGCCACTACTCTTCCCTCATCTTCTTAGCTTTTTCCACCGCTTCGTCAATAGTGCCCACCAGCCAGAAGGCAGCCTCAGGAAGGTCATCATGCTTCCCTTCCAAAATTTCCTTGAAGCCACGCACTGTTTCCTTAACCGGTACATATTTACCAGGAGTGCCGGTAAATTGCTCAGCGACATGAAACGGCTGAGAACAGAACCTCTGGATGCGACGAGCACGATGCACGGTAAGCTTATCCTCCTCGCTTAATTCCTCCATGCCCAAAATGGCGATGATATCCTGCAGCTCTTTATATCGCTGCAATGTCCGTTGTACCCCTCGCGCCACCTGATAGTGTTCCTCACCGACAATAGCGGGGTCAAGTATTCTCGATGTTGAAGTTAAGGGGTCAACAGCGGGGTATATACCCAACTCAGCAATAGACCGCTCCAAAGCAACAACAGCATCAAGATGACCGTAGGTAGCCACAATGCCGGGGTCAGTATAGTCATCAGCAGGCACATAAATAGCCTGAAATGAGGTGATTGACCCCTTTTTGGTAGTGGTAATCCTCTCCTCCAGCTCACCAACATCGGTACCCAATGTCGGCTGGTATCCCACCGCTGAGGGCATGCGCCCCAGAAGGGCAGATAATTCCATATTGGCCAGGACATAGCGATATATGTTATCGATAAACAACAGGACATCCTGCCCCTCAACATCGCGGAAATACTCCGCCATGGTCACCCCAGTTAATCCTACCCGAGAGCGTACGCCAGGGCTTTCATTCATCTGTCCAAAGACAAGAACGGTCCGGTCTATAACCCCCGACCGCTGCATCTCCAGCCACAGGTCGTTGCCTTCACGTGACCTTTCACCTATACCGGCAAAAACGGAAAAACCACCGTGCTCAGTGGCGATGTTACGAATCAACTCCATAATGATAACCGTCTTGCCTACGCCAGCACCACCATACGCCCCAACCTTTCCCCCTCTGGTGAAAGGAGTGATTAAGTCCATAACCTTGAGCCCCGTCTCCAACATTTGAGGAGTTGCTTCCTGTTCCTCTAAAGAAGGTGGGGGGCGGTGAATAGGATATCTCTGCTCCGCTTTCACCTCACCAAGTCCATCCAAGGGTTCACCAAAAACATTGAATAGCCTCCCCAGGGTTGCTCTTCCCACAGGCACGCTAATTGGAGTTCCCATATCGATAGCCTCAGCTCCTCGTGCCAAACCATCGGTAGGAGTTAAGGCGACACCACGGACCCAGTTATTGCCAACATGGTGCTGAGCCTCAACAACAACTTTGCCCCCATCCATGGGAATCTCTATGCCATTATTTATCGCCGGCAATTCATCAGGGGGGAACTCCATATCAACCACTGTGCCGATGATTTGAACTACTTTACCTTTTGCCATGTATTACCTCCTGCCTGTTAATGTCATTGCGACCCTGAACCCTTCGCTTCTTGTCATTTATTAACCTCCTTAAGCCAGAGCTTCCGCTCCACCGCTGATATCACAAATCTCCTTGGTAATAGTCTCCTGCCGCACTTTATTCAGGGTCAGGATTAAATCTTCAATAAGCTCTTTAGCATTATCGCTGGCACTGCGCATGGCTACCATCCGTGCCGATTGCTCACAGGCGATAAGCTCAAGTATGGCATGATATACCTGCATCTCCACAAACCGGGGCAATAGCTGGTCTAAAACAGCGCCAGGGGCAGGTTCGTAAATGTATTCCACCCTTTGTATTGGAGGTACCACTGTCGGCTCAACGGGAAGCAATGTCTCCATCACAGGTCTCTGAACCATGGTAGTGACAAAGCGAGGATAAGCAAGGTATACCTTATCAACGTCACCACTGGCATAATCATCAATAACCACCCGGGAAATAGGCAGTGTCTCCAGTAAAGTAGGACGGTCGCTGATGCCAGTGAACTCAGCACGAATATCCTGCCCATTACGAAGCATGAAGGTCCTCCCCTTTCGTCCCACCGTAATTAAAGTAACGGCAACAGTTTGCTCCAGAATGAAGTTAGCTACAAGGCGATTCAGGTTAGCATTTAGGCCACCACATAGCCCACGGTCAGTAGTGATGTGAACTATCGCGATTTTGCTAACCTCCCTCTTTTGCAGTAAGGGATGAGCTTTTCCATCAACTTGTGAGTGAATAGCAAGGTCAGCGACTACCTGGCTTATTCTCTCAGCATAAGGTCGCCCTGTTATTGCCTGGTCTTGCGCCCGCCTCATCTTGGCAGTGGCAATCATCTCCATTGCCTTGCATATTTTCTGAGTCCCCTGGACACTGCGGATGCGACGACGAAGAATCTGAGTGCTAGCCATTATCCCTCAATTAAAAATCCTAAATCCCAAACTCTAAATCCTAAACAATATCAAAATTCACTGAGCAAAATGCAATTCCACTTTGTCATTGCGAGGAATCCGGAACAAAGTGAGGGATGACGAAGCAATCTATTTAGTTGCCCTGGGATTGCTTCGCTTCGCTCGCAATGACATGTGAAACCGGTGCTTTGCATTTAATATTTAGCACCTTCCTTGAACTCCTGTATTGCAGCCTTCAAACCCTCTTCAGTTTCGGGCTTTATTTCCTTATCATCGTTGATTTTCTGTTCCAGCTCAGGATGGTTAGCCTCCATGAATCGGTGAAAACTTTCTTCACCGGCAATTACTTTATCCACGGGCACATCGTCAAGATAGCCATTGGTCACTGCATAGAGAATCATTACCTGTTTTCCCAAAGACATGGGGCAATATTGAGGCTGCTTTAACACCTCGGTGATACGGCGACCACGCTCCAACTGGTCTCTGGTAGCTTTATCCAGGTCAGCAGCACCAAACTGGGCAAAAGATTGAAGCTCGCGGAACTGAGCTAGGTCTAGCCTCAACTTACCAGCTACCTGCCTCATCGCCTTCCTTTGTGCTGAGCCACCAACTCGAGATACCGACAATCCTACATTTACTGCGGGACGAATGCCCGCATTGAATAAATCCGGCTCAAGATAGATTTGTCCATCGGTAATGGAAATCACATTCGTAGGAATGTAAGCTGACATATCACCGGCTTGAGTTTCAATAATAGGTAAAGCAGTAAGGGAGCCGCCACCATACTCAGGGGCTAACCTGGCTGCTCTTTCCAGGAGCCGGCTATGAAGATAGAAAATATCACCAGGGTAAGCTTCCCGGCCTGGTGGACGGCGAAGTAGCAAGGAAAGCTGCCGGTAAGCCCAGGCATGCTTGTAAAGGTCATCATAGACAATCAAGGCATCTTTTCCTTGTTCCATAAACTCCTCACCTATAGCACAACCGGAATAAGGAGCAAGATATTGCAATGGTGCCGGGGCAGAGGCATCAGCAGCTACTACGATAGTATGTTCCATAGCACCGTACTTCTCCAGAGTAGCTACCACCTGAGCTACTTTGGATGTTTTTTGCCCGATTGCCACATAAATGCAAATAAGGTCACCACCCTTCTGAGCAATTATGGTGTCAATTGGAATGGCTGATTTACCGGTAAAACGGTCGCCAATGATAAGTTCACGTTGCCCCCTCCCGATGGGAATCATGCTGTCTATAGCCTTAATACCGGTCATCACCGGCGTATCCACAGGCTTTCTGAGCACCACATTTGGCGCCACCCTCTCTACAGGGCGGGTCTTATCTGTGTTGAGCGGCCCCTTACCATCACGGGGATTTCCCAATGGGTCAATTACCCTTCCAATAAGAGCATCACCAACAGGAACCTCAACCACTCTCCCCGTTGCCCTCACTTCGTCGCCTTCCTTGATCAAGCTGCAGTCACCGAGGACAACAGCACCAACATTGTCCTCCTCCAAATTAAGAGCCAATCCCATAATATCGTGAGGGAATTGTAATAATTCATTGTATCCCGCAGCGCTCAGACCATGAACTCGAGCGATGCCATCGCCGACTTCCACTACCGTGCCCACATTCGTTGCAGTTACAGTAGCCCCAAAATGCTCGATTTGCTCCTTAATTACCGAAACAATATCTTGTCCTCTAGTTGCCATGCTACCTCCACTAAAGCTTCGCTATCTCTCATTGAAAATCCTAATTCTAAACTCTAAATCCTAAACAAATTTTTAAATCCCAAAATTCGAATACCGAAACCCGTTTTGAAATTTTTTGTCATTGGTCATTTGATATTGTTTAGTGCTTAGGATTTCGTATTCAGTATTTAACATCACCGGCCAGCTCCCACTAAGCTCTTTCTCAAAGATTCCAGCCTATTACGCACACTGGCATCAATAAGCATATCGTCAACCTTAGCTTTAAATCCTCCAATTATAGCAGGGTCGACTCGAGCATCAACGATGACTTTACGCCTGACCAGCTCCCCAAGCTTACTGGAAAGCCTCTGTTTATCCTTTTCATCAAGGGATAAAGCAGTAAGCACCTCTGCGTGTTCAATGCCCCGATGAGTATCCAGTAAACGGTCATATTCCCGCGAAATATCACCGGCAATTCCCAATATGCCCTTACCTACCAGGAGGCAGGCAAGATTCAACGCCAGGGCATTTATGTCCCCCAGCCGTGTTTCAAGAAGCTCCCTTTTAAGCTGGAAGGGAAGCCTGGGGTTCTCCAATAAATCCGTAATGCTTTCATCGGTGCTCAGTTCAGCAATCTTCCTCAAGTCAACCTGCCATCTTTCCAGCTCATTTTTCTCCCTTGCCAGCTCGAAGGCAGCTTGAGCATACCGTTTACCAGAAGCTATTCTCGCCATCTCTACCTAGTTATCAGCTAACTGCTGAGTGCTGTGAGCTATATTTCAATTTTCCTTGAAAGTAGTGCTTTCCTCCATCGCCTGTTCAATAAGCTTTTTGTGTCTTTCTTTGTCCAATGTTTCGTTAATCACTTTCTCCGCAGCCAAAATAGCGGTATCCACAAATTCGTGGCGCAAGTCATCAATGACTTTATCTCGCTCTCTCTCCATCTCAACACGAGCCCGTTCGACAAGAGCCTGAGCTTCCTTCCTCGCTTCTCCCCTTGCTTCCTCTTTAAGCCTATCTCCAATTTGAGCAGCCTGGCTAATTATTGCCTGCCCCTCCTCACGAGCTTTGCCAATCTGCTCCTGCACTGCCACCTTAGCCTGCTCATATTCCTGCTTCGTCGCCTCAGCCTGCTCCATACTTTCCCTTATCCTGTTCGCCCGCTCGTCAAGCATTTTTCGAATTGGCTTATAGCCAACAAAAACCAGCAAGCCAAGCAGGATAAGAAAGCTGACAAGCTGACCAATAAAAGTCGGTAAATCTAATCCCAGACCCATTTATCTATTCCCAAGACCAAACTAAGCCACGAAGATGAGCAGGATTGCCACAATAAGGGCATAGATAGCCACTGCCTCAGCAAAGGCGATAGCCAGAATCATATTGGTCATTATTGGTCCTCTTGCCTCGGGATTGCGCCCCAGGGCATTCATAGCACCCATTCCAAGTAGCCCGATGCCAATCCCAGGACCAATAGCACCCAGACCTATAGCCAGACCGGCACCTAATACTCTAGCTACATCCACCGAAATATCCATCAGTTTAACCTCCTTTCAGCGAAATCCTAAACTTAAATTTGCTTAGGATTTCGTATTTACTTTATTTATTCTTCAGCCATTACCGCAGCACAGGCAAAGCCCAGGGTCAATCCCCCAAATATCATCGCCTGGACAAAGCCAAAGAATGCCTCCAGAGCATAAAATATCGAAGGAACCACCCAGGGGATAAGGAAAATCATTATCAGGGTTAATATCGCCCCGGCGGTCATATTGCCAAAAAGACGAAAGGTAAAGCTAACCATACGGATAAAGTGACTTAATATCTCCAATAAGCCAGCAAAGGCAACTATTATACCATTAAAGATGCCGACAAAACCAGCCTTAATCTTGCCGGTAAACAACTGCTTCAAGCCAAAACCCAATGGCTTAAGGTTAAAAAAGGTCTCCAAATAAGGAGCCCCCTTCGCCTTAAATCCCCAATACTCTATTGAGATAAAAGCGACTACGGCAAGCATTAGAGGCACATTTATATCGGTATTGGCATTGCGAAGTAGGGGCTCACCATTCACCTTGATGGTCTCAAAACCAGGTATGAGATTAATCCAGGCATTAGCCAAGACAAACAAGAAGATGGTGACACAAACAGGGAAAAACCATCTCCCATACTTTTTACCCGCAGCATCTTCAACGAAGTTTGCCCCTGCTTCATAGATAAATTCCACAAAATTCTGAAGACCGCGGGGAACAAGCTTCATTTTACGCGTGGCGGCAAAAAATAAGCCAAATACCACCAAGATGCTTATCCAGGCCGTAATCATGGTATTGGTTATCGGGAGATTGGGGAAAGGATGCTCCGCGGCTAATTGAGGATGAGGGGGCTGAACAGCAAAAATGCTCAATGGTTCTCCACCCGTTATCAATGCCCCCACACTGCCACCGATGAAGCTAACTACCATTAAAATTAAAAAGACGATGGAGATAATGATTATCAAATTTAAGGAGCAGCCTAAAACCTTCCTTTTAGCCATTATTCCTGTTCTTTATCCTTTTTCGGCTTTGAAGATGCCAACCTGGAAAGCATTTTCGCCGGTCCACGAAGTTCTTCCTTTTTAGCTTCTTCCATAAATGGCTTGACCATGCGGTAAACTCCGTAAATCATTACTATGGTACCGACACCAAGCCCAATAAGGATGAATAACGGGAATTCATGAGATGCTCGCTTATCTAGCCAGAAGCCTATGCCCACTGGTATTAAAAGGCTGAAAGCGACATAAAAGCCAACTACCAGTAACTGTATCGCTGCTGGCCATTGTTTCACCAAAGTCTCCCCATTCACAGTGAACTAGGATTTACGTTTCTTAAAGTCGTCTAAATCAAGGGTGTTTATGAATTCCTTAAACGCTGAGAGCCCTTTCATCTCCTGCTCATCGACTCCTTCTTTTTTCCCCGATTTGCCTTCAGAAACGGGTTTGCCTGTTTCTTCATCAAGCATGATACCAGCTTTATCCAGCACCGATTCCTCAACGTATATCGGCACTCCGGTTCTCACCGCTAGCGCTATAGCATCGCTGGGGCGAGAATCAACCTCCTTTTGCTCTCCATCGACGCTGATGTAGAGTTTGGCATAGAAGGTATCATTCTGGAGGTCATTAACCTCCACGTAGCTAAGCGTTCCCCCTAAGGTTGAAATTACACTTTGCAACAAATCATGGGTTAACGGGCGAGGTAGTTCCACATTTTGCAGCTTTACCGCAATAGCATCTGCTTCAGCAGGACCAATCCAGATAGGTAAGTAATAATTAGTTCCCTTCTCC
>Ga0209609_10001058_pt1 | contig 16163 bp, 10 predicted proteins | sample LakKivw325mmetaG_FD_184136 | JGI IMG/M metagenome (GOLD analysis project Ga0209609, IMG submission 184136) | Anoxic lake water microbial communities from Lake Kivu, Rwanda to study Microbial Dark Matter (Phase II) - Lake Kivu water 325m metaG... | ecosystem: Environmental > Aquatic > Freshwater... | reverse complement strand
CGGCGAGGAGGGCGAAGTCGACCGTCTTGGCGATGACCTCCTTGAGACCGAAGTCGAGGACGCGGATCGTCGCCTTGAGCTTGGGCGCCGCTTCCTCGGAGCTGCTGACGGCGACAATCTCCTGGCTGCCGTAATTGTAGAGGATGTGGACCGGTTCGCCGGCCTTGCGGGCGCCGTACAGGGCCCCGGTCGGCTGGAGCGAATAGTCATAGAGCTGCCACCACAGCTTGGGCCAGGCCGAGTTGTACATCCACTGGATGACGCCGGTGGCCTTGTATTTGTTGGCGACGAAGGCCTCGAACATGGCCCGCATGCCCTCGTAGTTGAGGAACTGGGCCTTGCGCAGGTAGTCGTCGAGGTCCCGGGCCGGCCCCAGGCGCTTGGCCATGGCCTCGTTATAGCGGCCGAGGTCCTTGAACATGCCGCGGCTGCAGTGGAAGCTCCAGAAGTCGTTGATGGGCCAGAGCTTGTCCTCCGGGATCATCTTGCGCAGGCTTTCGAGGGGCGGGACCTGCGGGCCGGGCCCGGTCTCCGTGTTGAAACCGTAGGCGCCGCCGTTCTCGGTGTCGACATACCAGTAGACCGGCGGGACGTAATCATAGGGGCCGCGCATCTTGACCCCGGACGGCCCGGTGATCGTGCTCGTCTTGTCCTTGGTCGAGACGAGCGTCGGCCGCGTCGGGTCGATCTCTTTCAGGATCTCGATGTAGCGCTTCTCGAGGTCGGGATGGGGGATCATGTCGCTGCCCTCGGCCCAGACGAAGATGGACGGGTGGTTGCGCAGCCACAGAATCTGGTCCTTCCAGGAGGCGGCGACCAGGTCCATGAGTTCGGGCGTGACGATGCCGCCGTAGGGCTCGTCGGCGGGCCGCCCGAGGTAGTCGGTCCATTCCCAGTGGCAGCTCCAGCCGACCATGACCAGGAGGCCGTTCTCGTCGCAGAGGTTGTAGAAGTCCTGGCCCGTGCCCCAGAAGCCCTCCAGCCGGAGGGCGTTGAGGTTGGCCTGGCGGGCGTAGAGGACCTGCGCCTGGAGCCTGTGCGGCTTCGCGTCGAGGAGCATGTCGTCGGCCCAGCCGCCGCCGCGGATGAGGATCTTGCGGCCGTTGAGCTTGAAGCCGCGGAAGCCCTGGTCGGTACGGTAATCGGAGACTTCCCGGATGCCAAAGCGGACGATCCGGGAATCGGACGGCATGACGCGCGGCATGCCGGGCCGGCGCCGCAGCTCCTGATCCTTGTCCTTGTTTTTGTCGGGCGGGGGCGGCGCCGGGGCCTCGGCCTTCTCCGCGGCTTTCAGGGTGAACGTCAGCGCCAGCCTGTAAAGCTCGGGCTTGCCCAGGTCATGGGTCCACCAGACCCGCGGGTCCTTGATGAGGAGCTCGGGGGCCGTCTCGGGGACGAGCTCGATCTTTCGGGTCTCGCCCGGGCGGAGGGTCATCTCGCGGGAGAAGCGCGAGCCTTCGATCCGGCCCTCGAAGGTCCCGGTCACGTCCTTGTCGGCATGGTTGACAAGGTTCGCGGTCACGGTCAGCCGGGCCTCTTTGAAGGCGGCCAGGTCGAGCTTGGTCATGACGAACGGGTTCTCGATCGAGACATCGCCGGTGGCCCGCACCCGGACGTCGCGGAACAGGCCCATGGCCTTGTCCGGAGGGGCGGGGCTCCAATCGACCCAGCCGATGGTGGGCTCGCCCGGCTTCGGCGGGAAGACCTCGACGGCCAGGACGTTCTTCTCGGTCGTCTTGACGACGCCCGAGACGTCGATCACGAACTGGCGGTAGGCGCCGTAGATCCGGGACGCGTCGCCGACCTTCTGGCCGTTGAGCCAGATATTGGCCCGGTAGTTGATGCCGTCGAATTCGAGCCGGGTGTGGGTCAGGCCCGGGCCCACCGGTACGGTGAACTCCTTGCGGTACCACCAGGACCCGTTGAAGGGCTCGGCCGGCACCGTGTCGAGGTTCTTGCCCATGAAGATGTCGCGATAGACGTTGTTCTCGACGAGCGTCCCCAGGACCGAGGACGGCACGACGGCCGGGTACCAGGAGTCGACCTTGAAGCCGGGCTTGGAGATCTGCTCCCCGGCGCCCTTGGCCTTCTCGGAGGACTGGATCGCCCAGAGGTCGCCGAGGTTGACGCTCGACTCGAAGATCATGGGCATCTTGGCCCGGGGCTCGGGCCTCTGCTGCATCTGGTCCATGTATTGGGCCGAACCGGCCGGCGGGAGGCCGGCGAGGAGGGCCAGGAGCGCGGCGGCCGCGGCGATCTTGACGACGGATCGGAAGGGACGCTGGGGATGGGTGATCATGACGCCTCCGGTTTCGATATCGGAACCATTATATCCAAAACCCCGGCGTGCGGCCATCCGACCGAAGTAAACGAATGTGAACGAAGGGCAGAAATCCTCCGGAGAGACCCGGAGGGGGATTTCTACGAAATATCTTGAAAGAGCGTTTTCTTTATCTTGAGATGAGGAGCGTCACGATCCCGAAGGCCGGCACCTCGATGGGCGAGGCGAGCCGGGGGCCGCGGTTCCCGTCGACGTCGCTCCAAAAGACCCGGCCGGCCCGAACGGCGTCTCCCGAGAGGGCCAGCGTCTGACGGATGGAGGAGGCGTTGAAGAGCCGCAGGAGCCACGACCGTCCGTCGCCCGACGGCTTGAGGCGCATCGCGACAAAGGCCTCGGACCCGACCGTGACCGGGAAGCGGGGCGGGGGAGAGGCGGGATCGGCCGGTATCGCGACGAGAGGAGAGCCGGCCTCGAGGCCGAGCTTCTTCGCCACGGCCGTCCCCGAGCCTCGATGAAGGGCCAGGACGTAGCGAAGGGTCACCGGCCCTTCCTGGTCGGCCTTGTAGTTGGTGTGCCAATAGTTGTTCATGGCATAGGAGAAGAGCCGTGACGAGGGCGCGAGCGTCCGGAGCCAGTCCCGCCGCTCGCCCCGGCGGGGCGTTTCGTCGGTGATGGCGCCGATCTCGACCAATGGGGCGTCGAGCGAGGTCCAGGTCAAGCCGAAGTCCTCGCCGGAGATATCGACGCTGTCACGCGCGCAGAAATAGTCCCGGCAGGCGCCGGCGATCTGGTCGGCCTCCGGCCTGACGAAGCCCCAGCCCGTGTCGACGCGTACGACCGCTTCCGGAAGATCGAATGGAAAGGCGAGGTGGACGCCTTCTTTCTCGCGGACCTTCTCTTTATCGATGGTGACCGCGACCTCGAGGCGGTCCAGTCCTTCGATGAGCCGGTATTCGCGGACGAGCCCCTTGGCGCCGGGGGCGTCCGCCTCGACGACGAGTGACGAGACGAGCGGGCCCCGCTCTCCAAAGCTCATCCGCGCCCCGGAGGCGGCCCGGGCCGTTCGAGGATCAAGCCCCGCGATATAGAGATAGTGGGCCAGCCCCGGGAGCTCGCCCGGCTCGACCATCTCCCGCCAAGCGCCGTCCTTCCAGCGCAGGCTCTTGACAGCCCCGGAGGCGGGATCGAGCTCGGCCGCGATCGTCCGCGAGGCGAGATGATGGGGCCCCGCGCCGGCCGCAGCCGCCTCGGCCGCCCGTCCGGCTCCAACTGTGTAGCGCTTGGCCCCAAAGCCCGGCACGTCCGAAGCCACGAACGCCAGATCGCCCGTTCGGAGCCGCTGCGACGGGACGGCCCGGCCCTCGGCGTCCCGCACGACGTCGCCGGCGGCGCTCATCCCCGCGGGCAAGACGGCGAGTTCCGTCCGCGGCCAGGAACAGGTGTTGACGACGTCAATGGCGTCTCCGCTCCTTCGGGCCGCGACCCCGTCCAGGAGCTCTCTCGACATCCGCTCGGCCCCGGCCGCGAAGGCCTTCTTGTATTCCCACTGGGCCCGGGGCCCCGCGCCGTCGGGATCTGAAACGCTGTCGGACGCACCCCAGGTATGCTCGCTGAACAGGACGATCTCGCGCCAGGCCTCTTTGTCGTTGCCCTCGGGGAAATCGGGCTTTCCCTGGATGGACCATAGAGCCTCCGCCTGGACGAGCCGGCCGGCAGCCCTCCGGGCCATGGCTGTCTCTCGGGCCGTCGAGGCCGCCCCGTCCTCCCAGTAGCCGGTGAAGTCGCCGCGGACCTCCGGGATCGCTCCCGCGTAGCGCCGCTCGAACTCGACGAACATCTCCGAGGCCGTGGCGATGACCATCTTCGGAGAGGCATATTTCTCGTTCCAGCTCTTGACGAGGCCGGCCAGCTCGGGATCGGGCGGTCCGTTGTCGCCGCCCACGGTGTAGCGGACCTGGACCATCGCGTAGGGATAGCCCTTTTCGAGAAGCTCGTCCATGTATTCGAAGATCCGGTAGGCCGGGGCCTTGGCCAGGGATCCCATGTTCAGGCCGTGGAACCAGGAATAGCCGCGGCCGGCCATCCAGAACAGGACCCTTTCGGCGCCCGACGGGGAAAGCCAATAGAACGGACGGTCGCCCCAGGTCTTGAGGGCCCAGCCGACCCGGTCGCCGCCGTCGAAGAGGCTCGGCATATAGTTCGGGCCGCTCGACACGTACTTGATCCCGGCCAGGGCGAGGGCCGGCACGAACGACCACGATTGGCTCGGGATGTCCGTGACCATGACCGAATCCACGGGCCGGCCGGCCCGCCGGCCGAGGTCCCGGGCAAAGCGCGTCAGGGCAAAGAACTCCTCGGGATGGCAGAGCCCGGTCAGGACGCCGGCCAGGGTGGCCTGGAGGCCGATCGAGCCGCGGCGCACGGCCTCGACGAAGGCCTCCTTCTCCTCGTCGCTCGCCTGCCGGAAGTAGGTCTCGACGGCCCAGGCCTGCTCGGTGTTCCATCTGAAGCGGGCGCCTTCGGGATAGGCGGCCGTCCGGGCCGCGAGGTCGATCGCCTCCAGATAATACCGCCAGTGGTTCTTCTCGACCGCCGGCTGGGGATCGGAGTAGCCGAGATCGACATGGGAGTGGGGGAGGAGCCAGATCGCGCGCGGCACGACGGGCTTGACGGCGAGCGCGCCGCGGCGCACGGAGCCGTCGTCGAGGGCGACGTCGATCGTGACGTCCTGATCGCGGTCGACCGCCGGGATGAGGAACTCGAGGGCGTTGTGGCCGAGGCTGAGCTCGAGCCGCGCCGTCTCGGCGCCGCACGAGATCCGGGCGCCCGCGGCCGGGCCGAGATGGCTGATCTCGACCCGGACGATCTGGAAGAGGCGGCCGTCCTTACGGACGAGAGCCTGCTCGCTCCGGGCCCAAACGTCGCGGCGGAGGTCGTCGCAGAAGACCATGACCCAGTCGTTCGAGCCCGCCGCCTCGCCCGTGACGCGCAGCCTGAGAGGGCGGCCGGGATGGAGAAGAGACTCGGGGACCTCGAGCCGCATGAAGCCGAAAAGCTCGTCGAACTGGTCGACCATGACCGTCTCGAAGGAGAGCGCGATCCCGGCCGGGCCCGTCTCTTTCCAGGCCCGGCGCGACGGGTCGGCCGACGTCCTGAAGCTCAGCGCCGGCTCGCCGTCGAGGGCGAGGTCGAAGCGGTGGGCGCCCTTGCCGGTGGCGTGGCCCGCCAGCCACACGAACGTCGCCGGGCCGCCCCGCCAACCTGCGGGCACCGGCTCGGTCTCCCATTCGACGGCCATCGCTCCGTCAGCGGCCCGGCTGATGAGGGCGGAGGAAATGTCCGGGTACGGGGAGTGATAGGTCATCTCCGCGCCGGAAACGGTCCGTCCGTAGCCCCTGAGCCACTCCGTTCCGGCCGGGACCGAGGGCCCGGCGACGAGTGCCAGGAGAGCGCCCGGACGACGCGTCGTCATAGGGAGAAGATTATCATAAACCCCTCAAGAGAACATCTTAACGAAGATATTCGCTTCGCGACATCGGAAAGACCCCCACCCTCAGGCGGTGAGGGCGAGTTCGAGGAGGAGGAAGGAGGCATGGAGGGCCTGGAGAGGAATCCCCGTGTCCTGCCCCATTTCTTTCGCAATAGCCTTGATGGGGCCCTCCATGCGTTGGCCCTATTCTCGGGCCGGTTCCGTCGGCGGTCAATCGCCTGAAGCGGCGGTTGCCGGGGGGATTAGCCCCTCTCACAGGGGTGAGGCTGGCTTAAAGAAGGGGGCAATAAAGACCGGGTCAGACCTACACCTTTTTACTTTCCGGGATTCGCTCTGAGAAGTGCCAGTAAAAAGTAAAAAGGTGTAGGTCTGACCCGGTCTTGGGGGTTTGACCCCTTCTGCCGAAAAAAGTATCATTGGGCGAAACGACGGAGGGAGGCCACATGAACGTCAAGAAATTCATCGAAACCCAGGTCGAAGAGATCAAGAAGACGGTCGGTCCGGGCAAGGCCATTTCGGCCCTGTCCGGCGGCGTCGACAGCTCCGCCTGCACGGTCCTGGCCCACCGGGCCCTCGGCCCGCAGCTCAAATCGGTCTTCATCGACCACGGCCTGATGAGGGCCGGCGAGCCGCAGGAGATCGCCAAGATTTTCTCCGGCTTGGGCATCACCGTGGACATCGCCGACAAGAAGAAGGAATATTTCGCCGCCCTAAAGGGCAAGTCCGACCCGGAGGAGAAGCGCAAAGCCTTCCGCAACGCGTTCTACAGCTCCTTCGGCAAGGAGGTCCTGAAGAGCAAAGCCCGCTACCTCATCCAGGGCACGATCGCCGCCGACATCATCGAGACCCAGAAAGGGGTCAAAACCCAGCACAACATCCTCGAGCAGATCGGCATCGATCCGGAAAAGGGCTTCGGCTTCAAGATCATCGAGCCCCTCAAGGAGCTGTTCAAGCATGAGGTTCGCCTCGTGGCCAAGGAGCTCGACCTGCCGGAATCGATCTGGAACCGCATGCCCTTCCCGGGACCGGCCCTGGCCACGCGCATCATCGGCGAAGTCACGCCGGAGCGGGTGGACCTCGTCCGGGCGGCGACGACCATCGTCGAGGAGGAGGTCGCCGTCCACAAGCCGTTCCAGGCCTTCGCCGTCCTGCTCGAGGACAAGGGGACCGGCCTGGTCAAGGGCGCGCGCCTCTTCGGGAACGTCATCATCGTCCGTTCGGTCGAGAGCCGGGACGCGATGACGGCCGAGCCCTCGCCCCTGCCCTGGGCCACGCTGATGAAGATCTCCCAGCGGATCACGACCGAGCTGCCCCAGGTCACCCGCGTCGCCTACGAGCTCACGGCCAAGCCACCGGCGACGATCGAGTACATTTAGTAACGCTCTCATTCGGAGGACACCATGCCCTTTGCGGGAAAGAAGAGAACCGGGCTGCCGACGCTCGGCGTTTTCGTCCCCTGCGATCCCCGCATCGACGAAGAATCTCGCCAGCGGGCCTTCAACATCGGCCGGATGACCGCCGCCCTGCTGGCCAAGCGCCTGCGCCTGCCCGACGGCGCCGCGCCCAACGTCTTCACCTGCTCCAAGCTCGTCGACAGCGAAGCCAAGGCCGATCTCGGCGCGCTGGAGATGAAGGAGGCCGGCGTCGGGGCCATCCTGATCGTCCCCGACACCTGGTTCTTCCCGGGCCAGACGGCCATGGCCCTGACCGCCCATTTCCCTCCGACGATCCCGCTCGCCTGCGTCGGCGGCAATAACGCCCCCAAGCCCGGCGTCGTCGGCATCGACGCCCTCGTCGGCGCCTACGCCCAGACGGGCCGGCTCTGTCCCATGGTCATCGGCTCGATGCCGGAGGCGGGGCTCCATCCCGAGTTCGACGCCAAGACCCGGGAGGAGATCGTCGACCTGGCCTATGCCATGCTCACCCGGGTCGCCCTCCAAGGCCGGCGCTACGTCTCCATCGACACGGACTCGATGCAGATGGAAACGGCTCTCAACCATGTCCATGCCGCCCGCCGCTTCTTCGGCCTCGAAAGCACCCGCGAGTCGATGAAGCTCTTCGCCGACATGGTCCGCAAGAAAGGTGGCTACGATCCCGAGGAGCTCAGGGCCCTCCGCGACTGGGTCGTCAACGTCAAGTTCAAGGACCGCATCTACACCAACTCCGAGGACGTCGTCAGCCAGGGCCACCCCGTGCTCACGGGGAAGGCCCCCAAGCCCCCGGCCCTGACCGCCGCCGACAAGGCCAAGCTCGACGAAGGCCTGGCCCTCTATCTCATCCTCCGGAACTACATGCGTGACATCAACGCCGTTGGCGGAGGCTGGACGAACCAGCTCAGCTGGGGCTCGGACCGCCGCGGCCTGCCGCTCTCGACGGCCGACATCGCCGAATCGCTCTTCAACTCGTCCGAGGACCACACCGGCCGGAAGCCGGTCGTTCCCTTCGCCACGGAGAACGACGTCCAGGGCCTCCTGACGATGATCGCCTATTGCACCCTCTCCGGCGGCAAATCCACTCTTTTCATGGACTTCCGCAAGGTCTACGAGCCCTGGGAGATCGAGCGCAACGCCAAGGAGCTCGGCCTCGACCTCAAGGCGCTCGCCGCCGAGCCCTGGATGAAGCGCGGCTTCGTCGACGGCAACAATTCCGGCTCGGCCTCTCTCGATTACGCCGAGAAATGGTTCCTCTACAAGGCCATCGGGTATTATTTCCCCGGCCTCGGCTTCTCGGTGAGCTATCTCTCGCCGAAGGGCCTCACGGGCCTGGCCGGCCGGCTGGCCTTCTCCGACCTCTCGGGCCTGTTCACGATGGTCCAGGACGAGGCCCGCTCGGTCGCTCTCCCCGCCGCGTTCGCCGAGAAGGTCTGCCACGCCTCCGACTACACCTGGCCGCATACCTTCCTGACCTTCGATCACGTCCCCGCCAGCCAGGCCAAGATGGGCATGCCCGCCAACCACCTGCACATGGCGACCGGCCTGCCGCGCCGGCGCTGGCAGCATTTCTCCGATTACGCGAATGTTCTCAACTATCATTGGGAGAACCTGCCGGAATTCGTCGAGGGTCTCGACCGGCCGCTGCCGATGCTCTACCGGACGAACGGCGGCGAGACCGCGGCCAAGATGCTCATGGCCGGCCGCCGCTAAAGAGAAGGACGGTCTTCCGCGGTTTGACAGCCCGGGGAGATTCTGGTATTTTCTAGGCCCCTTGCGGGGCCATCGTCTAGAGGCCCAGGACAGATGGTTCTCAGCCATCAGACCGGGGTTCGAATCCCCGTGGCCCTGCCACCTACCGGAGCTCGCGAAGCGAGCGTAGGGCAGAAATACCCCGGAGATACACGGGGGGGGATTTCTGCGAAATATCGGGATCAAGGTGTTGGCTTTCGCGAAGCGAGCGAAGGGCAGCCGGAGTGTTATAATACCCCCTTATGTATCTTCAAAATGAGCTCCTCCTGTCGATCCCGCTCGCCCTCTACGTCGGCCTGAGGGTTCGCTCGCTCTTCGGCCCCAGATGGCTCAAGAACCTCTGGGTCGTCGCTTTCGTCCTGATCGCCGCCGCCTACCCGGTCGCGGAGACCCTGTCCCACCGGAACGGCGGCCGCCCCATGGCCGCCTTGGTCCTGGCCGGCTATTATGCCCTGCCCCTCCTGCTCTATCTCCTCATCACGGTCCTCGCGCTCGACGCCGCGATCGGCCTCCTGCGGCTGACCCGCGTACTTTCCAAGCCGTCCGTCCGGGCGCCGCGCTTCAAGGCCCGGCGGCTGGCCTTGTGCCTCATCGTCCCCGTCCTGGTCGTCGTCCTCGGCGCCATCAATCACCGGACCTTGCGCGTCCATGAATTCACCGTCGAGGTCCCTCGCCGCGCGGCCGCGGCCCGGGAGATGACGATCGTTTTCATGTCCGACCTCCACTTCCGCGATCTCGTCTCGAACCGCTTTCTCGACGAGCTCACGGCCAAGGTCAACGCCCAAAAGCCCGACCTGATCCTCCTCGGCGGCGACCTCCTCGAAGGAGACCGCCGCGGAGAGGAGACCACCCGCTATGAGCGGGCCCTGCGCCGCATGAACGCGAAATACGGCGTCTTCGCCGTTCCCGGCAACCACGAGGGCTTCAGCCGCTCCGGCGGCGCCGGTTTCCTCGAACGGTCCGGCATCAGGCTCCTCCAGGACGAATCCGTGGTCATCGACGAGACGCTCGTCCTCGCCGGCCGGCGCGACGGCCGCTCAAGGAACCGCAAAGCGGTCGCGGATCTCCTGGCTTCCGCCCGGCGCGACCTGCCGGCCGTCCTGCTGGCCCATCGGCCGACCGGCTTCGACGACGCCCGGGCCGCGGGCGCCGACCTCCAGCTCTCCGGGCACACCCACCACGGCCAGCTCTTCCCGGTCAATCTGATCACAGCGCGCCAATACGACCTGAGCTGGGGCCACCTCGAGAAAGGCGGCGCCCACCTCATCGTGACGAGCGGCGTCCAGGGCTGGGGCCCTCCGGTGCGGACCGTGGGGGCCTCGGAGATCGTCGTCGTTCATCTGGCCCTCCGCTAGCGCATTGACACCCGGCCGCGAATCCTCCTAGAATGGCAGCGCATGGCGGATGCGGGGCACCTCGATCTTGTCCGGGACAGGGTCGAACGCTGGAACGATTGGCGGCGCAAGAACACCCGCATCCTGCCCGATTTCGCCGGGGCGGATCTCTCCGAGCTCAATCTGGCCGGAGCCAACCTGGCCAAAGCGGACCTCTCCGGAGCCTCTCTCGGCGGCGCCAACCTCTCGGGCGCCAATCTCGCCCGGGCCAAGCTCTTCCGCGCCGACCTGAGCCAGGCCGATCTCAGCCGGGCTTCGCTTTTCAAGGCGAACCTCAGCCAGGCCGACCTCGCCGGCGCCAACCTTAACGGAACCGACCTTAGCGCCGCCCTCCTGATCAAGGCGAACCTGAGCGGGGCCACCCTGATCGGGGCCTGCCTCAAGGGCGCCAACCTCGGCCAAGCCTCGCTCTTCCGGGCCCGCCTGGCCCGAGCCGTGCTGCGTGAAGCGTCCCTCTTCAAGTCGGACCTGACCGAGTCCGACCTGTCCGAAGCCGACCTCGAGGGGGCGAACCTTCAGGAAGCCGTGCTCGAGCGGACCGACCTCCATTCCGCCCGGCTCGCCAACGCCAACCTGTGCTTCGCGACGCTCCTCCGGACGAACCTCCGCGGCGCGGTCCTCGACAACTGCGCCGTTCACGGCATCTCGCTCTGGGAGACCGAGCTCGCCGACGCCGCGCAGCGCGACCTCGACATCATGCCGCCCCAGCAGCCGGTCCTGTCCGTCGACAGCCTGCCGACGGCCCAGCTCGTTGGGCTGCTCCTCCACCACGAGCGGGCCCGCGCCGACGTGTTCTCCATCACCCTCAACACCGTCCTTGTCATCGGCCGCTTCGCCGGCGGCCGCCAGGACGTCCTCGACGCGGTCAAAGAGGCGCTCCGGCGCGGCGGCTTCGCCCCGATCGTCCTCGACTTCCACCGGCCCGGGCCGGGGGACCAGGCCGAGATCGTCAAGGCCCTCGGCCGGATGTCGCGGTTCATCGTGGCCGACCTTTCGGAGGACCGGCGCGTCGCCGAGACGCTCGACGCCGTCGTCCATTTCCTGCCGTCCGTCCCCATCCAGCCCATCGGCCAGACGGGCCGCGAAGAGCTCGCGATCGAAAGCCATTACCGCAAATACCGCTGGGTCCTGCCGTTCTGGGGTTTCCGCGATCCCGCCGACCTCGCCGCGCGGTTCGGACCGGAGGTCGTCGACCCGGCCGAGCGGAAGGCCGCCGAGATCCGCCAGAAGATGAGCTTCGGCGCCTGAACCCTTTTTTCCGCCCCGGTCTCGTGATAGACTCCGGCCTGGAGGACAGACCATGAATCCGCTCGTTCCCCTCGTCGCCGAACGGTTCAGCCGGCATTTCCGCGGCCAGCCGCTCCTCGTCGTTTCGCCCGGCCGGGTCAACCTCATCGGCGAGCACACCGACTACAACGAGGGATTCGTCCTGCCCGGCGCCACGGACAAGGTCGTGGTCTTCGCCGTCGCTCCCCGGACCGACGGGCTTTGCCATTTCGTCGCCCGCGATCTCGATCAGGAATTCCGTTTCGAGATCGGGCAGTTCCACCGCTCGCCGCTGCGCTGGCCCGATTACCTCCAGGGCGTCCTCGATCAGTTCGTCAAGGCCGGGCACCGTCTCCCGGGCATCAACTGCGTTTTCGGCGGCGACGTCCCGATCGGGGCCGGCATGTCGTCCTCGGCGGCCATCGAAGGCGGGTTGGCCTTCGCTCTCAACACGATGTTCGGACTCGGGCTCGACGGCCTGACCCTGGTCAAGCTGGCCCAGAAAGCCGAGAACGAGTTCGTCGGCGTCCGCTGCGGCATCATGGACCAATACATCAACATTTTCGGCCGGGCCAAGACGGTCCTGAAGATCGACTGCCGCTCGCTCACCTTCGAGCCCGTCCCGTTCGAGCGGGAGGACCTCCGCGTCGTCATCGCCGACAGCCTCGTCCGGCGCGAGCTGGCCTCCTCGGAATACAACGTCCGCCGCGGCCAGTGCGAAGCGGGCGTCAACGCCCTCCGCGTCCACGATCCCGCCATCCGGTCCCTCCGGGACGTCACCCTGGACATGCTCCGCGACCACCGCGCCGAGTTCGACCCCGTCGTCTACCGGCGTTGCGAGTACGTCGTCCGCGAGAACATCCGCGTCGCCGAGGCGTGCGCAGCCCTGGCCCGGAACGACTTCGCCGTTTTCGGGGGCCTGATGAACCTGTCCCACGCCGGCCTGCGGGACGACTACGAGGTCTCTTCGCCCGAGCTCAACGCCCTCGTTGACGCGGCCCGCCGCGTCCCCGGCGTCCTGGGGGCGCGGATGATGGGGGCCGGATTCGGCGGCTGCACGATCAGCCTGGTCGAGGCCGGCGCCGTGCCGGATTTCGAAGCCCGGGTCGGCCGCGATTATGAAGCCCAGATGGGCAAGGCCCCCAAGATCCACGTCGTCCGGATCGAGGCCGGGACCCACGTTGTTTGACAGGCCGGGGCGGGCCCCGAAATACTTTTCCGTCGATTAAGGGCAGCATGGCCAGCATCCTGATCGTGGACGATGATCCTCTCGCCAGGGACTCTCTGGCCCGCATCGTCAAGAAGATGGGCCACGAAGCGGCCGAAGCCGGCTCCCTCGGCTCCGCCCGGGAGATGATCCCCTCGAACGCCTACGACCTCGTTTTCTGCGACGTCCGGATGCCGGACGGCTCCGGCCTGGACCTCCTGCCCGAGATCCGGGCGGCCGCCGCGTCGCCCGAGGTCATCATCGTCACCGGATTCGGCGACCCCGACGGCGCCGAGCTGGCCATCAAGCAGGGCGCCTGGGACTACATCGAGAAGCCCCTCTCGGTCAAGGCCGTCATGCTCTGCATCGAGCGGGCCCTCCAATACCGCGAGAAGAAGAAGTCCTCGTTCCAACCCGTGGCCCTCAACGTCGAGGGCATCGTCGGCGCCAGCCCCAAGCTCCGGGCCTGCCTCGACCTCCTGGCCCAGGCCGCCGCGAGCGAAGCCAACATCCTCATCACCGGCGAGACCGGGACCGGCAAGGAGCTGTTCGCCCAGGCCATCCACAGGAACAGCGGCCGGTCGAACCGCAGCTTCGTCGTCGTGGATTGCGCCGCGCTACCCGAGACGCTCGTCGAAAGCACCCTCTTCGGCCACGTTCGCGGCGCCTTTACCGGGGCCGACAAGCCGCGCGACGGGCTCGTCCGGCAGGCCGACGGCGGCACCCTGTTCCTCGACGAGATCGGCGAGCTCTCCGTCTCCATCCAGAAGGCCTTCCTGCGCGTCCTCCAGGAGAAGCGTTTCCGCCCTGTCGGCGGCGGCTCGGAGGTCACCAGCGATTTCCGGCTGGTCGCGGCGACCAACAGGGACCTCGAGAGCCTGGCCCGCTCCGGCGGCTTCCGCGAAGACCTGCTCTTCCGCCTCCGGACGCTCGTCCTGGAGCTGCCGCCCCTGCGGGACATGAAGGAGGACATCAAGGAGCTCATGCTCCACTACCTGGTCCGGTTCTGCGAGCATTATGAACTCCCGGTCAAGGGCTATTCCCCCGACTTCCTTGATGTCCTTCTGGCCTATGACTGGCCCGGCAACATCCGCGAGCTCATCCAGGCCCTGGAAAAGGCCATCATCACGGCCAAGGATGAGCCCGTCCTCTTCCCCAAGCACCTTCCGGACCACATCCGCATCCATCTCGCCCGGGCCGCCGTCCTTCAGAAGCGGGCCCCCGCGCCGGCCCCCGTGGCCGGTCAGGCCGCCGCCGATTCGAACCTGAACCTCAAGGATTTCCGCGAGTCCGAGATGGTCCGGATCGAAAAGGCCTATCTCGCGTCCCTGATGCGCCGGACGAACGGCGACGTGGGCGAGGCCTGCCGCGTCTCCGGCCTGTCCCGATCGCGTCTTTACACGCTGCTCAAGAAGTACGGGCTCAAGACCTCCGGCTGAGCCGGGACTTCACGGTCCGCCCCCCAGGCCCTCCGGTTTTGGCACGAATCTTGGTTCACTATTGACGGAAATCGGCCGTAAAGGCCTTCAAGCGTGTGATGAACCTGTCTTTCTTGGTCACGGACGACTCGGACGGGGCAGGCTCGTTCCTGAGAGCGGTCCTTCATCTTGTCCCGGAGGACAAAGTTGTGTCCGGGGGTTGGAATTGAGCCGTGTCCTCTTCGTCGACGACGAGATCCTCCAAACGAAGGCCATGAGCCGGCTCCTCGAGTATCTCGGCTACGAGGTCAGGGCCATGACCGATCCCGTCGAGGCCCTGCGGACCTTCCGCGGGGATCCGGCCGCTTTCGACCTGGTCATCCTCGATCAGACCATGCCCCGCATGACCGGAGGCGAGCTGGCGACAGAGCTCCTCGAGCTGAGACCATCGCTCCCGATCATCCTCTGCACCGGCTTCAGCGAGGGCCTGACCGAGGGCCAGGCGGCGGCGCTGGGGATCCGGGCCTTCCTCTGGAAGCCGTTCTCCGTGCGGGAGATCGCGGCGGCCATCCGGCAGGCCCTTGCGCCTTCGGTGTGACGGCCGCGGGCTCTTTCCTTTTGGCCGGGAATCGGGGATAATAGCCCATTATCCCATGGGCACTCGAAACAACAGAGCGGCATCGAAGGGGAGGGCGGCCACCCTCCTCCTTCTTGTTTTATTCCTGTCCGTCGCGCTTCCGGGTTGCCGCAACGAATCCGGGCGAACCGGGACCCAGCCGGCGTCTTCGCCCGCCGCCATCCCTCCCGAGCCGGCCCGCGAGCCCCGGAATCCCGATCCCGCCCTCAACAGCCTTTTTGCCGGGATCGCCGGCATTGCGGAGCCCCAAGCCGACCGGGCCGTCAAGCCGGATGACGCCGTTTGGACGGCCTACGCCAAGTTCGTCAGCGAGGAATGGGGCCATTTCGACTCCTCCGTCCTCGAGCCGATGTCGTCGTGGGCCGCGGTCGAGCTGAAAGAAGCCCGCAAGGCCACCCGGTCCCTTCTCTACGCTTTCGGCGGTCCTGATTTCGCCACCTCAGACGCGCTCTTCCCGGAAGCCCGGGAGACGGTCCTCATCGGCCTCGAGCCGGCCGGCAACCTGCCCGCGTTCGACCGGGTTTCGCCGGCCTGGAGGGAAGCCTTTTTCACCGATATCGGCGAGCTCATCAAGGGCTTCCTCGAGCGGGGCTATTTCATCACCGGTGACATGAACGACATCTACGGCCGGGGCAAAGTTGACGGGGCCCTGCCCGTCATCGCCTTTTTCCTGGCCCGGCGCAATTGCTCGGTCGTCGAGATGACCCGCCTGGCCCCGGATGCGGCCGGCGTCTGGGTCGAAAAGCCTTACGAACGCCTGGCCCAGAGGCCCCGGCGGCCCTACGGCGTCAAGATCGTCTACCTGAAACCTGGCGATCCCGAGCCCCGGACCGTCGTCTATTTTTCCTGTGACATCGAGAACAAGGCCTTCCCCGCGGGGTCGCCGCTCTATCGCTATTTCGCCGGCCTCGAGCGGATGTCAACGTTCGTCAAATCGGGGTCCTATCTCCTGCACTACGGCGACTTCTCGATCCTCAGGGACCTCATCTTGAGCCGGAGCGAGTTCGTCCTCCAGGACGACACCGCCGTGCCTTACCGGTTCTTCAGGAAAGGCCGTTGGCAGATCCGGCTCTACGGCCGCTACACACAGCCCGTCAAGGATTTCACGAACGTCGAGCAGCCCGACATGAAGCGGGCCTACGAGGAGGACGCCAAGTCGATCCCGGCCCTGCCGTTCCATTTCGGCTATCACTGGCGGACGCAGATCGACAACCTGCTCCTGGCCAAACGGCCCCGCCGTCCCTACAAAAGCCCGGTCGTCCACTAGTCGGGGCCCGGACGCCCGCCT
>Ga0209609_10001057_pt1 | contig 16177 bp, 8 predicted proteins | sample LakKivw325mmetaG_FD_184136 | JGI IMG/M metagenome (GOLD analysis project Ga0209609, IMG submission 184136) | Anoxic lake water microbial communities from Lake Kivu, Rwanda to study Microbial Dark Matter (Phase II) - Lake Kivu water 325m metaG... | ecosystem: Environmental > Aquatic > Freshwater... | reverse complement strand
GTAACTATCAGATATCTCATGGTTTCTCCTTTGAGGCAAGATGGTTCAATGATCCGATAAGTCTTATATTTGTCAATAGAAAAGGTGGTTTGCCAGTCCGGATTTCCAAGTCTGCTGCCTTTGGGGAACCGGCGGTTCAGACAATCCGGTCCAGCACCGGCAGTATTTCATCCCGGAACTGGTCGAAGCGGTCTTCCAGGATCGCCTGGCGTGCCATCTGCATCAGTTCCTGATAGAAATAGAGGCTGTGGATGGTGGTGAGGCGCATGCCCAGGATCTCGTTCATGGTGATCAGATGGCGGATGTAGGCACGGGAGAAGTGGCGGCAGGTGTAGCATCCGCAGAGGGGGTCGATGGGGCTGAAATCCTCCTTGTAGCGTGCGGCCTTGATGATCATCTTGCCCTGGCGGGTGAAGATGCTGCCCTTGCGGGCGTTGCGGGTGGGCATCACGCAGTCGAACATGTCCACTCCGTTGGCGATGTTGTTTAAAAGATCGGCCGGGGTGCCCACGCCCATCAGGTAGCGGGGTTTGTCCTGGGGCAGCATCTGGTTCAGGAAGGCGGTGATGCGCAGCAGGTCAGCCTTTTTCTCGCCTACCGCCAGGCCTCCGATGGCATAGCCGGGGAAGTCCATTTCCATCAGTTTGAGCGCCGCTTTTTCACGCAGATCCTCATAGATGCCGCCCTGCACGATCCCAAACAGCGCCTGATGCCGTTCGTTGGTGAAGGCCTGTTTGCCTCGTTCGGCCCAGGTCAGGGTCAGTTTGAGCGACCGTTCCACATAGTCACGGGTGGAGGGGAAAGGCGGGCACTCGTCGAAACTCATTATGATGTCCGCACCGAGTGCTTCCTGGATGGCGATCACGCTTTCAGGGGTGAAGAGATGCCGGCTGCCATCGATGTGGGACTGGAATTTCACCCCATCCTTGGTGATCTTGCGCAGGGCGGCCAGGCTCATCACCTGGAAGCCGCCGCTATCGGTGAGGATCGGTTTGTCCCAGGAAATGAATTGGTGCAATCCCCCGGCCTGGCGGATAAGTTCATGCCCGGGCCTCAGATAGAGGTGATAGGTGTTTCCCAGGATGATCTGGGCGTGGCTTTCCTCCAGCTCATGCGGGCTCATCGCCTTCACGGTGCCCAGGGTGCCCACCGGCATGAAAACAGGGGTGAGTATCGTGCCATGATCGGTGGTGATGGTTCCGGCACGGGCATGAGAGGAGGTGTTATTCAGGGTGAAGGAGAACATTATTCTAAGGGCAAAGGGGCAAGAGGGCAAAAGGGCAAAAGGGAGCTGCGCCAGTTGGGAAATCTGAGTAAGATTGATATAAGATTGTTATCATCTCGAGTAAAACCGAGTATCAGCGATCTGAGGAGTTGAATTTATCTGTTTTGGCTTTCAATGCTATGATCAATGATGACAGCATGGAGCGGATATATCTGATTTTGTTAGTGTAAGAGGTAAGATCATCAAAGTAAGCCAGTCGATGAGATATCACCAGCTGGGTTTCCAATTCAGATAAAGATCCATTGGCGATGTAGAGAAACCTGATGTAATCGGCAGTGCTTCCCCTGCTGTAACCCTCTGCTATGTTTGATGATATTGAGACTGCACAGCGTCTGATCTGGGCAGTAATCCCATACACTTCCCCATACGGGAAGTCTCTGGTGAGATTGTAGATTTCCACAGCCAGATCAATACTTTTCTGATAGATTTCAAGTTCTCTATACGAACCCATATATTCTCCTTATTATGTAGTTAAATATGCCATCAAACAGGCACAGCTTGCCATTCTGCCCTTTTTCATATTCATCTCCCGATTACCATTCTGCGCCAGCTTGCCCTCTTGCCCTTTTACCCCTTTACCCCTCTTCATAATCATCTCCCGATTACCATCCTGCGCCAGCTTGCCCTCTTGCCCTTTTGCCCACTATCTGGCCCAATACCTGAACAACACACTGGACAGATCGGAATAGAAGACAAACAGCCCCAGGGTGATCAGGATCAGAAAGCCCAGATATTGCAGGAAGGACTGCACCCGGGTGGGGACTGGTCTGCCGGTCACGGCTTCGATCAGGGCAAAGAAGATGTGGCCGCCGTCCAGGATGGGGATAGGCAGCAGGTTCATGATCATCAGCATCAGGCTGATGCTACCAAAGAACAGCAGCAAATAGCTGAAGCCCTTCTGCCCCACCTGCTGGCCCAGGGTGGCGATCAGCACCGGCCCGCCCACCGATTTCCTGAGCTCGGAGGGCCGGGCGACCAGTTTGCCCAGCATCTGGTAGTTCAGGGTGATGAAGCTGAAGGCATTGTAGGTTCCATACTGGACTGCTTCGAGGGGGTTGAAATGGCGCACATACTTCACCGGATGCGATTGCATGATGCCGATCGCCTTGCGGGTGCCGGTGGCAAGGCTTCCTTCCAGGCGCAGGGTGCGTTCAAAGCTGGTGCTGCCCCGGGTCAGGTTCAGCTTCACCGAATCCCGGGGGGAATCCACGATCAGCTCCCGCATGGCATACCAATCCGCCACCGGGATCGAATCCACCGCGGTGATGACGTCCCCGGTCTGAAGATTGGCATGATAAGCGGGGGTTTTGGGGATCACATCCCCGATCCGGGTGCTCACCACCGGATAGAGGCTGACGGCCAGGGAGTCCACTTCAATTCCGGCGATCCGCAGCGTGAGCAGTTCCGAACCTCGATTCAGCACGATGATGTTTTCGGCATCCCGTTTCAGCTGCTCCAGAAAGCCCAGATAGCCCGGAATCGGTTTGCCATTGACGCTGTGCAGGCTGTCGCCGGGGGCAAAGAGCTCCGTCCATTTGCCCTCGGCCTTGTGGATCACGGGTAGCTGGTCTTCCACATTCAGTGGCAGCAGGAAAGAGACGATGAAGAGCACGAAGCCCAGCACCAGATTAGCAAAGGGTCCGCTGAAGGCGATCAGCAGCTTTTTCCACCAGGCTTTTTTGCGGAAGGAGAGGCTGTCATCGGCCTCCTCGTCGTCCGGATTTTCGCCCATCATTTTCACATAGCCGCCCAAGGGGATCCAGCCGATGCGCCAGGAAATGCCCTTGCTTTCAAATTCAGCGATGGGCCGTCCAAAGCCGATGGAAAACTTCTCGATGCCCACTCCGAAGGCGCGAGCCGTCAGGAAGTGCCCCAGCTCGTGGATGAAGATCATGAGGGCGAAGGCGAGGATGATAAGAGGGAATGTCATAATGATTCGTGAAAGCGTGGAAGCGTGAAAGCGTGTAACACCAGGTGCGAGGAACGACCGTTCATCTGTTTTCGGCCTTTTCCAGTTTGTCAGACAATGATCTGATCAATTGCATGATCATGGGCCTTACTCGCTTGATCTGATCTGTCAATTCGGTGGTGTCACAGAGAAAACCAAGCTGCCTTGAGATTTCGATCTGGGTTTCCAGTTCGGACAGAGAACCATTTGATAAATAGAGAAATTGGATAAACTCTCTTGTTGTGTGCCTGCTTGAGCCTTCAGCTATGATTGATGGGATCGAGACCGCTGACCGCCTCATCTGTGAAGATAGTCCATACATTTCCTGCTTGGGGAAATCCTCTGTAGCCCTGTAAACTGCAACAACCAGCTGAATACTTACATTGTATAAATCAAGATCTCTGTATGAGTACATGAGGAATCCTTTATATTTTTTTTCATATTGTATCTGATCAGTTCTGCCACACCATGTTACACGTTTACACGCTTCCACGTTTACACGCTAATGTGATGGCCACAAACGACGCCACATCCGTCGCATAGCTTCCTGTACCAAAGCCGGCGTCATAGCCCAGCTCGATGGCAAGCTCATGGGAGATGCGGGGCCCGCCGCAGATGAAGAGCATTTTGTCCCTCAGTTTCTCCGCTTCCGCAAGTTCGATCAGGCGGGTGAGGTTCTTGATATGGATGTTCTTTTGGGTCACCACTTGGGAGACCAGGATGGCATCGGCATTTTCGGCCCGGGCGCGGGCCAGGAGGTCCTCGCAGGGCACTTGGGCGCCAAGGTTGATGGCATTGAACATCTGATAGCGTTCCAAACCATAGCGATGATTGTAGCCCTTCATGTTCATGATGGCGTCGATGCCGACGGTATGGGCATCGCTTTCGATGCAGGCGCCGACCACGGTGATCACCCTGCCCAGGTGTTCCTTGATGTAGGCATCGGTGGCTTCCAGGTCCATTACCGGGGTCTCCACCACCTTGACCCTGATCTTGGAACTGTCCACGGCAGCGGAGGTTACGGCATAGGCGATGAAGTGGGTGAAGCCCTCGCCCAGGTTCCGCATGCCGCAGATTTCGATCTCGTCGAATCCGGCCTGTTTCAGCAGCAGGCGGGCGGCTTCCTGCCCAAAGGCATCGGATGAGACCGGCAGGCTGAAGGAAAGCTGCATCTTGCCATCGCCGGAGGTGTCGCCATAGGGGCGGATCATCTGTTTCCTGCTCATAAGCTGAGCTCCTCTTTCATCTTGTCCAGGAAGGGGTTGTAGTAGTGCTCATCCTTGCGGAACACACCGTCCAGCCCCTTGCCGCCATTCTCGGGACGCTTGATATCGGCGAATTCGCCCCGGGCCATGGCGGCGAACAAGCCCTCCTGCTCCACGCGCTCCAGAAACAGCGTGGCTTCCTCCAGCACCTGGTTTGCCCGTTTGTTCACAAAGCTGTCCGGTGCCAGGCAGAGATTGGCGTCCAGGTCCTTGACTGCCTTGAAGATATACTGTGCGTTCTCGATGGCCAGGGAACGGTCGGCCAGATGCGGGGTATGGATCGCCTCGGTCATCATGCCCAAGAGCTGCACACCCTGTCCGGTTAGTTGCCCGACGAAATTGAACATGGCATCCATGAGGTGGGTCTTGAAAATGTTGCCGCTGGCGAACTTGGTGGGCGGCATATACTTGACCGGGGCGTCGGGGAAAAGCTCCCGGGTCAGCAGGGCGTGCGCCAGCTCATAGGAAAAGCTGTTTTCCAGTTCCGGATCGATCTCGTGGGCATGCCCCAAGCCCATTTTTTCCGGTTTCACGCCGCTGAGCAGGGCAAATTGCTCGTTCAGCAGCTGGGAAGCGGTAACGGTGTAGGCTTTCTCGACGGCATCGGAGGTGGTGAGGTAATTGTCCTCCCCGGTTTGGATCTCGATGCCGGCGAAGGAGTTGATCATGCGGCTGAAATACTGGTCCAGCAGAGTGCGCTTGGGATTGATGTCCCGAAACAGAATGCCATACATGGCGTCGTTCAGCATCAGGTCCAGCCTTTCCATGGCACCCATGGCGGCGATCTCCGGCATGCAGAGCCCGGAGGCATAATTGGTGAGCCCGATATAGCGCTTTTCCCGCTCCGACACCTCATCCAGGGCGGCCCGCATGATCCGGAAATTCTCCTGGGTGGCATAGGTGCCGCCAAAGCCCACCGTGGTGGCGCCATAGGGCACATAATCCAGCAGGGACTGCGCGGTGGAACGGATCACGGCGATGATGTCCGCTCCTTCACCTGCGGCGGCTCTGGCCTGCACCACATCCTCATGGATGTTGCCGGTTGCCACGATCACATAGATTGCGGGAACCCGGCGGGGCCCCAGCCTAGCGGTCATCTCCTCCCGCTTCGCTTTCTGGGAGCGGATCTGCGCCAGCCTCTCGTCCGCCAGTTCGCCTAACAGGTTGAAAATCGCATCCGGTGCCGCCAGGGGAAGTGAACCCAGGTCCAATTCTCCCCGTGCCACCTCATCCGCCACTTCCTGGGCGCTTATCTTCCTCTGGATCATGGCATTGGCCACCGGCAGGGCAGCTCCCTGCAGCAGTAGATTATTCACCCTGAGGTGATCCAGCACCACATTGGGCAGCGGCTTGCCATCCTTCAGAGCCCCGTCGATCCCCAACAGGCGCAGCACGGTGCGCTCGATGGCCAGTGAGGAATAGCCCTCGAACAGCCAGTCAAAGGATCTGGCGATCCGCGCCGCGGCAGTTCTGGCACGCTGCCTCAGCTCAGGATTCAGCTCCAGCTTGAGCATCCATCCTCCAAATTATTATTTTTTCAATAGTTGCACCGTTTGAAAACCAGCCTTTCCCGTCAAGCGGAAAAAGCGATGTGGGAAGAGGTCTGGGCCGTTGAGAGTCGCACCATGGCAGTGGGAAGAGCATCTGGTAGGACAAAATGGCAGGATACAATGTTGGGATACAAGATTTTACTGGCAAATCCCCGGAATCTCCCTTGAGCCATTGTCTTAATCAAGCCTTTATCAAGCGTTAATCAAGCGTTAACAATTAACGCTTGATTAACGCTTGATAAAGGCTTGATTAAGGCTTTGGAACAAGGAAGAAAAGACGGAAATCCCTTATTTTAAGCCAAAATCCCTCCGTTGGACCCGGAGCTGAAAACGGAAGCCGGGCATACCCTTGCGGCAGGCAAGACGCCTGCGTTCCTCTCCCTCACAGCTTATCTTTACATCTTTCAATCATTCTTTCTTTCTTACATCCCGTTTCTCATATCTCTTGTTCTTTTCTCATCTTCTCATTGTCTCATTGTTAAGAATCCTCTCCGTGCCTCTGTGTCTCTGCGCCTCTGTGGTGAGAGATCAGACGGGACGCCAGTCTCACAGTTACCGGTGCAGCACCAGTTTGCGGGTGAGGCTTTCCTTGCCTGCAGTCAGCCGGCAGAAATAGATGCCATTGGGCAGCGGCCTGCCCTGCCGGTCGGTTCCATCCCAAACCAATTGGTGTTCCCCGGCGGTTCCGGTCGTGTGCACCAGGGTCTTCACTAACTGCCCCTTCAGGTTATAGATCGCCAGGGTTACCGGGCTGGATTCTTTCAGGGTATAGGTGAAGATGGCGCTGCTGGAGAAGGGATTGGGATAGTGGAAAAGCGCAAGGGCGGGAACTGGAACCACCAGGTTTGGAGAGGAAACATAGGGTGACTGAAGCAGCAGTTCGATGGCGCCGGCGCCCAGAATCCCGCGCCCCAGCGCATCGGTCCAGGGGCGGTTGGGTTCGGTGATCCAGGTGTGGCCGCTGGTGGCATTGGTATCGAACACCAGGTTCTGATATTCGAACAGGTCCAGGATCACGGCGATCTGTCCGGAAATAACGGTGGGATCATCGATCTGGAACACCAGGTCCGGCTCATAGAAAGGATTATAAAGGTCTCCGATGGTCAGCAATGTCTGCTCGGTGATCGCCCCGCCGGCAAAGCGGTTGATTTTGGCATTCACCAGCCCCGGAGTGGCAGGAGTGCCCCAGGGATCGGGCTGCAGGTTGAACCTGATCCCCTTCACCAGATATTCCTGGCTGCCCAAATCCAGATCGATCGCCGCCTTGATCGGCACCGCCCCCCGGCCATATTCGTCCCAGACAGGGGCAGCGGTCAACCAGGAGAACCAGTTTTCGTTGGCAGGATCAACGATGCGCACCTGCGAAAGCTTGGATGAACTCAGCCCGTTCAAGGCCTGCGCCCAAACCGAGATCTCATGTACACCCAGTTCCAGCGCCGCTCCGTCCACCGCGATGGTATAGGGCGGCTCGAACAGGCTCTGATAGTAGATCCCGTCCAGATGGAAATCCACCACATTGATCCCGCCATTGGGAGCGCTCACCTGCGCGGTAACCTCAAAATCCGTGTTCGCCAGAATGGAGCCGCTCACCGGACTGATGGAACTGATCACCGGCGGCAGATTGGCAGAGGGGCTGGAGATTTGAAAAGAAATGGTCTCGCCGGCTGCGGAGATGCTGTGGATGTTCACTTCGAAAGGGCTGCCATTGATCAGAAAGGCGGAGGGATTGGTGAAGGAATTGAATTCCGTGCGCAACGCGTCTGCACTGAAGGTGGCATCGGCGATCTGCCCATTCACATTCACGGTGCCGTTGGGGCGGAAGATATACACCTCGTCGGGCGGGCCATTGGCATTGCCATCGAGGGAGGGATTGATCCGGTAGATCAGCAGCCCGGAGCCGGGCAGGGTGGATTCAAAGATGTCCGCATCCTGCTTGCGGTATTCGAAGATCAGGAACTGGTCGCTGCCGGAGATGTTGTAACGGTAGATGTTGTTGGTGGGCGAGGTCACCGGATTCAGGGTGTAGGTGCCACCCTCGGTGGCCAGCGGGACGGAGGAGATCCAGCCGCCATATTTGTATTTCATGTAGGCGCCCATATGACCGTTGCCGCTTTCCATGATATCCCAGCAGCCGGCAGGGGTGATGCCGTTGTAGGTGTAATGGTAGAGGTCGGGGGCGCCCACGCTGTGGAACATTTCATGGCAGAGGGTGCGCACGCTGTTGTGGTCCTCGGGCTGGAAGGTAAAGTCCCACACCAGTTTGCCGTTGATATAGGCATCCGCATAATACAGCACCCAGCGGTGCGCCCAGAGCAGATCGTTCCAGGCGGTGTGGGGGCCACGGATGATGAAGCACACATTGTCCACGCGGTTGTTGTTGTCGGCGTCGATATTCAGTGTGGAAGGCACCTGGGAGGCGATGGCAGCGACGGCATTGGCCAGCAGGGTTTGCTCCCGTAAGGCACGCTGGTCGAAATCGAGGTAGCCGTTGGGATTGGTGATGGCGTTGTAGGGCATGTAATAGCTGCGGGGATGGCTGTCCTGATAGGAAAGATTGAGGGCAGGATCGCAGACCGGATAGTGGTGGGTCTGATAGTCCAGCAGATCATAGCTCACGCGGTGGAAGTAGTTGCGCAGGGAGTTGGTGCCGGCGCCGGTGGCATTGAAACGGGCGTCGTAGAAGCCGCGGGAGAGCTCGAATTCGGTCTGGTCGCTGAAGCGGATGAAGATGTTGATGTTGTTTACCAGGCCGGTGTTGGGCCCGCGTGCGTCCCGCAGGTCATGGGCATGCATCAGTGCAATCTTGCGCTCACGAGCAGCCCGGGAAATGGTGAGATGGGGCTGGATGCCCAGTTGCCGGGGATCAATCTCTCCCACCCGCCACTGCGAGGGAGCCGGTTCGCCAGCTTCGGGGATGGCATAGTAGTAATAACCATCCACCTGGCTTTGGATGATGGTGTAGCCTGCGGCATCATGCAGGCGGTTGGCATATTCGTCGCCGCTGGCATATAGCTGCAGCACCGTTCCGTCCGGCTGCACCACCTCGGAAGGCAGGTTTTCCAGCCAAGCGGCAAAGACCGCCAGGGGCAGGGCGCAGAAAAGCAGGATCAGAATTCGTTTCATCAATACTCCATACGGGCGGCATCAGATTTGGAACCGTCGCCCAGATTGATCATCCAAATGCAAGATTCAAGCCATTTCCCATTGACAGATCTATATCCTCCCCATTCAGCTATGTACATTTGCCAATAAGCAACTTGTCCTCGAGAAACCTATTGGAAAGTTCCAAAAAAAGTCTTGCTTGGAATGGCTTGGTCAATTTTATGGAGAAAAAAAGCTGGAAGGAATGATAATGGAGAATATCCGCATTGGAATAGTGGGAAATATCGGGGTCGGGAAATCCACTTTTATCGAAGCTGCAAGTTCGGCGCCCCTCAACAAGGTTTTCACCTCCGTGTATCCCAAACCAAATGGTACCGAAGGGGTCTTTGCCTTCCCGGAGAGATTCAATCCCATCGTGCTTGATTCTTTCTACAGAGATCCCGTTGCCAATGCTTTCATGGCGCAGATCGAATTCTTCAATGGCAGGTTGGATCGCCAGAAGAAGATTCATACCTGCAGGGGGATCGTGCTGGAGGACAGGACTCTCGCTGAGGATTATCATATCTTCGGAAAAGCCCAGCGAATCCTTCAGAATATGTCTGAACCTGAATTTATCGCCTACCAGCGCACCTACAGGCTGATGACAGAACAGATCAAAGAACCTGACCTCCTGGTCTATTTCAAGGCAGAAGTTCCCATCCTCCAGGAAAGGATAAAAGAGCGAGGCCGCGAAAGTGAACTGGCTATTTCCGCTGAATACCTGGGATTGCTGAACAATCTGTATGAGGATTTTATCGCCCACCATGTGCAATGCCCCGTGCTGATCATCGACGCTGAAAAAGCAGTGGAGAAGGCTGAGTGGCTGCGCCGCACTGCCAATACGATAGCCGAACAGATCAAGGCTCTGAAACTGCGTGTATCCAGCCCGGGTATCAGTGAATGGGTCTCTCTGCCTCAAACGGAAGCCACTCTGAAAGCGATCGATGCGGAGCGCAACCTGGAACAATACTTGGCAGAACACCCGAAACTGATATCCATAGCCGGAAACGTTGGACTGGGGAAATCGACCCTGGCAGCCATCATGGGACGCAGTCTCAAGATCAATACACTATATGAAAAACCAGAACAGAATCCACTTTTGGAGAAGTTTCTGGGTGACAAGAAAACCTGGTGCTATGATCTCCAGCTGCATTTTCTTCAAATGCGGGCTCAGCAAAGGAAACTGGGTAAAAGCGGGACGGGCAGCTATGTGAAAGACCGCTCACTGCCAGAGGATTTGCTGGTGTTCTGCAACCAGTTCCATGCGGACGGGTTGCTTACCGATGACGAGCTCGACAATCTGACCACCCAATTTCAAACCGTAAACCGGCAACTGCCCTCCTCAGATCTGATCATCCATTTACAGGGGAGCCCATCCCTGGCCTGGGAAAGGATCCAGCAACGCGGCCGGGAAATGGAAATTGAAGGCGGCTGGCAGTTCACGGAGATAAAAAACCTGAATCACTGGTATAAAGCCTACGGATCCAATGTCGTAAAGCTCGGCTTTCATGACGGCCCCCTCTTGGAGATCGATGTCGAAAAGCTTGATCTGACCAATCGTATCCACGTGGGCTACATCTTTGAAAGAATTCTGGAGATACTCAAAACACAGGATTCAGACAATCCTTAGCCTGGCTTCGGGAGCTGGCCGGAGAGCCTGCCTCTGAGCCTGCTTCTGCCTCTGTAAATTGTAATTGCAGAGAAATGGTTGGAGCCCATGGGTAAAAAGGCAAGCGGGACGCTTGCCCTTTGGCCGGATCGGCGTCCGCCCTTACCTCCCTCCCGTTACCAATACGGAATCATTACGGAGTCATTACGGAGTTAATCCGTAATGACTCCGTAATGATTCCGTATTGGTAACGGGAGCCATATCAGATCGAAAGAGGCAAAAAGCAGAGATAACACTTTGAAAATAATAAAAAAACAAACCCAAACACCAATGGGAGAAAGCACAAGACCAGATAAACGGTCAGGCAAGAAACCAGAAAAAGGCTGCATCCACCATCAGATCAGATCAAAAGAGCGGTGCCACTGATCACGCTTCCAACACAACCAGCGCTGAAAAAAAACATCAACGGGCAGCGCTGGCAACAATTTGTTCCACATTTGCACCGGATATTGCATCCACTATGAGAAAAAATAACATCCCGTAATAATCGAGGTAAGTGATGAAACGACCAATCCTGCTCCTGATGTGCATTATAGCAGCACTGATACCAGTATTTTCAGGGGCGATGAGCGGCACCGACCGCAATGCCTTTCAGATCCTGGGACAGACATCCAATTCGATCGATATTGCCTTCCAACTGCCACAATGGCGCCAGGAAAGCGAATCCCGCCAGGGTGAGAATTTTAACCGGGTAGTGGTGGACGACGCCAACTATCTGTTCATAGACGAGGATGAGACCCTGCCGGTATTCAGCACCTGCATTGCCATCCCCTATAGCGGGGGCGCTGAACTGAGCGTCCTGGGCACTTCGGCGAACACGGTCACACAGTTTGTGGCCGATTTCGACGGCTTGCTCACCCGTGAACGCCAGGCCGGCAGATACAGCGCCAACCTCTATCCCGCCAGCCGGGTGGCGATCTCGGAACCAATGGTGATCCGGGACTACCGGATCGTGACCCTGAACATCTATCCCTTCCAATATGACCAGGCCCTCAGCAGCCTGAACGTTTCGGAGAGCATCACACTGCGGATCAGCTTCAACAACCTGCCCTCGGTGAACGAGATCCCCCCGCCGGCCAAGGTTTCCAAGAGCTTTGAGGAGATCTACCGGGCTCTGATCCTGAATTTTGACGAAGCCTCCACCCGCAACCTGACCTACCAGCCTCCGGTGATGCTGATCATCTATAGAGATTCCAGTGACCCCACCTATCAGATGAAGGTGAACGACTATATCACCTGGAGGCGGAAGCGGGGCTTTGTGGTCCATTCCGCCAGCACCGCCGCCAACCAGGCTGGCAACACCGCCACCAGCATCAAGAATTATATCCAGAACGCCTGGAACACCTGGACCGACCGGCCTGAATACATTGTCCTGATGGGCGATGCCGGCTCGGGCTCGTTCCAGATCCCCACCTCCGGCAGCTATGACGACTATCAATATACCCACCTGGCCGGAGGGGATATTCTGGGTGATGCGGTGATCGGCAGGATCTCAGTGGAAAACACTGAACATATCATCAACTATATGGCGAAGCTGGACTATCACGAGCGCACCATTCTCAGCAACAGCACGGAATTCCTGAACCGCATGCTGCTGGTGGGCGATTCCGCCTCCTCGGGAATCTCCACCATCTATACCAACCGCTATATTCGCCAGATCTCGGAGTATATCAATCCCGCCTACACCTACACCGAACTCTACCAATCCGGCCCCAGCCCCAGCGCCATGAACACCGCGCTCAATGTGGGCGTGAGCTTCTTCAACTACCGTGGCTACATCGGCATGAGCGGATGGAACAGCACCTATATCAATCAGTTGAACAATGCCAACCGGATGTTCCACGCGGTGATCATCACCTGCGCCACCGGGAATTTCTCCGGCACCACCGGCACTACTGAATCTGTGGTGCGTCTGGGTTCCGCCTCACAACTGGTGGGTGCCATCACCGCCATCGGCATGGCGACCAGCTCTACCCATACCCCGATGAACAACATCCTGGATCTGGGCATCTTCCAGGGGATCTATGGATTGGGCATGCGGGATATGGGCAGTGCCCTGTTGTATGGCAAGCTCTACCTGAACAGCGTCTATGGGGTAAGCAATCCCACCCAGGCGGCGTTCTTTGCCCAGATCTGCAATCTGATCGGTGATCCCGCCACCGATGTCTATGTGGGAATGCCCAACCGCCTGACGGTTTCCTATCCCTCCTCGCTTCCGGCGGGCAGCACCGATATGAACGTGATCGTCCGCAACACCTCCAATCAGCCGATCGAGTATGCGGTCGTGGTGCTTTCCAACACCACCGGGCTCCAGGTGCAAACAACCACCGCAGCCGATGGCACCGCCCTGCTCAGCTTTCCCGGTACCACCACTGGCTCGCTGACTCTTACCGCCAACAAGGATGGCTATGCCATTAGCAACAACACGGTAACCATCAATTCCGCCGGTGGTTATGTGCTGGATGAGGTCTTTTACGATGACGGTTATGGCGGAGTTTCCTCCGGCAATGGCGACGGCAATGTCAATAGCGGGGAGACCATCGAGATGTGGCTGAGCCTGCGTAACAGCACCGCTTTCAGCGCCGTGATCAATGGAACGGCCAGCACCACCAATCCCTGGGTTACCATTTTGGACGACCGGGTTACGATCGGCACCATTGCCGCCGGTGAGGTGGTGCAAAGCAGCACTCCGGTGATCTTCACGGTTGCCCCGGGCTGCCCGGATGGGCACCGGATCGTTTTCACCATTGCCGATAGCGGCCCGATGACAACCTGGTCTTTTGTGATGCCGGTAACGGTCTTCAACGGCAATATGGAGATCCAGAGTTTCACGATGATCGGCGCCACCAACAACATCGTGAATCCTGGCGACGAATATCCCCTCACCTTCAGCATCAGCAACAATGGTTTGCTGGACATTCCCAATCTCTATGGCGTGCTGCGCTCCTATGGTGTGTTTTTCACCATTCCGGATTCGACCGGCTATTTTGGCAGCATTGCCGCCGGCGCCACGGCCAGCAACGGGGACAATACCTTCACGATCCATGCTTTGGGGCAATGCCTTCCCGGCATGGTGATCCCGCTGGAACTATATCTGTATAACTTCTTTGGCTTTTCGCAAACCCTCAGCCTTAGCCTCACCATCGGCCAGGTTACAATAAACTCCCCTCTGGGTCAGGATGCCTATGGCTATTTCATATTTGACTGGGGCGATGTGGGGTATCCGCAGTGCCCCACCTACAACTGGATCGGCATCGCTCCGGCGGAGGGGGGCAGCGGAACCGCCCTCTCTCTTTACGATCCCGGTTCCTCCAGTGATGAGGGTGACCAGAACAGTGCCACTTCCATCCAGACCGTGACCCTGCCCTTTATCTTCCGCTTCTATGGGGTGGACTATACCCAGGCTTCGATATCCTCCAATGGCTTCATTGCCTTTGGCGCCTCGCAGAATTCTGACTGGCGGAACGGACGGCTGCCCGGTCCCGGCGGGCCCAATCCCATGATCGCCGTATTTTGGGACGACCTGCAGCTCAATGCCGGCAGCTATGTCTATACCTATTTCAATGCCGCCCAGCACTATTATGTGGTGGAATGGTATAATGTGATCAACGGTTATGACCGGGTGACCCCCGAAACCTTCCAGGCCATCCTCTATGACCCTGCCCACTATCCCACTCTGACCGGTGACGGCCAGATCAAGTTGCAATACCACACTTTCAACAACATCGACCTGGGTTCGGGAGACACCCATCCCCACGGCAATTATTGCACGATCGGCATCAAAAACCAAACCGGAACCGTGGGTTTGGAATATACCTTTAACAACCAGTATCCCACCGCCGCCCGCCCGCTTTCCCACCAAAAGGCGTTGTTCATCACCACGGCACCGATCCCGATGAACAACCCCTATCTGACTGTGGAACAGGTTACCGTGGTCGATCCCGATGGCGATGGGCTGCTGGAACCGGCTGAAACGGCAGGGCTTTCCGTCCGGCTGGGCAATATTGGCATGGTGGACGCCACCAATGTAACCGCCCAACTCTCCACCAGCGATCCCAATGTATCGGTGCTGGTATCGACCGCCGCCTATGGCAATATTCCCGCTTCCGGTAATGCTTATCCCTTGAGCAATTTCTCCGTGCAGGTGGTTCCCAATTGCCCCCACGGGCATCAGGTGGAGTTCGAGCTGGTGATCAGCAGCAGCGAGGGAAGCTGGAATCAACAATTCACAGTGATGCTCCACGCTCCCGATCTGGTGTATGGCAACATGATCATCCAGGACAGCTCCGGAAACAACAACGGACGCCTCGACCCCGGTGAAACTGTGAATGTGATCATTCCCCTGAACAACGCTGGCGGTTCTCCCGCCGCAGCCGGAAGTTGCATCCTGACTTCGCCCACTCCCGGGATCACCATCAATTCCGGCACCTCCAGCTTTGGCAGTATCGCTCCCGGAGGCAGTGTGAACCTCACCTTCAATGTAACCGCCTCCTCTTCAATGACGGTGGGATCAATGGCGATCTTTGTGTTCAACACCACGGCAGGGGCCTACACCGCCACCCAGTCCACCCTGGTGGAGATCGGCGCTCCCATTGAGGTGTTGATCGGCACCGGAACCGCCACCCAGACCTATCCCCTGGACCGCTGGTACAACTACAGCGTGCATGAGGCGATCTATCTGGCCTCCGCCATCCCGGTTACCGGCTCCATTAAATCTCTGGCCTATTACAAAGGCAGCGGGGCCGATGTGAATCCGATCGAAGCGGTGAGCATCTATATGAAGCACACCACCGCCAGCACCCTGTCCACGGGTAACTACAGCCTCACCGGTTACACCCTGGTCTATAGCGGATCGTTCACCAACAATGCCACTTCCGGCTGGATGGAGGTGCTGCTGGATCCCATGTTCGCCTACGACGGGGTGTCCAACCTTTCCATCCTGGTGATCAAGGGATTCCAAGCCTGGATCAGCAACTATCCCAACTGGCGCTACTCCAATGCCGGAGCCAACCGGGCGCGGCAAAACCGCAGCGACAGCTCCCTGCCCACCTCCCTCTCCGCCACCTCAAACCTGCCCAATCTTCAGCTCAAGATCTTCGCCGTGGCCGGAGCCATCTTCCCGCCGGAGAATCTGGCCGCCACAGCTTCCCATCAGACCGTGATCCTATCCTGGTCTGCCCCGGCTTCCGCAAATCCGGATTCCTACCGGGTCTATCGCAACAGCAGCCTGCTGAGCACGGTAACTGCCATGGGCTATACCGACACCGCGGTGAGCAATGGAACCACCTATTCCTATCATGTAACCGCAATGTATGGCTC
>Ga0209609_10001056_pt1 | contig 16195 bp, 11 predicted proteins | sample LakKivw325mmetaG_FD_184136 | JGI IMG/M metagenome (GOLD analysis project Ga0209609, IMG submission 184136) | Anoxic lake water microbial communities from Lake Kivu, Rwanda to study Microbial Dark Matter (Phase II) - Lake Kivu water 325m metaG... | ecosystem: Environmental > Aquatic > Freshwater... | reverse complement strand
CTCCATTGAATGAACTACTTATCCAAAGCGAGGAATTGACCAAAACCAATGCCGATCCTAACCAACTGATTCTATTCGAATAATAACCGGACAGGCCTGCCTGCGGCCCCTCTTTCGGCGGCCTCAACCCTGTGCCATGTACCGTCCCATCTCCCAAATCGAGCCCAAGGCCCTCCTCGCCGCTAGTCAATCGCGGAAGGCATAAAGGCGCGGATCCTTGAAGCGAGTCAGGCAAATGGTAGAAGACTTGTTATAACCGCGCGGGTCCCATAGAATGGGGAATTGGATCAGGAAGGAAGATGCTCGAGGAGACGATCATCGCCGTCGCCACGCCGCCGGGTTTCGGCGGATTGGGCATCGTCCGCATCAGCGGGTCCAATGCGCTCGCCGTGGCCGGGCGGATCTTCGAGCCCCACGGGGGATCAGGCCGGACGTTCGCGGACCGGCGGCCGGTCTTCGGATCGGTGCGCGATCCCCAGGGCGGAGCGGCCCTCGACGAAGCGTTTCTGACCTATTTCAAGGCCCCGAGGTCCTACACGCGGGAGGACGTTGTCGAGATCAGCACCCACGGCAGCCCGGCCGTGCTCGAGGCCGTCCTCAAAATGGGCGCCAAGGCGGGGGCGCGGACGGCCAACCCCGGCGAATTCACCCTGCGTGCCTATCTCAACGGCCGGCTTGACATCCTTCAGGCGGAAGCCGTCAACGACCTGATCCGTGCCGTTTCCCTGACCCAGGCCAGGATCTCGTCCAAGCAACTCGGGGGGAGCCTCTCGCGACGCGTCCTGAAGCTCCGGGCCGGGCTTATCGCCCTTCTTTCGCAAGTCGAGGCGGGACTCGAATTCCCCGAGGATGGGCCCAGGGAGAGCCGCACGGCCGATCGGAAAACCCTTTTGTCTCTTGCGAACCAAGCGGAACGCCTCGCCGCCAGCTATGAAGCGGGAAAGGCTCTGGCCGAGGGCGTGACCCTGGCGATCGTCGGCAAGACCAACGTCGGGAAATCGACGCTTTTCAACGCCCTTCTCGAGGAAAATAGGGCCATTGTCACGCCTTTCCCGGGCACGACCCGCGATTTCCTGAGGGAGCGCCTGGTCATTGACGGCGTCGTTTTCCACTTGGTCGATATGGCCGGGCTGGGCCGGCCCGGTCATCCGATCGAACGGACCGGCATTGCCAGGGGCCAGAAGATCGCCCGTGCCGCGGACGGCCTTCTCCTGGTTCTCGACGCCTCCCGCCCCGAGAGCGAAGAAGACCGAAGGCTGATGAAGCGCTATCTGGGACGGAAAGCGATCGTCGTCCTGAACAAGGCCGACCTGTCCCGAAAGCTCTCGTCCCGAGGGATGCGCCGCCAGGCTGGAGAAGCCGCGATTGTCGAGGTTTCTGCCCTCAAAGGCCGGAACATGGATGCCCTCCGCGCCAGGATCCGTGAGGTTTTCGTCCCCAAAACAGAAAAGGCCGAGGAGATCATCCTCCACGCCCGGCAACGGGACTGTCTCATGGATATCAGCGAAGCCCTTTGCCGGGCCGTGGCGCTCCTCGAGAGCGGACATTCGGAAGAGGTCTATGCCGAGGAGATCCGGACGGCTTTAAACCTCGTCGGCGAGCTGACAGGAGAGGTCCGGGCCGAAGAGGTCCTGGACGACATCTTCAGCCGATTCTGCGTCGGGAAATAGGGGCTCCATGGCCCACTCGAGCGATTTCGACGTCATCGTGGTCGGGGCCGGCCACGCCGGCTGTGAGGCGGCCGCCGCCGCGAGCGCCATGGGGCTTCGGACCTGCCTCGTGACGATCCACCTCGATACCATCGCCCAGATGTCCTGCAATCCGGCTATCGGAGGCCTGGCCAAGGGCCATCTGGTGCGGGAGATCGACGCCCTCGGCGGCTTGATGGGGCTTCTGGCTGATGAGACCGGCATCCAGTTCCGGTTGCTCAACCGAAGCCGCGGCGGAGCTGTCCAAGCGCCCCGGGCCCAGTGCGACAAGGCGGCCTACCGCCTGGCCATGAAAAGCCGTCTCGAGCGAATGCCCAACCTGACCGTTTTTCAAGGCATCGCCGCCGAGATCGTCGTTTCCGGAGGGACGGCGAGAGGGATCAGGACCATCGACGGCCTGACACTGAATGGAAAAACGGTCATCCTGACGCCAGGCACGTTCCTCAACGGCCTGATCCATATCGGGCTCGAGAGTTATCGGGCCGGCCGGGCCAACGAACCGCCCTCCGTCGAGCTCGCCGAGGGCCTCAGGGCGCTCGACCTCCGCATGCTCCGCCTCAAGACGGGAACACCGATGAGGCTGGATAAGGAAACGATCGATTGGGACCGATTCACTCCCCAGGCCGGGGACGAGGAGCCTGTCCCCTTTTCCTACAGAACCCGGGGCAGACTTGAAAACAAGGTTCTTTGCCGCCTGGGATACACAAATGCCGAAACGCATGCCGTGATCCGGCGCAACCTCGGCCGTTCGCCCCTTTATTCGGGGAAGATCAAAGGCATCGGCCCCCGCTATTGTCCGTCGATCGAAGACAAGGTCGTCAAATTCCCTCACCGGACACGCCATCAGTTTTTCCTCGAGCCCGAAGGGGTGGATACGACCGAGACCTATGTCAACGGCCTCTCGTCGAGCCTGCCTTATGAGGTCCAGCGGGAGATCCTGTCGACCATCCCTGGCCTCGACCGGGCCAAGATCCTGAGGCCCGCCTACGGGATCGAATACGACGCCGTCTCCCCCACTGAGCTCCTGCCGACCCTGGAAACCCGGAAAGTGCGGCGCCTTTACCTGGCCGGACAGATCAATGGGACCTCAGGATATGAGGAGGCCGCGGCCCAGGGCCTTATGGCCGGGATCAACGCCGCCTTGAGCCTCAAGAAGAAGCCGCCTTTCGTCCTGAGGCGGGACGAGGCCTATATCGGGGTACTCATCGATGACCTGGTTTCGACGGGCATTGACGAGCCTTACCGTCTTTTCACCTCGAGGGCCGAGCGCCGTCTGATCTTGAGGATCGACAACGCCGACAAGAGGCTGATGGGATATGGCCGCGAGCTCGGTCTTGTCGACGATGTCACTTGGCAGGATCACCTGGACAAAATGGCGCGGATCGCGCAAGCGATGGGCTTCCTGAAGAAAAACACTATGAGGGACGAAGCCGGAAATCGCGCCCCCCTGCTCGATTTTTTGAGGAAACCTGATATCGGGCTCAAAGATGTGCTAAAATGCGGTCAACTTCCGGCGGCCCTGAGCCATGAGGAAATGCGCTACATCGAGTCTGAAACGAAATATGAAGGCTATATCCGGAAGCAGGAACGGGAGATCGCCAAGGCGGCCAGGTCCGACGCGATGAAGATCCCGAAAGACATGGATTTCCGGCAGGTCTCCGGGCTGACTCGCGAGGCGGTCGAAAAGCTGGAGAACATGAGGCCACAGACCTTGGGAGAGGCCAGAAAGCTCCGGGGCATCACTCCCGCGGCAGCCCTGAACCTCGGCCTCCATATCGAGATCCAGACGAAAAAGAAGCGCAAACATCTGGTTCCACGTGGAACAGGGGCCCCTGATGAATAGGGTCATGGCCGTCGCAAACCAGAAAGGCGGGGTCGGCAAGACGACCACGGCCATCAATCTCGCCGCCTGCCTGGCCATCAAGAACAGGCGGACCCTGCTCATCGATCTCGATCCCCAGGGGATGTCGACGCTCGGCCTTGGCAAGCGCAAGCAGAACGGAAAAGGGATCTATCAGGCCCTCATGAACGGCCGTGAGATCATGGATTGTATCGAAGGGACCGAGCTCGAAAATTTCTACCTCTGCGCCTGTTCGCCCGAGCTAGCCGGCATCGAAGCCGAGCTTTACCAGTCCGACAAGAGAGAAAAGCGCATGGCCGGGGCGGCCGACAAGGCCAGGCGGTATTTCAACTACATCGTCATCGATTGCCCGCCGTCGCTCGGATTCCTGACCATCAACGCCCTTTCGGCGGCGGATTCGCTCGTCATCCCGGTCCAAACCGAATTTTTCTGCATGGAAGGGATCCCCGATCTCTTCCAGACGCTCGAGACCGTGCGGACCTATTTCAACCCCAAGCTGGCCGTCGAAGGGCTTCTCTTGACGATGTATGATGAACGGACCAATCTCTCGAAGCAGGTCGCCGACGAGATCCGGAAATCCCTGAAGCATATCCTCTTCGATACGATCATTCCCCGCAGCGTTCGACTCGCCGAGGCCCCGAGCTTCGGCAAGCCTATCGTCCTCTACGACATCAAGTCCAAGGGGGCCGAGGCCTATATCAAACTGGCTGAGGAGATCATGCGCCGATGAGCAAGAAAGCGCTGGGTAAAGGGCTGGGGGCCTTCATCCCCGAAGAATTCAGCATCCTCAAGGACGAGCGGTTCGCCGAAGTCGACGTCGAGGACGTCAAGCCCAACCCGCTTCAACCCCGAGTGAAGTTCGACGACCAAACGATCGAGGAATTGGCCCAATCGATCAAGGAGACGGGCATCGTGCAGCCGGTCATCGTCGTTCCCGAGGAAGACCACTACAAGATCATCGTCGGGGAGAGGCGCTGGCGGGCAGCGCAGAAGGCCGGGCTGCGGAAGATCCCGGTGCTCATCCGGAACATCCCCGACGAGAAGCAGCTCGAGGTCTCGCTTATCGAGAACATCCACCGGGAAGAGCTTAACGCCCTGGAGATCGCCCGCGCCTATCAGCGGCTCATCGATGACCACGGCTACGCCCAGCACGACCTGGCCGACAAGGTCGGCAAAGACCGGAGCTCGGTCACGAACTACCTACGCCTCCTCAAGCTCCCGGACGAGATCCAGGACCGTCTCACGAACGGCGACATCACCATGGGCCATGCCCGGGCCATGCTGGCCCTCGAGGATACAGCGACGCAGCTCTACTGCTGCCGCCAGGTCATCGACCGGGGGCTTTCCGTGAGGAACACCGAGGCCCTGGTCAACCGGCTCAAGAAGAAGGCCCCTCGCGCCCAGAGGAGCCTGGCCGACCCCGACCTCCATGCCCTGCAGGAGGAGATGCTCAAGCTCCTGGGAACCAAGGTCCTGGTCGCCGGGAGCCGGAACAAGGGCGTGCTGAAGATCTACTATTTCTCCCTCGATGACCTGAACCGCATCTATGACCGGATCAAAGGAGCAAGCGCATGAAAGACAAACCTCGTGAACTGAACGAGACGAAGCTCGCCGGCTTGATCGACATCGAGTCGGAATTCAAGGGCGAGCTGGCGTTCAAAGGCTCGTTCCGCATCGAAGGGACTTTCAAGGGCACGATCAACTCCGAGTCGCTCCTCGTCGTCGGCGAGCGGGGCAAGGTCGAGGCCGACGTCAAGGTCGGGCAGCTCGTCATCAACGGCGAGATCCACGGCACACTTCAGGCGACCGAGCGGATCGAGGTCCACGACAAGGGCCGCGTTTTCGGGGCGCTCATCACGCCCACACTGGTCGTCGAAGAGGGCGCGTATCTCGAAGCGACGTGCCAGACCAAGGGCGCGCCGAGGCCGGCCGCGCTGGCCGCGGCCGAGCAGGCCTGAGGCCGGGCTCTCCGGGCCCCCGACGCGCGGCCGGGATGGCGAATCCCGGCTTGAGTGGCGGTGGCCCTATGGATATAATCGGGACATCATGAGAGGGACGAACACCATATGACCAAGTACATCTTCGTCACGGGCGGGGTCATCTCGGGCCTGGGCAAGGGCATCGCGGCGGCGTCGATCGGCCGCCTGCTCGAGAGTCACGGGTATCGCATCACCATCCAGAAGCTCGACCCCTATCTCAACGTCGACCCCGGCACCATGAGTCCCTTCCAACACGGAGAGGTCTACGTCACCGACGACGGCGCCGAGACCGATCTCGATCTCGGACATTACGAGCGTTTCACGTCGACGAAGACGACGAAATCCCACAACTGGACGGCCGGCCGGATCTACGAATCGATCATCCGCAAGGAGCGCAAGGGCGAGTACCTGGGCAAGACCGTCCAGGTGATCCCGCATGTCACCGACATGATCAAGGCGGCGATCGACCACGTCTCTGGCGGTAACGATATTGTTATCTGCGAGATAGGAGGGACCGTCGGGGACATCGAAAGTCAGCCCTTCCTCGAGGCCATCCGCCAGATGCGCCTCGAGCGCGGCGCCGGCCAGACCCTCTTCATCCACCTGACCCTCGTGCCGTACGTCGGCGTTTCGGGCGAGCTCAAGACCAAGCCGACGCAGCACAGCGTCAAGGAGCTGCGGGCCATCGGCATCCAGCCGGACATCCTGCTCTGCCGTACCTGCCGCGATCTTTCGGCCGACCTCAAGTCGAAGATCGCCATGTTCACGAACGTGCCGGTCGAGGCCGTCGTCACGGCCCGCGACGTCGACACGATCTACGAGATCCCGCTCAACTACGCCGAACAGGGGCTCGACGCGACCGTCCTCAAGATGCTCCATCTGCCGCGGCGCAAAAAGAACCTCGTTGCGTGGGAGACAATGGTCGACCGGCTCAAGCATCCGAAGGACGTCGTCGAGATCGGGCTCGTCGGCAAATACGCCGGCCTGCACGATTCGTACATGAGCCTCAACCAGGCCCTCATCCACGGCGGGTTGGCCAACCGGCTGCAGGTCAAGATCGATTGGATCGAGGCGGAGGCGCTCGAGAAGAGCGACCCGGCGACGGTCCTCGGCGCCAAGGACGGCATCCTCGTCCCCGGCGGCTTCGGCAAGCGCGGCATCGAGGGCAAGATCCGGGCCGTCACCTACGCCCGCGAGAACAAGGTCCCGTTCTTCGGCATCTGCCTCGGCATGCAGTGCGCTTCCATCGAATACGCCCGGTCCTTCGCCGGCTTAAAAAAGGCGAACAGCACCGAGTTCGTGCCCGACGCGCCGCACAAGGTCATCGTCCGCTGGCGCGAACTGGCCATGGACTGCGATATCGGCGGGACGATGCGTCTCGGCCAGTTCAAGTGCGATCTTCAACCGGGGTCGGTGGCCCACAAGGCCTACCACGCCCTCCACATCTCTGAGCGGCACCGCCACCGCTTTGAGTTCAACCCGGCCTATAAAGACGCTCTGGCCGACGCCGGGCTCGTCTTTTCCGGCATGAATCCGGATTACGGGCTGGTCGAGATCGTCGAAGCGCCCGGCCATCCGTGGTTCCTGGGCTGCCAGTTCCACCCCGAGTTCAAGTCCAAGCCCCTGGCGCCGCACCCGCTGTTCAAGGCCTTCATCGGAGCCAGCTATGCCCACCGCCGGGAGGCCGGGCGGGTCAAGGGTCGGGAACGGGTCAGGACTTAGCGCTGTTAGCGCTGTAAACATAAGAAAATAGATATATTAATAAAGCACAAAAAGAACGGAGGAGGGCCGGGTGGACATCAACCCTCGGATCTTCAGGGAATATGACATCCGCGGCATCGCCGGCGAGGACCTGGACGACCGCGCCGTCGAGATCCTGGGTCGGGCCATGGGCACGTTCTTCCTCGGCCGAGGCCAGGGGGAGGTCGCGGTCGGCCGCGACGTCCGGCTGAGCTCCCCGGGCTTTGCCCAGGCCCTCATCGGCGGCCTGCTCTCCACGGGCTGCGACGTGGCCGATCTCGGCGTCGTCCCCACGCCCCTCTTGTATTTTGCCGTCTTCCATGATCGGCTCCCGGCCGGGGTCATGGTCACCGGCTCCCACAATCCGCCGGAACACAACGGCTTCAAGATGATGTCCGGCGAGGAGACGCTCTACGGCAAGACCATCCAGGCGCTCTATGAGATCGTGCGCAAGGGCGTCTTCCCGCACGGCCAGGGCCGGGTCCGGCCGCACGACGTCGTCAACGGCTATATCGACTATGTTTCGAAGAACGTCCGCTTCGCCCGTCCGGTCAAGGTCGTCATCGACGCCGGCAACGGCACGGGCGGCGTCGTGGCCGTCCCGCTCTTTCGTAAGATGGGAGCCGAGGTCGTCGAGCTCTTCTGCGAGCCCGACGGCCGCTTCCCGAACCACCACCCCGACCCGACCCTGCCGAAAACGCTGGAGAAGCTCACCGCCAAGGTCCGCGAGAGCGGCGCCGAGCTCGGTATCGCCTTCGACGGCGACGCCGACCGGATCGGCGTCGTCGACGACGCGGGCCGGACGATCTGGGGCGACCAGCTCCTCGTCGTCTTCGCCCGCGACATCCTGCCGTCCCGGCCGGGCGCGGCCGTCATCTCCGAGGTCAAGGCCTCCAAGGTCCTCTACGAGGAGATCGAGAAGCTCGGCGGCAAGCCGGTCATGGGGCGCACCGGCCACTCGCTGATCAAGAAAAGGATCAAGGAGGAGAACGCGCCTCTCGCGGGCGAGATGAGCGGCCACATCTTCTTCAACGACCGCTGGTTCGGCTTCGACGATGCGATCTATGCCTCGGCCCGGCTCATCGAGATCCTGGCCCGGTCGAAGGACCGGCTCTCGACGGTGATGGCCGGGCTGCCGAGGACGTTCGCCACCCCCGAGATCCGCATCTACGCTTCCGACGAGGTCAAGTTCAAGATCGTCGACACGGTGCGCAAAGTCCTCGCGGCGCGCTATCCCGTCATCGACATCGACGGCGTCCGGGCCATTTTCCCGAAGGGCTGGGGCCTCGTCCGCGCTTCCAACACCCAGGCGGTGATCGTCCTCCGTTTCGAAGCCGACACGGAGGGAGACCTGGCCGCGATCCAGAAGGAGGTCCGCGGCGTGCTCCAGGACGCCATCAACACGCTCGGGGCCTCATGAAGGACCTCGACATCCGGGCCGTCATCCTGGCCGGAGGACGGGGGACCCGGTTCTGGCCGCTCGGCCGGGCGGCCCGGCCGAAACAGTTCCTGAAGATCGCCGGCTCCGAGCCGATGCTCGCCGAGACTGTGCGCCGCATCCGGCCGCTCGTGCCGCCGCGGCGGATGGTCCTCGTCGCCGACGCCGCCTCGACGCGCCGGGCGCGCCGGCTGCTGCCCAAGCTGCCGAAAGCGAGCTTCATGGTCGAGCCAGAGGCCCGCAACACCGCGCCGGCGCTGATGCTGGCCACGGCCCGGGTCTTTGTCGAGAACCCGGAGGCGGTCGTCGTCGTCCTGCCCGCCGACCATCTCATCCGCGACAAGGCCCGCTTTCTGGCCCGGGTCCGGGCGGCGGCCGCGGCCGCCGCCCGCGAGGACGCGCTGGTCATCTTCGGCATCCCCCCGTCCTGCCCGGCGACCGGATTCGGCTATGTCCGCCACGACCGGAGGGCCGGCCGGACGATCGGCGGCACGGAGTTCTATCCCGTGCAGGCCTTCAAGGAAAAGCCGGACGCGGCCACGGCCCGGGAATACGTGGCGTCGGGGAGCTACGCTTGGAATTCCGGCATGTTCGTCTGGCGGGCGGGGGCCTTTGCCGGCGAGATCGCCCGGTCCGCCCCGGAGCTCGAACCGGCTTGGACGGGCCTCGTCGCCGCTTTGAAGTCGCGGAACGGGGCCGCCCTCAAACGGGCCTTCCGCCTCGTTCCGGCCCTGTCCATCGACTATGCGCTCATGGAGAAGGCCGGGCGGGCCCTCGTCGCCGCCGGCGATTTCGGCTGGTCGGACGTCGGGTCCTGGTCGACGCTGGCGACGATCTGGCCGCGTGACGCCGCCGGCAACGCCGCCCGGGGCGACGCCTTGGCCCTCGACGCCCGGGACTGCCTCGTCTGGAACCCCGGCCGCCTGACCGCTCTCGTCGGCGTCCACGATCTCATTGTCGTCGACACCGGCGACGCCCTGCTCGTCTGCGGCGCGTCGAGCGACCAGAAGGTCAAGGACGTCGTCGCCGCCCTTACAGGGAAGAAGAGCCACCGGAAATACGTCTAAAGGACTGATTCTTAGTCTATCCCTTCCCAGGAGGTTTCGGAGATGAAAAAGCGGATCCTCTTCTTGATCGCGGCGGTCTTCGTCGTCGCGGCCTTCGCCGCGGCGGCGGATGTGACCCTCGACGTCAAGGAGCACGTTCTGGCGAACGGCATGAAGATCCTGATGATCCCCAAGCCGGGCGTTCCCCGGGTCGTTTGCCACGTCTACTTCAAGGTCGGCTCGATCAACGAGCGCCCCGGCATCACCGGCAGCGCCCACATCCACGAGCACCTGATGTTCAAGGGCACCAAGGTCATGGGCGTCACGGATGACGCCGCCGACGCCAAGATCGACGCCCAGATCGACGAGCTCATGGGCCAGATCTACCGGGAGAAGTTCTGGAAGACCGACGGCGACCAAGCCAAGATCGCCGCGCTCCAGAAGCAGGTCGACGAGCTCGCCAAGGCCGAAAAAGCCTTCATCATCAAGGACGACCTCTGGACGCAGTATATGAAGAACGGCGGCACGGCGCTCAACGCCTCGACCAGCCAGGAGACGACGGGCTATTACGTCACCCTGCCGTCGAACAAGATCGAGCTCCAGATGCTCATGGAGTCCGACCGGATGATGAACGCCGTCTTCCGCGAGTTCTATTCCGAGAAGGACGTCATCATGGAGGAGCGGCGCCTGAGCGAGAACCGGCCCGGCTATTTCTTCGGCGAGCAGGTCAACGCCGCGTTCTACACCGCCTCGCCCTATCACTGGGACGTCATCGGCTGGATGGACGACCTGCGGAAAGTGACCAAGAAGGACCTCACCGACTTCCACAAGACTTACTACGTGCCGAACAACGCCGTGGCCATCTATGTCGGCGACTTCGATCCCGCCGCCGTCGTGGCCCTGGCCGAGAAATATTTCGGCCGCATCCCCAAGGGCCCGGACCTCGAGCCCATCCGCGACGGCGAGCCGCCGCAATACGGCGAGAAGCGCATGTACGGCGAGGGGCCGGCCCCAACGAGCCTCCAGATGATGTTCCACATCCCGCCCGCCGGCGACCCCGACGCCCAGGCCCTGTCCATCCTGGCCAGCACGCTCGGCTCGGGGGGCGGCGGCTTCCGCGGCGGCATGGGCGGAGGCGGCGGCACGGGCCGCCTGTATAAGAACCTCGTCCGCGACAAGCAGGTGGCCGTCAGCGCCTCGGCCTCGAGCCGGCCCCAGTGGTACGTCGGCGCCTTCCAGTTCAGCGCCACCCCGCGGCTCGACAAGGGCGTCAAGCCCGAGGATCTCGAAAAGGAGATCTGGGCCGAGATCGAGAAGGTCAAGAAAGAGGGCCTGACCGAGGAGGAGATCCAGAAGGCCAAGAACCGGGGCGAGGCGATGTTCATCCGCAGCCTCGGCAGCACCTCCGGGCTGGCCAGCCAGGTCGGCCGGGCCGAGCTCATGCGCGGCTGGCGGTCCATCCTGACCGACCTCGACGCCCTCAAGAAGGTCGGGAACGACGACATCAAACGCGTCGCGGCCAAGTATTTCGTCAAGGACAACAGCCTGACCGCGATCTACACCCGGAAGGGGCGGTAAGGAGGACGCCATGAAAAGAACCATCATCGCCATTCTCGGGCTTCTCGTGATCGGCGCCGGCCTCGCTCCGGCCCAGGCGCAGCGCCCCTCGGACCTGACCTATCCGCCCCTCAAATACGAGCCGCCGTCCCCGAGGGACTTCCGGATCGTCTATGCCGGCGGCCTGAGGGCCTATGTCCAGCCGGACAAGAGCCTGCCGCTCTTCAATATCACGGCCATCGTCAACTGTGGCGACCTCTATGTTCCCAAGGACAAGACGGGCCTGGGAACGGTCCTCGGCGACCAGCTCATCAAGGGCGGCACGACGGCCAAGGAAGGGCCGGCGATCGAGGACCGCATCGATTTCCTCGGCGGCTCGCTGAATTTCAATGTCCAGGACCGGACCGCGATGCTGACCCTGTCGGTCCTCTCCAAGGACCTCGATGAAGGCCTGGCCACGTTCTTCGACGTCCTGCGGAACCCGGCCTTCCGGGAGGAGCCGCTGAAGCTGGCCAAGGCCCGGATGATCGAGCAGCTGCGCCAGGTCAACGACCAGCCGAGCACGATCCTCAGCCGCGCGTATGACCGGCTGCTTTACGGCGACAACGCCATCACCTGGCAGCCGACCAAGGCCTCCTACGAGGGCGTCACCGCGGCCGACCTCAAGGCCTACCACGCCAAGTACTTCACGCCCAGGAACGTCATCCTGGCGGTCTCCGGCGATTTCGACAAGGCCGCGCTCAAGGCCAAGATCGAGAAGCTCACCGCCGGCTGGAAGGGTGGCGCGCCGGCGTTCCCGGCCATCCCGAAAACGTTCCCCAATCCCGAGCCGGGCGTCTATTTCGTCGAGAAGGCCATCAACCAAGGCTACATCAGCCTCGGCCACCTCGGCATCGAGGACACGAATCCCGACTACTACGCCGTGCAGGTCATGAACTTCATCCTCGGCGGCGGCAGCTTCACCTCGCGGATCACGACCAAGGTCCGCTCGGACGAGGGCCTGTCCTATAACCAGGGCAGCCGCTTCACCTATCGCTGGGGCCTGCCCGGCACGTTCTCGGGCTATGTCCAGACCAAGTCGTCGACGGTCGGCTATGCCATCTCGCTCATCCTCAACGAGTTCAACCGCATCCGCACGGCGCCGGTGTCCGACGCGGAAATAGAAACGGCCGTCAACTTCTATCTCGAGAGCTTCGCCGACAGTTTCCAGTCGTCCCAGACGACGATGATGAGCTTTGCCAACCTGGAGATGACCGGCAAGCCTATGGATTACTATAAGACGTATCGGGCCAAGATCCAGGCCGTGACCAAGGCCAGGGTCCAGGACGTGGCGACGAAATACATCCAGCCCGACAAGGCGGTCATCGTCATCGTCGGCGACTGGGAGCCCTGCAACAAGGGCGGCGAAAAGTGGGCCGGCCCGCTCGACAAGTTGGGCCGGGTCCACAAGGTCGCCCTGACCGATCCCATGACCGGACAGGAGATCAAGTAAGATCACGGAAGGGACGATCCTGTTTTCGAGCCGGAAGGCCGGGAGCGGCCTCCGAGGACGCCCCCGGCCTTCCGTTATACGACTAAATTGTCTTAGCCATGAAAGATAACGTGTATTCCGCGGGGACCGTCCGCGAGCTCGTGGACCGTTTCCGGGCCGAGAGGGTTTTGCGCCCGCTTCGCCTGCGGCGGTACGAACCCGGCCAGATCCTCGAGTACGACGTCCGCGGCGTCATCCCCGACGGCCGGGCCAAGGTCCGGTTCGAGATCGAAAAGTATGTCGGCGGGGGCTACGCCGGCCAGGTCTACAAGGTCAAGGCCCTGGCCGTCGAGCCGGCGGCCGGCGAGATCGCCGGCATCGCGCCGGGAAAGTCCTTTGCCCTCAAGATCCTGGTCCCGGTTTCCGGCGCGGGCCGGCTCATCCGCAACACCCTCTACGGCCTGGGCTTCCAGGCCCCCTTTTCCCTGCAATGCCTGGCCGCCGCCGGCCGCTCCCAGGCCCTCTGGCAGAAGTTGATCCGCCGGGCGGCCAAGACCGAGTTGGGAACCGACGCCGCGATCGTCGACATCTACGGCACGCTCCTCGACCGGGCGCTCGGCAGCTACGGCGAAATCAGCGAGTGGGTGCCGGGCCGGATGTGGCGCCTCGAGGTCGACGACGACCTTGACCGCCGGCGCCGCTGGCGCGCCGGGGATGACGACCCGGGCGCGGGCTCGCCCGAATACCGGACGAAACGCGCCTTCATGGACCGCGTCGTCCGCCTGCTCCGCGAGATGGGGGCCGAAGAGCTGGCCCGGCAGTATGAGTGGTGGTCGCTCAAAAGCCAGCCCAACGCCATGAAGCGGACCGCGAGCGACCCCGATCCGCGGGCCGGCCTCACGGCCGTGGACTTCCGGGCCGGCATGACCCTGATGCCGTTCCTGCCCCAGTGCCCGGCCGACTTCAAGCTCATCGTGCGGGGCCTCGGCCGGGGGCGGCTCGTCCAATTCGACAAGGGGGACGTCGACAAGCTCAGGGCGTTTGTCGAGGCCCGCGGCGCGGTCTTCGCCGATATGCGGGACGCGCTCGCCGCCCTCGAGCGGGAAGACAAAGCCTACCGGGATTCTCTTTTCGATATCACCTTCCATCACGTCCGGCTCTTTGGGGCCAAGCTCCGTCGGGCCGTCATGTCCGGATTCCGCGAAGGCTGGCGGGTCCGGAACATGACCGACGAGAGCTCCGCCGCCCGGCTCGGGAAGAGCGGGATCCTCTCGTTCCTGTTCCTTCTCCTGGGCCTGGCCCCGCTGGCGACGCCGCTCCTCTTGGCTCTGGCCTGGCCGGGGGGCGCATGGTGGAAATATCCGCTCTGGGCCGTGCCGCTGCTTGGCCCGTCCGTCCGGCGTCTCCTGGGCCGCGGCGATCTGCGCCGTCATTATGCGCAGGCGGTGGTCCAGCCGCCCTATCTTTGGCGGACATTCCGGGCCCATATCGCCGAATCGCTCGTCGACTGGGTCCGGTCGGGCCGGGTGAGCGAGCGCCGGGCCCTGGTCATCGCCGGCCGGCCATGGCTCTACGTCCTCAACCGGCCGCTCGCCTTCCTGCCCGCCGGTCTCCATCGCTTCCTGACCGACAAGGCGGTCTTCAAAGCCGCCCTTGCCGGCATCTTCGTCCGGCCCTTCAAGCTGTACTTCAACGCCTCGGAACGCGAGAAATGGCTCCGCGACATGGTCGCCGCCGGCGAACGGAACGGCATGCTGACGCCGGCGGAAGCGGCCCACATCGTCGGTCAGCTCAAGGAGCCGTTCATCCAGAAATATCTCAAGAGCCTGGCCATCCATCTGCTGCTCATGCCGACGACGCATGTCGTGGCCCTCATCGTGGCCTTCTTCTACGTCCGGCTCCACCCCGAACTGACCTGGCAGCAGGCGACCCTGGCCACGGGCGTCATCTTCGGCCTCTTCCAGATCATCCCCGTCTCGCCCGGCTCCCTGGCGCGGGGCATCTACACGAGCTCGCTCGTCATCCGCGAAAAGAATTTCAAGGACTACAGCATCGCCTTCGGGTTGAGCTTCTTCAAATACATCGGCTATCTGGCCTTCCCGATCCAGATGGCCTACCGCTACCCCGACTTGGCCAGGTTTATGGCCGCCCATTGGGCGACGAGCGCGGTTCACATCGTTCCTGTTTTCGGCGAGAAGGGCGCCTGGCTGGAGCATTTCGCCTTCGACGCCTTCTACAATTTCCCCCTCACGATCCGCCGGCGCATCAGGCTCAGGGCCGAGGCGCGGCAGGGGCTTGGCCCGCGGACCCTTCAGGCCGGGGCCTGGGTCTTAGCGGGGACGGCGCTCCTGGCCGGGCTCGATCTCGGCTGGTTCAAGGCGGGCGGAGCCGTGCCGGCGCTGAAGCAGGTCTGGTGGCTCGCGCTCTGGGTGCCGGCGTTCGCCGGGGCCCTGATCTCGCGCGGCGCGGGCGGGGCAGGACTCGGCCGGCGCATCCTCTTGGGAACGGCCGGCGGCGCTTTGACCGGCGTCCTCTACGCCCTGGCCAATACGTTCGTCCCTGCCTTCTACGGGGCGGCCCAAGATCCCGGCACGCTAGCCATCAAGCTGCTATGGCACGTCTTTCTTTTTGCCCTGGTCGCTACGGCCGGGGCGGTCGTGGCCGAAACCCGCCGGCCCTGATCCGCCGGCACCCCTTCACGTCCTGTCAACGGCTAATGTCGCCTATTTGCGCACTCTGACGCGAGACGATCCCTTGTTCTTGGCCGGCTTGCGCCGGAAGGAGCTGCGGCCGGGACTCTGGCGCGAGGCGGACCAAGAAGTCGGCGGCAAGCAGGCCCAGCACCAAGGCCTGTCGTGGGACCGGACCCCTTCCTTGACCATGATCCCCTCGAAAGAAGTCCTCCTTAGCCCCTATGACTTCAGGCGCCGTCCCCGGCGGCGGCCGCTGCCGACGCCGCCTTATTAAGACCGGCCCCTGACCGTTCTATTATCGAATCTAGAGCGCCGGGGCGGGAAGTCAAGTACGCAAAGAGGTACTGACGCATCATGTCGCAATTTTACGGCTTTTGGCAGCTCAGGGAGGGCGATCAGCCCTTGAGCTTGAGGCCGAGTTCGTCGAGCTGGCGCTGGTCCACGTTCGAGGGCGAGCCGGTCATGAGGTCGAGGGCCCCGGTCGTCTTGGGGAAGGGTATGACCTCGCGGATGGACTCTTCCCCGGCCAGGAACATGACCAGGCGGTCGAAGCCGTAGGCGATGCCGCCGTGGGGAGGGGCGCCAAAGCTCAGGGCGTCGAGGAAATAACCGAATTTCGTCTCGGTCTCCTCGTCGCTCAGGCCGAGCGCCTTGAAGATGCGGCGCTGGATGTCCATGTCGTGGATACGGATCGAGCCGCC
>Ga0209609_10001054_pt1 | contig 16201 bp, 17 predicted proteins | sample LakKivw325mmetaG_FD_184136 | JGI IMG/M metagenome (GOLD analysis project Ga0209609, IMG submission 184136) | Anoxic lake water microbial communities from Lake Kivu, Rwanda to study Microbial Dark Matter (Phase II) - Lake Kivu water 325m metaG... | ecosystem: Environmental > Aquatic > Freshwater... | reverse complement strand
ATTATATACCCTATGGGTACATACAACAAGGTGCGTGGCATGCATGATCTCCTGCCAGGTGAGACAGAAAAATGGCAGTCCGCCGAGCAAATTCTCGCGTCCGTGGCGAAACTCTACGGCTACAGAGAAATCCGGCCTCCGGTTATAGAGGAACGGGCCCTTTTTGAGAGAAGCATAGGGACCTCTTCCGACATAATTTCAAAGGAAATCTACTGTTTCCAGGACAGGAAGGGGCGTAACCTCGCCTTAAGGCCGGAAGGCACGGCCTCGGTCGTCAGGGCATTTGTAGAATCTGAACTGTCTCACCGGAAGAAAATTACCCGGCTCTACTATTACGGGCAGATGTTCAGGTATGACCGTCCCCAGAAAGGCAGGTACCGGCAGTTCTACCAGTTCGGCGTGGAACTCCTGGGAGGAACCCACCCGTACTTTGACGGGGAAGTAATGGAGATGCTTGATGCAATGCTCAAGAAACTGAACGTGCCTGACCACTTTTTCAGTATCAACACGCTCGGATGTACAGAATGCAAAAACCGGTATACTGAAATAATCAGGGATCGGTTGTCAGGCAAGCGGGATTCTTTATGCCCTGACTGCAACGTCCGGCTTGAAACCGCACCATTGAGAATACTGGACTGCAAGAGCAGCCAGTGCAGGGAGACAGCAAAGACCGCCCCGGGAATTACGGAAATACTGTGCGAAGAATGCAGGAGCCATTTCGGGCAGGTTCAGGAATACCTGCTGAAGGCCGGCATCCCCTTCAAGGTGCAGCCCAGTCTGGTCAGGGGACTTGATTATTACACGCGGACGGTATTTGAGCTGTACGTCAAGGACGACGAGAATGCCGTAGCGGCAGGCGGCAGATACGACACTCTTGTTAAGGATCTTGGAGGACCCGATATCCCTTCAGTGGGATTTGCCATTGGGATGGAACGGCTGATTTCCCTTCTGGAAGAGTCAACTGAAAAACCGCCTGCTCCCGTTTACTGCATATTCATGGGCAGGGAAGCACAGCTCAAAGGAATTGAAATCGTGAGCTCATTGCGAAATGCGGGGTTGATGACGGTAACCGATTACGAAGACCGCGGGCTGAAGGGACACCTTAAGGAAGCGGACAGGGCCGGAGCGAAGTGGTGCATAATACTGGGCGAACTTGAAATGGACAAGAATGAAATCGTCGTGAAAAACATGGTTACGGGGCAACAGCAGAATGTTCCTGTGGACGACTGCGTGAAGAGACTAAAGGAGCTGGTAAATGCTTAGAAGCCACAACTGCGGAGAATTGACTGGCAGAAACCTCGGAGAAACGGTGAAGCTTTCCGGGTGGGTACACTCAATCAGAGACCACGGCGGATTGACTTTTTTTGACGTCCGGGACAGGTACGGAATTACACAGGTGGTATGCTCACCCGATGATACGGACAATAAAATCCTTGAGGAAATAAAGACTTTGAGGAACGAATGGGTCGTAACCGTTGAAGGGGTCGTCATAAAAAGGCCGGAGGAAACGGTAAATCCGAAAATTCCCACGGGTGAGATAGAGATACAGATAAAGAAATTCAAGGTGTTGAACAGGTCCCTGCCGCTGCCTTTTGAAATTGCAGAAGCGGACAAGACCAACGAGATGCTCAAGCTGAAATACAGGTACCTTGACATTCGCAGTTCAAGGATTAGCCGAAACCTCCATAAGCGGGCTTTATTCTGCCACAAGATACGGGAATTCCTGACGGCGGAAAACTTCATTGACGTGGAAACCCCGGTTCTCACAAAGAGCACACCGGAAGGAGCCAGGGATTTCATCGTACCCTCAAGAATGAACCCGGGAAGATTTTATGCGCTTCCGCAATCTCCGCAGCTTTTCAAACAGCTGCTCATGATCGGCGGCATTGACAGGTATTTTCAGATAGCAAAATGCTTCAGGGACGAGGACCTGCGGGCGGACAGGCAGCCGGAATTCACGCAGGTAGACATGGAAATGTCCTTCGTAGAAGAAGAGGACGTTATCTCTATCACCGAGAGAATGCTGCAGTACGCTATCAGGGAGGCGTTCGGCATGGAGGTTGAGATTCCTTTTCCGAGGATGTCCTACGACAACGCGATTTCAAAATACGGATGTGATACCCCGGACCTGAGATTCTCTCTTGAATACAGAGATCTTTCACCCGTATTTGCAAAGACGGATATAAAGATCCTGAAAAGTATCATGGAAAAAGGCGGGATAATAAAAGGTTTCTCCGTGCTCAAAGGAGAAAAGATATCGCTGAAGGATCTGGAGAATATTGACAAAATGGTAAGAGAGGCCGGAGGCGGGGGACTTGGATGGGCAAGGTTCAAGGGCAGCGAGGTGCAAAGCCCGTTCAAGAAATTTATAACGCCGGAGATTGCCGCAGAGCTGAAGGCGGAAAATGCGTCCGATAACACCGTAATATTTTTCCTTGGAGGAAAGCTCAAGCAGGTAAATGAAAACCTGAACCTGATAAAGAAGACGATACTGGGAAAAATCTTCACCCCGGAACCAGGCGTTTTTAAATTCACCTGGGTCACGGAATTTCCGCTCTTTGAATACAACGAGGAAGAGAAGCGTCTCCAGGCCGTGCATCATCCTTTCACCTCCCCCAGAGAAGCTGACATGCCGAAATTCAAGACGGACCCTGCCGGCATGAAATCAAGGGCATACGACATAGTTTTGAACGGCATAGAGATCGGGGGAGGAAGCATAAGAATCAACGTAAGAGACATACAGGAAGAGGTCTTCAGGATCATCGGTGTCAGCCGCGAGGTATCGCTTGAGAGGTTTGGATTCCTTCTTGAGGCGCTGGAATACGGAGCACCCCCCCACGGCGGGATTGCCCTCGGACTTGACAGGCTCATAATGTTGCTGACCGGTGAAGAAAGCATCAGGGAAACCATCGCTTTCCCCAAGACGCAGAAAGGGACGTGTCCCCTGACGGACGCACCGGGCGAAGTCGAGGAGCTCCTGTTGAAAGAGAACAGAATAAAAATTGACATTCACAAGCCCGAGTGATATTATTAAGCCTGTAGAATTCTTAATCCAAAATCCTGAACTTCAGACAGTTAAAGGGAGATGGCAAAAATGAAAAGAGAAACGGGTATACTTCTGGCGGTAATGTTGTTCGCGTCCGGTTGCGCAACGACACAGAAACAGAAAGAGCCCACCCAGAGCGAACAGGAAATCATGGACATTAAGATGAAACAGCTGCTTTCCATATCTGAAACAAGCCTGGAAGTGAGCAAGAAAGCTGAGGAAACTGCGAAGGAATCACTGGAAACAAGCCGGAAAGCGGAACTCACCAGCGAAAAAGCACTTGAAGCCTCCAATAAAGCCACCGAAGCAGCAAACGAAGCCAGGAAGTATACCGAACAGGAAGTTGCAAAGGCCATCACGGCAACGAATGAAACCAGGCAATTCGCCGAAGAAGAATCCCAGAAGGCGATTGACTCGTCAAACAGGGCGTCAAAAACCGCAATGGACCATGCGGACAGGTCTGCGGAAAGAGCGATTGCCGCGGCAAACGAAGCGATAAAAGCCGCTAACGACTCAAGCGAAAAATCTATAGCCGTTGCCAACCAGACGATTGCGGAAATCAACCGGCTGAGAGCCACGGTAAAGATGCAGCAGGAACAGGAACCTATTCTCAAGGAAGAACCCTTATCGCCTGTAACCAGCGGCATCTCCTCACCGAAATCCTACACGGTGAAGCGCGGCGACACCTTGAGCGGTATTGCATCCATGAATTACAAGGATGCCGGGAAGTGGAAGAAGATATACGATGCGAACAAGGACGTCATAAAAAATCCCAACGTTCTTATTCCCGGGACGAAGATAGTCATACCGTAAAATGTTCCAGATCAGAGAATTTCTGCTCTCCAACGAAGAAGCACAGATAATATCCGGGAGCAGGGATGCCAACCTTGAGTATATAGAACAGCTGATGCACGTCCAGATCTTTGCGAGAGGCAACATTCTCAAGATAAAAGGCGAAAACGACTTCGTGGATCGGACAGTAAGACTCCTGGAAAGGGTCCAGGGCTACGTTGGAAACAGAAGTAGTCTCCATAAGACTGATATCCTCCGCCTTGCAGAAGAATGCACGCCCATTCAGGAAAAAGGCGCCCTGAACACGGACTCAATCCTGGTGGATTCAAAAAGAAGAACGATCCATCCCAGGGGCCCGAACCAAAAAAAATACGTTGAGGCAATCAGGAACTATGACCTTGTGATGGGCATAGGCCCTGCGGGAACCGGCAAAACCTACCTGGCGGTTGCCTGCGGAATTGAGATGGTGAAGCAGGGACACTTCCAGAAAATAGTACTGACAAGACCCGCACTTGAAGCAGGAGAAAAGCTTGGCTTTTTGCCCGGCGACCTTGAAGAGAAAATCAAGCCTTACCTTCAGCCCATATACGATTCCATATACGACATAATGCGCTATGACGAGATTAGAAAATGGACGGAACGGAAAATTTTGGAGATCGTACCGCTGGCCTACATGAGAGGGAGAACGTTGAGTAATGCATTCATAATACTTGACGAAGCCCAGAACACCACTTTTGAGCAGATGAAAATGTTCCTGACACGGATCGGGTTGAATTCCAAGGCCGTGGTAACCGGCGATATAACGCAGATAGACATACCCCTTTCATCCGTAACATCCGGCCTGGTGGAGATACAGAATATTCTTCACAGGGTAAGCGGCATAAAATTCGTGTACTTCTCAAACAGGGACGTTGTGAGACATTCTCTCGTAAAGAAGATAATCAACGCCTATGAAAGACACAGCAGGGAAAAGAAACCCGGAATTCCTGGTAGAAAACCGACAGAAGAAGATCAGGATATATCCGGACAGGATAAGAACGCGCATTGAAAAATCTTCCGGACTCTTTGAGCGCCCGCCCTCCCGGATAGGCGTGATACTGGTCGGCCGGAGAAAGATCAGGGAGCTTAACCGGCAATTCCTTAATAAAAACGCGGATACCGACGTAATGAGTTTCAGGATATCAAGGGATTACGGGGAAATCGTGATTTCGGCCGAAACGGCAGCAGAAAACGCCGTCACGTACGGGCTGACAACTGAAAACGAGATACTTTACCTTGTAATGCACGGTTACCTGCATCTGAAAAACTACAGGGATTACACGGAACGGGAGAGAAAAAGGATGTTTGACAAACAGGACGGCATGTTCAGAGAATTGATGAAAAAATCAAGGGGTGTACGGCGATGAACGCGGAAAAGAACGGCAGAAAACAGGATATCGTTGCAAGTTTCAATTCCGCGCTGGCCGGATTGCTCTACGTTCTCAAGAAGGAGCGGAATTTCAAGATACACGTGGTTGCCGCAATTCTTGTCATAATTCTCGGCCTTTTCCTCAAACTGCCGATTCCGGAATTCCTTCTCCTGCTGATTGTTATCACAATTGTGATGACTGCCGAACTGATAAATACGGTGGTGGAGATAGTAATTGACGTTTTCATAGAGGAGTACCATTTTGAAGCAAAAAAAGCCAAGGACATATCGGCCGCGGCGGTGTTGCTGGCGGCGATCTTTTCGGTGATAGTCGGCTACCTGATATTCGTGAAACATTTCCCCGCGGGATGGAGAAACATGTTTGACAACATAGCGGCATCTCCATGGCACATGAGTTTCACCGCACTCGTGCTGGTGGTCTCCCTTTCACTTTTTGCCAAGTTTGTCATAGAAAAGAAATACTCCATATCGGGAGGAATGCCAAGCATCCACAGCGTTATCGCCTTCAGTATCTGGACTGCGATATCAATCTTCACGTTCAGCGAATTTCCGGTTATTTCCCTGCTCGTATTAATTCTTGCATTCTGGGTTGCCCAGAGCCGGGTCTTGAGGGGAATTCACAAACCCGCAGAGGTGGTCGCAGGCGGCATTATAGGAATTTTTCTCACCACGCTCTTTTTCCAATTGATAGGGGTCATATCACGGTAATCTTGACTATTTGCCGGAGGTGATTTTGGAGCGAGACAAGGAGCGAAAAGCGTTGCGTAGTCAAAGTACTACGCATGCGATGAGCGACACGGTCGCAGCCCAAAAGCGACCCGGCCCTTCGGGGAGTTCCATCTTTGGGTCATTGCGACGTTGCTTCTCAGTTATGTGCCACAGAGGGCACACAGCCTTCGCAGCGCCTTGCACTGACCTCAAATCTGGAACTCCAAATGGCCAAGATTACCGTGATCCGACCCCTTTAGGAGGTGGTAAGTGAACACCCTCAAAAAGCATTTTCTTTCCGGATTGATATTTATTATTCCAGTATCTCTTTCATTATGGATACTTTTCAAGATAATCAGTTTTATTGATAACATACTCGGCGGTTTCATGAAGAAGTATTCTCCGGGGATCTATACCCCCGGCGTAGGTTTTTTCTCCCTTATTCTTCTGATACTTCTGCTGGGTTTTCTGGCTGACAATTTTTTCGGTAAGAGATTGCTGAACATGTTTGAGAATCTTTTCAAAAAAATGCCGGTAATCAACAGGATATATGTTTTCACAAAGAGTATCAGCCAGAACCTTCTGCATGGAAAGGCAATAGCTTTCAAGGAAGCGGTAAAGATAGAATTTTTTAGCGGGACATACACGATAGGATTCATAACGGGGGAATTGTGCCTGAACGGCAAGGAAACCTTTGTAAGTGTTTTTGTTCCCACCGTACCCAACCCGACCACGGGATTTTATCTTCTTGTACCGGAGGAAAAAATTGAGAGACTTCATATTCCGGTGGAGGAAGCCCTGAAGATGATCATATCCATGGGAATGTTTGAACCTGAAAATGGCACCTCTAAAAACAGAAGCAATAGTCCTGAAGAAAAACAACTTCCGTGAAACCAGCGTTATACTTTCCGTCTATACGGAGCACCTGGGGAAAATTAAGGGATTGCTCAAGGGTGTCAGGACGGAAAAGAGCAAAGTGCCGCCGCTCACCTTCACCCCCGGAGCGCACATATTCGCCATCTTCTACATCAAAAGGTTCTCCGAGCTGAATCTTATCAGCAGCCCTTCTTTGCTTCAATTCTACGAGACAACCGGGAAAGCAAACCTGAAGGCATGGCACCTGATGCTGAATCTTGTCAACCTCTTCACGCCCGACAAGGAAAAAGACGATAGAATTTTCATTCTGCTTAAAGAAAGCGGCAGGATGCTTGCTTCCATAAAAACACCGGAAATTCTATTTGTCATTTTCAAGCTGAAGTTGATAAAAATACTGGGATACGGGATAGAACTGCACAAGTGCATCGTGTGCGGGAGCGAAGAAAAAACGGGCATATTCAGCGGCAAGCTGGGCGGAATAGTGTGCCGTCAGTGCAGGTATAAGGATCACCGTGCAATCAAGATCTCGGACAGGGTGCTGAAGGTCATGCGCCAGCTTGAAAGAATGGAAATTGAAAAAGCAGGTATAATAAAGAGCGTCCCGCAGGAAATACTTGAAAAAATAAATTTTTACGGAAACATAACTTTGAATTATCATACGGGTCTTGATAAAATATGGTGGATAAATGAAAAAAATCTCCTATGACAGAATAATTGAGAAAGTCTCCGGCATGGTTATGGAGACGGCCTATTCCCTGCCTGAAGAGGTCAGTGAGCACATCCGCAGGGCTTACGCAAGAGAAAAGGGCCTCGGGAAAAAGTGCCTCGGCATAATACTTGAAAACCTTAAGACGGCGGAAAAAGAAAGACTGCCTATCTGCCAGGATACCGGGCTTGCCGTGTTCTTCGTCGAGATGGGAGCCGGCGTGGTGATTGATACGGGCAGATATGCGGACATTGAGGAGATTATCAATGAAGGACTGAAACAGGGAAGCAGGAGGGGATTTCTGCGCAAGTCCGTGGTATCTCCGGTAAAGAGGAAAAATACAGGGACCAACGCTCCGGGCGTGGTGCATATTGTCCCAGGCAGGAAGAACGAGTTAAGAATACGGCTTATCGCAAAGGGGTTCGGATCGGAGAACACATCCAGACTGGCCATGTTGAATCCTTCCGCGGGCAGGAAAGGAATTGAAGAATTTGTTATGGATACTGTCAGACAGGCAGGCTCCCTGCCCTGTCCTCCTGTCTTTGTGGGTGTCGGAATAGGCGGCTCTTTTGAAAAGGCGGCCATTCTCTCCAAGATGGCATTGTGCAGGATGGGTGAGAAATCCGGAAACACGGTCTGGGAAAAAGATCTACTCAAAAAATTGAATTCTTTGGAAATAGGACCCGCGGGTTTCGGTGGAAGGACGACCGCGCTTGGCGTCCGCATAGAGACGTTCCCGACGCATATAGCCGGCCTGCCCGTTGCAGTGAACATTTCCTGCTGGGCGCATAGGTCCGGAATAATCACATTATGAAATATAAGATAAAGTTTCCGGTGGATAATGACAGAGAGATCGGGAAGTTGAGAGTGGGCGACGAGGTTGAAATCTCCGGTACTATCTACGTGGCGCGGGATGCCGCTCACAAAAAGATGATAGAAGCGCTCACAAAAAAATCCCCCCTGCCCTTTCCAGCAGAAGGAAGCCTTGTCTATTACATGGGCCCGTCCCCGGCTCCTCCAGGCAGGATAATCGGGTCATGCGGACCCACCACGAGTTCCAGGATGGACAGGAATACGGTCCCCCTCCTGCGGGCAGGGCTGAAAGCAACCATGGGAAAGGGCAACAGAAGCAAAGAGATAGAACAGGCCTGCAGGAAATACAAGGCCGTCTACCTGCTTACCTACGGAGGATGCGGGGCGTACCTCAACAGGTTTGTCAAAAAGGCCGGGTGTTTTGCCTACTGCGAACTCGGACCCGAGGCGGTTTACAGGCTGGAGGTTGAGGGATTTCCGGCGATAGTGGGTATTGATACCAAAGGAAATAACGTATATAATAGAGACAGTGGTTAGTGATTAGTGGGTAGTGGTTAGCAAAAACGAATCACTATCCACTTTTTTTAGGTTTTCACTCTAAATTGCTTTAGCAGCGCCCATAGTTCAATGGATAGAACGCCAGGTTGCGGACCTGGAAGTTGCCTGTTCGAGCCGGGCTGGGCGCATTTCTCAAAACTTGGTGTTTAATTATACGGGGCGTGGCTCAGCCTGGTTCAGAGCGCTTGGTTCGGGACCAAGAGGTCGGCGGTTCGAATCCGCCCGCCCCGATTAGCAAGCTTCTTTGGAGGCGGGTTCGAACACTGGTTCGAGCCGAGGCATGTTTTTCCCTGAATCATATGCTCAGAGCCGCTGGTGCCGAGACCGTGCAAAGCACAATCCGCCCGCCCCGATTCGCAGGGTATATTCCGGGCACATAGTTTACACTTTTCTTCTTTCTCCCAAAAAAGCCACCAGAATTGCTACCTATCGTTAGTGTTGACTGAATAGTACTTTTAGTGTATAACAATGGTGGAGGTGAGCGGTAATGACAAAAATAAACATCAGTCTGCCGGATGAGTTCCTGGATGAATTGGATGCATTGAAGGATGAAGAAAACATAAGCAGAAGCGAGTTATTGAGAAAATCCGTGAGGACATATAAGGAGTTAATGGAAAGGCAGAAAGAAGAAAAGTTACGGAAAGAAAGGATAATGGAAGCCGTCCGAACCCAGGATTACTTAAGGACAAAAAGCGGCAAATGGGACGGGGTGAAAGAAGTACGCAAATGGAGAGAGAAAAACAAATGATAAAGAGATATGTACTGGATACATCCGTTGTTGTGAAATGGTTCTCATCAGTTAATGAAAGAGACTCGCAAAAATCATTACAGCTTAGACAGGCACATATGGACAATTCAGTCACGCTTACCGCACCCGATCTACTCTACTACGAACTGGCAAATGCTTTACGATATAATCCCGCTTTTACAGCAAGAGATGTGGATGTGGCTGTCGAGAGTATCTTCAAGCTTGGCATGGATACAAGGCAGGTCAATCCCGAATTAATCAGTAACGCCATAGAACTGGCATATAAGATGGGCATAACCGTTTACGATGCTTGTTTTCTTGCCCTTGCGCAGGAACTTGATGCCATACTGATTACTGCTGACTATTCCTTCTGCAAAAAAATGCCCTCCCTTAATTTCGTGCAAAGACTCTGCAACCTGGAACTGTGAGTATCGATAGTCCTTTCTTGAATAGAAACAGCTTCACATCCGTATAATGACAGGAACTCAATGTCATTGTATAATTGAAACAATTATTTTTCCGCAAAGTCAAGAGGTGAGCAATGGATTCAAGGGAGAGGGTTGAGACAGCGTTGAAGCATGGGGAGCCGGACAGGACACCGGTATTTGAGTACGTCCTCCAGCCGCCGGTTGCGGATGCCATTCTTGGCAGGAAATACGTTTACGGCGACAGGTTTGCCGCATATGTGCATGAACATGGCTGGGATAAAGCAGTAAGACAGACTGCAACGGACATGGTTGAGCTTGCAGTGAGACTGAAACACGATATGATCTATGCAACCCCGAACCTTCCGCCACCGTCTCCGGAACAACCGTCACAAACCAAGCAGGAGGAACCACCGTCAGATCCTGTTGAGAACCTGCGCCTGCGGGTTGAGCACGCGGAAGCGGCGCCTTATAGAGCACCGGAAGAATCTTTTTTCATCTATCCCTGCTTAAGGCAGGCAATGAAGAATTTCGGCGTTGACCTTCCTCTTCTCGCACCCGCATATTCGCACGGAGTATGGACCGATACCGCTCTGATGCAGACCATGGTTCTTGAACCTGAACTCGTACACAGGCTCTTTGCCTCAAGGACGAAAAACACAATAGCCCTGATTGATAAGTACCATGGCCTGGGAATAGAGATGCTCGGAGTCGGAGGCGATTTCGCAGGCACAAGGGGTCCCATGATTTCACCCGCCGCGTACCGCAGGTTCATCATGCCTGAAATAAGGACACTCTCACGTCACATACATTCCCTTGACAGGTATGCCATTAACGCCAGCGACGGCAATCTCTGGTCACTCATTGAAGATTTTCTGACGGGATGCGAAGTGGACGGATATATAGAGATTGATTTCTTTGCAGGCATGGACCTCGGCAGGTTGAAGGAACAATTCGGCAAAAACATAACATTCTTCGGCAATCTGGACTGCGGGAACATACTTTCATTCGGAACCGTTGAGCAGGTGAAGGAACATACAAAACAGTGCCTTGAGAAGGGCATGGGAAGCGGCGGGCACATCCTGTGCGCGAGCAATGCCATAACCGCAAGCATACCCGTTAAAAATTATCTCGCGGTTTACGGGGCCTACAGGGACTTCTTCAGTCTGGATTAGTCTCCTCTCAACAGCAGCCGGCCGGAACGGACGCCGGTGAGTTTTCCTTTTTCCACGGCAGGTTTGCCGTTAACAAGAACATACTCAATCCCCTTTGACCTGCGGTTAGGATTTTCGTAGGTCGCCATATCCTTAACCCTGTCCGCATCAAATATGACGATGTCCGCAGCATTACCTTCTTTTATTTCTCCGCGTCCCTTTAACTTCAGTTTCTCCACGGGAGCACGGCTGAACTTGTATACGGCTTCATCAAGAGTGAGAACCTTCTCTTCCCTCACATATTTCCCCAGTATCCTGGTGAAGGTTCCCCATAACCGGGGATGCGGACGCCTGCCGGGCAAGCCGTCCGTACCTACGAATCCTATCTTCTGCTTCATTATTCTTCTCACCGACTTCTCGCACATGGAAAGGACTGTCATTGTTACACTGCCATGCTCCTCCACGAGAAGATCAAACGCGGATTCTATGGGATCCCTGCCCGTCATTTCCGCTATAGCAACAAGGTTTTTTCCCTCGTATTTTCTGTTTCTTCTGCTTTTCACCTGGTTTATTATTATCCTCTCGGGTCCGTAAAACAGCCAGTTCTGCCATTTCTCTCCGCCGGGCTTTTCTATGGATTCACGTGCTCTCTTCCTTTCGGCCTTATCCGTCAATTTTGCAATAAGTTTCTCCTGTCCTCCCTCGTGCATCCACGGAGGGAGAAGCGCCGTGGCTGTCGTGGAAGAAGCAGTGTAGGGATACTGGTCATAGGTTACATCAATACCTTTCTCCCTTGCCTCGTAAAGCATCCTCAAAGCTCTGTCAGTTTTGTTCCAATTGGAAGGCCCGGTTGCTTTCATGTGTGCCACGTGAACCGGAACGCCCGCCTTTTCTCCCACCGACAGTATCTCTTTTAACGCAGGGAAAAGCGTTTCTCCTTCACCCCTGATATGGGAAGTATATATACCGCCGCAACCAGCCACTATTCCGGCAAGAGAAATTATTTCATTCAGAGGCGTGAAAATCCCGGGAGGATATATAAGTCCGGTTGACATCCCCCAGCATCCCGTTTCCATTATTTCGGTAACAATATCCTTCATCCGGGTAATCTCATTTTTCCGTGCAGGGCGATTCTCAAAACCCACCACCAGCGAACGTATGTTGCCCTGGCCTACAAGAGGTATTACGTTGGTGATCAGGGGGGAAGCCTCAAGCAGTCTAATGTAGTTTTTCCACAGGCAGGGAAGAGGCCTGTCGCTCTTTCCCAGCAGCATGTCCTTCTCTTCCGGATCCCTGCCTGACAGGTAAGGCACGGCCGACAATCCGCATTGACCGGTAACTTCTGTCGTAATGCCCTGGGTAATTTTTGCGATGGAAGGCGCCTTGTTCAGCAAAACCCTGTCGTTGTGGCTGTGGAAGTCAATGAAACCGGGCGTCACGCACAAACCTGAAGCATCCACAATTTTTTTTGCAGGCTTTCTTACCGAAGGACTTACTGCCGTTATCTTTCCGTTCTTAATCCCCACGTCGGCAGCAAATAGCCTTCCGGTACCATTTATTACCGTTCCGTTTTTTATCAGGATGTCGTACATTGTAATTCCTTTCACTTTCACCTGTTTCCTTCCCCCTCCCACCACCGATACCTCGGCCAACTTCGCAAGGGAGAGGGAATCAAAAGGAAGCAGCCGGGAAATGGAGGATCAAGGCAGAGAAAAGGTTTACGGTATAGGGCAGCACTTTCTCGTCTATTGAGAAGTTATTGTTGTGATTGGTACCGTACCTGTCTCCTATTCCCACGAACAGGTAGGAAGACGGGACCTTCCGGGAAAAGAACGCAAAATCCTCTCCTCCCATGACGGGATGGAAATCAGCTATATTCCTTCCCGAGAACATGTCTCTGGTAAGATGCTCAAGAAGGGTCGTTAATTTCCTGTCATTGATGCAGGCCAGTGAATAACTGTCGTAGCTCATTTTTGCGGCACACCCGAAACCCCGGGCTATTGCAGAAATCTTGTTTTCCATTTCTGTCTTTATCCTGTCCCGGATCATGTCATCAAGGGTTCTTACCGTGCCGCCGAGCTCAACCGTTTCTGGAATTATGTTGTAGGCATCCCCGCCTGAAATTTTACAGACCGATATCACCGCAGGTTTCAGCGGGCTTATATTCCTGCTGACTATCGTCTGAAGACCTTCTATGATCGCCGCAGAACATATCACGGGGTCTTTGGTAAGCTCGGGAGCCGAACCGTGCCCGCCCTTTCCCTTTACGGTAATGTGGAAGAAATCCGTGGTCGCCATCACGGAACCTACGCCGAACCAGAGCTTGTACATCGGCATGGTGGGGAAGAAGTGAAACCCCATAAGATAATCAACACCCTTCAGAACGCCCTCCTTTATCATCACCGAGGCGCCCCCGGGAGGTTTTTCCTCGCATGGCTGGAAAATCAGCCTGACGTTCACATTGAGATGTTTTTCCAGTTTTTTCAGGACTTTCGCAACGCCAAGCAGCACCGCCGTATGGCCGTCGTGCCCGCAGGCATGCATAACCCCTTTATTGACCGATGCAAAAGGAAGGCCCGTCTTCTCTTCAACAGGCAGGGCATCCATGTCAGCCCGCAATCCCACAGTTATGTCCGCACCTTTCTCCATGTATCCGACAACGCCGGTCTTTGCCATGATCTTGAAAGGAATACCTGCTTTCTTGAGAACGTTCTTTACCTTCGCGGAAGTTTTGTATTCTTCAAACCCCAGTTCCGGATACTTGTGAAACTGCCTCCTCCATGATATAACGTCATCTCCCGCGGCAGCCGTTTCTTCTTCAATAATCTTTAGCAAATTCGGTTTTTTCATCTTGCCCTCGCACATTTCAACCAATCTTTTCCAGGCCGCCCATATAGCTCCTCAAAACTTCCGGTATGAGTATGGAGCCGTCAGCCTGCTGATAATTTTCCAGGATGGCTATTATTGTTCTCGGAAGGGCTATTCCCGACCCGTTAAGGGTATGTACGTAATCCGTCCTGCCCTCTTTTGTATTGCGGTATCTTATCTTCCCCCTCCTCGCCTGGAATGCCTCGAAATTTGAGCATGATGATACTTCAAGCCATTTTTTTATACCGGGCGCCCACGCCTCAATATCGTAGCACTTGCTTGCAGCGAAGCTTAGCTCTCCGGTGCATAATTTCAGGATGCGGTAGGGCAGTTTAAGTCCCTGCAGCACTTTTTCCGCCTCTTCAACAAGCGTTTCAAGCTCGTTGTAGGAAGTTTCAGGACGAACAAACTTCACGAGCTCCACCTTGTCAAACTGGTGAAGGCGTATCAATCCCCTGGTATCTTTCCCGTAAGCCCCGGCTTCCTTCCTGAAACACGGTGTATACGCGGCGTAATAGAGTGGAAGTTTCTCTTCCGGGATAACCTCGTCCCTGTGAAGGTTGGTCACAGGCACCTCGGCAGTGGGAATAAGGAAATAATCATCCTCATCAAGATGGTACATGTCCTTCTCAAGCTTCGGCAGCTGCCCTGTGGAAAACATGCTGTCCCTGTTGACAAGCGCCGGAACCCATGCCTCCGTGAAACCGTTTTTCCCGTGGAGATCAAGCATGTAGTTTATCAGAGAACGGACAAGGGCGGCTCCTTTTCCTCTGAAAACGGGGAAAAAACTTCCGGAAATCTTGGAACCTCTCGGGAAGTCAAGGATATCAAGTTTTTCACCAATATCCCAGTGAGGGAGGACTTCAAAATCCTGTTTGCCGGCAGTACCCCAGCTTCTTACAACAACGTTGTCTTCCGCACCCTTTCCTTCGGGAACAGACGAATGCGGGATGTTGGGGATTGAAGCCGTTATTTCGTCAAACCTTTTCTCTATGACGTTCAATTCTTCTTCGCTTTTCCTTATCTCATCCGAATATTTTCTCGCCTGCTTTATCATATCCTGCAGGGTGGTTTCGCCGCCTTTCCTGTCCGCGATTTTCCCGCTCAAATCCTTCTGCCAGCGCCTTCTCTCCTCAACGAAAGATATTATTCTTCTTCTTTTATGGTCAAGCTCTTCAAACTCGTCCCAGTTTACCTTGTGCCCCTTCAACGCACAGGACTTCTTCAGCAATTCAAGGTTTTCTCTCACAAATTTCGCCGGGTACATTTTCCTTTCACCTTTGCCCCGGATTTTCCGGGGAGCTGTTGTGCGGCACGTTTTCACCGCAAGGGAACGTCAGCCTGTTTCTTCTCAACTCTGTAAATGTATTCCCCTTCCTTTATATATCCGTGGTTCTCCCTCAAAAGTTTCTCTGCATAGTAAGGGTCTGCTTTCATCGCCTTGATTTTTGCAGCGAGCATCTCGTTCTCATTCCGAAGTCTCTCTATCTCCGCATTGTAGTATTGCAGCTGCCGGCAGTGGCTGATAAGGTTTTTTATCCTCGGTATGCTGATCAACGCGAAAAAGAGGCATATGAACAGCAAGAGATATTTCTTCCTGTCTCTTCTTCTCATTCTTCCGCCCCCGTAAGCAGGCTGTAACACTACCTTGCCAGCTGATAGTATCTGGCTGTCTCGCCCAGAGACTCTTCAATTCTCAACAGCTGGTTGTACTTGCACAACCTCTCTGAACGGCTTAGAGAACCCGTCTTGATCTGTCCCGCATTCAAACCCACGGCAAGGTCGGCGATGAAAGAATCCTCGGTCTCGCCGCTCCTGTGCGAAATCACTACGCCGTAGCCGTTTCTCTGCGCCATCTCAACGGTTTCAAGAGTCTCGCTCAAGGTACCTATCTGGTTGACCTTTATGAGAATCGCATTTGCAGTCTTTTTCTCTATCCCCTTCTTGAAGATCTTCGGGTTTGTCACGAATATGTCGTCCCCGACAATCTGGATCTTATCGCCCAGCTCGTCGGTCATGGCCTTCCACCCGTCCCAGTCGTTCTCCGCAAGACCATCTTCTATGGAGAATACCGGGTA
>Ga0209609_10001052_pt1 | contig 16219 bp, 14 predicted proteins | sample LakKivw325mmetaG_FD_184136 | JGI IMG/M metagenome (GOLD analysis project Ga0209609, IMG submission 184136) | Anoxic lake water microbial communities from Lake Kivu, Rwanda to study Microbial Dark Matter (Phase II) - Lake Kivu water 325m metaG... | ecosystem: Environmental > Aquatic > Freshwater... | reverse complement strand
GTTCTCTATGAGACGAGCATCTGGCTCGCCTGGCTTGTCCAACGGAGACGCCAGAAGGCAGCGGATGAGCTGGCTGAACCCGCCTGACCGGATTATTGTGCTCTTTGCGGCGTTGATATATACTTGGTTTGCGGTCGGGAGCGAATGAGTCCCGGTGGGCTTCGCGGACTTCAAATCCGTCGGGGGGCATTTAATGTCTCCGGTGGGTTCGACCCCCATACGCTCCCGCCACTATTGGCACATTTCTTACCAGTTATCGGAAGTATGTAATTGACACGTCGGAGGACAAAATGAAGCTTGTTGGATTCATTCTCGAGTTTCGCCGGGATTGTAATATGCCTGATAGTAATTGTGTTAGGGATATTAAGGCCGAAGATGGGCTGCGGGATAATTTAATTTCTCGTGGGGCAAGAAGGACGCGCTGGAGCCAGCTAATAGGCAGTTTTATGAAAGTTAGTCACCAATATTAAAATATACCAGGTAGTTATCTAGGGCAAATACCAGACGCAGGCTGTAACCAGAACGGCGAGCAGAGCGGTTACGTCAATGACTATGCCGCTCAGCATACCCAGCAGCTTTCTATCGCCCTTTACGATCGTCACCAGTTTCTTTGTTCTGCTCATTCTTGCCCTCCTTGCGAAAATCGTCCCGTCACCGGCTTACCTGAATCCATTCTTACATAGTTTTACGAACAAAACATGATGCATTGGTACTGATTCCATTCGACACTTAGGTACGGTAAATTATTAGACATAAGTACCATTAGTTTCCGTTCGCCCTACGCGGCTTATTTTTTACTTTATTGCGGCAAGGTATATAATTAACGCAAGGTTATTTACATGAATCGAATACAAGCGATAAGATGTAGTACAGGAAACGGAGTGTAAATTGCAGCAGTCCTTTCCGTGTCCCAAGTGCGGCGCTCAAATAGCTATAGGCCAAAGTTTCTGCGGTGTCTGCGGGCAGCGCTTCGAATACAGGTGCCGACATTGTGGCACTCCGATTAGTGACTCATCGGGATTCTGTACCAGTTGTGGGGGGAAACTGTCTCACCTGCCACGGCCCGCTCACCCCGCAGCTAAAAAGGTCGAGCTAAGCCACACTGTACAATCTGTCAAAACGCCACGTGCTGCGAGGCAGCATTCTACCGGCAATATGGGCCCTTATCTCATCGTCCTGGCAGCCCTTATAGTCCTTGTTGGCGCCGTCTATTTTATAGGATCGAGCACGCAAGGAAATTCGTCGGATTGGCTTGGAGGCTATAGTTTCGGCGGGCAAGCTCCACCGTCAACCCCACCAGCCACAAGTGGAGTAGCTAATCCACAAGTCCAGAAATCAGACCCCGTTACCAGTGGCCCCAATTATAGCGTTAGCGAAGTTATATCGAAGGCCCGGATATATAGCCCTACGTGCCAGGTGCTGACCAGACGTACCGGCTGATCAGCAACAAGTTGTTCTCAGTCTGAGGACGGGGTAGCGACTTTCACCGCTGAGTACGTGGGCAACGGCATGTGGAGCGTGATCAAGACTTGCTCTATAAACTCTGAGTTTAACGGCGCCTGGTATTTCTTTGAGTCTAACGATCAATTCATAAAGCAGTACTAGCTATCTTAGTACTCGCTCATCGCCGACCCGGCGAGTAATCTTTTTCTCGTCCATGTATTCCAGCAGAGCTTGAGCATATTTCCGGCTGGTACCCAGCATATCACGTACTTCAGCGAGCGTAATCTTACCCTTGGCTTTGATATGCTCAACAACTTTATTCACCATCGTCTCATAAGCGGTTGAAGCAAAGACCACCCCCTCGCTTACTTTAACCACCTGGTTTTGCTCTACAAGGAGTTTCAGCAAGTCCGGTTCCAGAATAACATCGCTCGGCGGAGAATATGGATTTGCCTTTAGAACGCTAAGGAATTCGTCCATTTTTGCTCGCTGCTGCGGCGAGAGTTGAATTCGATGGGAGGGCAAATGAACATAGGAGCCGTCTTCGACCAGGATACCAGCTTCAAATAGTCTCTGTAACTCTATAGACGTGGAAGATAATTTTAGTCTGCTGCTCAGTTCGCTCTTGGGTATTCCCGGCCGCGTTGGGAACTTTTTATGATAGCTTTTGACGACTTCTTCAGATTTCCCGGCTAATTGCTCCCAGCCTGAAAAAGTAAAAAATAACCTCTGTTTTCCCTGCCCTACGGCTACAACTTTCCGGTCTTTGGTAAGGCCATCTATAATGGCGGTAATCTCATCTGTTGCTAAATTACAGCGAACTATCAACTCATCGACTCCAAGTGGTTGGTACAACTGCAGCGTTGCCGATACCACATCTTCCGGGCTGCCTTCGGCCCTGATTTTCAAGTTTTTAATTACATCCTCTCGGAATCGACGGTGCCTGGGCGCTCTTGAATCTATGATGACACCTCCGCCTAATGTATCCATTGGTGAGCGGACAATGAAATGGTCGCCCTTCACTACCGCTAATGGCCTGGACAGGGTAAATTGAGCCCAGGAAACGGTCCCCGCATCTAATTTATCTGTTTCCAGCAGATGGACTTTGGAGGTGGCTTCAGCAGCCCCCGTAAAAAAACCAACCGAGGTTCCGTGACGTAACGGATGTTTGATGCCTGGCAGCAGGCGGAGCTTCACATCCAGCCTGGTTGCAGGTAATAGCCATCCAGGATTGGTCAGTACATCACCACGTTCCAATTGGGAGGTCGCCAACCCGCTCAGATTAGCAGCTACCCGACTTCCTGCACTGGCTATATCGATATGAGACTTATGAGTTTGAAGCCCGCGTAGCCTTGCCTTCAATCCCGATGGCACGATTTCCACTTCCTGCCCTACTTTTAGCGAACCATCAAGGAGCGTTCCTGTTACTACCGTACCGGAACCGGCGATGGTAAACGCCCGGTCAATCATCAGCCTCGGCCTGCCAATGTCTCTCCTGGTCTTGGCAGAAGCCAGAGTCCGGTCAATCATCGAGATTAAATCACCCATTCCCTCACCGTTCACAGCCGATACTTCCACTATGGGCGAGCCTGCTAAGCTGGTCGACTTAATAAGCTCCTCGATTTCCAGTTTGACTAAACTCAACAGTTCTTCGTCAACCAGGTCCTTTTTGGTGATAACTACGATGCTTTGAGTTATGTCAAGTAAATCGAGAATGGCCAAATGTTCCCTAGTTTGAGGCATAATGCCCTCGTCAGCAGCCACAACCAGCAAGGCTAAGTCAATGCCCCCTACGCCAGCCAGCATATTTCTGACGAACCGCTCATGCCCGGGCACATCGACTACGCCCACTTCCAGCCCGCTCGGCAATTTCAGCCAGGCAAAACCAAGGTCGATAGTCATGCCCCGCTCTTTTTCTTCTCGCAAGCGGTCGGGGTCTATGCCCGTTAACGCCTTTATTAAGACCGATTTGCCGTGGTCGACGTGTCCGGCGGTTCCTATTACAAACATGTTATATTTCCTGTAATCTCATAACATTCTAAAGAGAAAAGAACCTTATCGCCCGTTGGCCGGTCTAATACCGAACCCTATTATGATCGAGATATTTCAGAAAGAGCCGCTTTTACGGCCTTCAGCAGTATTTCGTCTTCTTCATCGAGCACAGTGCGAGGGTCGAGCAGCAAGATATCATTGGTTATACGTCCTAAGACCGGCACTTTATTCTGTCTCAGTTTTCTCGCCAAAGACAAAACCGCGCTCCTGCTTAACTGCTCACCACCTATGGCAACCATTTTAGTTGGAAGCGTACTACCCGGCAGGCTGCCGCCACCAACCATGGTTTCGCCTTCAACCACTTTCGCTGCATCTCCGATTTCTGCGACCCAGACTCTGGCTCGCTTATTAACTTTAGCGGTCGGCGTTGAAATCATTTTCCACACTGGAATCTTTTCCAGCGCCTCGCCCCTAAGGTAATGAAGCAAAGTCTCTGCCAACGCCGCCAATCTCAGTTTGTCGATGCGCATGGCTCTGGCCAGAGGATGTCTTCTCAATTTATCGATGTATACCTTCTGGCCAACCATGATACCGGCCTGGGGCCCGCCGAGCAGCTTATCTCCGGAGAAACAGACCACCGCGGCACCCAGAGAAACGCTGCGCTGGACCATGGGCTCGGGTGCCAGCCCAAAAATAGACGTATCCAGAAGACAGCCGCTACCCAAATCATCCAGAACCGGAATGTCATGTTTTTTACCCAGGTCGACGATTTCATCGATATCAGCGGATGTTGTGAAGCCTTCAACACGGAAATTGCTGGCGTGGACTCGCATCAGGGCCGCAGTTCTCGGACTGATCGCCTGTTCGTAGTCGTTTATGTAGGTACAGTTTGTAGTGCCGACCTCTATCAGTTTGGCGCCACTCTGTCTCATGACATCGGGAATTCGAAAGCCGCCGCCTATCTCAACAGCCTGGCCCCTGGACACAACTACCTCTTTTTTCTTGGCCATTACGATCAGCGCCAGCAAAACTGCAGAGGCATTATTATTCACCACCAACGCCGATTCGGCGCCGGTCAGCCGGCATAAGAGTTTCTCAATATGTACGTCTCTGGAACCCCGCGACCCCGTCACAAGGTCGAATTCAAGATTACAGTATCCGCCAGCCACCGCGTTCGTAGCTTCTATTGCCTCTTTGCTTAAAGGAGCACGACCAAGGTTGGTATGCAGTATCACGCCGGAGGCATTGATGACCCGGCGCAGGCTTGGTTGAAATAGCGACTTCAGGTCGGAAGTAACTGAATCCACAATCTTATATACGGAAGCGGCGGGGCTGCCGTCCCTTGCGGAGATACGGGCTTCTTCAAGTTGAAGTCGGACCGCATCCACAATCAGTTCGTGCGGATATTTGCTCCGGAGCTGTTTTATTCGCTCGTCCGAGATTACCTTATCCACACTCGGAAGGCGCCGTAGCTCACCCTGCATAATTCTTGACTATTCTACTATACTCCGAACCAGTTTTAAAACGCTTTATACCCTTTGATTCGGCCTTATGGCATGTTACAATACCCGCTATGGATAAGAAAATAGCACCTCGCCTGACTGAAAGCGTCAGCGGCGCCGGCTGAGCCTCCAAACTGGGTCCGGGCGACCTGGATAAAGCTCTCTGCGGTTTGCCCCTGATAGCCGATAAGAATGTGCTTCGGGGAATGGAAAGCCTCGATGATGCCGGCGTCTATAAATTGACCGATGACCTGGCCATCATCCAGACCGTTGATTTCTTCACGCCCATTGTCGATAACCCGTATGATTTCGGGCAGATCGCTGCCGCCAATGCCCTGAGCGACGTATACGCAATGGGCGGTAAACCATTGACGGCCTTGAATATTGTTTGCTTCCCTATCAAAAAGATGGATATATCTGTGCTCAAAGACATACTAAAAGGCGGCATCGATAAGATGATGGAAGCCGGCGTTGCACTGGTGGGAGGACACAGCATCGACGACGCCGAGCTGAAATACGGCCTCTCGGTCACCGGTGTCGTTGACCCCCGGAACATGGTGACCAATGCCGGAGCCAAGGTGGGAGATAAACTCATACTGACCAAGCCGTTGGGCACTGGAATCATAGGTACCGCTCTAAAAGCGGGCAAAGCCAGTAAAGAACTCGTAGCCAGGGTAACCAGATATATGGCTGCTTTGAATAAGAAGGCTTCGGTACTTATGCGAGAGGTTGGTGTTCACGCCTGCACCGATATTACCGGGTTCGGCTTTCTGGGCCACTCCTGCCAGCTCGCTGAAGGCAGCGGAGTCGGCATAAAAATAGATTCAAACTCGGTCCCAATTTTCCCAGAAGTTGAGGAGTTTATAAGACAATCTCTGGTACCGGGTGGTCTAAACAGAAACCGGGAGTTCTATGGTAAAAAGGTCGAGTTCTCCAAGCAGGTACCGGAGTACTTACAAGATGTTTTCTTCGACCCACAGACCTCCGGCGGCCTGCTGATCTCCCTAGCTCCCGAAAAGGCTGGCTCGTTATTGAATAAACTGAAAGAAGCCGGCATCCCTGAGACGGCCATCGTCGGAGAAACAATCGGCAAACCGCGCGGCAAGATAACTGTAGATTAGCACGAGGTTATATCCCGAAACAATAAAGAGGGCTCCAACATAAGTCGGAGCCCGTATTTTTTCTGGTGGAGGCGGGGGAGGGTTGAACTCCCCGTCCAGAAGAAGGTTGCCAGAATCTGCTACAGGTTTAGTCAGCTCATTTATCTCACCTGCCTAGGCTCTGCTGACCGATAATAGACAGGCCAGTCGATGATTCTTAGCCAACCCCTATCGACATTGAGGTTGGAGCGCCCCGACATTTCGTCACCCAATCCCAACCCATCGGGGTGAGGCCGGGTTGGATGTGCAACCTAGTTAGGCTGCAATTGGAACTGCTTCGGCAGTTGTCTTTTGCCACCTGTTTAACGAGGTGGATGGCACCTCGACCTGCTATCCTGTAGGCCTTCAGCTGTCGAAGCCACACGCCCCCCTGTTCTGTTTTTTAATGTGCCCTCAGCCCCTCCGCTTCATAGCCCGCTCTATCTCTCTTTCCGTCTCACGACGAGCAATTGATTCGCGCTTATCGTGAAGGCGTTTGCCGCGGGCCACCCCTAATTCTAACTTGGCAGTTCCCTTCTTAATATATAACTTTAGAGGCACCAGGGTCAAACCTTTCTGGCTTACCTCAGCGGTCAATTCATTTATTTGATGCCTGTGCAAAAGGAGCTTGCGCGGCCGGTTCGGTTCGTGACCGAAGTGGCTGGCTGCCTCGTAAGCGGCGATATGCGCGTTAACCAGCCATATTTCACCATTCTCCGGCTTGGCATAGGCATCGCGGATATTAACACGCCCGGCCCGGATTGACTTTATTTCACTACCCATCAGGACAATGCCAGCTTCCAGGCTTTCCAGAATGATATAATCGTGATAAGCTTTGCGATTAACGGTTATCGTTTTTGATTCCATGGCACCTGTAAAATTTTATCATTAATATCACGAATAAGATAGAAGCGGGGTGTATTATGTCTAATTATCTTGAAAAATACTGGTTAATTATTGTCGCCTTTTTATTGGTCAGCATAATCACCGGCGGAATAATACTGGCCGTCAAACAGCATAGCCATCGCCCCGTCGAAATTTTTCTATCGCCTGCTTCGCCCCTGCAGTACGATGGCGATATTTTTATCGGAGGCGCAGTAGCCAATCCCGGCTTATATCCATTGAGGCAGGACGATACGTTGGAATCTTTGATTAAGACGGCGGGGCTGGCAACAGATGCGGACACCTGTAAAATCGAGATATATATTCCGAAAACTGGCGAATTGATTGCCCCTCAGAAGATAGACTTGAACCGGGCGGATATATGGCTGCTGGATGCTCTTCCAGGTATTGGAGAGGGACGAGCACAGGCCATTGTCGACTACCGAAATAAGAACGGGCCTTTTCACAGAGTCGAGGACTTATTGAATATACCAGGCATCGGTGAATCAACATTGGATAGAATGAGAGATTTCATTACGGTTCAGGACTAAAACTACATGGCTCTGATTTACCTTAGCATAGCCTGGATTATAGGCATTTTTTTTGGGTCAAAATTCTCAATGCCCTGGGGGATAATCTTCGTTGGACTTATTCCATTCTGTTTCGTCCCATTGTTTCGCGGATATAAAAAACATTTTATTCTGGTCGGATTTTGTCTTCTAGCCTTATTCGGAGGCCTGCTGCGCTTCCAAACCAGCCTGCCCGCAGTCGATGAGCATCATCTGCAATACTATAACGACAAAGGAGTAATTACCGTCCACGGGATGTCTAATACAGAACCGGAGCCGGGAAACACTGCCACTTCATTTCAATTATCAGCTGACAAAGTATTGATAAACGGGCAGTACGTAGACGTCACAGGTAAGGTTCTAGTAACCACACTCAAATATCACGATTATCACTACGGAGATGTATTGCAGATAACCGGTAAACTTGAATCGACGCCGCAGTTAGATAGTCCCAGTTATCAGGGCTATTTAGCCAGGCAGGGAATTTATTCAGTCACGAACTATCCAAGCATACAGATACTTGATACCGGAAGAGGTATGAAACCACTGGCCTGGATTTATTCTTTGAGAAACCGCCTTTCTCAAAGCCTGGTCAGGGCCATGCCAGAACCTCAGGCCTCATTAGCTCAAGGGATTCTCCTGGGCATTAGAGGCAACATACCCTATTCGCTGAATCAAGCCTTCTCCAGAACGGGAACAACCCACGTTCTGGCAATTTCGGGTATAAATATAACGATAGTTATAGGCATGCTGCTGGCCGCAGGTATCTGGCTATTCGGTAAACGCTATTCCATTTATATTTGGCTGGCTCTGATTCTGATCTGGTTCTATGCGCTTCTCACCGGAATGAACCCGCCCGTGGTACGTGGAGCCATCATGGGCAGCATTTTCCTGATCGCCGAACTGCTCGGCCGGCCAAATAGCGCTTTAACAGCTTTGACTTTCGCTGCCGCCATAATGGTTGGCCTGGAACCTCAGGTATTATGGGACGCCAGTTTCCAACTGAGCTTTCTGGCCATGGCAGGGCTCATTCTTATATCTCCGTATCTTCAAGCCTGGGGTAGCAGTAGAATGAACGTCAGCAGAAATCCTTCCTTCGTGGCTTCTCTGGGGAGTTTTGCTGTCACCAGTTTCGCGATTACATTGGCTGCTACTATTGTAACCTGGCCGCTTATTGCGTATCACTTTCATGTCGTGTCTTTAGTAGGTTTGCCAGCCACCTTTTTTTCCGTTATAGCCCTTCCGGCAATAATAATAACATCGGCTCTCGTGGCAGTGGTTGGCCTATTCTTGCCTCCCGTTGCCTGGGTTCTAGGCTGGATTTCCTGGCTATGCATAAGTTACTTTACCATAGTAGTCCGCACCTTTGATGCCCTTCCACTTTCTTCAATAAGACTTGAAGATATCCAAATGTGGCACTTATGGATTTATTACACGGTACTAGCCGCAGCCATAGCAGCGATATATTATCGACATCAACTAACCGACCTATTCCATCATGCTATAGCTAGAGTAAGCCCTGGCCTGAAAGCAGTGTGGGTACTTATAGTAAGGGTACCCAAGAAGTGGATCGTCACACCCTTATTAGTCATAGCCATCGTTATGTGGGTCGCCATACTGAATTTTCCGGATGACAGACTTCACGTCAGCGTACTCGATGTAGGACAGGGCGATGCAATCCTCGTTCAAACGCCAGCCCACCAGAATATCCTGATTGATGGCGGACCAAACCCCAGCGCCATTGATTTAGAACTCAGTGAGAAGTTGCCCTTCTGGGACAGGAAAATTGACCTGGCAATTCTAACCCAACCCCAGGCTGACCACCTGACCGGTCTAATAGAAGTATTACATAAGTATGAAGTATGTCAGGTGTTCCAACCAGGTATAGATTCCGACTCGGTTACCTACCAGCAATGGCTAAATCTGATTAACGCTGAGAAAATTGAACGTCAGATTGTGCACTCACAGCAGCAGATCGACCTCGGTGACGGGATAAAGATAGAGGTGCTCCACCCACCATCACATTTGCTCCGAGGCACTTCGGATGATGTGAATAATAATAGTTTATTGCTGCGCCTAAGCTGGAACAGCGTGAGCTTCCTGTTCACCTCCGATATAGGAAAGGAAGCAGAATGGTATACCATCGGGAAGAGGGTGTACCTTAATAGCACTGTATTAAAAGTCGGTCATCATGGCAGCCTAACGTCGACATCCGAACAGTTCCTTGCAGCCGTTGATCCCGAAATTGCAGTGATTTCGGTAGGCGCGAATAACGCGTTCGGTTTGCCAAACACCGAAGTGGTGACCAGATTGACTCGTTGGGTACCCGCCGACCGGGTCTATTTGACTTCCACCCAGGGCACTATAGAGTTCTCAACCGACAGCCATAGGCTCTGGGTAGAGCACGATAAGTAACCGGGCAGAGTACTCCCTGAAGCAAATCACAGCAAATCATACAACTCGTTACTATTGATTTATGCTTCGTTTTATCGTACAGTATTAGCTACTAAAGTATGAAAAACTGCAGGAGGCAAGCATGAGACTATTTCTTCGTATGCTGCCGGTAATCATATTACTAACTGTTGCTTTTATGGCTAACGCTTCGATAAGTTCAGCAGCTAAGCTTGATATAGGCACTCAATCTTCGGTTCCCTTCCCGGCTCAGGAGGGAGACAATGTTACAGCCACCGGAGGTACGGAAAACGTTACGGGCGGACTGTTCGACTCATCGTTCTTCTCAATTTTACCGACCTGGGCATGGTACCTAATTGGCGGAACCGCTGCCGTATTAATCATCATGATAATTATTTTCGTAGCTGTACCCCCACGTAAAAAACGCGGCGCCAGCCCCGGGAAAGGCATGCCTGCCGGAGGTATGCAGCAAATGCCGGCTATGCAGGGCGGGCCCGGAATGCAAGATATGTACGGAGCTGGTGCCCCCGGTCAGGGACCAGGAACGGGAGGCCAGGGTGCATTTAATCAACCCATGGGTGCCGGTATGCCACCGCAGGCACCGGGAGCCTTCCCCATGCAGGAGCAGTATCAGCCACCGGGCGCATTTTCATCACCCGGCCAATTTCCGGGAGCCGGAACGATGGCGCCGCCTTACCAGCAATATGCCAGAAGGCCTATATTCTCAGTCACAAATCTAACGATTACACCAAACCAGGTGAAATCCGGAACCCCTGTAACCATCAGCGCCATCGTGGCCAATAACGGCTCAGACGCCGGAACATACAGCGTGGTACTGAGAGTAAACGGTATGGTGGAGAACATTATGGACTTGATGTTGTCCCCCGGCGCCACCCAGGCCACTTCGTTTACGGTAACCAAAGACATTGGCGGGGAATACTACGCCGAAGTAGACGGGTTGAGCGGCATTTTCATAGTTATACCTCTGGTCCCGGCCAATTTCACGATAAGCAATTTGGTTATCGCGCCGGAGCGGGCCAAACAAGGAGAAAGTATACTCATCACTGCTATGGTGACCAATAACGGCGAACTGGCAGGTACCTATAACGCCACTCTCAAATTAAAAGGCGCCGTCGAAAACACCGAGGAGATAAATCTAGCGCCGGGCGAAACAAGGAAGGTAACTTTTAAAATCGCTAAAACTACCCCCGGCTTTTATAATGTGGAATTAGATGGCTTAACTGGTAGATTCGTGGTGGAAATGGAATGGCAGAGCTAGCTCCAAAGCCCGACCGTTAAAGGCCTTCTTCGTCGGATTCCGCTTCAAGCTTATGTAACTTGTCCGGGTCTTCTATTCGATCCACGTATACTATGCCGCTTAGATGGTCTAGCTCATGTTCTAGAGCCTGAGCCAGTAGGTCCTCGCCCTTGATACGCATGCTCCGCCCCTGTCTATTTTTTGCTTTTACTTTTACTTTGACGGAACGTTTTATCTCGCCTTGGTAACCGGGCACACTAAGACACGCCTCACTTATAACTCTTTCGCCTTCTTTTTCCATTATCTCTGGATTAATCAGTACCATGACCTCTTCTCCCGGTATTCGTATCACCGCAATCTTCAACGGCACTCCAATCTGATTTGCAGCCAACCCGACTCCTGAAACAGCCTCCATGGTCTCAATCATATCATCGATGAGACGTTCGATAGAGGCATCGATTTTGGATACTTTTTTAGCTTTTTGCCTGAGTACCGGGTCCGGTAAAAAGCGAATTTTATGTACGCTCATGTAGAAACCATTAAACCATACTGACAGGATCGATGTCCACAACCCATCCACGAGGCAATGGGAGCTCTCCCAGGAAGTCATCCAGAGCGGCACCACACAGGACCAACTGCCACCGGTAACGGCCTCTTAATCGCGGTACGAAGGCCGGCATGGGTCCGATAGTTCTAATGTCCGGAAGGCCGCGCCTTTCTTTTTCCTGATTCAGTAAATGTTCCATGCGCTCGACTTCTTTTAAACCGACTTGCTCACTGGTGTGATTAAATGTCAGACTGGCTAGTTGGCTAAAGGGAGGGTATCCGAATTGACGGCGATATTCCAGCTCCCTGTCGTAGAAAGCCCGATAATCATGGCGTGAAGCGGCTTGAATAGCATAATGCTCGGGGCAATATGTCTGAATAACCACTTCACCCGGCATAAAACCTCTTCCGGCTCTGCCAGCAACCTGACATAGAAGTTGGAAAGTGCGTTCGCTCGCCTTAAAATCAGGTAAATTCAAACCCATATCGGCGCTTATTACACCTGCCAGAGTCACCTGCGGCAAGTCCAGGCCCTTGGCTATCATCTGTGTGCCAATTATTACGTCAGCCTCGTGGGAGCGGATCTTGTTCAATAACTCCTCATGTCCCCGCCGTCTGGAAGTTATGTCGCTGTCCCATCGGAGCAAACGAGATTCCGGGAACATTGTTTTTACATCTTCTTCTATTCGTTGCGTACCTATGCCCATAAACCTTAAGTCCTGGCTATGGCATTGCGGGCACTGCGCCGGTACCGAAATGAAATGATTGCAGTGGTGGCATACCAGCTTTTTAGTTGCCGAATGATAGGTAAGGGCAGCCGAGCAACGCGGACAATTGAAGACAAAGCCGCATTTCCGGCATTGAACGAAAGCGGCAGTTCCTCGACGATTAAGAAACAGAATCACCTGCTCCCTGCGTCCGAGCGCCTCAGCCATCTTGCCGGTCAGACAGCGACTAAAAAGGCTGCGATTCCCTTCTTTAAGCTCATCCTTCATGTCCACGATAGTGACTTCAGGCAGCGGGGCCGGTCCATATGGCGTAATTCGCTCCTGTAGTTCAACTAAACGGTAGTCACCTCTTCGCGCCCTGTAATAAGTCTCTACATCGGGAGTAGCACTGCCCAGGACCACTGCTGCGTTATTTAGCTTGGCCAGCTTGATCGCCGCATCACGAGCATGATAACGTGGCGCTCTGTCCGACTGTTTATAAGTCCACTCGTGCTCTTCGTCGATTATAATCAACCCCAGGTCCGGCTGAGGTGTAAAAAGAGCACTGCGTGGACCGATCACAACGTCGGACTCGCCCTGTTTGATCCGGTGCCATTCGTCGAATTGTTCGCCCAACGATAAGCCGCTATGAATGACGGCAACCCTGCCAGGGAAGCGCGATGCAAAACGTTCGATCGTCTGTGGAGTCAGCGCAATCTCGGGAACAAGACAGATACCCTTCTTCCCCTGAGCCACAACCTCAGTTAGCGCTCTCAGGTATACCTCGGTCTTGCCGCTGCCGGTAACCCCATGCAGTAAAAATACAGCAGGGCCACCCCCGTCCGTAACAAACAGAGAGTTCTTAATCTGTTGCCTCGCTTGCTCCTGTGCTGGTGTGAGAGCAGGCGGTGCTGATGCAACAATTTTCATATGAGCCAGTGGGTCTCGCCTGACCGGGATATCGTCCACTTGAGCCGCTCCACGCCCACACAGAGACTCTATGGCCTTTTTCGAAGATTTAATTGATTTTCTAACCTCAGCTAAGGGGACATTTCCTCCCCTGGTAACCAGCAATTCCAGCACCGCAGCCTCTTTGTTTTCACCGGCTGCCTTCAGCCTCGAAATCTCTGCCCTAGCAAATGCGGCTTCTATTACCAGTTTTAAATAGCTAATTATTTTCGTCTTTATCCTGGGCTGCTCTAGCTCCTGGATTTTTAGTATTAGCCCGCGCTTCACAAGTTGACGCGTAAGTTCACCCGTCATTTTTTTACCTAACTTCCTTTCCACATCAGCTGCACTAACCCTGTCTCTTCCTTTTATTATAGAGACAAATTCTTTCTCCTCTGGGCTAAGCTCTTCATCTGCAGGCACGGGAAGAGGACTCAAGAAAGTAAGCAATCTTCGCTCGAATCCCGGGGGCAGCATCAACGCTACCGAATCGAAAAGGGGGGCCAGGTAATGCTTATTTAACCAGAGAGCGGTCTCGATTTGCGCTGGAGATAATAAAGGAATAGAGGAAATGAGCCTGGTGATTTCCTTGGTCTCGTCAAAAGATGGATAGTCCGTTACCCTGACGACAATACCCTGAAGGGTTTTTGGACCAAAAGGAACCCAGACGGCATGCCCGACCTGAATATTCAGGTCAGCAGGTATGGAGTAGCAAAAACTTCGGCGTTGAGCAACAGGTGAATTTACCGCAACTTCGGCATAGTTCATTCAGCTTCTTTGATTTCTTCAACCTCTTCTGCAACCGCTTCCTGTTCCAGCACAGGCTCCGCGGCTTCACCTTCAGCAGCGCCCTGCAAGGCTGCCGTTTTTTCCGCCATTGTTTCGCGTCGTTCCTTAAGCCGGGCCTCGCGGGCACTCAGTCGTCTAATGTAATACAACTTGGCGCGGCGAACTTTACCATGCCTGACTATCTCAATTTTTTCCAGTGCCGGAGAGGCAAAGGGAAAGGTGTGTTCGACTCCGATGCCATAGGTGACGCGCCTTACCGTAAAATTGCCGCCGCTGGCTCCCTTTCTAGCCCTGACTACTAGCCCGTTAAGGATCTGTACACGTTCCCGGTTGGCTTCCTTTACCTTAAAACTAACCTTCACGGTGTCACCGGGACTGATTTGCGGTATTTTACGTTTTACCTTGGTTAACTTAAGCGAGCTCATGTTCATTTATAATTACATCCCTTCTATAACTTAATTTTTAGAGACCTCGCTGAGGAACTTCCGGTCTTCTTTTGAAAGAACCGCTTTCTCTATCAGGTCAGGGCGCCGCTTTGAAGTCCTCAGCAAGCTTTGTTGGTGCCTCCACCTGGCAACTTCGCCGTGGTCGCCGGATAGCAGAACTGACGGGACCGCCCAGCCTCGAAACGTCTCCGGCCGCGTATATTGAGGATATTCCAGTAAGCCCCCGACATGAGATTCTTCACACAAAGACTCCACTGACCCCAAAGCCCCTGGAACTAGCCTGACTATACAATCGGTTACGGCCATGGCGGCAATTTCGCCGCCGCTGAGCAGATAATCGCCAATGCTTATTTCATCGGTAGCTAAATATTGGGCCACCCTTTCATCCACACCCTCGTAGTGGCCGCATATAAGAATAACATTTTCGTATCCTGATAAATCCCTGGCCACGGATTGATTAAACAGCCGTCCTTGAGGGCTCAGCAAAATAACTGGTATAGTTGACAGCCCGAGCTCTGTCTTAACGGCATCCACGGTCTCGAATATTGGCTCCGGTTTTAGCACCATACCGGCTCCACCGCCGTAGGGGTAATCATCCACTACACGATGCTTGTCATGTGTATGAGCCCGGATATCATGCAGTCGAATATCTACCAGGCCGCGCTCTCTGGCGCGGGCGATAATGCTGCAGTCTAAAAGGCCGTTAAACATTTCAGGGAATAACGTCAATATATCGATTCGCATTTAGCAGCCTCCGCTACCACCACATTCAGATGCGTTCCCGCCGATAATATCCAGTGCATGCGGCAATACCGGCATTATCACTTCAAGGCATTCTCTCACAGCCCTGGGACTGCCGGGCAGATTAATAATTAAACAACTACCACGGCTTCCCGCAACAGCCCGACTTAATATCGCCTCAGGTTTTTTCTTCATTGTTTCTATTCTCATAGCCTCGGTGAGGCCCGGAATCGTTTTATCAAGAACTTTTAAAGTAGCCTCCGGCGTGACATCTCTACTAGATAGGCCCGTCCCGCCGCTGGTTAAAATCAAGTCAAGGTTTCCTTTTTCACACCACTCTATAAGTTTTCTCGATATTATGGCCGCTTCATCGGGCACGATCTCATATTTCACTATTTCAAGATTGAGCTGGCTGATTACTTCTTTAGCCGCCGGTCCACTTTTATCCGCCCTCTCCCCACTCGACCCTTTATCGCTCACGATTAGTACGCCGGCTCGCATCTGCATATTTTACCATACCATAGCTAAAGCTCAAAACGGCAAGAACCACCTAAAACTTTAGTACTATTCCATGACAAACATGGTTCTCCACCATAACACAACATGTTGATGTCAACCAACCTGAGGTCACTACCTATTGGGTAACATAAAGTGTCCGCAGCTATGAGGCTAGAAAAATTTGTGAAAATAGTGGGGAATTCGGTGGGGTAGGTATTGACAAGATGGGGGAAATATGTTCTATAATGGTAAACAGTGGGAGAAAATGGTAAAAGGAGGAAATAGAATGGTAATTGATTGCGTCCAATATCGAATCGCAAATAGCAGGCTGTTCCATTTTCTAAAAG
>Ga0209609_10001050_pt1 | contig 16250 bp, 19 predicted proteins | sample LakKivw325mmetaG_FD_184136 | JGI IMG/M metagenome (GOLD analysis project Ga0209609, IMG submission 184136) | Anoxic lake water microbial communities from Lake Kivu, Rwanda to study Microbial Dark Matter (Phase II) - Lake Kivu water 325m metaG... | ecosystem: Environmental > Aquatic > Freshwater... | reverse complement strand
ATAAGGGAGCAACTGTAACTAAGGGTGAAAACTGATTGTGAATATTGTTAGATATAATTACAGCGGGTCTTTTCTCCTTTACTTCGTGTCCAATAGTAGGGTCAAAATTGACTAAATATATTTCTCCTTTTTTAGGATATGCCATCACCTGTGACTCCATCAAATTCTTGATTTTCTGTTTTTATTTCAGGGTAAGCATCTTTATAAGCTTTTATTAGGGCTTGTTCTTTTTGCTTTTGGAATTGTTTTTTTAATAAATCAGTAATAAATTTACTTCTCTTTCTATTAGGAATTATTTCTCTTAGGGTATTGACTAAATCTTTGGGTAATGAAATAGTTACTTTTTCTTGAGTAGTCATAATATACCTCCGTCTAATTAGGACATCTATTTATTACATAATAACATTATTATCTTTATTGTCAAGGGAAAAATCGAAATGATAAGTTTTGTGCCAGGCACCAGAACTCCTTCACTATCTCCTGCATAGACCTCTATCAATACGAAAGATTAAGAGTATGGACAGGGCAATAGGGAATCCCTGATTAGCAATGATATCAGCTAAATTGTGTATATCCAATATTTACCTCCTTTCATCAAAAATGATTGCGATTTGTGAGTTTACAATTTCCCCCCTCATCATGACCTTCTCCCTCCGAGGGGAGGGGAAATAGTATAAAAATAATTGAATTGTGTATTATTTAGTGTATAATTAATACAGGAGGTGATGTACATGAAAAGGTTGAATATTACCTTGCCAGAAAAAATTGCCCAAGAAATACAAAATATCCCTAATAAAAGTAGCCTCATTACTAAAGCTATAAAAGAAAAGATTAAGAAGATAAATAGAAAGAAGTTGGATCAGCTATGGAGGTCCCTATGAATAATTTATATACTGTTGTTACAAAAAAAGATGGAAATTGGTGGATTGGTTGGGTACTAGAAATTCCGGGAGTTAACTGTCAAGAGAGAACCCATGAGAAATTATTAGAAAGTTTAAAAATAACTTTAAAAGAAGCTTTGAAATTTAATAGACGTGTAGAATAATACATGTTTTAATATTTGAAAATTTTACATAAAAAGAGAACAGTCTATTTTTTGGAGAAAAAAATACAATAAGTAGCCTGTTCTCTTTTTTTATAATTCTTTATTTATTTTCCTGCTTTTGTTATAATATTATAAATCTTGATTTCCCCTCACCCTAACCCTTTCCCTCCGAGGGTAGAGGGGAAATATTAGGGAATAGATTAATTTCTCGAGGAGAGAGGGGAAGGATGTATTTAAAAATGGATAAAGAAAAAGAGAAGAAAAAGACAAAAAATAAATTATTAGAATTGTTTAGACCCTATGTCCCTCAAGCGGTAACTTCCAGAATATTAGAAGGGCAAGCCAGTTTACCCAGTGAAAGAAGAGAAGCTACCGTAGTATTTCTGGACATAAAAGACTTTACTAACTTTGCTGAACATTTAGAGCCCGAAGAAGCTGTGGAAATATTAAACCAAATATTTAAACCTATTATCAATATTATCTATAAATATGAAGGTTCAATCAATAAGTTTTTAGGTGATGGTTTAATGATTGTCTTTGGAATACCGTATTCTCGCGAGAATGACCCGGAGAGAGCAGTTAGAGCAAGTTTGGAAGTAATGAAATCTATCCAAAAAAATGGGATAATAAAGATGGATAATGAAAAAATAAAATTGAAAGCGAGAATTGGAATCAATACCGGTTTGTGCATCTCTGGCGAGATTGGTTCACCTACCAGAAAAGAATTTACCGTTATAGGAGATACTGTTAACTTAGCTTCTCGCTTACAAGTTAATGCTCCCACAGGCGAAATTATGGTTGGCGAGAGAACTTATCAAAAAATTAAGTATAATTTTACTTTTACTCCTTCTCGTAAATTAAAGATAAAAGGCAAGAAAGATTTGATTAATGTATACATCTTAAAGAGATAGAAAATATTTTTTACTTTTTGAGAGATAAATTATGTCTAAAGATAAAGATCCTTATAGTAAATTAAAAAAGCAGATGCATTTGGTTAAAATAGTTTACCATATACCTAATTTTATAAAATTATCTTTAAGGTTGCTTAAAGATAAAAGAGTGTCTTTTTTTCCTAAATTATTAGTATACGGAGCAGTTATATATGTATTATCTCCTTTTGATTTATTGCCTGATTTTTTGATTCCTTTCTTAGGCTATTTTGAGGATATTATCATCGCAATTTTATGTTTGATTGGGTTAGTTAAATTAAGCCCCCCTGAGGTTGTAGAAGGGCATGTAAAGGCAATTGATACAGAAAATAAGCAAAGATATCGTTTTTTCCGATAAAATTAGCGTGGAGCGTGGAGCGTATAGTGGATTGTAATTGCGAAATTATATGCTACCCGAAATATGCTATATTATGAAAGGATAAAAAATTATAGTTTATGCAAATTGGCATTAAAACATTAGGGTGTCCAAAAAATTTAGTTGATACTGAAATAATTTGTGGAATATTAAAAGAAAAAGGGTATAATCTAAGTGGAAAGATTAATAATTCAGATCTGGTAATTATAAACACCTGTAGTTTTATAAAAGATGCGGTAGAAGAATCAATAGAAGAGATTCTTTCTCTGGCTAAGTTAAAAAAAGAAGGAAAGATAAAACATATAATAGTAACCGGATGCCTCCCTCAAAGATATATAGATAATAATCTTAGTCAAGAACTTCCTGAAGTAGATGCTTTTTTAGGTGTGGAAAATTTGTTAGAGATTAACGATATAGTAGAAAGAGTTTTACAAGGTGAACAAATTTATCAGGTAAACCGCAAACCCAATTTTATATATAATCATACTACTCCTCGAACCATTTTAACCCCCCAACACTATACTTATATCAAAATATCAGAAGGTTGCCAGAATAATTGCTCTTACTGTCTGATCCCCAAAATAAGAGGAAATTATCGTAGCAGAAGGATGGATGATATTATTAAAGAAATTAAAATTCTATCAGCAAAACAAAACCTTGCTGAAGTAATTTTAATCGGTCAAGATACTACTTTATATGGAATTGATCTTTATGGTAAATATAAATTGGCTGAACTACTTAAAGAAATTTCTCTACTTGAATTAAAAGAATTAAAATGGATAAGGATTTTATATACTCATCCGGCTCATTATAATAATGAATTAATCGAAGTAATAGCCAATTATAACAAGATCTGCCCGTATTTAGATTTACCTTTACAACATATAAGTGATAGAATATTAAAAAGAATGAATAGAACAACTACTAAAAAAAACATTATTTCTTTGATAAGTAAATTAAGAAAAAATATTTCTAATTTAACTTTGCGTACTACTTTTATAGTGGGATTTCCTGGAGAAACTGATCAAGATTTTGAAGAATTGTTGAATTTTGTAAAAGAGGTTCGATTTGAAAAGTTAGGGGCATTTATTTTTTACAAAGAAGAAGGAACTCCAGCCCATAAGTTTTCCCAGCAAATTCCTGAGCGAATAAAGAAAGAACGGTTAGAAAAATTAATGATCACTCAACAGAAAATTTCTAAAGAGATAAATTCTTCTTACCAGGGAAAAGAAGTAGAAGTTTTAGTTGATGAAACATTTTCAGGCGAATCAAAGATAGCTATTGGTCGCACGGAAGCCAATGCCCCCGATATAGACGGAAAGGTAATCATAAAAACAGATAAAGTTGAGCCCGGGAAGTTTATAAAAGTAAATATTATAGACACTTCTGAATATGATTTAGTGGGTGAAATTATAAATTGAGAGGGAGGTATTAATCTTGATTAAAGAAAGATTAAAAATATTTAGAGATAAAATAGAAAAAGAAAATATAAAAATTGAAGGATTTTTAGTAACCAACTTAAAAAATTTATATTACTTAAGTGACTTTGATGGAGAAGGAATTGCCCTGATTACTAAAGATAGAAACTATTTGTTAACTGATTCACGTTATACTGAACAAGCTCAAAAGGAAAGCCCGGATTTTAAAATTATAATTGAAGAACCGAACCATGAAAATGCTCGAATAGAGGCATTAGATAAAATAATAAAGAAGAAAAAGATAAAAAAAATAGCTTTTGAAAGTAATACTTTAAGTTATACTGATTATTGGAAATATTTCAATAGTTTTAAACCTATAGAATTTTTACCTACTGAGAACCTGATTGAACAGATAAGAATGATTAAGGATAAAGAAGAAATTACTATAATCAAGAAAGCGGCTCAAATAACTACCGAAACTTTAAAAGAAGTGTATGAAATGATTAAACCAGGTATACGAGAGCTTGATATTGCTACCGAGTTGTCTTATACTATGAGGAAAAAGGGTGCCCAAAAAGAGGCATTTGACCTTATTATTGTATCAGGGGAAAGGTCGTCTTTGGTTCATGGCATGCCATCTGAGAAAAAAATCACTGAAGATGAACTAATCATTATTGATATGGGGGCAAATTATCAAAACTATAATTCAGATATAACTCGAACTATAATCTTGGGGAAAGAAAATGAAAAGCAAAAGGAGATATTTTCTATCGTTTTAGAAGCCCAGGAAAAAGCCCTTGCATTTTTAAAACCAGGGATAAAATGCAAAGAAGTAGACTTTATTGCACGGAATATAATTGAAAAAAAAGGTTATGGAAAATATTTTGGCCACAGTTTAGGACATGGAGTAGGGTTAGATATTCATGAATTGCCCCGTGTTTCTTTTAATGATGAAACTATTCTTTTACCTGGAATGGTAATAACTATAGAACCGGGGATATATTTACCTGAGATTGGAGGAGTAAGAATTGAAGATTCAGTACTGATTACCGAAGAGGGATATGAAATATTAACCTGGTTTCCTAAAATATTAAATCTTTAAAAATAAAATTGTAAGTATCTAAAGTCATTACGAGCGACCGAAGAGAGCGCGGCAATCTCGACGAGATTGCTTCTTCGTTACACTCCTCGCAATGACAGATTAAGAGGAGGGAAGGTATGAATAATTTAAAGAAAGTTGATCCTGAAATTTTTGAAGCTATAAAAAATGAAGAAAATCGTCAAAAAAATACTATCGAACTAATTGCCTCAGAAAATTTTGTTTCTTCAGCAGTATTAGAGGCACAGGGATCTGTTTTAACCAATAAATATGCAGAGGGATATCCTGGTAAAAAATATTATGGTGGGTGTAAATACATTGATATAGTAGAAAATTTAGCCATTGCCAGGGCTAAAGAAATATTTAAAGCTGACCATGCTAATGTTCAACCACATTCTGGCTCACAGGCAAATATGGCAGTTTATTTTAGTGTCTTAGAAGTAGGAGATACCATTTTAGCAATGAACCTTTCTCATGGAGGCCATCTTACCCATGGAAGCCCAGTTAACTTTTCGGGAAGATTCTTTAATATTATACCTTACGGAGTAGGAAAAGATACTGGACGAATTGATTATGATAACTTGCGAGATTTAGCTTTAAAACATAAACCAAAATTAATCATTGCTGGAGCGAGTGCTTATCCTCGCGCAATAGATTTTTCCATCTTCAGGTCTATTGCTGATGAAGTAGGGGCATATTTGATGGCTGATATTGCCCATATTGCTGGATTAATTATCGCCGGTCTTCATCAAAGTCCTATTCCTTACTGTCATTTTGTTACCAGTACTACTCATAAAACTTTAAGAGGGCCAAGAGGTGGTCTAATTTTATGTAAAGAAGACTATGCTCGAGTGATTGATAAAACTATATTTCCAGGCATTCAAGGCGGGCCATTAATGCATGTCATTGCTGCTAAAGCAGTGTGTTTTAAACAGGCAATGACTACCGAATTTAAAGAATATCAAAGACAGATTATTAAAAATGCCCAAGAATTAGCTAATAAATTAATGGAGTTAGATTATAATTTAGTTTCAGGTGGAACAGATAATCACTTAATGTTAGTAGATTTAAGAAATAAAGGAATTACCGGGAAGCAAGCCGAAAAGGCTTTGGAAGAAGCCGGAATTACGGTAAATAAAAATGCGATTCCTTTTGATACTCAAAGCCCTATGATTACCAGTGGAATAAGAATTGGCACACCAGCAGTTACTACCAGAGGGATGAAAGAGAAAGAAATGATCCTAATAGCAGAGATGATTAGTCGAGTCCTAAATAATATAGAAGACCAGAAGATAAAAGAAGAAGTAAGAATAGAAGTAGAAAATATTAATAAGAAGTTTGCTTAAAAATATCAAGAAAGGGGGCTTTTAATTTGATTTCGATTAGTGATTTAAAAAAAGGAATGATCATTGAGTATAAAAATGAAATATATACTATTATAAATTATCAACATGTAAAAGTAGCAATGAGAGGTGCTTTAATCAGAACCAATCTAAAAAATATTAGAACTGGTCTGGTTATTGAGAAAACATTTAAACCCGTAGATAAAATGGAGCAAGTAATGATTGACCGAAAAACTATGCAATATTTGTATAGAGATGGTGATAATTATTATTTTATGAATAAAGAAAATTATGAACAAACTTCCTTATCTAAAGAGCAATTAAGTGATTTAACTGATTTATTAAAAGAAGGTAATGACGTTGATATTATATTTTATAAAGAAATGATGGTAGGTGCAGAGTTACCAAATTTTATAAATTTAAAAGTTACTAAAACTATGCCTGGGGTTAAGGGAAATACGGTATCTGGTGCATTTAAACCAGCAACTTTAGAGACTGGAGCAATAATTCAAGTTCCCTTATTCGTCAAAGAAGGAGATGTAGTTAAAATTGATACCAGAGAAAGGAAATATTTAGAAAGAGAATGAAAACTATCCAGACTGATTTAGGAGAAATAAATATTTCTAACGAAACCATCGGAAATATAGTCAGTTTAAATTTAGCTGAGGTTAAAGGTGTGGTGGGAAGTAGAAAAACAATTATGAAAGAAATAACTGATATGTTAATGGGAAAGGCAAATACCAATAACTTAGAAAATTCTTCCCGCACCATAAAAGTAGAAATAAAAGAGAATAATATATTTATAGATTTATTTATTATTATAAAATATGGAGTAAGAATACCTGATATAGCTTGGGATATTCAAAATCGAATTAAAGAAGGAGTAATAAAAAAAATAGGTACAGACATCAGAGAAATAAATATACATATTCAAGGAATCCAATTTCCTAAAAAAACACAGAGCAAGAAAGATTTACTTACTTCTAATCTATTTATAAAAGTATTCTAAATGTATTTTATGTAGTCATTCTATAGGGAGGAACAATGGGAGGAAGAAGATTATCCCGAGAATTAGCCTTAAAAGTACTATTTCAAATTGATTTAGTTAATACCAATATGGAAGAAGCACTAAAATATAACTTTGAAAGTAATGAACTTTCCGAAGAAGTTAAGGAATTTACTATAATATTAGTAAGGGGGGTTATAAGTAATTTAGCTGAAATCGATAAGGAAATTAAAAGCTACACTAATAATTGGTCCTTAGAAAGAATCACCAATATTGATCGAAATATCCTGCGCATAGCTATTTACGAAATATTATATATAAATAATATACCTAAAAGCGTTTCCATTAACGAAGCAGTCGAATTAGCTAAAAAATATAGCACCAAAAGCTCTTTTAGCTTCGTAAATGGAGTTTTAGGGAAAATTAATAAAATAGATAAAATACTGAAGAAAATAGATTAAAAAATTATGGTTAATTATACAGAAGCTAAAATTTATACAGTCTCCGGAATCACTAAATATATAAAAAATCTTTTTGAAAATGATTATAACCTACAAAATATATGGATATTAGGAGAAATTTCAAATTTTAAATTGCATTCCTCCGGGCATATGTATTTTGTACTTAAAGATCAGGGAAGCGAGATTAAAGGTGTGATGTTTAAAGGAAATAACCTTAGCTTACGATTTATGCCCCAGGATGGAATGAAAGTAAAAGTAAGAGGAGATATTAGTGTTTATGAAAGGAGAGGGGAATATCAATTATATGTAAAAGAAATTGTAGAAGCGGGTAAAGGTGAGCTTTATTTAGCCTTTGAAAGATTAAAAGAAAAGCTTAAGGCGGAAGGACTTTTTTCCGAGGAATTTAAGAAAAAATTACCCCTTATTCCTAAAGATATTGCGGTTATAACTTCCCCTACTGGAGCGGCAATTAGAGATGTTATAACTATATCGCTAAGAAGATTTCCTAATCTTTCCATCTTAGTTGTTCCTTCCTTAGTTCAAGGAACGCTCGCGGCGCAAGAAATTGCTAAAAAGATAGATTTTTTAAATAAACATTTTAATAATTTAGATTTCATTATCCTTAGTCGGGGCGGAGGTTCTTTAGAAGAATTATGGGCTTTTAACGAAGAAATATTAGCTCGTAGTATCTATAATTCTAAAATACCTATAGTTTCGGCTATAGGTCATGAAACAGATTTTACTATTTCAGATTTTGTAGCTGATTTACGTTGTCCTACTCCCTCCGCTGCCGCTGAAATGACTATCCCAGATAAAAATAGTTTAATAAATAATATAAATTTATTAAATAGTAAATTAAACAAAGCCATAAAAAGAAATCTTGAATTAAAGGTAGAGAATATAAATTCTATAAATAAAAGCATTCAATATCAAGGACCAGAAAATAAGATTAATCAATATTATCAATATATCGATGAATTTAGTATTCGTATAAAATTAAGGATTAAGCATCAAATAGAATTATATGAAGAAAAAATAAAAAAAGATAAACAAAGGTTGGATTCATTGAACCCTAATGCAGTAATTGACCGTGGATATAGTATTTGTAGAAAAATACCGGACAAAGAGATTATTAAAAGACTAAATCAGGTTGAAATTGGTAATGAAATAGAAGTTATTATAAGTGATGGAAAAATGTTAGGTAAAGTTGATAAAAAGGAGGCTATTTCAAAATGAAAATAAAGAAGAAAAATGAAGATATTCCCTTTGAAGATTATTTAAAAAGATTGGAAAAAATTGTCCACCAATTAGAGGAAGGTGAATTAACTTTAGATAAATCAATAAAACTCTATGAAGAAGGTATGAATATCTCTAAATTATGTTTAGATAAATTAAATAAAGCTAAACAAAAGATAGAACAATTAGTTATTGAAAATGAAGAAAAATATTCCACTAAACCTTTTTCTATAAAAAAAGAGGAAGATACAGATAATGGATTTTAATAATTATCTGGAAGATAAAAAAAATATTATCGATAAGGCTTTAGATAAATTTTTACCACCAGAAAATAAATTACCTTTCATTATTCATCAAGCAATGCGTTATAGTGTTTTTAGTGGAGGGAAGAGAATAAGGGCAATTTTAACTTTAACCTCGGCTGAAATATTAGATCAAGAAATAGAAAAAGTAATAAGTACGGCTTGCGGGATTGAATTAATTCATACTTTTTCTTTAATTCATGATGATTTACCTTGTATAGATAATGATGACTTTAGACGGGGAAAACCCAGTAATCATAAAGTATTTGGAGAAGCTATAGCCTTATTAGCCGGTGATGCTCTTTTAGTATCTGCATTTGAACTAATAGTGAAAAATGCTGAGTCAAAAGGTATAAAAAAACAATCTATATTAAAAGTAATCAAAGAAATATCTTATTACATTGGAACTGAAAAAATGTTGGGTGGACAAGTAGAAGACATAAGCCTAAAAAACAATAATATTACCAAGGATGATTTATATAATATGTATATGAAAAAGACTGGTGCATTAATTTGTGCTTCCATTAGGGCAGGAGCAATCTTATCTAATGCCAACCAGAGACAGCTTAAAGCTTTAACCAGATATGGAGAGAATATTGGTTTAGCCTTTCAAATTACAGATGATATAATTGATATAATGCAAGATCAAAGGATTATGAAAAAACCTACTTTTCCTAACCAATATGGTATAAAAGAATCAAAGAATGAAGCTGATAGATTAATTAAAGAAGCAAAAGATTCATTAAAAATATTTAATAATAAAGCAGAAATATTAAAAAATTTTGCTGATTACATTATTTTAAGAGAAAGATAAATCAGTATCCAGTATATAGTATTTATATAGTAAGATAGCATGGAGCGTATAGCGTTGAGCGTAGAGTTTAAACAGACACGCTATACGCTATATGCTATACGCTAAGAAAAATTAAGGAGGGAAAATGCTTAGACCGAATAATAGAAGATTTGATGAGATACGACCTATTAATGTTTCCAGGAATTATATAAAATATGCAGAAGGATCCACTTTGATAAAAATGGGGGATACAAAAATAGTGTGTACTGCTTCAGTCGAAAATAAAGTACCTTTATTTTTGAGAGGGATAAAGCAGGGTTGGATTTCCGCAGAATATTCTATGATTCCCCGAGCAAATCAAATTAGAAACATTAGAGATTCCGTAAAAGGTAAAATAAACGCACGATCTGCTGAAATTCAAAGATTAATAGGAAGATCTTTAAGGGCGGTAGTTAATTTAAATGATTTAGGAGAAAGGACTATATGGATAGACTGCGATGTGATTCAAGCCGATGGTGGGACCAGGATTTCAGCCATTATTGGTTCTTTTATCGCCCTTTATGATGCTTTAAATTATCTGAAAGCAGAAGGTCAATTAGATAAGATTCCTATAAAAGATTATATAGGTGCAATAAGTGTGGGAATAATTGATGGAGAAATGTTATTAGACTTAAATTTTAAAGAAGATTCGCAGGCCCAAGTAGACTTAAATATTGCTATGACTGAAAAAGGAGAAATAATTGAGATTCAAGGAACAGCTGAAAGCAGACCTTTTTCTAAAAGAAATTTACAAGAATTGATTAAATTAGCTGAGGTAGGCATAAAAAAAGTAATTGAAAAAGAAAAAGAAATATTAGGAGAAATATGTTAGAAATAATTATTGCCACAGAAAATTTAGGTAAAGTTAAAGAAATAAAAGAAATTTTAGACAATTCCAATATTAAAATATTAACAAAGGAAAATTTTCCGCAACTTCCAAAAATCGAAGAGGATGGTAAAACATTTCAAGAAAATGCTCTTAAAAAAGCTGGTAAAATTTCAGAATATACCGGGAAAGTTTGTTTAGCAGATGATTCTGGATTAGAAATAGATTATTTAAAAGGAAAACCTGGAATTTATTCTTCTAGATGGGGAAATACTGATGAAGAGCGTATAAGTAAAGTACTTGATTTATTAGAAAATGTTCCTGAAAACAAAAGAAATGCAAAATTTGTTTGTGTTTTAGTTCTTGCTTTTCCAGATGGAAGAAAATATATGGTGAAAGAAGAATGTTCAGGAAAAATTTCTTTTATTCCCAGAGGGAAATGTGGCTTTGGCTATGATCCAATTTTTTTAATTCCTGAATATAACCAAACTTTCGCTGAATTAGGAGATAAGATTAAAAACCAAATTAGTCATAGAGGGAAAGCTCTAAGAAGGATGATCAAAATAATAAATAAATTAGTCGTTAGTAAATAGTGAATTGACTTATAAATATATTTCTTATATAATAACTTTTGTTTCGGGGTGTAGCGCAGCTTGGAAGCGCACCTGCTTTGGGAGCAGGGGGTCGGAGGTTCAAATCCTCTCGCCCCGACTTTGCGGGAATAGCTCAGTTGGTAGAGCGCCAGCCTTCCAAGCTGGCTGTCGCGGGTTCGAACCCCGTTTCCCGCTCCAAAATATATTTATGCGCCCGTAGCTCAATAGGATAGAGCAACGGATTTCTAATCCGTAGGTTGGGGGTTCAATTCCCTTCGGGCGCGCCATATCATATTATAAAATTAATATGGTGGGCGTAGCTCAGTTTGGTTAGAGCCCTGGATTGTGGCTCCAGAGGTCGGGGGTTCAAATCCCCTCGCTCACCCCAACCAGTTATAAAGCGCTCGTAGCCCAATTGGATAGAGCTGCGGACTTCGGATCCGATGGTTGGGGGTTCAAATCCCTCCGAGCGCGCCAAATTTTTAGTTGAAAATGAAAGAGTAAATGTTGTATTATAAATAAGGTTTTGCAATTTTAATTTGTGGGCCGTTAGCTCAGTTGGTAGAGCACCTGACTTTTAATCCGGGTGTCACAGGTCCGAGTCCTGTACGGCCCACCATTTAAAATGCGAGGGTGGTGAAATTGGTAGACACGCTGGATTTAGGATCCAGTGGGTAAAACCATGCGGGTTCGACTCCCGCCCTTCGCACTATAATTGTAAAAAAAGGTAAAAAAAGGTGCCTGGCACCTTTTTTTACCTTGTGGAGGTAGATATATAATGGTAGAGGTTAAAATAAAAGAACAAAAAGAAAATGAATTTCACCTGGAAATTGAAGTTGATAAAATAGAAGTAAATAATAAATTAGAAAATGTATATAATGATTTATCTTATCAAGCAAAGATACCAGGTTTTAGAAAAGGTAAAGTTCCCAGGAATATTTTAAATATGCATTTAGGAAGGGAATACTTTTACGAAAAAACAGCTGAAGAATTAATCCCAGATAGTTATATTGAAGCTATAAAAAAAATTAATATTGAACCTATTGAGCAAGCTAAAATAAAAATAATACAAATAGAAGAGGATAAGCCATTAATATTTGAAGCAATCGTGCAAGTAAAACCAGAAGTTAAATTAGGTTCTTTTGATAAAATTACTGTATCTAAAGAAGATATAAAAATTACCGATTCTGATGTAGAAAATGAAATAAAAAGAATTCAAGAAAATTTAGCCAAATTAAAAATTGTTAAAGATCGCAAAACCAAAGAAGGTGACTATCTGGTAATTGATTCTGAAGGATATATTGACGGAAAGGTAATAAAGGGAAGTAAAGTGGAGAAACAGATGATTCAATTAAACCAAAGAACTTCGCCTGAATTCAATAAACAACTTTTAGACTGTTCAGTAGGACAAGAAAAAGAGATAAAAATGTTAGTGCCTAAAGATGCTGAAGATAAAAAAATGGCAGGAAAAGAAATTATATACCAAGTAAAGGTAATGGAAATAAAAGAAAAAGAGTTACCGAAGTTAGATGGAGATTTTTTTAAGACCATAGGTAATTATAAAAATTTAGATGATTTCAAGAAAGATATAAGTGAAAAATTAAAGAAGCAAGCGGAAATATTTAGTAAAAATAATTACGAAAGTAAATTATTAGAAAAAGTAGCCGAGGTTTGCGAGGTAAAGATACCAGAAGTATTAATAGAAAGAGAATTAGACTATATGATGAAATCTTTAACTGATGATTTAAAAGTAAGAAATTTATCTTTACAAGATTATTATAATAGTATTAATACAAATGAAGAAAATATTAAAAAAGAATATGGAATTGTCGCTGAAAAAAGAATAAAACAAGAATTAGTTTTAGATAAAATTGCTCAAGAAGAAAATATTCAAGTCACCGAGCAAGAAATAAAAGATAAAATTCACACCATTGCCCAAGAAGTAAAACAGGATCCTATAAAAGTAGAAGCTACTCTTAAAAAGAATAATAATTTAGATGGTCTAAGAGAAAGCATAAAAAGAGATAAAATAGTAAATTTTCTAAATAAAAAAGTAAAAATAATAAATTCTAAAAAGGAGGGTGAATCCAAATGACTTTAGTACCAATTGTAATAGAACAGACTCCCCGGGGAGAGAGATCATATGATATTTATTCCCGTTTGTTAAAAGATAGAATAATATTTTTGGGAACTGAGATAGATGATACTACAGCAAATACCATTATAGCACAATTATTATTTTTAGAAGCCTCCGACCCAGATAAGGATATTTACATTTATATTAATAGTCCAGGGGGTTCAGTAAGCTCAACTATTGCTATATATGATACAATTCAATATATTAAATCAGCTGTTTCAACTATATGTGTAGGTTTGGCAGCAAGCGGCGCAGCTTTAATATTAGCCTCAGGAACAAAAGGGAAAAGGTTTACTTTAACTAATTCAAGAATTATGTTACATCAACCTTTAGGTGGGGCGCAAGGTCAGGTTACAGATATTGAGATACAAACCAGAGAACTTAAAAGAATTAAGGATACCATTAACCAGATCTTAACTTATCATACTGGTCAACCATTAGAAAAGGTAGAAAAAGATACAGATAGAGATTTTTATTTGACTGCTCAAGAATCAAAAGAATATGGATTGGTTGATGAAGTAATTAAAAGTCGAGATGAAGTAATTAAAAAATAGTATGTAGTATTACGTTTTTTGCTTTAAGTTTTTAGTTTTAATGATATAGATATTTTGCTAATTCTACTATACAATAAGTGTATATAAGATAGATAAAGAAGGAAGTGATAATTTAGTGAAATGCTCTTTTTGTGGTAGAAACCAAGATGAAGTAGATAAAATAATTTCAGGACCAGGAGTTTGTATCTGTGATGAATGCATCAAATTATGTAATGATATTATATTAGATCAAAAAAAGAAAGAAAAGGTTCCCTTTGATTTAAAACAAATTCCATCTCCCCAAGAGATTAAATCTTTTTTAGATGAATATATAGTAGGACAAGAAAAGACCAAGAAAATAATTTCAGTTGCAGTATACAATCATTATAAGAGAATTAAAAGCAATAACAAAAATAAATTAAATAAAAAAAGAGAAGAAATAGAATTAGAGAAGAGCAATATTTTACTAATAGGGCCTACGGGATGTGGTAAAACTTTATTAGCTCGGACTTTAGCTAAAAAATTAAACGTACCTTTTGTTATTGCTGATGCTACAACTTTAACCGAAGCGGGATATGTTGGTGATGATGTAGAAAATATTCTATTAAATTTATTAATGGTTTCAGACTATAATATAAATCTTGCTCAAAAAGGAATAATTTATATTGATGAGATAGATAAAATTGGTCGTAAATCAGAGAGTCCATCCATAACCAGAGATGTTTCCGGAGAAGGAGTACAGCAAGCTTTATTAAAAATTATTGAAGGTACGGTAGCTAGTGTACCTCCTTATGGAGGAAGAAAACATCCGCAGGAAAAAAATATTCAGATAGATACCACAGAAATATTATTTATTTGCGGCGGGACTTTTGAAGGATTAGAAAATATAATAAATTATCGAATAGGTAAAAACAACATTGGTTTTACAGCTGATATAAAAAGTAAAAATAATAAAAATGATATTTATAACCTAATAGAAAACGTATTACCAGAAGATTTAGTAAAATATGGTTTAATTCCTGAATTAGTAGGAAGATTACATATAATTTCTACACTAAAGTCTTTAGATGAAGATGCATTATTAAAAATATTAAATGAACCGAAAAATGCTATAGTAAATCAATATAAAAGGATTTTTGAATTAGAAGGTGTGGAGCTTAAATTTACTCCAGATGCTTTAGAAGCTATTGTAGAAGAAAGTATAAAAAGAAATGTAGGGGCGAGGGGCTTGCGTTCAATTATGGAAGATGCAATTTTAGATATAATGTACCAAATTCCTTCGGAAAAAAATATTAAAAAATGTACTATTACCGAAGAAGTTATTAAAAATAAAAGTATGCCTGAAATAGTTAGATATAATGAAAGACTAAAAAAAGAGACAGCATAATATTTTGTGAAAAAATGAAAAAAGAATAAAAAATTTGACTTGATATGTAGGTGTGATATATTATACGAAACACTTGAAATAAGGAAAGTGAGATTTCATATTTTGTATGAATAAACAAGAAAAAAAATTAAACTACTTGGATAAAAATACCTTACCTTTATTACCTCTTAGAGACTTAGTAGTTTTTCCTTATATGGTTATTCCTCTTTTTGTAGAAAGAGAACAATCTATCAATGCTTTAGAAGAAGCAATTAATTTAAAGAGTTTAATCTTTATAGCTACTCAAAGAGACCCAGGAGCAGAAAAACCAAAATTAGAGGATTTATATTCTGTGGGCACTATTGCCAAAGTAATACAAATATACAAATTACCTGACGAGACTATAAAAATATTGATAGAGGGATTAAATAGAGCAAAGATTATAAAATTAGAAGAAGGAGACAATTTCCTTAGAACAAAATTAGAAAAAGTTAAAGTTAAAAATGAAAAAAATCTAAAAATTGAGGCTTTAATAAGATTAGCAATCAATAAATTCGAGCAATATCTAAAATTAAATAATGATAAACTGCAATCTGAAATAATGATCTCATTAGGAAATATTAAAAAGCCTGATAAATTAGCCGATATAATTTCTTCTAACTTAATTTTAAATTTAAAAGAAAAACAAAATTTATTAGAAATATTTGACCCTTTAGAAAGATTAGAAAGGTTAATTAGTATATTAAAG
>Ga0209609_10001048_pt1 | contig 16273 bp, 17 predicted proteins | sample LakKivw325mmetaG_FD_184136 | JGI IMG/M metagenome (GOLD analysis project Ga0209609, IMG submission 184136) | Anoxic lake water microbial communities from Lake Kivu, Rwanda to study Microbial Dark Matter (Phase II) - Lake Kivu water 325m metaG... | ecosystem: Environmental > Aquatic > Freshwater... | reverse complement strand
GCTCCCGCTTCTGCACCTGAGCCACCACATAGGCTGCTCTTTTGAGCTCCTCAACGATCCTCTGCGTGTCCGCCTCATTCTTGAGGTCCACCTTCTGGCCGTGGATGCGGTGCAGCTTGGCCCGGAATTTGCGTTCCTCAAGGGGCACTTGGCCGTCGCGCTTGGCCAGGTCCGCCTCAATCGTCCAGTACTCCACGGGCACGAAGGCCTCGATCTCCCGCTCGCGCTCCACTACCAGTCGCAGCGCGACCGATTGCACCCGTCCTGCCGACAGCCCGCCCTTCACCCTTTTCCACAGCAGGGGGGTGATGGAGTAGCCCACCAGCCGGTCGAGGATGCGACGGGCCTGCTGGGCGTTGACCAGTTGCATGTCAATGTCGCGGGGATGGGAGAAGGCTTCATCAATGGCGGACTGGGTGATCTCATGAAAGACCACTCGGCGGGCCCGCTGCTTAGCGATGCTGGCCGCAGCCATCAGGTGCCAGGCGATGGCCTCCCCTTCCCGATCTGGATCGGTAGCCAAGTAGACCTCAGATGCCTGGGCCACCGCTGCTTTCAGCTCCTTCACCACCTCTTTCTTCTCGTTAGGCACCCGATAGGTGGGCTTGAAGCCATCCTCAATATCCACTGAGAGCCTGGAGCGTAGCAGGTCGCGCACGTGGCCGATGGAAGCCTTGACTTCGTAGTCCCGGCCCAGGAAGCGGCCCACAGTGCGGGCTTTGGCCGGTGACTCAACGATGACCAGTTGCCCATCGCGTTGGGGGGGATCGGGCCGGGGCAGCCCTTTGTGGGCCTCCGTCTTTCCCATGCGGAACATCTTCGTCCCGCAGACGGGGCACACGCCCTGCATCGCCGGCTGACCAGTCTTAGTGAAAGTTGGCTCCGGATTTTGGATTTCCCGTTTGGTTTTACATTTCACACAGTAGGCTTGCATTGGTCTGGCTGTTCCCCTCTTCAATGGCCTCCAATTCCCAGGCGTGCTGCTGCATCGAGAACCGTCAACCCCACCAACTTGTCATCTCGGTAGCGGTACAAGATTCCCTCCTCGCTCAGTTCGCTATCCGTTGCCTGCTGAGGCCGTTCCAGGCTGATGTAAAGCACATCGGCTTCGTCGTCGTAGTCAATCCATAGCCGTCTGGCATCCAAACTGATCACAGGTACTCCTCTTTGTTGCTGATCCGCAGCTTGGCTACCAAGTCCTTCACATCCTGGGCCCGAGCCTTGGGGCACACCAGCACCACGTCGTCGGTGTCCACGACGATCATGTCCTTGAGGCCCACGGTGGCGATGAGGCGCTGGCTGGTGCCGTAGAGGAGCGTGCCGGTGGTGTCCACACCGATGTGCTCCCCCCCTACCACTACGTTGTTCTCACTGTCGGCGGGCAGGATGTCGGCCAGGGTGGCCCAGCTTCCGATGTCGCTCCAGCCAATGTCCACTGGCACCACCGCCACTCGCTGGGCGCGCTCCATGATCCCGGTGTCTATGGCCTCATCCACCACCTCCTGCCATACCCTTTCCAAAACCGGACGCTCCTCGGGGGTGCCAATGGCGGCGTCAATGGCTATGAGCTGATCATACAGGTGGGGCATCAGCTTCTCGAACTCCCCCAGGATCACGGGGAGCTGCCAGGCGAAGTTGCCGATGTTCCAGCAGTACTCCCCAGTAGCCAGGAACTGCTCCGCTCGCTCCTCGCCAGGCTTTTCGACGAATTGGGCAATCTCGTAGATTTCGCAGCCGTGGGCTTGCCTGAGCAGCCGCCCACGGCGGATGTAGCCCAGCCCAGGGTGGGGAAAAGTGGGCTGCACTCCCAGGGTCGTCAGATACCCCTCGCTGGCAGCCTCCAGCGCAGCCTGCAACCCTCGGCGGTACTGCTCCTCGTCCTCAATGAGGTGATCGGCGTGCACTGAGATCATGATCCCTTCGGGATCGAGGTGGCGCAGGTAGCAGGCTGCCAGGCCGATGCAGGGGGCGGTGTTGTGTCCCCAGGGCTCACTGATGATATTGCCCCCCGGGAGCTGCGGCAACTGCTCCCGCACGATGGGCGCATAGGTGTCATTGGTGACGATGAAGATCCTCTCGGCTGGCACCAGGGGACTGACCCGCATGAAGGTCTCCTGGAGCATGGTGTTCTTGGCCACGATGTCCAGCAGTTGCTTAGGTATCTGCTTCCGACTGCGCGGCCACAATCGCGTGCCGCTCCCTCCAGCCAGGATGATCACAAAGGGCGAAGCCACCGTTCCATCCTCACTTTCCCTAACTTTTAACTTTCAACTTGTAACTCAATCAATCCCATACTCCACACCCCGCTCGTGGGCCAGGACGTAGTGCATCCCCCCTACCTGCCTCACCATCCCCTTCAGCTCCATCAGCGTCAGAGCGCTGGTCACCTCACTGATGGGCAATCCCACCTGCTGGCCGAGCTCATCCACGTGGACCGGGTCGGCGGAGAGGTACTCCAACAGGCGGGACTCCGTCTCATTTTCGGGGATGATGGCCCGAGCGGCCTGCTGTTGGCTGACCAGGCTCAGGTTCAGGGCCTCCAAAATGTCCTCCACGCTGAGCACCGGGGTGGCCCCTTCTCGGATGAGGGTGTTCGTTCCCTGGCTGGCGCGGCGGAAGATATTGCCTGGCACAGCGAACACCTCACGTCCCTGGTCGAGGGCGTAATCGGCAGTGATGAGCGCTCCACTGTGTGACCCCGCCTCGACGATGACCACCCCCAGAGAGATCCCGCTGATAATGCGATTGCGCGGGGGGAAGTTGCCACCCTCAGGAGGAGTGCTCAGAGGGTACTCGCTGATCAATGCCCCCTGCTGGATGATCTGAGCGGCCAACCGCCGGTTCTCTGGGGGATAGATAATGTCCAGGCCGCAGCCCAGCACACCGATGGTGCGGCCGCCGGCCTCCAGCGCCGCCCGATGGGCGGTGCTATCAATCCCCCGCGCCAGGCCGCTGACAATGGTCACGCCATTGCGGGCCAGCCCCTCCGCGATCTGCGTGGCCGCCTCTTTGCCGTAGGTTGTCGCCACTCGGGTGCCCACCACGGCGACCGCCCACTCATCCTCAGGAAGAAGCTGCCCTTTCACGTAGAGCACTGGCGGAGGATCGTAGATCTGCCGCAGCAGCCGGGGGTACTCCTCATCCTCCCAGGTGAGGACAGAGACCCCCTGGACGCTTATCCGCTCCATCTCCGCGTCCAGGTCGCGGGCGGTCCTGGTTTCCAAGAGGTTCTCCAAGGCCCGCCGGTCCAGGCCCGCAGCCTGCAGAGCTCCCGCATCCGCATTCCAGGCTGCCGCCAGGTCACTATCGAAGGCGCTGAGCAGCATCCGCGTCTTGGCTGGGCCGATGCCCGTCACCAGATTGAACCCCACCCAGTATTTGCGGTCCGTCACCCTCAGCCCTCCATCTCTCAGAGCCATTGAGCAAGCATACATGGGGATCATCTTTTTGTCAAGCTCAACAAAGAGAGCGCCCTGACGGCGCTCAGATGTCCGATGAGGTTCCGGCCGCTGGCTCACACCAGCCCTTCTAACAGTGTCACGGTCAGTCGGCCGGCTTCCAGATTCACTTCGCGGATCACCTCCTCGATGGCTGGCAGGAGGATATCGCCTTTCGGCCCTCGGATGAGGTAAACGTCGTTGGCTCCGGTGGCCAGGACCTCTCGCACGTTGCCCAGATACTCACCCTGCACAGTCCAAGCAGCCAGCCCCACGATCTGATAGAGGTAGTACTCATCCTCCTCCAGGGGCATGGCCTCCTCAATGGGTATCTGTATCAATGCACCCCGCAGCGACTCCGCTGCCGCGCGGTCATGGTAGCCTGCGAACTTGAGCAGCGCACACCCCTGATGGAAGCAGACACCCTCCACGGTCACCGGCCTCAGCGCCTGACCCAGGTAGGCCCGCTTCAGCGCTTGAAGGTGCTCCGGGAAGTCGGTCAGCACCCGGACCCTGACCTCTCCCTTCACTCCCTGGGGACGCAAGACCTCACCCATGACCAGAAAGTGAGGCTCCTCCTTGCTCTCCGGCGCTATCGTTGCTTTCTTTTGGTCCATCTTTCAGACAATCCTGAGCCGAGCTCGCTTCCCCTGCTTGGCCGCGCTCACGCGCAGGAGAGTGCGCATGGCGTTGGCCACCCGGCCTCCACGCCCGATCACCCGACCCATATCCTCTGGGGCGACCCGTAACTCGAAAGTGGTCAAATCCTCTTCCACGATCTCATCAACGCGCACCTGGGTGGGATCATCCACCAGTGATTTGGCGATGTATTCGATCAGCTCTTTCATGGGAAGATGCTTCTCCTTAATCTGTGCAGCCTGTCCCGGAACGGGAGAGTCGGGGGACAGGCGGTCCAAGGACAGAGTGCGTGGCGGCCCTTGGGAGCGAAGGATGAAGGATTATCCCAAGGCCTCGTTCCCCTCAAGACTCCTCTGGCTCCTCGACGAGTTCAAGCTCGCCTGTGGCCCAGGTGGCCACTGCCTCCTCCGCCATAGGCTGTTCCTCCTCCGCTTTCGCTGCTTCTATTTCCCTCACCTCCTCGGCTTCCATTTCGAGCTTCTGCTTTCCCTCGGCCAGGAGTGCTTCCAAAGGCTCGCCGGCCTGAAGTCGGGCGAAGCGATCCAGAGTACCCCCCTTCCTGAGAAGCCGCTCCACCGGTTCGCTGGGCTGAGCGCCCTGGCTCAGCCAATACAGAGCCCGCTCCTCATCAATCTGAAAGGTCATGGGCTGGGTGCGCGGATTGTAGTAGCCGATGGCCTCCACGAACTTGCCGTCGCGGGGCGCACGCTGATCAGCCACTACCACCCGATAGCTGGGCTGCCTCTTGGCCCCCATCCGACGCAAGCGAATTCGTAGCATGGATTGTTCAAGCTCCTTTCAAAAAATGGCTCGCTCGCTATTTATACTCCTCCCGTGGCGGGGAGAAGGTGTCAATGACCACGACATCTTGTAGGGCCAGGGCGCTGTGCTCCATCTCAGCGGGCAGCAGCAGGCTGTCCCCCGGCTGCAGGTGATAGCTTTGGCCCCCGACCTGCATCTCCAGCTCCCCGCTCACGATGTAGGAGATCTGTTCGTGAGGGTGGCTGTGGCGGGGCAGCTCGGTCCCCCGGCTGATGAGAAACTGAGTGACCATCAGCTGCTCGCCGTAAGCCAATGTGCGCCGCCGGATCCCAGGCAGCATCTCCACCGGCTCTACGTCAGGGGCACGGACTTTCATGGGTTGGACGCTCATGTTGTCTCTTCTATCAGAACCGACCACTCAGGCCAGCGAACATAGACACCAGCCCCCGGCCCCGGTCATGGCCCTTGCTGAACCGTTTCATCATCTTCTGCATCTGGTGGAACTGCTTGAGCAGTTGGTTGACCTCCTGGATGGTGGTGCCACTGCCGCGAGCGATTCGCCGCCTGCGGCTGGCATTGATAATGCGCGGATTATGCCGCTCCTGGATGGTCATGGAGTTGATGATGGCCTCCACCCGCTTGAACTGCTCATCCGTCGTCTCAGGCGAGACCTGACGGCTCACCTGCGCAAAACCGGGGATCATCTCCATCAGTTGGCTGATGGGCCCCATCTTGCGCACCTCCTGCATCTGCTCCAAGAAGTCCTCCAGAGTGAAGGTGGCGCTCAGAATCTTCTGACCGGCGGCCATTGCCTTCTCCTGATCAAGCGCTGCCTCTGCCTTCTCGATCAGGGTCAGCACATCACCCATGCCTAGGATGCGCGAGGCCAGTCGCTCCGGATGGAAGGGCTCCAGGGCGTCTAACTTCTCACCCACACCGATGAAAAGGATGGGCACACCAGTCACTGAATGGATGGAGATGGCCGCTCCGCCCCGAGCATCACCATCCACCTTGGTTAGAATCAGTCCCGTAAGTTGCACCCGAGCGTGAAAATCCGATGCGATGCGCACGGCCTCCTGCCCGGTCATAGCATCAGCCACCAACAGCACCTCCCGGGGGTGGGTGCGCTCCCGTATCTGGGCCAGCTCGGCCATCAGCTCCTCGTCAATGTGCAACCGCCCCCCGGTGTCAAGGATCACCACGTCACAGGCTATCTCCCGGGCGCGTTGCACAGCATGGGCGCAGATGAGGGGGGGTGGGGCCCCATCGCGCTCCACGTAGACCGGGAGGTCCAGTTGACGCCCCAATACCTCCAACTGGGTGATCGCCGCTGGCCGGCGGGTGTCGGCGGCCACCATCAGGGGGAAGTGCTCCGCCTTGCGCAGTCTGAGGGCCAGTTTGGCCGCTTGGGTCGTCTTGCCGGAGCCATGCAGGCCCACCAGCAAGATCACATGCGGGAGAGGGCCTGAGAGATCGAGTTCTCGTCCCTGGCCCAAGGTGGCGATCAACTCCTCGTGGACGATCTTGACCACCTGCTGGCCTGGGGTGAGGCTGCGCATCACCTCCTGCCCTACAGCCCGTTCCTGGACCCGGGCTAGGAAGTCCTTGACCACTTTATAGTTGACGTCCGCCTCCAGCAGGGCCAGCCGCACCTCCCGCAGAGCGGCCTTCACGTCGCCCTCCGACAGCTTCCCCCGGCTGGTCAGTTTTTGAAACACCCCCTGAAGGCGATCCTGCAGGGCCTCAAACATCGCTCTCCTCACCCTTCACCCTTGAGCGCAACCGCCCTCGACGGAGCTACGGAATTGTAGATCAGATTGTAGTGCACTTCTTCCATTTGGTCAAATCGGAAGAGGGTAACAAGTTGACAAGGCACCGAGTAACAAGTTCAGCCTACTCATTGCCTCATCCCCCCGTTACTTGTCACCAGGTAGCCAGAAAGGGAGCTCAGTGCTATAATAGACTTACCCAGGAGAAATCGCAACTGCAAGGAGGGAGGCTTTCATGACTCCATACATCATCAGCGTGGACATCGGCGGCACCCAGATACGGGCCGCGCTCAGTGATCGAGAGGGGAGTATCATCTATCGAGTAGCCCACCCCACCCTGGCCGAGGAGGGGCCGGAGCCAGTGATCGGGCGCATCAAGGAGGCCATCCGCCAGGCAGCAGGCCAGCACCTTGGGGAAGTCCAGGCTATTGGGATTGCCACCGCTGGTCCCCTGGACCCCTGGGAGGGGGTGATCATCAAAGCTCCCAACCTCCCCGGCTGGCACAATGTGCCCCTCAAGGCCATCATCGAGGAGGAATTTGGACTGCCCACCTATGTGGGAAATGATGCCAATCTGGCCGCCCTGGCTGAGCAGCGCTTTGGCGCGGGCAAGGGGACCCGAGACCTGATCTACATCACCCACAGCACGGGCATTGGCGGGGGGATCATCGTGGATGGACGGATGCTGCTGGGCAGCAAGGGGCTGGGAGCCGAGGTGGGGCACATCACCCTCGATATTGACGGCCCCCGCTGCGGCTGCGGCAGTATCGGCTGTCTGGAGGCCATGGCCGCCGGCCCCGCCATCGCCCGCAATGCAGTTCGGGCGATCGAGGCCGGTCGGGAGACCATCATCCCCGACCTGGTGGATGGCGATCTGAGCCGGATCACCGCCAGGGAAGTGAATGAGGCTGCCCAGCAGGGAGATTCACTGGGCATCGAGTTGATCCGACAGGCAGGGGAGCTATTGGGGATCGGGCTGGTATCCCTCATGCACCTCTTCAATCCAGAGATCATCGTCATCGGCGGGGGGGTGAGCAAGGCGGGTGACCTGCTCTTCGAGCCGGTGCGCGAGACCGTCCGTGCCCGTTGCATGGCCGAGGACTACTGGCGCGATACCCCCATTGTCCCCGCCGCCCTGGGCGACGATGTGGGGCTGATGGGGGGGATCGCCCTGGTGCTTTCGCAGGAGGAGCCCACCTGAAGGGGTACCTGATGAGAGCCAAGGGAGGGAATGAGATGGCTGAAGAGCTCCTTTGCAGTTCCCTCACCTCACCTGTGGGGCCGCTTTGGGTGGCCCTTTCAACAGAAGGGATATGCCGGATGATATTCGGGGGGAATATGGCCGCTTTCACTGTCTGGTTAACAGCCCAAAGCGGCGATACCGTGGCCGAGGCCTCGGAGCCGCCTGTGGAGGTAGAGCGTCAGTTCGCCGAGTATTTTGCCGGGAGGCGCAAGCGCTTCACTCTGCCCCTCGATTACCGCTTTACCACTCCTTTCCAACGGCTGGTCTTTGGGCCCCTGTTGGAAGTGCCAGCGGGGCAGGTGGTGAGCTACGGGGAGCTGGCCCGGCACATCGGGCGGCCCCGGGCCAGCCGGGGGGTGGGTAGCGCGCTGGCCTACAACCCCCTGCCTATCCTGGTGCCGTGCCACCGGGTCATCCACAGGGATGGTACGCTAGCGGGCTATTCGGCCGGGGTGCACATCAAAGAGTACCTGCTCACTCTGGAGGGGGTGATGCTTCCCATTCAGTGGTAGTAGGAGCGCACCCTGGGGGCGAGGGCAACCGCAAGGGTTGCCCCTACTGAAGGACATCTCAGAAAGGACATAGTGTGCGACGACTGATCCTCCGTCTCATCATCAATGGGCTGGCCCTCTACGTGGCGGCGAGATGGGTGCCGGGCATCGAGGTCCGAGGTGGAGTGGGGACCCTGATCGCTATGGCTCTCATCTTTGGCCTGGTCAACGCCCTCGTCCGCCCTGTGGTCACGCTGCTCACCTGTCCGCTCATCATCGTCACCCTTGGGCTGTTCATCCTGGTCATCAACGGTCTGATGCTGCTGCTGGCTTCCTGGCTGGGAGGCACCTTGGGCGTGGGCTTTCACATCCGCGGTCTGGGATCCGCTTTTGTGGGAGCTCTGATCGTCAGCCTGGTGAGCTGGGCACTGGGCCTTCTCATCCCCAATGATAAGGAGCGGGATTAGTGCGCAAACAGCCCAATTCCCAGATGTGCTTCGTCTGCGGGTTGGAGAATCCCCTGGGCCTGCGTTTGGCCTTTTACGAGGAGGATGATGGCAGCGTGGTATGCCAGTTCACGCCACGCCAGGAGTTCCAGGGATACCCTGGCTGGCTACATGGAGGCATCACCACCGCTTTACTCGATGAGGTGTTGGGACGGGCGGCCATCGCCCGCGATCGGTGGGTTGCCACAGCGAAGCTGGAGGTGCGCTATCGCCAGCCCATCCCCTTGGAGCAACCCATCACCGTCCGAGGGAAGCTGACCCGGGTGCGGAGCCGTGCAGTGGAGGCGCGGGGGGAGGTGCTTCTGGCCGATGGCACACTGGCTGCTGAGGCAGAGGGGGTGCTGGTGACCATCTCCGAGGAAGAGCGGGCGCGGGTGGAGGAGATCCTGCCCTTCTGGCAGGTGGTTCCGGATTAGGACCTTCGATGTAGCGGGGCTTGCCCCACACCCATGCGCAGCAAGCTGCGCTATTCCTGAATTTTGTCTGTAGCATCCCATGGTTCGCTTATTTTCAGGGTGGTTTAGAAGAATCAGCGCAGAGCCTCGTGTAGATGTCCAGTGGGAAGTCCAGCAGGGCCAGGATGCACTGTTGCAGTTCGGAGAGCGGAGTGAGATGACGGCGAGTTTGGTGAGGTTCCTGAATAACCGTCAGGGTAATCTCCTGAAAGGTTTCCAGGAGTCGCTCAGCGGTGGGCTGAGTCGTGGCCCGCTTGGGGTTGCCGGCGTACAGCCCAGCCAGTTCCGCTTCTTCCGCTGCCCAGCGACGGCGGACCACAAACTCCAACAGCGTCAGCACCCGCAACCCAATGGACAACAGCCGTATCAACCCCGTGGCATGGTCGTCCCGCTGCAAGTACATAGGCCTCAGCGACAACGGCTGGCCCTTCAGCCGCCCGAAGCCCCGCTCAATGATATATTCACTGCGGTAGGCCAGCACCGCCTGCGTCAGGGGCAGTTGCTCTGCCGGCATGTTGGTGGCACATACCCGCCAGCCCAGATGACGCACCGCCCTTTCCAGCGCTGTCTCATCCACGACGGCCGTGACCTTGACTTCCCGCTCCACCCGCACTGTCGCCGGCCGATCCTGGTAGCGCCGCACCGGGCGCTCGTGTATGATCTCTTGGCAGTTCAACCGCAGCAGCCCCTGGACCCTATACCGTTCCAGGATCGCTTCCGCTGCCTGGCGCAGGGGCTCCACCTCCCGGAAACGCTTTTTGCCCCGCCGCCCTTCGTTGAGGACCGCCAGGGTTACCTGTGCCTTCGCCAGCCGGGCCCGCAGGGCTTGCTCGGCAGACCGGGCTTGCTTGAGAGAGCATATCACCAATTGCCGTTCTGTCCAGGTGATGGTCTCCCCATCTACCACCGCCGTCAGAGTCTCCAGCCGTTCGTAGCCTTGGGCGATGAGCTCCTGCTCGCCATTCTCCTTCTCTCGGTAGATGGGAGTCAAAGCCTGTTCCCCGCCCCACACGGGGGTCAGGTAGCTCTCCAGCACCTTGGAGGGCAGTTGGGTCTCAGACAACGGGCACAGGTAAAAGTCCTTCCCAGCGTGCACGAAGGCCTGCGTCTCCAGCGCTGCCATCTTGCAGTCCCCGACGTAGAGCAGCCCCCGGCACCCCAGACTCTCCCGCACCCGGGTGATGGCCGGAATATACAACGGATCATCGGCCCGATTGCCGGACAGCACATCGGTGGCCAAAGGCAAACCCAGCGGGTCCAAGGCGGCCAACATGACCTTCACCTGGGGCAAGTCGGGTCGCCGATCCTTGCTATGACCAAACTGAAACAGGCCCTCAGGGGTTACTTGCCAGTAGCCACTGGCGCTGGTAGAGTCCAAGCGCACCTGTTCCGAGCTCAGGTCATACACCCGTAGCAGGCGCTGGTTCAGTGCACCTTCCAAGGCATCCCATTGCCCGTCGTCACTGAGGGCGCGCAGGACATCCTCCAGCCGGTCGTCACTGAAGTCCAGGGCGCGTACCGGCTGCCGAGTGTAGCCGCACAGGGTCTCCAGTCGCTTCTCCGCCCAGTGTTGGACGTGGTTCAGTCGATGGTCGGCTTGGGAGAGAATATGGGCCAACCAGATCACAGCCACCCACCCCAGACTGAGGCCTTGCCAGTTGCCATAGGTTGGAAAGTGCTCATCCAGCAGGGATTGTACCCCCATGCGCCTCTGTTGGGCCAGCAACAGAGGGATGTCATCAACTCGTTCACTGATCACAGTAAGCTTCTCGGTCATACCAAGAGCTTACCATAATTTTCAAAACTCGTCCATATTTGAGCGAACCATAGGATCGCAATATCTACAACTCTCGAGCCAGGTAATCAGCAAAAGAGGGTTGATCATGAAGATAAGAGAAGGCCAAGGGTATTGGGATTTAGTCTTCGACAAGGACCTGGACGATGTTGACCCCGCCGTGGCCGAGCTGATCAGCATCGAAGCGGAGAGGCAGGCGCGGCGCATCATCCTCATCCCCTCGGAGAGCCTGTCGCCCCTGGCCGTGCGGCAGGCTCTGGGCTCCGTTTTCCAGAACATCTACGCCGAGGGGTATCCCAATCGTCGAATGATGAGGGTTGGCGAGGAGGAGCTCCTGGACTACGGGCAATGGCTGGCCGATCATCGCCGCTACTCCGACCGGCGCTTCTACGAGGGGACGGAGTTCGCCGATTTCATCGAGTGTCTGGCCCAACGGCGCATTGCCCAGTGCTTCGCCACCGAGGAGGTCCCAGCCAGTCAGATCTACGTCAATGTGCAGCCCCTCTCCGGCGCAGCGGCCAACCTGGCAGTCTACGAGGCCTTCCTCGAGCTGGGCGACACCCTCATGGGCATGGCCCTGCCCCACGGCGGCCACCTGACCCACGGCAGCCCCTTCAATATCTCCGGACGGCGCTACCAGGTGGCCTCCTACGAGGTCAGCCCCCGCACTGGCCGACTGGACTACGACCAGATCCGCGATCGGGCGCGCCAGCACCGCCCCCGCCTGATCGTCGCCGGCTACACCTCCTACCCCTGGGCCCCGGACTGGAAGGCCTTCCGCTCCATCTGCGACGAGGTGGGGGCGCTCCTTGTGGCCGACATCGCTCACACCGCGGGGCTGGTCATCGGCGGCGCGCATCCCTCTCCGGTGGGCATCGCCGACGTGATCACCTTCACCACCCATAAGACTATTTGCGGCCCCCGAGGGGCAGTGATCCTGACCGCTGATCCCGAGAACGCGAAGCGCATCGAAGCTGCCATCTTCCCTGGCGAGCAGGGCGGCCCCCATGTGCAGAAGTTCGCGGCCATCGCCGTGGCCTTCCAGATCGCCAAGTCCCCCCAGTTCCGCGCTCTGCAGCAGCGCATCGTCCACAATGCCCGCACCTTCGCCCAGGCGCTGGAGCGGGAGGGGCTCGCACTGGCCTACGGCGGCACCGATACCCACCTGCTGGTAGTGGACCTCAGAGCTATTGAGACGCCCAACGGCTACCCGCTCATGGGCGAGATCGCAGCGCGGATACTGGACCTATGCGGCATGGTGTGCAACAAGAACGCCATCCCCGGCGATACCTCAGCCGCCGACGCCCGGGGCATCCGCCTGGGCACCCCCTGGATCACCCAGCGGGGCATCACGGAGGGCCAGATCGGCCGGCTGGCAGCCATCATCGCCCGGGTGCTGACCCACATCCACCCCTTTTACTATGAGGGAGTCAGCGGGCCTCGGCCCCGGGGCAAGGTGGAGCTGGGCCTGCTGGAGGAGGCCAAGCGGGAGGCGGATGAATTGGCCGGGGAGCTGGCAGGGCAGGTCAGCACGCGACGCGGCTACCCCTTTCACTTCTACCAGGACGATCGGGGAGCTAAAGGGCTCACCAATCAACTTCCCCTCCCCACGCCGCATTTAGCCTCTGATGACGAAGTGGATACCGGATTGGCTGCCGCCTCTACCTCTGCCTTTCTCTTGGATCTTACCGACAACGGCTTGCTTCTAGTGCGCAACCACCTCCGGGCCCACCCCTTTCTCGATGAGGCACTTACTGCCGATATCGCCGCGCTCCAGCCGGGAGGGATTGCTCGTTCCCTCCTGCTGGACAAAGAGGGGTCGGTCATGGACGATGTGGTGGTCTTGCGCCTGGTGGATGGTCCATGGGGAGACGAGCGGTATCTGCTCATCACCCATCCCGCCAACCATGAGCGGGTCAAGGCCTGGCTGCGCGGCCTGGCCGACGGCTATGTGCTCTTCGACGAGGAGGACGTCTTTCGCAAGGTGCAGGGGCCAGCGGTAGTGGAGGATGTGGCGGATAAACCCGCCGGGGAGCGATGGGTGGTTCTGGCCGTGCGGGGGCCGAGGGCTGCAGAGTTGCTTCAGCAGGAGGAGCTTCCTGTAGGCGAGTTCATCGAAGTTCGCGAACCGCCCCTACTGGTGGCTCGCCTGGCGGAGGCGGAGTTCCTCTGTCTGGCAAACCCAGGGCGGGTGGCTGATGTGTGGGAGGAGTTGCAAGGAAGAGGGGCCGTGGGAGGTGGTCGGGCCACCTGGCGTGCGCTGCGGGCCCAGGAGGGGATGCCTACCTACGAGGAAGGCACTCCCACCAGCCTGCAGTTCTATCGGTCGGGACATGCCCACCTCTTCCACCTGAACAAGCCCTACTTCGTGGGCCAGAGCAGTCTGGCCTCTGTCCACTCCAACATCCACCGGCTGGACTTCACCTGGGAGGAGCCCGATCCTCAGGGGAGGCCCCTCAAGCGCACGCCTCTGTACGAGGCCCATCGCCGCCTGGGGGCCCGGATGGTCCCCTTCGCCGGCTGGGAGATGCCGGTCTGGTACACCAGCGTGCTGGAGGAGCACCGGGCAGTGAGAGAGGCGGCAGCCCTCTTCGACGTGGGCCACATGGGCGTCTTCGAGATCGCCGGCCCCAACGCCACCTCTTTCCTGGATATGGTGACCACCAATTACGTCCGCTGGCTGGAGGATGGCCAATCGCAATACAGCTACCTACTGGATCCTGACGCTCGAGTGGTGGATGATGTCTGGATCTATCGGCGGGATTCCAAGCGGTATCTGGCCGTGGTGAACGCAGCCAATGAGGAGAAGGACTGGGCCTGGCTGAAGGCAGTCAATAGGGGGGAGGTGGTGATGGATCGGGAGCGGCCCGACCTGCACATCGAGCGGCCAGCCCTGCTGCGGAACCTGAAGGACCCCAGCGCGGGGACTGACCAGCGGATAGACCTGGCCTTGCAGGGGCCTCACTCGTTGGCTATATTGCAGAGCTTGACCGACGAACCCACCCTCCAGCGACGCCTGGCGCTGATGCAGCGCACAGAGCTCATGGAGGTCCAACTTTGCGGCCTGGCGCTGATCATCGCCCGCACCGGCTACACGGGCGAGGAGATGGGCTATGAGTTCTTCGTCCATCCACATCAGGCAGTGGCCCTGTGGGAACTGCTGCTGGAACGGGGGAAGCCCTGGGGGATTCAGCCCGTCGGCCTGGGGGCGCGCGATTCGACACGCACCGAGGCCGGGCTGCCCTTATACGGCCACGAGCTGGCCGGCCCCTTGGAGATCACCCCCACTGAGGCGGGTTTCGGACCCTACGTCAAGTTTCACAAGCCCTTCTTCATCGGACGCGATCCCTACCTGGCCCGCCATCTGGAGGTGAAGCGGACGCTCATCCGCTTCCGGGTGAATGAAAAGGGGCAGCGCAAGGTGAATCCCGGAGACCCGGTGGTGACCCACCAGGGGCAGTGTATCGGCGCGGTCACCAGTTGTTCCCTGGACGCGGAGGGGTTCCAGTTGGGCCTGGCTCTGGTGGAGTCGCGCTACCAGCGGGAGGGATTGCCCATCGGCATCTTTCCCCTGCCCGCGCGCCGCATGGCAGAGGACAAGTCCAAGACGGAGCTTAAGTCCGGCGACCGGGTGCTGTTGCACGTGGAGGCCACGGTGCTCTCCCGCTTTCCCAAGGGGGACTGGAAAAGCTAAGAGCCATCCCACTGCTGACAAGCACGTTGGGGATGGCTCTTATGCCGAATCTCCGGACAGAATAACTCAAGGCGGGAGCGACGGGATTTGAACCCGCGATCTCCGGCTTGACAGGCCGGTATGTTGGCCGCTACACCACGCCCCCTGAGCGTCTTATACTATACCACAAAACTTCCAATAGTCAAATTTAAGCCGTTTTAAGAACTCAGGGGGCGCCTGATGCGGGCGGTCATGGTGGACAAGATTCCCGATTTCGCTGATAATAGGTTTGTCGAATCAAAAACAGCGAAGGAAGGAATCTACCACCATGACCGAGAAAAGTGTAGCACTACCCCTGGAAATCGTCAAGAAGTTCTCCTTGGACACTGTCCGTGTCCAGTTTGTGCAGATCAACCAGGAGGTCAACCATACCTACCGGACACCCTTCCCTAAACAGCCTTCCCGCCTGATCTCCTGGTATGAGTATCGGCATCTGGAGATCGAACTTGACGAGAACGGCCAGGTCAAAGGGGGCATCGTTTGGCTGGTTGCTGCTCTCTTCGATTTCACTTTTGTACGCTCGGTAGCCGCCCCAGCTTATGGGAAGGAAGGTGGACATTGCTATGACCCTGTTTCTCTCTTCCTAAAGCGCCCGTTGAGCGTCCTAATCGGATAGGGGATGTTGGGGAGAATGTTCTTGGAATAGAGGGACCAGGTTAGAGGCAGATAAAAGTCGCTCCTGCTGACACTTATTCGCCCCGCCCGCGAGTCACTGAAGAGTTTGAGGAAATAGCGGTCGCCATTGGCACAATGGGCAACGTAGCAATAGGCGACCTCGCCCTCGGGCAAAAAGGTGAGGCTTTTGACATCAATTCCATACGCCTGGCGAACTCTTTTGATGAGGGCGGCCTTGTCAATGCGAATTTCGACTTTCATCTCGAAAGACACGCCTGTAAATCTGCCGCGACCCCCCTTCTGGACCCGAGGGAGCCACCTCGGCAGGTTCAAACCCCAGTTGTTCGTAAAACGTTCGAGCCGACCGCCCGGCTTCCACATCATCCCCAAAGGTGGTGACCACCATCTCCGCCGGGGGCTGGACGAGCGCAAAGGCGTGTTCCACGAGCAGGCGTCCCACGCCGCGACGACGCCACTTTTGAGCCACGGCCAACCAGCCAATTTCATACTTCGGCGGCTTGGGGGAGAACAGCAGCCCACCCATGAGAGGCGCCCCGGGAGGCCCGTTACCCTCCCGCACACAGAAGGCGGTTCCCCGCTCGATATTCTTTCGCAGAGTGCGGTGAAACCCGGGATCATTGACCAGGGGGCCAAACAAGGGCTCGACCTCAGAGGCCAGATTCAGCCAGTTAGGGATATCCTCATCGCCAGCTACATCCACATGCATCGCGGTGACCTTTTGAGCCGAAATGCCTCAATTAGGCTAAAACATGGGGGGATGGTTCAATTACGATCTGAAATAGGTTGACACTTTTGGCACCTTGAAAA
>Ga0209609_10001047_pt1 | contig 16274 bp, 13 predicted proteins | sample LakKivw325mmetaG_FD_184136 | JGI IMG/M metagenome (GOLD analysis project Ga0209609, IMG submission 184136) | Anoxic lake water microbial communities from Lake Kivu, Rwanda to study Microbial Dark Matter (Phase II) - Lake Kivu water 325m metaG... | ecosystem: Environmental > Aquatic > Freshwater... | reverse complement strand
TTATTGGTGTACATATTCTCGTTCATCGCCGGGCAGATCAACACCGGAGCGCGCGTCGCCAGAATCACGCAGCTTAAAAGGTCATCCGCGATACCCGAGGCGATTTTAGCGATAATATTGGCGGTGGCCGGCGCCACCAAAACCAGGTCGGCCTTGTCTGCCAGGGAAACATGCTCAATCTCCCAGCAATCCGACCCCTCGAACATCCCGCAATAAGCCTTATTCCCCGAGAGGCTTTCAAATACAATCGGGCTCATCAATTCCCGCGCCTCTGTGGTTAGCACCGCCGTAACCGAAAGGTTGTTTTTGCCAAGTTGCCTTACAATATCGCAGGCCTTGTAAATTGCAATGCTGGCAGTAACTCCCAAAATAACATTCTTATTCTTTGGCATAGTCTAACCCCTGGGCTTCTTGTATTGCACCTTGCCTGCCGCAATCTCCGCCAGGGCCACGGTAGAGGGCTTAACGCCGGAATCCCTGTCCACCAACTTTGGTTGTCCCTCGGCAATCTCCAGGGCCCTCTTGGAAGCCATGATTACTAATTTGTAAACTGAGTTGCCGCTTTTATCTAAGATGTCCTGGACCGGTGGTTGCTCCATAGCTTCCTGACCTCCTGTTATGCTGCAGCGCCTATCTCGCCTAAGATGATCTTCTTCAATGCCTTAGTTGTCTGCTTTAAATTTTTATTTCGCAAGCGGTAATCAAATTTAGGCGCCAGCGCCAACTCTCTTTTGGCTAACCTTAAGCGCTGCCGGATTTCCCCTTCTTTGGTAAGGTGGCAACGCTCTCTTATGCGCGGGCGCAGCGCCGCCACAGAAGGCGGCAGGATGAAAATCGTGACAGTGCTACGCGGCAAGATGCGCTTAAGCTGCAAAACGCCCCTGAAGTCCAGGCAGAGGATAATATTTCTGCCTTTTCTGAGGTGCTCCTCGACGAATTCGCGGGGCGTGCCGTAATAATACCCTAAATACCTCGTCCATTCAAGAATTTTCTTGGCCGAAAGCCGCGCCTTAAAGACCTTGTTGCCGATAAAAAAATAATCCTTCCCCTCTTTCTCCCCGCACCTCTTCGGCCGGGTAGTAAAGGATACGGATTTAACCAGTCTCTTCCTTAATTGCCTGTCCCTTAAAAGCCCCCCCACCAGGGTGCTTTTGCCTGAACCTGAAGGGCCACAGACCACAAAGACGAGCCCCTGTTTTTTCATTCTATATTCTGCAGTTGTTCGCGAATCTTTTCAATCTGGCTTTTAATCTGCACCACCGTCTGCGAGATAAGTTTGTCGCAGGATTTAGCGCCCATGGTGTTGGCTTCGCGCTGCATCTCCTGTGAGATAAAATCCAATTCTTTGCCGATTGAGCCGTTTTGGGCGATCTTGTTTTTAAAATTACTGATGTGGAAGGCGAGGCGCTCGAGCTCCTCGGTAATGTCGCTGTCTTTTAAAAAACAGCTGCGTTCCTCGTCGCTGGTTAAGCGCAAGAGCCTTTCCTTAATCGCCTTCCTGAATCTTTTCTTGATGCGTTCCAGGTCTGCCACCAACACCTTGGCCCTATTTTTAAGGTGTCGGTATAAAACTGCCCCTTCCTTGCGGCGCATCTCGGCCATATCGTCAAGGGCGGCGTTCAAAAGAACCCTCAGGTGCGGCCAGACCTTCTCTTTGCCGACCGCGCTCTCCTCTAACCCAAGAACTCCGGGCAGCTGTATCAGGGCATCGAGGCTTAAGTCGCTCTTAAGGCGGAATGTTTCCTTAATGTCTCTTAGCGCCGCAAGATAATTCTTAAGCAGCCCCTTGTTAATCACTACGCTGTTGGCGTGGCTGCCGTTGATAGTGAGGACGCAGGTAATCCTGCCCCTTTTAAAACGGCGCTCGATCTCCTTTTTAACTTTATCCTCCAGAGACAGGAGCCCCTCGGGCAGATGTAGAACAATATCCAGGAATTTATGATTGGAACTCCTGAGTTCCACCAGAATCTTGCCGAATGGTTTTACCTGTACCTCGCTCCTGCCAAAACCGGTCATACTTTTTATCATCGCTTTCTCCTTAAAATTACGCCCAGGCCAGGGTTTTTTTCTTTGCCTCGACAATCTCCTTGGTGGGGTATAAATCCACGATAATCTCCTGCGGCGCAAACCAAAGCTTTATCTCCCTTTCGGCCTCGGCGGCGTTAGAAGAAACATGAATGACATTCTCGTAGATACCCTTGGTGGTAATCCTGCCGTAAGAGCCGCGGATAGAAGTGGGGTCTGCCTGTTCGGGGTTAGTGGCTCCGGCGAGCTCCCGGCATTTGTTAATCGCGCCCTCCCCCCAGTAAATCAAGGCCATTACCTTGCGGCGATTGTGCAACTCTCCGCAGAGATAGCGGATAATCTCCTCGAAAAAAGGCTTGTCTTTAAGATGGCGGTAATGTTCCGCGGCAGCCTCTTTGGAGACGCGCGTAATCTTGGCCGCGATAATCTCCAGTTTGGTTTCCGACAGGCGAGTGAGGATATTGCCGGTGAGGGACTTCTTTAATCCGTCGGGCTTGATCAGAATCAGGGTTGCCTCGTTCATGAGTTAGGACCTCCTTTAATGCGGTTGAGGATCCTCTCTAAATCCTCGGAGGAATAGAATTCAATCAAGATGTGGCCGCGTTTTTTCCTTTTGCTAATCCTGACCTTGGTAGCCAATAAATGCTGTAGCTCCTCTTCGGCTGCCACTACCAGGGTTTCGCGGGCTTGCCGGGGCCGCATGCGCGCCTTGGAAGTTTTTGGCCGCTGCTTACGGATTAAATTTTCCAACTCTCTCACGGATAAGCCCTTGGCAATAATTTCATACATCAGGCGACGCTGCTGATTGGCATCCTCCAGTTCCAGAAGCGCCCTGCCGTGCGCAAAAGAAATCTCTCCCTTTTTAATCTTCTCTTGGATTTCTTGTGGTAACTTTAAGATTCTCAATATGTTAGCAACAGAGGTCCTTGCCTTGCCTAAAATTTCACTGATTCTTTCCTGGGTCAGATTAAATTTATCCATCAGGTACTGGTAAGCGTGCGCCTCTTCAACGGGGTTAAGGTTCTGTCGCTGGATATTTTCAATCAGGGATAACTCCAGAGAATCGTGGTCGGCTACGTCTTTGACTACAACTGGTATCTCTTTTAAATTCAACAGGTTAGCAGCACGAAGCCTTCTTTCGCCGGCAATTAATTCAAAATACTCCCCCTGCCGCCGCACCAGCAGCGGTTGGAGCAACCCTTTTTCCTTAATGGATTGCTTGAGTTCTTCTAGATTTTGGGAGTCAAAATCTTCGCGCGGCTGAAAAGGATTAGGCCTGACTTTTCTAATATCCACCAAAATGATGTCTGCCTCTTTTACGCCAGTCTCCCTCTCCGGTATTAACGCGCCTATTCCTTTACCCAATGCTTTTTTCTCCATTATACCTTCTCCTCTGATGCATCTGTGATAGTCTCAATATTTTCTTTATTTAGCGGTGGCAGGCCTAAAATTTCCCGACTTAATTCTTCATATTTATGTGCTCCCATTGAGCCTTTATCGTATAAAACAATGGGTTTACCAAAGCTGGGGGCTTCGGTGATACGGATATTACGCGGTATAACCGTATCATAGACCTTTTCTTGGAAGAAATTCCGTACCTCCTTGATGACTTCCCGGGTTAAATTAGTGCGAAAATCCGCCATAGTCAACAAAACCCCTTCAATTTCCAGGTTCGGATTAAGGTTATCTTTTACAAGTTTAACGGTATTAATGAGTTGTGTCACTCCTTCTAAGGCGTAATATTCGCACTGCACCGGTACAATCAGGGAATCCGCCGCACATAGCGAATTAATGGTTAAAAGGCCGAGGGAGGGCGGTGAATCAATAAATATAAAATCAAAGTTGTCCCTTTCTTGAACCACTGCCCTTTTTAAGCGATACTCCCTGCCCAGGGTTCCCACTAATTCTACTTCCGCGCCGGTAAGGTCAAGGTTGGACGGAGCAAGGTATAAATTTTTAACCGAGGTTTCTTTCAGGGTTTCTTTAATGTCTAATTCTTCGAGGAGGACATGGTAGGTGCTTTTTTTAATCTCGTGCTTGTCAATCCCTAACCCGCTGGTGGCATTGGCCTGGGGGTCGAGATCAATCAGTAAAACCCTTTTCTCGGCTAAGGCCAGATAAGCGGCTAAATTAATAGCTGAGGTGGTCTTACCCGTACCACCTTTTTGATTGCAGATTGCAATAATCTTACCCATTGCAATATATAAGGTTATAAAATGTTCCCCGCGGAAACATTTTATTAATACCCAATTTTATCTTTATTATCTTATATTCTAACGGGTTGTCAAGTTTTTTCTTTGGACCGAAGAACCGTTACGCGCACCTTAGCCGGCTTGGCTCCGGACATCCCAAAAAGGCCTTTTTGCTCTTCAGAAAGCACCTTGATTTTGAGTTTCTCGCGCGGCAATTTTAATTCCTGAAGCGCTTTCTTAATCGCTTCTTCGACGGTCTTACCTTCAAATTCCCGGGCGGTTTCGGAGGTCATTTTGTGCGATTAATTAATAACTGCTGCGTAAGCATCAGCAGGCTGTTTACAAACCAATAAAGCACTAATCCCGAAGGCATGCGATAGAAAATAAAACCGAACATAATCGGAAAAAGGATAAGCATTAACCGTTGCTGCTCGCCAGAAGAACTACCGGTGTTTTTCGACGACAACTTCTGTTGTAGAAACATTGTGATGGCCATTAGTATCGGAAGGATGTTAATTTCATTCCCCAGGAAAGGCATTTTCTGAGGCAAAATAAAAAGCTTGTCCGGCCCGGATAAATCCTTAATCCAGAGAAAATGCGCGCCCTTCAATGTCGCCGAGCGCATTAATACCTGATATAAGGCAAAGAAGATTGGAATCTGCAAAATCATCGGCAGGCAGCCACCAAAAGGGTTAACCTTATATTCGCGGTAGAGCTCCATAATCTCCTTATTTAATCTTTGGGGGTTATCTTTGTAAGCAGCCCTTAACTGCTCAATACGCGGCTGTAAGGCCTGCATTGCTTTCATAGAGCGCATCTGCTTTAAAGTCAAGGGGTAAAGTATCAAGTATATTATAATACTTAACAGTATTATTGCCAGCCCCCAATTATGCCCCACATTTTGCAGTAATCCTAATAATTGTATTAGCAGCCGGGCAATAAAATCAAAAGTACCGTAATGCACCACTGCCGCCCAATCCGGATTAACGCTGTTTATAAGACGCAACTCTTGTGGCCCCAAATAGATATGAAACTGTTGACTTGAATTTTCCCCTGGCATAAGCACAAATTCCGCCGAGCGTAAAACTAATTGGGATTCCTGGGGAGTAGTCTTTTCCAAGTCTAAGCGATAAGAACCTCTGCCCGGCTGAAGAATCCCGCAAAAATAACGTTCGCGCCACCCCAGGAACTTTACCTTATCCCAACTGCCGGCCTTGCGGGGATTAGGGTATAGCATCTTGTCCTCTGAAAAAACAGCGACATTCTGATAATGAACTTCGTTGCCGCGGCTGGAGAAATCTAAAACTGCGGGGATAAGCGCCAGGCTGGTTTTCAGGGGGCTGTTACCGGTGTTATGAATCGTGATTTCTAACTCTATGATATATCGAGACTTGTCAAAAGTAAAACGCTTGGTAATTTCCTGATTGTTACCTTTAGAAATAAAGATTATTTCTGTGTCTGTGGCAAGTTGTTTCTGGAAAATAAGAAGGGGGTCATCAATGGCCAGGCCGTATTTCAGGGGAAAGCGGTAAGAATGGTACTTCTTAAAAGTCACTTCTTTGATTGCGGCGCGGGAGTCGCTAAAGTCAACCTTTAAACTCTCTGTCGAGAACGCGGTAACCGTATCTTCGGCGACTGCGGGGGGCGTAAGAACGGCGGGCCCGGCCCCTGGGGGCAGATTGGGCTTGTTAATTACAGGTTGCGCAGCAGGGGAGTCTGGCTTTCTAACTCTTGTATTATCAACCGGTTGCATCTTAGATACAAAGGCCGACCAGCTCATCAATATTAACAGCGATAAGGCAATTGCCAGGATTAATCTTTTTTCCATAGTCAATTTTAAATTAAGGGGTCATACCCCGACTTGCCACAATAGGGCTGACAACATAAGAGTCTTTTTGCGCCTTTGATTAAGCCGCGCCAGAAGCCATATTTTAAAACTGCCTCGCGGGTATATTGAGAGCAACTCGGGGAAAAACGGCAGCAATGGGGCAATAATAAATTTATGTACTCCTGATAAACATCAATGAGGGCAAGGAATATTTTCTTCAACATCAAAACGACAGGCTTTTTCTGCCTTTGCTGCGACGGCGCGCCAGCACCCGCCTGCCGCCCCTGCTGGCCATTTTCTTCAGGAAGCCGTGGCGGCGCTTCCCGACGATGTTTGTAGGAGTTTTTAGATGTTTTTTCATTTGCCTTCTTCTTCCTGAATAATTATTTCGCTGTCGTCCCCGCAACTCTTCGTTGCAGGAAGCGCTCTCCAAAATGAATAGGGCTTAATTATAACATAAAGATAAACCAAGTCAACACATTCATATGCCGCGGGGGCAGCGAAGGGCGACGCTTGTAACGCAGCTTAACCGCGGTGGAAAATACCGGGATTTACTTCGACCGTATCGCTCTAAAAAACCGCGGCTTAAAAAACAGGGCTTGCCGCCTGCGGTCCGCGGGTAAGCAGCGCCACTCTTTAAGGATAATTATTTTTTTGTTGACGGCACCAGATAGTATTGTATAATAATTCACGCTTACTTTTTTGTTGCGGGGTTCTATTTCTCTGCTATAATAATTTCCACAGGTTTATACAACTTGTGAATAAGTTGTGGATATTGTGCACAATTACATAACCGTTTAATAAGGACGGCGAATGCAGGATATCTGGGATAAGGCTTGCGAACAACTGAAGGATAAGCTGGGCAGCGCCTCCTTCGAGAGCTGGATACTGCCGCTTAAGGCCAAGCCGAAAGATAAACACGGCCTTATTTTAGAGGCGCCGGATCAGTTTTTCAAGGAGTGGGTGGAGGAGCATTACGCCGCAATTATCCGGGAGACGCTCAAGAACGCTGCCAAGCATGACGTCGCAGTAGAGGTGAAGGTGAGTCCTTCGGGGGTTGCCCTAAACGAAAACAGCCGCCTAAAAGAAATTATCGGACCGATGACGAAGGAATCCCGCGACCCCCTGAACCTCAACCCGCGCTATACCTTTGAGAACTTCGTAGTGGGCCCGTCAAACCGCCATGCCCATGCCTACTGTTTAGCGATAGCGCAATCGCCCGCTAAGGACTATAATCCGCTATTTATCTACGGCGGGGTGGGGCTGGGTAAAACCCATCTTATGCAGGCAATCTGCCATTTTGCAAAAAATAACAGTCCCGGCAAGCTCAAAATCTTTTATACCACTTCGGAGCGTTTTACCAACGAACTCATCGACGCTATCCAGCACCACTCTACCAATGCCTTCAGACAGAAATACCGTAACGTTGACATCCTGGTTATCGATGATATCCATTTTATCGCCGGCAAGGAATCTACCCAGGAAGAGTTTTTCCACACCTTTAACGCCCTCTATGATGCGCATAAGCAGATTGTCGTCTCTTCGGACCGGCCGCCCAAAGAGATCGCCAACCTCCAGGACAGACTGATATCGCGTTTCAGTTGGGGACTCACTACCGATATCCAGCCGCCGGACCTGGAGACGCGGGTGGCGATCCTTAAGAAAAAAATTGAGCGCGAGCCGGTAATGGTGCCGGACGAGGTCATCTTTTTTATCGCCCAGATTATCAAAACCAATATCCGGGAGTTAGAGGGGGCGCTAATCCGTACCATTGCCTATTCTTTATTGGAAGAAAAACCCATTACCCTGGATTTAACCAAGGAGGTCTTAAAAGACCTTTTAAAAGAACCCAAGAAATTAATTACCGTAGATTTTATCCAGCGTTGTGTGGCGGAAGAGTTCGGGATATCCCTGCATGATTTTAAAATCAACCGCCGGCATAAAAATATCGTTCTGCCGCGTCAGGTGGCAATGTATTTAAGCCGGGAGTTCACGGATTTTTCACTGCCGGAAATAGGTAATTTTTTTGGGGGCAAAGACCACACTACGGTTTTACACTCTTATAATAAAATTAAGGGGGATTTACAAAATAACAGGGATTTGGCAAATAAAATAGAAAGGATTATTCAGGTTATTCAACAATAAATCCCAAACTTCTCCAAGGGATATTATTGTGATTAAATAAGGTGTGGTTGGGGGTTAGGGTGGTTTTGGGTGAAACCCAACTACATTACTTCTAATACGATATAATTATTTAATATACTAATAATAAGGAGAGTTAAATGAAGTTTAAGGTCGAAAAAGAACCACTATTAACCGCAATACAAACCGTACAAAATGTGGTAACACCAAAGGCAGCATTACCTATACTGTCTAATATTTTAATCGAGACCCAACAAAACAAATTAAGGTTAACCGCCACGGATTTAGACCTCGGAATAACTTGTTTAATACCTGTTAATATCCAGGAAGTAGGGGCGATAACTATTCCAGCTAAAAGATTTAACGATATTATCCGGGAATTACCCGTTAAAGAAGTGAATATTACCACCAAAAAAAACAACCAGATCAATATCGAAACAGATTTATGTCATTTTAAAATTATGGGTCTGGCGCCTGAAGAATTTCCCAAACTACCAGAGTTTAAAGATAAAGAAACAATTAAAATAGAGCAGGCGATATTAAAACAAATGTTAACCCTGACCTGTTTTGCGGTATCGTCCGATGAGAGCCGGTATATTTTAACCGGGATACTGTTTATAATCCAAAAAAACAACATTACCCTTGTTGCCACCGATGGCAAACGTTTAGCAGTAGTCAGCAAAAAACCCCAGGAGGACATTAATAAAGACATCCGCATTATTGTGCCCATAAAAACCATTCAGGAACTCAACCGCAACCTTCAAGAAGAGGGGGATGTCGTAATGGTGTTGGGCGACAACCAGGTAATGTTTGACCTAGGGCAGACCGCGATAATCTCGCGTTTAATTGAAGGAGAATTTCCAGATTACCGCCAGGTTATCCCGCCGCCGTCTAACACCAAGATGAAGGTGAACCGCGAAGAGTTGTTGCTGGCGGTGAAGAGGGCGGCGTTGTTGGCAACCCCGGATTATCAGGCGGTCAAAATGGAGATTTTTAAAAATAAATTAGTGGTTTCTAAATCCACGCCGGATATCGGAGAATCCCGGGAAGAGCTCACAATAGAATATGACGGTAGAGAGCTGGTTATCGGCTTCAACCCCGCGTATCTAATCGATGTGTTAAAGAATCTCGGGGAGGAAGAGATAGAAATAGAGTTAACCGACAGCGAAAAACCCGGGGTGATCCGCACCAACGGTTACATCTATATCGTGTTACCGATGCGGTTAAGTTGACAAGATGCAGGCAATAAAGCATGCCATTCAGGATTTTATGGAGGAACTCAAGATTAAGCAACGCGCCGCCCGTAAGAGCGACCCGCAGCGGCTGCTGCAGGCGGCCTTGCCCAAGAAAGACCTGCAGCACGTCAGACTCAGTTATTTTAAAAAAGGTATTCTGGGGGTTGAGGTAGATTCGTCTGCGCGGCTGTACCTTTTAAACCTACGCAAGGAAACGATTCTGGAAAAATTGCGCAGGAAGCCAAGCGGAGTTAAGGATATCCGTTTTCGCTTAGGGGTATTGGAATGAAGAAGAAGAAAAAGATCCGGGCTCAAGCCAGAACCGGCGAGCAGCAGGCACCGGCCAATAAAGCCGAGCGCGCCTATGACGCCACCACCATCCAGGTCCTAGAGGGCACCGAGGCGGTGCGGCGTCGGCCCGCGATGTACATTGGCGATACCGCGGTGCGCGGGTTGCACCATTTAGTCTACGAGGTGGTAGATAACAGCATTGATGAGGCCCTCGCGGGTTATTGCGATAATATTACCGTAGAGGTGCATCCCGATAACAGCGTGAGCGTCACGGATAACGGTCGCGGCATCCCGGTGGATATGCACAAGACCGAGAAGAAGCCGGCGATAGAGGTGGCGCTTACCACCCTGCATGCCGGAGGCAAGTTTGACCACCGCGTATACAAGGTCTCCGGCGGCCTGCACGGCGTGGGGGTAAGCGTGGTCAACGCCCTTTCGGACTGGCTTGAGGCAGAAGTCAAGCGGGACGGCAGAATTTACCACCAGCGTTATGAGCGCGGCAAGACCGTTTCAAAATTAACGGTAATCGGCAAGAGCAACGCCACCGGCACCAAGGTTACCTTTAAGCCCGACCGCACCATCTTCAGCAAAATCGAATTTTCTTACGATATCCTCTCGCAGCGCCTCAGAGAGCTGGCGTTTCTCAATAAGGGGCTAAGGATTAAATTAAGCGATGAGCGCAGCGACAAGGAAGCGGTTTTTGAATTCTCCGGCGGCATCGTTTCCTTTGTGGAGTACCTCAATAAAAATAAGAACCCCCTGCACGGTAAGGTCATTTACTTCGAGAAAACCCAGGACGCAGTGGTGGCAGAGGTCGCCCTGCAGTATAATGACGGTTACGCTGAAACCATCTTTTCTTTCGCCAACAACATTAATACCGTGGAGGGCGGCACTCACCTCTCGGGGTTTAAGTCTGCGCTTACGCGCGCCATCAACCAATACTCCAAGAATAAGAATTTAATCAAAGGGGAAGAGACCGCTATCAGCGGCGACGATGTCCGCGAGGGGTTAACCGCGGTAGTGAGCGTCAAGGTTCCTAATCCCCAATTCGAGGGGCAGACCAAGACCAAGCTGGGCAACTCCGAGGTCGAAGGCATAATGGCCTCGGCCAGCCTCGACGCCCTGGCAGCCTATTTTGAAGAGAACCCCTCGGTCGCCAATAAGATCGTCGAGAAAGTTATTGTGGCTTCGCGGGCCCGCGAAGCGGCGCGTAAGGCCAGGGAACTCACCCGGCGCAAGGGTGCGCTGGAAGGCGCGGGGCTGCCCGGAAAATTAGCGGATTGCTCGGAGCGGGATGCCGCGCTTTGCGAGTTGTATATTGTTGAAGGCGATTCTGCCGGCGGTTGTCTGGCCGGAGATACCAAAATTGCCTTAGCCGACGGCAGGAATATAAGCTTTAAAGAGCTTATAGAAGAATTTAAGACAGGTATACAAAATTATTGTTATACAATTAAAGAAGACGGCACCATCGGTATAGAAAAAATTATCCACCCGAGGGTAACGAGAAAAAACGCAGAGGTAATCAAGATAATTTTAGATAACAACGAGGAAATTCTTTGCACCCCCGACCACAAATTTATGCTAAGAGACGGTTCTTATCTTGAGGCAACAGACTTGCTGCCTACAATGAGCCTGATGCCGCTATGCCAAAAACTTTCAAAAATAGAACACAGGATTACCATTGAGGGCTATGAAATGGTTTTGAATCCTGCAACGCACAGGTGGGTTTTTACGCACCTCTTGGCAGATAAATACAATTTGCAAAATGGCATTTATCAGGTTGATTTAGGGGCCCATAAACACCACATCGATTTTAATAAATTAAATAATAATCCCGCTAATATAACCAGGTTGAGCGGCCGTGACCACTTAGGTCTTCATAGAGAGCAAATTAAACTCAACCTTCATTCAAAAAAAGCCATAGAGAAATGCAATCGAATAAAAAGGACCCCGGGGTATCGCCAAAGGATAGCTAAAATCATGAAAGAAAAACTGGGCGATGTATTAAGCGCAAGGGCCAAAAAACAATGGGAAAACCCCGAATATAAACAATATATGGTTAAGAAATTTCTAGAATTTTATCATAGCCACCCAGATTATCGAGAGGCAAACGCACAATTGTTGAATTTGGCTCAGAAAAATTATTGGTCTCAAGTAAATCACAGAAAATTACAAGCCGAGAAAGTTAAAGAATATTTCAGGGCTCATCCCGAAGCAAGAAGGCTTTTTTCCGAAAAGGCTAAAATACAATGGTTAGACAACAACCTGTTGCGATGGAGGAGCCAGAGAACAAGAGAGCAGTGGAATGAAAATTTTAGACATAGAAGGCATATGTCCTATAACTTGCTTTACTTAGGCGAAGGTTTATCTTTTGCAAGAAAAGTATACGATAAATATGGAGATGTCAATTTATATGATTTAGAAAGAACTAGCCTGGCAAAAAGAAATAATAACCTTTTGAAATTAAACACGCTTATTGAGCGATTTTTTGATGGCGACAAATCAAATTTTACGGAGGCAGTAAAGAATTTTAATCATAAGATTAAGCGCATAGAAAAGATAAAAGAAAGGATCGATGTTTATGATATAGAAGTTCCCAACACGCATAATTTTGCTTTGGCATGCGGCGTGTTTGTGCATAATAGCGCAAAGCAGGGCCGCGACCGCAGGTTCCAGGCGATCCTGCCGATTAAAGGTAAAATCTTAAATGTGGAAAAGGCACGCCTGGACAAGATTCTTTCCAATGAAGAGGTCCGCACAATTATCACCGCCCTGGGCACGGGGGTGGGCGAAGAGTTTGATTTGGCGAAACTGCGCTACCATAAGGTAATACTCATGGCAGATGCTGATGTGGACGGCTCGCACATCAGGACCCTGCTTTTGACGCTTTTATACCGCCAGATGCGCAAGCTGGTTGAGGAGGGGCACGTCTATATTGCCCAGCCGCCGCTTTATAAAATTAAGCGCGGCCAACGCGAAGAGTACATCCAGACCGAAGAGCAGCTTAATGAGCTGCTCTTGGACCTTGGCCGCGAAGGCCATCGCCTCGTGCACTTAAAAGATAAACAAGTCTTTACTGACAACCAGTTTAAGGGGCTATTATTTTTATTGGTGGAATTAGATAAAATAGCGCGCATTTTAGATAAAAAGGGAGTAGAATTAGCGAAATATCTCAATTTTAGGCATCCAAAGACCAAAAAAATGCCTGTTTATAGGGTAAAAGTGGAGGGAAAAGACCTTTTTCTCTATTCTGATAAAGAATTGGCGAAATTTACGGCCTCCGAGGGGGAGGAAATAGAACAGAATGTCATGGAGCTTTTTGAGGCCACGGAAATTGAGCAGATTTTAGTGAAATTAGAAAAGCTCGGGTTAGAAGTGGAAAATATTTATTCGCTTACGGAAACCGCCGCTGCCCGGCCCAACTCCAAAGAAATAAAAAAACCCAAGCCGCTATACCGCATTACCAATGAAAAGGAGCAAAAGGACCTCTTTTCTTTAAGGGAGGTTTTGGGCTTCATAAAAGAAACCGCAACCAAGGGGATGCACATTCAAAGATACAAGGGTTTAGGCGAGATGAACCCGCAGCAACTCTGGGAAACCACCATGGACCCCCAAAGGCGCACCGTGCTGCAGGTGACCATGGAGGATGCGGCCGGAGCGGAAGATATATTTACCAAGCTTATGGGTGAACAGGTTGAGCCGCGCCGAGAGTTTATCGAGGAATACGCCCATCAGGTAAAAAATCTGGATATATAAAATGTACACGCGTAACGAAAAAATAGTTCCGATTTCCATCGAGTCCGAGGTCAAGGATTCCTACCTGAATTACGCGATGAGCGTTATCGTAGGCAGGGCGCTGCCGGACGCGCGCGACGGCTTAAAGCCGGTGCATCGCCGCATCCTTTACGCCATGCAGGAGCTCGGCCTCGAGCACAGCAAACCTTACAAGAAATGCGCGCGCATCGTCGGAGAGGTGCTCGGTAAATATCACCCGCACGGGGACGTTGCGGTTTACGATACCCTGGTAAGGATGGCCCAGGATTTTTCGCTGCGTTATCCGCTGGTTGACGGTCAGGGCAACTTCGGCTCGGTCGACGGGGATGCTGCGGCTGCGATGCGTTATACCGAGGCCCGGCTTGCCGCGATTGCCGATGATGTCCTGGGGGATATCGATAAAGATACCGTTAATTTCGGCCCGAACTTCGACGCCTCCCTGAAAGAGCCGCTTTTGTTACCGGCCGCGCTTCCTAATCTTCTGGTTAACGGCTCCAGCGGCATTGCCGTCGGTATGGCCACCAATATACCGCCGCACAACCTTAATGAAATAGCCGATGCCATCATTTATATTTTAGAGCACCCCGAGGCCGAAGCCAAGGACCTGATGCGTTATGTCAAGGGACCGGATTTCCCGACCGGCGGGGTCATTTGCGGTAGGACAGGGATAAAGGACGCTTACGCTACCGGCAGGGGTAAACTCGTGGTGCGCGCCCGCGCCACTGTAGAGCATCTAAAGAGCGGCAAAGACCTTATCGTGGTCACCGAAATTCCCTATCAGGTGCAAAAATCCGCTCTTATTGAAGGGATCGCCGCGCTGGTAGACGAAAAAAAGATTGAGGGTATTTCGGATATCCGCGACGAGTCCGATAAAGAGGGGATGCGTATCGTAGTCGAGCTCAAGCGCGATACCGAAGCCCAAATCATCCTAAACCAGCTCTTTAAGCACACCCAGCTGGAGACCACCTTCGGCATTATTATGCTCGCGCTGGTGGAAGGCCGGCCGCGGGTTTTAAATTTACGCCAGATGCTCGATGCCTATATCGACCACCGCAAGGTGATTATCCGGCGGCGCACCCAGTTTGAATTGGACCGCGCACTGAAGCGGGCGCATATATTAGAGGGCTTAAAGATCGCCCTTAAGTTTATTGACCGTATTATCAAGACTATTAAAACTTCCAAAAATACCGAGCAGGCGAAGGAACGCCTGATGAAGGAATTCGAACTTTCCGAGATACAGTCGCAGGCGATTCTGGAGATGCAATTGCAGCGCCTCACTGCCCTGGAGCGCGACAAGATTGATGCCGAATATGCGGAGCTGCTTAAAAAGATAGAGTTGTGCCGCGCAATCCTCGCCTCCGAAAAAAAGATCGAAGGCATTATCAAGGAGGAGTTGGAGGTTTTAAAGAAAAAATACGGCGATGAACGCCGAAGCGATATTGTCGGCGAGGTTGAAGAGTTGGAGGTAGAGGACCTTATTGCCGAAGAGGATGTGGTGGTGACCATCAGCCACGGCGGCTACATCAAGCGCCTGCCGGTCGGTGCTTACCGCAAGCAGAAACGCGGGGGCAAGGGGGTTACGGGCGCCGAGGTCAAGGAAGAGGATTTCATCGAACACCTCTTTGTTGCCTCAACCAAGGATTACCTGCTGATTTTTACGGACAAGGGCCAGGTGCACTGGCTTAAGGTTTATGAAATCCCCCAGGCAAGCCGGATCTCTAAAGGGAAAGCCATTGTAAATTTATTGCAGATGGCGCCCGGTTATAAGATTAGTTCTACGGTACCGGTTAAGGAATTCATAGTGGATAAATACCTGGTAATGGCAACCCGCCGCGGCCAGGTTAAAAAGACCCGGCTGGATGCCTACGGCAATCCGCGTAAGGGCGGGATCATCGGCATTACGCTGGATAAGGACGACGAACTGATCGGGGTAGAGATGACCGACGGAAAACAGGAGCTTCTTATTGCGACCCGCCAGGGCAAATCCATCAGATTTTCCGAAGCCAAGGTGCGCGATATGGGCCGGGCAGCGCGCGGGGTGCGCGCCGTTTCCCTTGCCAAGAAAGACGAAGTCATCGCCATGGTGGTGCCCCAGAAGGGGTCCACAATATTAACGGTTACCGAGCTGGGTTTTGCCAAGCGCACGCCGATCGAAGAGTATCGCCTGACCAGCCGCGGGGGCAAGGGCGTTATTAATATTAAGGTCACCAGTAAAAACGGTCAGGCAGTCAGCCTTAAGACGGTGTCGGATAACGATGAATTGATGGTGATAACCCAGAACGGTATGTTCCTGCGCTGCGCCGTCAAGGATATCCGCACTACCGGCAGGTCTGCGCAGGGGGTGCGCCTGATTAAGCTCGAGAACAAGGACCGCGTCTCCTGCGTTGCTCCGGTGATTGCGGAAGAAGAAGAGTAATTCAAGTCCCCATCGTCTAGTCTGGTCTAGGACAAGAGCTTTTCAAGCTCTCGACACCGGTTCAAATCCGGTTGGGGACGTTTTTATTTATACATTGCCATGTGCGGGATAATCGGATATATCGGTAATAAAGAGGCCCAAGCCATACTGCTCAACGGCCTCAAGCGTTTAGAATACCGCGGCTATGATTCCAGCGGTATGGCGGTATTGCTCTCCGGCAAGAATACCCCCTCAATCAGAAAATCCCCTGGCAAGATTAGCGCCCTGGAAAAACTCTTGAGTAAAAAAACCCTGAAAGGGACGGTGGGGATTGCCCATACCCGCTGGGCCACCCACGGCGTCCCCAACCGCTCCAATGCCCACCCCCATAG
>Ga0209609_10001043_pt1 | contig 16298 bp, 17 predicted proteins | sample LakKivw325mmetaG_FD_184136 | JGI IMG/M metagenome (GOLD analysis project Ga0209609, IMG submission 184136) | Anoxic lake water microbial communities from Lake Kivu, Rwanda to study Microbial Dark Matter (Phase II) - Lake Kivu water 325m metaG... | ecosystem: Environmental > Aquatic > Freshwater... | reverse complement strand
CCCTTCTAGAGGAAGGGGGAAATTAGTTTTAAGAGGGGGGCGAAGCCCCCCTCTTTTTTATTCCTCCCCCTCTCCTTCACAAGGAGAGGGGGATAAAGGGGGTGAGGCTAATAAACAATCCCCTAAAAAAGAAGGCTGGAGGGCAATAAAACACCTCCACCCTCCGGCTGGTCACCAGTTTAGCACCCACCTAAGGAACTTTACCCTTAGGGTACGCCGGGTGGAGTGCGAATAAGTTTAGTTGACTGAGTTATTGCCTGGCGCCGATGGCTAAATAGCGGACGACGCAGGAAAGCAGGAACGTCCAGCTCCTCCTCGCTCTTCAAGCCCTTGAGCAGTTGGATAAACTCATCTTCTCGGCTAACCCCTGCCATTCCCAACTTGGAAGCGAAGCCGGTGGCAATTAGGGTGATCCTTATCTCCTCCTTCATACTCGGGTCTTGAACTACGCCAAAGATGATGTTAGCCGCAGGGTCCACAGCCTGCTTTATGACAGCAGCCGCTTCATTGACCTCAAACAGGGTGAGGTCAGCGCCGCCGGCAACATTGAATAACACCCCCTTTGCCCCGTCAATAGAAACATCCAGCAGCGGGCTAGCTAGGGCTTCCTTAGCCGCGTCCACAGCCCGGTTCTTACTTGAACCAATGCCTATGGACATCCAGGCTGGACCGGCATCCTTCATCACTGCCTTAACATCAGCAAAGTCAAGATTAATCAGCCCGGGAACGGTGATAACCTCAGCAATCGCCTGAACCCCGTGGCGCAGCACATCATCAGCCATCTTAAAGGCGCTGTCCACCACTGTCTTTTGGTCACACAGGTCAAGCAAGCGGTCGTTAGGGATAATGATAAGGGTATCAACCTTGCCCAAGAGGCGGACAATGCCATCTTCCGCCACCTCGGTGCGGTGGACGCCTTCAAAGGTGAAAGGCTTGGTGACCACAGCAATGGTGAGAGCCCCAGCTTGCTTACTTATGTCAGCTACCACCGAGGCTGCCCCAGTGCCGGTGCCACCACCCATACCGCAGGTGATAAACACCATATCAGCCCCGGCGAGAAGCTCCTTGAGTTCATCGCGACTTTCTTCGGCTGCTTTCTGACCCATAATATGGTCACCACCGACGCCTAATCCTCTGGTCAGCTTCTCCCCAATCTGGACACGGATAGGGGCTTCAGTAATGGACAGAGCTTGGGCATCGGTATTTACGCCAATGAACTCCACGCCACGAATTTGCTCCCTGACCATGCGGGTTATTGCGTTGCAGCCACCACCTCCCAGACCGATAACCTTAATCTTGGCCGGGTTAGGACTGAAAGTTGTCTTTGCCATCTCCTCCTCCTTTCTTTACCACTTACTGCCAGAAATTACTCCTAGCGAAACAAGCTGAAAATTCGGGAAATGAGGCGCCGCAAACCTGAGCCAAGGTCATGACTCTGCCAGGTTTGCGTTTCTTTATTTTTTGCCCCCCAGAGCAATAGACCAACGCTGGTGGCATACGCCGGGTCATGAAGGACATCAGCGATGCCAGAGATATTTCTAGGAACGCCCACCCTTACCGGAAGTTGTAATGTATTGCGTCCCAGTGTTTCTATGCCGGCAAGGTTAGCACTACCGCCAGTGAGCACTATGCCATCGGGGACCAAGGTTTCGTATTCAGAGTCTGGCATCTCAAGCACGATAAGCCTCAGGATTTCTTCTACCCTAGCCCGGATAATGTCACACAGGTCCTGGTGAGAGACACCGTGCCCATTGGTAGTCAGGTTATCGCTGCCTACCCCCCTTGTTTCGTAAACTGGCGTCACATTGCCATACTTCTTTTTCATCTCCTCAGCTACATCAAATGGCAGCCCCAAGCCAATAGCAATGTCCCTGGTGATTTGATAACCAGCAACAGGTAGAACAGCAGTATGCCAGATGCTCCCCTCTCTGAAGATAGCGATATCCGTGGTACCACCACCGATGTCAGCCAATATGACGCCGACCTGTTTCTCGTCCTCACTCAGTACAGCTTCACTACTGGCTAAAGGTTCGAGAATGAGGTCATCGATGTCCATACCGAGGCTCCGGATGCACTTTACTAGATTCTGAACCGAGGTCACAGCGGCGGTAATGATATGGGCCTCCACATCCAGTCTGAAGCCGTGCATTCCCACCGGGTTCTTGACCCCTGATTGACCATCAACAGCGTAACCACGAGGGATAACATGGAGTAGCCTTCTATCGGCAGAGAGTTTAACCCCACGGGCATTAGTTAGGACTCGCTTCAGGTCATCAGGACGCACCAGCCTGTCATTACGAGTAATGGCGACCACCGCCCGGTTATTCAGCGAGCTGACGTGCCTGCCGGTTACACCGACGAGGGCTGATTCCACCTTATGACCGCTGGTTTGCTCTGCTTTCCTCACTGACTCCCGAATTGATTCTTTGGCTTCATTGATGTTGACCACCAGCCCCTTGTGCATCCCCACCGATGGCGTGACGCCCACCCCTGTAACCCGGATGCTACCCCCGTCATCCACATCAGCTACGATGGTGCACACCTTAGTAGTTCCAACATCAATAGCGGTTAAAATACTTCGCTTGCTCATCTACCCCTCCTTATTGGCCAGATGATAAACTTCACAGCGAGTTAGCCTTCACATTTTCATACCTCCCTAAGCTGGTCTTCCCGTCAACCTTTGGCACGCTACGGATTGACCACCTCCCAATATTGCCCTTCCACCTCGACCTAGCCAACACTATATCCAGATGATAAACTCTAAGCACTACCTTCTCTATAATGCACGTTCCATTTATTGCACAGAGTGCTCACATAAGTTCTCATCTCTTCGCTCGGAGCCCTATGTAGCTCAGCCAGGAAACCGTGCAGTAGTTCGCCCCCAGTCATTCCAGGATTGGACTCTGCCGGGCCGGGCAAGTTTACATACACTATCTCGGTCATCATCTTCTGATACTCAATAGACGGTTTGCCCATCGAACGCCTCCTTGGGTGTAGTAATACGCTCAGCCGCTCTCAATCTGGCACTGCGGCTGCGAGGATTAAGCTGAACTTCGACAAGGGAAGGAGTAATAACCTTCTTATTAATTAACCTCAGGCAGGCATTTTCTCCACTTGCCTCCTGATGCGTGAAGCGCTTCACTATGCGGTCCTCCAGGGAGTGATAGCTAATAACAACCAGTCTGCCCCCAAAGCCTAGGAGGTCGATTGCCTGCTCTAGAGCTGATTGCAGGTGCTCAAGCTCCCGGTTAACCGCTATTCGTAGTGCCAGGAAGGTCTTGGTGGCAGGATGAATTCTCCCCCTTCGGCCACCGATAGCCTGCTCTATCGCCCGAGCTAGCTGAAGGGTAGTCTTTATCGGGCGTTGCTGCACAATATAATGGGCTATCTTACCGCTGTGACTTTCCTCACCGAAGTTTCTTATCAGACCAGCTAGTTCAGCCTCGGCGTAGGTGCTAACAATATCAGCAGCAGTAACCTCCTGACTGGGGCTAAAGCGCATGTCCAGAGGAGCATCATGCTGAAAGCTGAAACCACGGTCACTGCTATCGAGCTGAAGGGAAGAAAGCCCCAGGTCAAACAGGATGCCATGCACAGGGAGAAAGTTATATTTAATACAGATTGCCTTAAGATTGGCGAAGTTCTGGTTAACTAGAAGCGCTGAGCTGCTGTAGGCTTCAAGTCTTGCCCTGGCTACGGCTATAGCTTCAGGGTCAGCATCAATACCCAGTAACTGCCCGCCGGGTGAACTGCGGTCTAAAATGGCAGCAGCATGACCTCCAGCCCCAAGGGTACAGTCAATATAGCGACCTCCGGGCTGAACTGCCAGCGCCTCAATGGCCTCTTTGAGTAATACCGGGATATGAGTGAGTGCTGACATGGTTAGATTCATTGGCGCCTCTCTAGGCTTTCTATAATCTGCCAGGCCTGCTCCCGGCTAATAGCCTTCTCCTCTTCCCAGTGCACTTTGTTCCAGAGCTCAAGATAATTGTTAGCTCCAGCGATAATTACCTCATCTACAATCTCAGCATACTGCCTCAGCGAAATAGGCAAAGCTATTCTCCCCTGCCCATCTAGGCTCAGGCTAAAGGCAGTGGCGAAAATAGCCCGCTTTAGCCGTCTCAATTTACTCTGGGTGACTGAACTGCCGGTCAGGCTTTCAGCCAGCTTTTTCCACTCAGCCAAGGGATAGATAGTGATGCACTTCTCCACCCCCGGTGCCAATATCACTCCCTCCCTTAGCTCCCTCCTGAACCTAGGTGGGATAGGCACTCTACCCTTGTCATCAATCTTGTATTCAAATTCGCCAAAGAACATACCTAACCTCTTTCCCCTATTTTACCACAATCTCCCACTTTCTACCATTCTACATCACATATACCCCTGTTTGTCAAGACCCTTTCGGGCTAATTTGTGCTAATTTGCTCAAATTCGCCAATTTTGCTATATGACCCATATGTGATAAAATAGACTCTGCTTAATGCAGGGGTGTTATGCTTAATTTAGGCATTATTACCATCAGCGACAAAGCCTGGCAGGGAAAGCGCTCTGACCAGAGTGGGCAGGCAATTCGGCATAGCCTATCTATGGTGGAAAGTTGCGTGGTTAAGTACGAGGTTATTCCCGATGAGGCGGATATTATTGCCAGCAAGCTTGCTGAGTGGGCAGATGACGGTAGTGTGGATATTATTTTAACTACCGGCGGTACCGGGCTGGGGCGGCGCGATGTTACCCCTGAAGCCACCCTTTCCATATTGGATAAGGTGGTGCCTGGCTTGGCTGAGATGATGAGAGCCCAAACTTTTAGCATCACACCTCTCTCCATGCTGAGTCGGGCGGTAGCCGGCATCAGGAGAAAGTGCCTTATCATCAACCTGCCAGGTAGCCCCAAGGCAGTTCGTGAATGCCTTGAGGTAATATTGCCTGCCCTGCCTCATGCTGTGGAGATTATAAAAGGAGAGATAACTGAGCACAGAGCTCCAGATAGTGGGAAGGATTAGACAGGTGTATATTGATATTTTGACCTTATTTCCCCAGATGTTCCAAGGTGTGTTTAGCCAGAGCATCTTCAAAAGGGCTATAGACCAGAAGCTGGTCAGCGTTAGCCTACACAATATTCGCGACTACACCCATGATAAACACCACACCGTTGATGACTATCCCTATGGTGGCGGTGCCGGCATGGTGCTCAAGCCCGAACCCATTTTTGAAGCCGTGGAGTCAATAAACAGGGAGTCGGCGACGCCCATTATCCTGCTCACCCCACAGGGTCGCCTCTTCTGTCAGCAAATTGCCCAAGAGCTATCCAAGTATAGCCAGCTAATTCTTATCTGTGGTCACTATGAGGGGGTTGATGAGCGGGTAAGCGAGCACCTGGCTACTGACGAGATTAGTATTGGCGATTATGTGCTCAGTGGTGGCGAGCTGGCAGCCATGGTAGTAGTAGATGCTGTAGTCAGGTTACTGCCCGGGGTTCTTGGTTCAGCCGCCTCGCCCCTGGACGATTCCCATGTCACCGGGCTACTGGAGTACCCCCACTATACCCGCCCGACTATATATCGGGAATGGCCAGTGCCTGAGGTGTTACTCTCTGGAAACCACGCCCAAATTGCTAACTGGCGCCGGGAGCAGGCTATCCGACGCACCATGAAACGTCGCCCGGAGTTATTGGATAAAGCTGAGCTTAGCTCAGAGGAGAAAAAATTAGTACAGAAATTGAGGCAATCGTAATATGGATGCTACATCACTATTTACCAACAAAGCAAACCCCAATATTCCCCCCCTTGCCCCTGGCGACACAGTAAAGGTGAGTGCCAGGATTGTGGAACGGGGGAGAGAACGCACCCAGCTATTTCAGGGGGTAGTAATCAAAGTCCGGCGTGGTGCCGATAGTGGCAACTTCACCATAAGACGGGTTACCCGAGGCATAGGAGTTGAGCATACCTTTCCTTTTTCTTCACCACTGGTGGAAAAGGTGGAGGTGGTGCGGCATGGAAAGGTACGCCGGGCTAAACTCTATTACCTGCGCGGACTTAGTAGCAAGGCATCTCGGACCAAGGAAAAACAAGCCAAAGTCAAAGAATAGAGATTGTTTAGGAACCTATCCCCCTGCCCCCTTCCCTTAGTAAGGGAAGGGGGAGTGTAAGTAAGAGAGGGGCGAAGCCCCTCTCTAAATCTCTTCCCCCTCATGCTAAGACTATATCTCCCTATTACGGAGAGGGGGATAAAGGGGATGAGGTTAAGAAGCAACCTCAGGATAGGGTAAAGGATGAAGTATGCTGAGGTTAGCGTCAACTCGCCGGTAGCCCAGCGCAGGACGTTTAGCTATGCCATACCACCCGGCCTGGCTATTGATGTGGGACAGGCGGTATGGGTTCCTTTTGGCGATAAGCTGCTCCAGGGCATCGTTTTAGAGCTCAGCCCCTACCCCTTGGTGGCGGAGACCAAGGAAATAGCTGGTGTTATTGAGTCCCGCCCCCTTCTATCCCCTTCCCACGTGCTGTTGGCTCGCTGGATAAGCCAACATTATCTATCACCCCTTTTTGACGCTGTGGCTTTAATGCTACCGCCCGGCTTTGAGCGCAGGACGGTCACCTTCATTTCCACCCCTCCAACCCCTCATCAGGCAGACACGTCAGCCCTTACCCGGGAACAGAGGCAGGTTCTGAGCCTAGTCCAGAGGCAGGGCAAGGTCAGCCTGAAGCAGATTGAGAAGGCATTAGGCACCAGACAGGCTAGGCTTACCATATCCCAACTGGTCAATCAAGGTCTGGTAGTTAAAAGCCACGAGCTTGAGAGGATTAAGGTAAAACCAAAGATGGTGCCTTACCTGCGCCTGGAAGTGACAGTTAATGAAGCTCAGCAGGAAGCAGCCAGGTTACGTGACCAAGGCAGGGCTACCAAGCAAGCCAGCCTCCTTGATTATCTATGTCAACAAACTCAACCAGTTCCTCTCTCTGAAGCCAGAAGGAGGCTTAACTGCTCCTCCTCAGTTATTGAGGCTGTAGTCAGCAAGGGTCTGGCCTCCATCAAGCAGGTTGAAATAAAACGAGAACCGATTTCCTATCAGGGTATCACCCCTTCTCCTCACCTCACTCTTACCCCAGCCCAAAAATCAGCCTTTGAGGCTATTAAGTCCAGCTTGGTAGAGGGCAACGCCTCGCCAGCCGTTTTTCTCCTTCATGGGGTTACCGGCAGCGGCAAGACAGAAGTCTACCTTCAAGCTCTGGCTGAGGTGATAAAGCTGGGGAAGCGGGGTATTGTTCTGGTCCCAGAGATTGCCCTCACTCCACAAACTATAGAGCGATTTGCCGCTCGCTTCCCCCACAAGGTGGCGGTGCTTCATTCCAAGCTCTCCCTGGGTGAGCAGTTCGACGAGTGGCAGCGAATAAGGGATGGAGAATTTGACGTCGTTATCGGCTCAAGGAGCGCCATTTTTGCCCCCCAGCCCAACCTCGGTCTCATCGTTATTGATGAGGAACAGGAATGGACATATAAGCAGCATGATAAATCGCCCCGCTACCACACCCGTGATGTGGCGATAAAACTGGCTGAGCTAACCGGAGCTGTGGTCATTCTGGGCAGCGCCACCCCGGATGTGGAGACCTTCTATCACGCTCAGCGGGGAGATTATCGCCTCCTTCAGCTTCCCGGTCGGGTCACCCCTGGTGGTGGGGCAATGCCACAGGTTGAGGTAGTGGATTTAAGGGAAGAACTCAAGGCGGGGAACAGGAGCCTTTTCAGCCGCTCACTATCACAGGCGATGAGCAAGGCAGTGGCAAACAGAGAGCAGGTCATCCTGTTCCTCAATCGCCGCGGCGGAGCTACCTTTATCCAGTGTCGCAGTTGTGGCTTTGTCCTCCGTTGCCGGCGCTGTGAGGTTCCTCTCACCTACCATCTTGCTGATGATATCCTGGTCTGCCACCAATGCAACTACAGGATGCCCGTCCCCCAGGCTTGCCCCCGGTGCTTAAGACGCAGGATAAAATTTTTGGGCATTGGTACCCAGAGGCTGGAGCAAGAGGTGGGGCACAGTTTCCCCCAAGCCAGGCTACTACGCTGGGATAGTGATGTTACCCGAGGCAAGCATTCACATGATGAAATATTGGGCAAGTTCCGTGCCCACCAGGCTGATGTTCTTATCGGCACCCAGATGATTGCCAAGGGACTGGATTTACCCCTGGTTACCCTGGTTGGGGTGGTTAGCGCTGATATCGCCTTAAATCTACCTGACTTCCGAGCTGGGGAGAGAATCTTTCAGCTCCTGTGCCAGGTAGCCGGCAGGGCGGGGCGGGGCACCCTGGAGGGAAAGGTCATTATTCAGACCTATACCCCCGAGCACTATGCCATCCAGCCAGCAGCTAAACACGACTATGCTTCATTCTATAATAAGGAGATTGAATATCGGCGCCAGCTTCGTAACCCTCCCTTCACCCGGCTGGCTTGCCTTATTTATAGTCATACCAACGATGCCCTGTGCCAGCAGGAGGCAGAAAGAATGAAGCGCCTGCTTAGCCAGGAAATAGCCTCACAGGGCATAGCTGACATTGAGCTAATTGGACCAGCCCCGGCATTTATTCACCGGCTAAGGGGCAGGTTTCGCTGGCAGCTTATACTCCGTGGCTCAGACCTGTCTCGCTTCCTCTACCCGATAGCCTTCCCTCAGGGCTGGACAGTAGATATTGACCCGGTAGGTCTGGTTTAGTAAACTGCGATAAGATAAATTTCTAGGAGCTTATATGGCAATTTTACCTATTCGTGCTGTTCCTGACCCCATATTGAGACAGAAGTCAAAACGGGTCAGAGTTATTGATGGCTCAATCCAGAGATTAATAGGCGATATGATTGAGACGATGCATGCTGCTAGCGGGGTAGGGCTAGCTGCCCCCCAGGTAGGTGTTCCCTTGCGGGTAATTGTTATTGGCATACCAGAGGGAGAAGGCATCACCCTGATTAACCCGGAGATAGTGCGCCGGGCGGGGGAACGCCTAGTAACCGAGGGCTGCCTGAGCATCCCGGGCTACTTTGGAGAGGTCAAGCGGGCGCAATCGGTCAGGGTTAAGGGGCACAACCTAAGCGGGAAGGAGATAAGAATCAAGGCAGAAGAACTCCTGGCTCAAGCTCTGGAGCACGAGATTGACCACATAAACGGGGTACTCTATATAGACCACCTGGAAAGCACGGACAAGCTACACAAGATTGAACCTGAGGTAGCTCAGCTTTAGTAGTACTTTTGCCTATTTCCTTTCAAGACTAACCGACTGGCTTCTCCCCACCGGCTGAACTGCGGATTTTTCGCCAACTGGCGCCTGAGGGGTAAAATCAAAATAAAAGAGGTCGTCAAATTTGTATCCAGGAAAGGCTTTCATCGCGCCAATGATGAATTTTCGATTGATATTGCGTTTGCCTTCAAGCACTCGGTAAACCTGGCTTACCGATATTTCCATGGCCTCGGCTAGCTCAGATAAGTTCCTGTAGTTATTGGCATATAAATCAAAGACCTTCGTTTTCAGTATCATGATTTCCCCTATACGCCAACTGGCAATATTATACCCTCAAGTTTGCCTATTGTCAAGCACCTTCTCGGTTCCCCCTATTGACATTTGCCATGTGGCGAACTATAATTTACTTTATGATGCGTGATGTAAACAACAATTTGGGCAAAATACTCAAGCAGCGAAGAGTTACCCTGCCGCTGACCTTGCGTGAGCTTAGTGCTATGTCCGGGGTATCGGCATCGCATCTGGGTCGCATCGAGAGGGGTGAGCGTTTCCCCTCAGGCTCAGTGCTGCGGAAAATCGCCAGACCCCTAGGCTTTGAGGAGAACGAGTTATTCACTCTGGCTGGCTACCTATCTCCCCACCCTGAGAGCGTAGCTGAGGGTCATCCCCTTTATGCCGGTGGAGAACTGGACCCCTATGTGGCCAGGATGCTAGCCCAGGAGCCACTTGAGGTGCAGCGCGCTGTCATCGGGATTCTCAGTATCTTGACCAGCATCGCCAAGAGCATGACCAAAGAAAGCCATTAGTGGTGTCTTCGGCCACTACTCAGCCTTAACAATGTCCAATTTCCTGTAGTGGAACTTGACCAAGAAAGAGCCCCTCTGCGCCGCCTGTCATTGCATCGAGATTGTTTATTAACCTCACCCCCTTAATCCCCCTCTCCTTTGAAGGAGAGGGGGAAAGTATTTATAGAAGAGAGGCTAGCGCCCCTCTTAAACACCCTATTAAGTTAAACTCATTATCAAAGGAAAACGAGGGAGAGATTATAGAGAGGGGCTTCGCCCCTCTCTAACCTATACTCCCCCCTTCCCTTTATAAGGGAAGGGGGTCAGGCGGGTTCCCAGAAAAATCTATGATTTTTCTGGGTGCTGAGGGGGATAGGTTGCTAAACAACCTCTTTGCATCCCCTCTTGATAAATGGCTAAACTGGTAGTATAGTTTAGCCTTAGAGTATTATCGGGTGAAGAGGATTTGAAGTTATTTATTAAGCCTAAAGCCTCATCACTACTGACCACGGTAAACAATTTCCTCACCGAGCAGGATATAAAGGCATATCTTGTCGGTGGATTTGTCCGTGACGTCCTGCTGAGGAGGGACACGGCTGACATTGATATTGCGGTAGCCGCCGATGCAGTTGAGACAGCTCCCCGGGTAGCTAGTGCCATCGGTGGCAGGTTTGTCCTGCTGGATGAGGTAAATAGGGTGGGTAGGGTGGTTGTGGTTGATAAGGAAGCACCATGGGAAGGTCGGTGGCAGCTTGATTTCTCCACATTTCAGGATAGCATTGAGCAGGACCTGGCACGGCGCGATTTCACCATAGACGCTATCGCCGTTGACCTTGGCGAGTTGACCGAAGGCTATGCCGATGTTCACCTCATTGACCCGTTTAGTGGTTGGGCTGACCTTCAACACGGCGTGATTCGGACTGTTTCTGAAACAGCTTTTCAATCGGATGCCGCCCGTCTACTACGGGCGGTGCGTTTGGCTGCTGAGCTTGGTTTTAAACTTGATACCCAGACCGAGGCTCTGGTTCAGCGCAATTGCCATCTTTTAGCCGGTGTGGCTGGTGAGCGGGTGAGAGAGGAGTTACTCCGCCTCCTGGCTGCTTCCCAATCCCAGCGATTTCTGCCCTACCTTGATGACCTGGGCTTGGTCACGGCTATCATTCCCGAGCTGGCTCAGGCAAAGGCGGTCAAGCAACCCAAGGAGCACTTCTGGGATGTCTTTGACCATTCCATAGAGACGGCGATTGCCGTTGATTTTGTTCTTCACGAGGGAGCCTGGCAATATGCCAATGATGAGGCCTTGGCAATGGCTCCGTGGTCAGAGGTACTGGCTCAGCACTTTGCCCAGGAGGTTAGCAGCGGTAGCACCAGGAGGTCGCTACTCAAGCTAGCGGCGCTGCTTCATGATGTGGCTAAACCCCAGACCAAAGCCATTGGCGAAGATGGTCGGATGCATTTTCTCGGCCATGCCAAGCTAGGAGCGGCTATAGCGGTCGATATTCTGGAAAGGTTGAGATTTAGCGGCAAGGAAGTAAAGCTGGTGGAGGTTATGGTCAGGGAGCACCTTAGACCGGGGCAGATGGGTCAGGGGGGGTTCCCCACCCATCGGGCTATTTACCGCTACTTCCGTGATACTGGAGAGGCTGGCATCAACATCTTGTTCTTAGGTCTAGCTGACCACCTAGCCACCAGGGGAGCTCAGCTAAATCTAGCTCAATGGCAAGAGCATGCCCAAATGGTGGAGTATATATTAGCCCAGCATTTTGAGCAGCAGAGGCTGGTTGTTCCAGCTAAACTGGTTGATGGGCATGATTTAATCAAAATCTTTGACCTTAGCCCGGGACCAAGGATTGGACAACTCCTGGAGGCAGTGCGTGAGGCACAAGCCTCAGGTGAAGTGGCTACCAGAGAGGAGGCTCTAGCCTATCTCCGTGATAGGCTGGTAACTGAGGCAAGGTGAATAGATATGACTAGAAGAAATACCCTGGTTTTGGCAACAATATTAGCCCTCTTTGCCTTTGCCGCTTGTGCCCTAATCTACCCTCTATTTGGCAGGGAGGAAATGCGGCTGGGGCTGGATTTGCAGGGTGGAATTCACCTGGTTTACAAGGCAGACCTGTCTTCGGTGGAGCCAAGCGAGAGAGATGCTGCTATGGAAGGGGCAAAGGAAATTCTCAATAACCGAATTAACCCACTGGGGGTAACCGAGCCACTTATCCAGAGACAGGGTAACGACCGAATTCTTGTTGAGCTGCCAGGTATCAGCATTACTGATAAAGACAAGGAGAGGCTCGGACGGGTGGACATATTAGCCTTTGGGGAAGAGGCCGCCGCTGATGAAGAGGCGAGGTGGGAGAATGAATTGGGTAGGTGGAAGCCAGCTACAGCAATGATTAACGGCGAGGAAAAGGCACTAACCAGCCGGTACTTCAAGACAAATACCTATGTGGGTCAAGATAATTTGGGCGGAGTGCTATTGATTTTTGAATGGGATGAGGAGGGGAGCAAGCTATCTGAGCAAATCACCGGGCGGCTTATCAACAAGCCTCTGGCTATCTTTGATGGTAACGATGCTCTAGTGGGAGATGACGGACGCCCTATTGCCCCTATTGTCCGCAGCGTTATTAGCGATAGGGGGCAGATTGAAGGTTTAAGTTTGAACGAGGCTACTCGGTTATCTAAGCAGTTGAACTTCGGCCGTCTACCCGTGCCTCTTGAAATACTCTATGATCAAACGGTATCACCTCTACTGGGCGCTGATTTCATTGATATGAGCATCAAGGCGGGAATTATTGGCGTAATAATGGTTATGTTATTTATGATTATCTACTACCGCCTGCCCGGAGTTCTCGCCAGCCTGGCTCTCATTTTTTATGCGGCGCTGGTCTTAGCCATATTCAAGTTGATTCCGGTCACCCTGACCCTGGCTGGGATAGGTGGTTTTGTCCTGTCTATCGGCATGGCAGTGGATGCCAATGTGCTCATCTTTGAACGGATGAAGGAAGAACTGAGGTCAGGGCGGACATTAGGGGCAGCCATTGAGGCTGGTTTTAACCGTGCCTGGACAGCGATCAGGGACAGCAATGTAACTACCTTTATTGTCTGTATCGTTCTCTATTGGTTAGGTAGCAGCATTGTTGCCAGTGCTCCGGTGATGGGCTTCGCCCTCACGCTGTTTATTGGCGTGGCAGTGAGCATGTTTACCGCCATTGTGGTTACCCGCACCTTACTGCGCCTGTTCGCGGGTACCCCTCTGGCGAAGAAGACAGCGCTGTTTAGTCCTTACATCGGGAGAGTGTGATGTTTGACATTACTGGTAAAAGGTTCTGGTTCTTTCTCATTTCGGGAGTGGTCATCCTAATTGGCATTATTTCTTTAGCCGTCTTCGGACTCAAACCGGGGATTGAATTTAGCAGCGGCTCCATGCTCACGGTGAGCTTTGAGCAGGATGTAAAGCAGGGCGAGCTGAGGCAAGAATTGGTCAATTTGGGCTATCCTAATGCTATTATTCAGCGTACCGGAGAGGGCGATTTCTTTATCCGTACCCAAGAACTAACCGCAGAAGATAAGGCAGCTTTAGAGACCGCCCTAACTACTAGATTTGGTTCTACCACCGAGAGGGAGTTTTACTCGGTATCACCTATGGTAGCTACAGAGACAACCCAAAACGCAGGTATTGCCATGGCTGTATCGGCTATAGGTATGCTACTCTATGTCACCTGGGCGTTCCGCCACATGCCAAGTCCCCTTCATTATGGTACCTGTGCCATAATAGCCCTAGTGCATGATATTCTGGTAGCAACCGGGATTTTCTCTATCCTCGGCAGCATACTGGGCTGGGAAGTCAATTTAATGTTTATTACTGGTATCCTCGCTATTCTCGGCTATAGCATTAATAATACTGTCGTCGTTTTTGATAGAATACGGGAGAATTTGAGCAAGGGTATAAGCCCCGATTTTGAGGTTGTGGTTAATAATAGTCTAGTTGAGACTTTAGGGCGCTGCGCGAATACCAGTTTAACTACCATATTCGCATTACTGGCTTTGCTACTCTTTGTTGGCGCATCAATTCAGAATTTCACCGTAGTTTTTCTGATTGGTCTCATTGCTGGAACCTTTAGTTCAACCTGTATTGCCCCTAATCTATTAGTGGTCTGGGAGAAGAAAGAGTGGGGTAAGTTCCTACACCCAGCCCAGGCTTTAAGGGTATAACTATGTTAGCCACTAAAGCCAAAGCAGCAGCAGTTTCTGTCGCCTCTAATAGTTTGCTGATTCTGCTCAAAGTAGTTGCCGGGCTCCTTACCGGAAGTATCAGCCTCATAGCTGAAGCAATCCACAGCATGATGGACTTGGTGGCAGCAATTATTGCTTTCATTAGTGTCCAGATTTCGGATAGGCCCGCCGATGAGCGACACCCCTTCGGTCACGGTAAGGTGGAGAATATTAGTGGCGTTGTCGAGGCAGTGTTAATATTTATTGCCGCTGGCATAATTATTTATGAAGCCGTAAAAAGGCTAATTACCGGAGCAACCTTGGAGTTGGTGGAGATAGGGATTGGGGTAATGGCAGTATCAATAGTGGTAAACATACTTGTTTCCCGGTATTTATTGAAGGTGTCCCGAGCTACCGATTCACTAGCTCTGGAAGCCGATGCTCGGCACCTTACTACGGATGTAATAACCATGGCGGGGGTTTTGGTTGGGCTGACTATCGTACGACTGACAGGGCTTAATATCTTCGACCCCATCACTGCAATACTGGTAGCTCTATTAATCGTGAAAACGGCTTATGCCATAACGAAGAAGTCATTTGGCGGGTTGGTTGATGTAAAATTGCCAGATGGTGAAGAGAGTGTCATAAAATCATGTATTTTGGAGCACAGTGGTAATGTGGTTGCTTTTCATGAACTGCGCACCCGTAAGGCAGGGAGCCAACGTTACATAGACCTGCACCTGGTAATGCCGAGGAATGCCAGCGTGGAAGAAGCCCACAGGATGTGCGACCACCTGGAGCGGGACATAGAATCCCGTTTGCCCAATACCAATGTAACAATTCATGTTGAATCTTGCACTATTGAATGTGAGCAGTGCTCAATTAGCTGTATCCTGCGCCAGACGAGCCATTAAGGTAGTTTATGTATTTCCTTTATTGCCTTAATCAGGCTGTCAACCCCCGGTACGCCAAAGCTGCGTGGTGATTGACCAAGAGGGTCGTCAACACTGTTACCCAAGAGGACATCAAAGGTAGCTTTTACTGAAGCAGCTAAAGCCTTGAGGTTATAGCCACCCTCCAGGCTGAAGACCAGACGACCGCCGCAGAGCTCATCGGCTAATTCCTTGATAATCCTTACCATCTGACCAAAGCCGGTGACACTTACCTGCATCATGGCTATCCCATCCGCCCAATGGCAGTCGTAGCCGGCGGAAACCAGGATAAGCTGAGGTTCAAACCGCCTGGCTGCCGGGACGATAATCTGCTCAAAGACCTGTAGATATTCACTATCCCCGCAGCCAGCGGGCAGCGGTATATTAATGGTGGCTCCCTCGCCAGCTCCGCTGCCAGTTTCTCCAACGCTACCCGTTCCCGGGTAGAAGGGATACTCATGGGTCGATATATACATCACCTCAGCCCTATCATAGAAAACTTCCTGCGTCCCATTACCGTGGTGGACATCAAAGTCAATGATTGGGATGCGTTCAAGCTTATATTTCGCCAGAGCCTGCTCAGCAGCAATGGCTATATTATTAAACAGGCAGAAGCCCATAGCTCGCCGGGGGGTGGCATGGTGACCTGGGGGCCTGACCAGGGCAAAGGCACTACCTACCTCACCATCCATAACCGACTCCACTGCCCTGATAGCCCCTCCAGCGGCATAGAGGGCAACCTCATAGGAGTCAGGTGACATTACAGTATCGGCATCAAGCCAGCCACCACCTCTCTGGGCGACATCCTGGATATGCCGGATATGCTGTCTATGGTGCACCAGCGATAATTCTTCAATAGCGGCAGCCCGGGGTTCAACCAGCGTTAGTTGCTGCCTAAGCCCAGTCTCTTCCAGACGGGAGAGGATTGTCTCCAGCCTTCCAGCATTTTCCACATGCTCTCCGGTGTCATGCTTGAGATAGATGGGGTCATAAACGTAGCCTACTTTCATGGTGAGCTCCTTGACATGCTAGTTTGATGATAACAGATACAATGCTTGGCAGGCAAGACGAGATTGTTTATTAACCTCACCCCCTTGATATTTTACAACCCTCCCCCTCTGTCCCCCTCCCTTGGCAAGGGAGGGGGA
>Ga0209609_10001042_pt1 | contig 16313 bp, 15 predicted proteins | sample LakKivw325mmetaG_FD_184136 | JGI IMG/M metagenome (GOLD analysis project Ga0209609, IMG submission 184136) | Anoxic lake water microbial communities from Lake Kivu, Rwanda to study Microbial Dark Matter (Phase II) - Lake Kivu water 325m metaG... | ecosystem: Environmental > Aquatic > Freshwater... | reverse complement strand
TGGTTTTTTCGGTACATGTTTTTGTCCTGAAATGGAGTTTTGTTGATTATATTAAACTTTTGCCAATCATGCGACCCTTTTTTCAGGGGAGCCATAAATCCATATCCCAAGATTCGACTGCTCTGGTTCGATCAGGTAAAACGCATCTTTCATTTCACCAAGTCTGTAGTAAAATATTGTCTGAATTATTTCAGCGATGAGGCTCGCTGTAATTGTCGACAAGGACTGATAGCCTCTGTAGAAGATGACTTTCTGCAGAGGCTTTTTTTATGAAATGGGTTGATGATAAGGGGTAGATTATATATGAGCTTCCAGAGTATCTTATACCAACAAAATTTCGATGGTTTCGTCAGAGAAACATCCATCGAACCTGAGTTCTTCGGGGATCTGAACCTAGACCAGATTATCAATGCCATCACTGTAGCGAAGGCAGAATACAATCTGAAACCGTTCTTTTATAATCCATTGCATGATATTGCTACCATACAGTACCGCCAGGAGGTCATGCAGGACCTCGAAGGTGACGACCTGATAAAATCGATCCGTTCCTTTGCCGATAAAATGGTTGTTTTACGCCGTTACCTGGGACTAGTTGAAAAATTAGATTTCGTGAATTTCAACCAGGGCTGGTTCCTCGATTCTGCCGTCGTCTACTGTGATGCAGTCAGTAACCTGGAGCAGGGCCTTCGAGAGGCCAATATTCGATCACAAGGTTTGCTAGATTTCCGCCGATATTTATCGAATTACAGCGCTTCGGATCGATTTAAACTGCTTCAATCTGAAACGAGAGCACTCAAAACGGGTCTAGGCACTGTTAAGTATTGCGTGATTTTTAAAAACCTCACCGTCAAGGTGCGCAAATATGAAGGTGAAGCAGATTACACGGTGGAGGTGGAAAAAACGTTCGAGAAATTTAAGCAAGGTGCCGCCAAGGACTATCGGGTAAAGCTGTACGAAGAATCCAACATGAACCACGTGGAGGCACAGATCCTGGACTGCGTGGCCAGGTTGTACCCGGATATTTTTGCTCAGCTAAACCAATTTTGCAACGCCCACAGCACCTTCGTGGACGAAACCATCCAGGGATTTGACCGTGAAATTCAATTCTACATCTCCTACCTGGAATACATTGAGCAACTCAAGCAATCCGGATTGAAATTCTGTTATCCGCGAGTGACGAGTCAGGACAAGGATATTAATGATGAGGAGATGTTCGACCTGGCCCTGGCCCAGAAATGTATCACAGAGCATACACCCATCGTTACCAATGATTTTTACCTGACCGGTAATGAGCGCATCTTCGTGGTTTCCGGCCCAAATCAGGGCGGAAAAACTACCTTCGCACGCACATTCGGACAACTGCACTACCTGGCAAGCCTGGGCCTGCCGGTCCCGGGCAGGAACGCCAAACTCTATCTCTACGACAATATCTATACTCACTTCGAGAAAGAAGAAAATATCAAGAACTTACGCGGCAAGCTCCAGGATGATGTGTATCGGATCCACAACATCCTCGAAAAGGCCACGCCAGACAGCATCATCATCATGAACGAGATATTTACCTCTACCACCTTAAAGGATGCCGTCTTCTTGAGCAAGAAGATCATGGAAAGGGTCATCGACCTGGACCTGCTATGCGTATTCGTAACCTTCATCGACGAACTGGCATCGTTGAGCGAAAAAACGGTCAGTGTGGTGAGCACGGTGTATCCCGACAACCCTGCCATACGCACATTTAAGGTGATTCGCAAACCCGCCGATGGGTTGGCCTATGCGTTGTCCATCGCTGAGAAATATCGCCTGACATATAAAAATTTGAAGGAGCGTATTGGAGTATGAAGGCATTCCTCTTATATAAAAATCAGGATTTCGATATCCAGGGATCGTTGCCATCCAATGAGCAGAGTTTGACCCAGGACCTGGAACTGAACACGCTATTCAATGCCATGGCGCGCGGCGACAAGTATTTGTTTGACGTGGTGCGAAGAGTCATATTGACCGGGAGCGATGATCTGGACACCATCAATTACCGCCAGGATGTCCTCAAAGATTGCCTGAAAAATCCTGAGGTGATCCGCCAGCTTTACCAGATACCGATCGATTCGATTGAAAATAGGCAGCGGCATTGGCTGGGGGTATTCAGCAGCTATCCGGCGGGGATTTTATCTGGTGCCAACGATCTGATGGAGATGTTTTTGGAGTTACTCCACAGGCTGCGAAACATCGCCAATGAAAATGCCGGTAAATTCGAATCAGAGGGGTTTAGAAATTTCTTTGCCATGATCAAGCAAGAGCTGAGCGAAGATTATTTAGCCAGCATACAAGAACACCTGGACGAGCTGCGGTTTCCAGCAGGGGTGCTGATCAGCGCTGAATTGGGAAGAGGTAACGAGGGCACCCGTTACATCTTCCGCAAACCACCTGATAAGCTGAAATGGACCGAGCGAATATTCACCCCCAAGCAGCCCATTTATTCATTCACCATCCATCCGCGTGATGATGCTGGCACACGGGCAATCGGTGAGTTGAAAGATAGGGGGATCAATCAGGTGGCTAATGCCCTGGCGCAATCCACCGATCACATCGACAGCTATTTGAAGATGATACGGGTTGAGCTGGCTTTCTACATCGGCTGCATCAACCTGGCCGAGCAGCTGGCCGAAATGGACGAAGGTGTCGCTTTTCCCGAACCCGTGGCCGCCGATGAGCGCAGGCACTGCTTCAAGGGATTGTACGACATCACCCTGGCACTCACCATGAAGCAAAAGGTGGTGGGAAACGAGGTTAACGCGGATAGCAAAGACCTGGTCATTATCACCGGGGCAAACCAGGGCGGGAAATCTGTCTTCTTGCGCAGCATCGGCATCGCACAATTGATGATGCAGTGCGGGATGTTCGTGCCTGCCGATTCCTTTGCCGCCAATATCTGCAACGGGCTGTTTACGCACTATAAACGCAAAGAAGATACCACGATGAAGAGTGGAAAATTCGATGAAGAGCTCAAACGGATGAGCGATATTGTCGACCATCTAACCCCTAATGCCATGGTGCTCTTTAATGAGTCGTTTTCTGCCACAAACGAAAGGGAAGGTTCGGAGATCGCCAGGCAGATCACCACAGCACTCCTTGAAGGTTATATCAAGGTTTTCTATGTATCCCACCAGTTTGAATTTGCCAACGGATTTTTTGAAAAGCACATGGCTGATGCCATTTTACTGCGCGCAGACCGGAAAGCCGGGGGCTTGCGTACTTTCAAGATCATTGAGGGAAAACCGCTTCAAACCAGCTTTGGCGAAGATGTGTACCGTAAGATCTTTAAAGCTGCCGCTACCGAAGCCCACCAACAGCACGAGAAAATAGGAAACCAAAAAGCAACTGAATAATCGGGGGAGATTGAATGGCCAGGGAAGATTTTTAAATTAAGGGTTTAGCATCGCACACATCGAGACAAGATTCTCGCATCCATGATCACAGGCATTCGTGGAGGCGATACATTAAAACAGCCGCCCATGAATGGTTTGCTGAGCGATGATATAGGAGCACAGGGGGTTGGTACGCCAGCAGGATACTTTTTTATCCTTTTGCCCGCTGGTTACCCACAGACATCACTACCCCCCGCTTCCAGGAATCACCCTCAGGGCCAAAACCTTCTGGTAAAAAGTGATAATCATTTTTCCGAATGAACTCTGCCAGCCCATTATCCAGGCTGGACAGCTTCTCATAGGCCAAGGACAGCAATTTTTGATAATCCTGCTCATCCTTCACCATCTGGAAAGCCATGCGCAATTGGGGCAGGCATAACCCCTGCGAAGAGGCCAGTACATCCACCATCACCTCGTCCCGGAGAGCTTCGATCATCATCGAAAGGGTGTTCTGCGTATTTTGATCTCGCTGAATGTAAGCCGGACATTCACTTTGGGGAGTCAGCAAGTTGATGATGGTATTTAATTTCTGAGTGACCTCGTGTTGGATTTACGTAAACCAGCTTGAGATTTTATTCAGCGGTGCGGAATCTGGTGGAAGACATCATGATAGATGATTGCCAGGCCCAGGGCATCTCCCACCTCAGAATTTACCGCAAGCCAGGCATGCTCATGACAGAAGCCCAGGCTGGTGCGCAGAGCCTGGCGCACCTGCACATCATTGACCTGCTCGTAAAACAGGGCGTTGAGATAATGCTCCACAGCTTTCTGTGAAACGATACAGATTGGGCAGTCGGTCTGCTTGCATGCTTCGATAAGGTCAAGGTAAGCGACTTTATATGCCATATAAGTGAGAGGTATCGTTCAAAGAGGCGATGAAAAAATCCTGGCTTTCGGCCTCGAAGACATTGATGGCGCCGGTATCCTGACTGAGGTGCCAGAAACGGTCATTGTCCAACCCCAATACGCCCAGCAGGATGATGCGGTTGATCACCGTGTGGCCGACGATAACGATGGTCTGACCAGGATGCCGGCTAACCAGCTCGTTGACGGTTCGCATGGCGCGTGCGCGTAAGGCGTCCAGCGTCTCGCCATCCGGGATTTGCGCTAGCTCGGGGCTATGGTACCAGGCGTAATGTTCATCTGGCCATTGTTCCTGCACTTCATCAGGCGTCAAGCCCTGCCATTTGCCGAAGTCAATGTCAATGAGCTCGGGATGAACCTGCACGGGCAGGTCATAGTGCTTGGCGATGGCTTCTGCAGTTTTTACCGCCCGCGAAAGGGGGCTGGCATAGACTGCCGATGGTTTCCATTGGCGAAAAATGCGCTCACCGGCTGCCTCTGCCTGGGCTAACCCGGCTTCGTTCAGCGCCACATCTGCATGGCCGCGAAAACGCTCAACACGGTTCCATTCAGTTTGTCCATGACGCACGAGAATGACATTTGTCACGCAATTCCTCTTGCTTTGGCAGCCTTCTGATAGCATTGCCGAGATTACAGCGAATTTTCCCAATTATATTGAAAAAGCTCCAACCCACAACTGGTAGAAGCTATAAGTTTAATGCACCATCTAGCCGTTTTCCAGCTTTGATAACTGTTCTTCGGCGGAATTCCTGACCAATGAGGAGTGGTGCTGGCAGGCCTCCTGGAGCAGCAGAATGATCTGCGGATCATGGATTTTTGGTAACGCTTTAACTACCTCCATAAGGAGATAGATATCGCTGTTTTCATCTTCAAGGATGTTCTTATATTCAGGCAAGGCCAGTGCACTGCCCAAATTTCCCAGAATCTGCACCGCCATCATCCGGCTGTCGAGAATTGGATGGCACAGCGATAGCACTAATTTCTGCTCGAGCGTCAGGTGGGAATAATCTGCCAGATTATACCCACATTCCGGGCACACTTTTTCAGCTTCGGATATCTCTGCCCAGCAATTCGGGCAGGAATAAGTGATCATCCCTATTCGCCTGCCGGATTTGAGATTTTGGCTTAGCGGACGAATGCCTTCCTGCCGGCATAAATTGCCGCCTCACCCAATTGCTCCTCAATGCGCATGAGCTGGTTGTATTTTTCAACCCGCTCTCCTCGGCAAGGCGCGCCGGTCTTCAGATGGCCAGTGCCCATGGCAACCGTGAAATCGGCGATGAAGCTATCCACCGTCTCTCCGGAGCGGTGGGAAACCATGCATCCCCAGGCAGCTTTGCGCGCCAGCTCGACGGTGGCGACCGTCTCACTCAGCGTGCCAATCTGGTTGAGCTTGATCAGCACAGAATTGGCGATGTTCTCCTCGATTCCGCGTTTCACCCGCTCAACATTCGTGACGAAAATGTCATCTCCAACCAGCTCAACCTTACTTCCCAGTGTCTGGTTGAGCAGTTTCCACCCGTCCCAATCGTCCTCCGCCAGGCCGTCTTCCAGCACGACGATCGGGTATTCTGCCACCCAGTCAGCGTACAGCTGCACCATCTCGGCAGAGCTGACTTTACGACCTTCGGTGCGCAGGTTATACAGCCCATCTTCATAGAAACCGCTCGATGCTGGGTCGATTGCAATCGCCACATCGTTGCCAGGTTTATAGCCAGCCTTTTCAATCGCCTGGATAATCAGCTCGATGGCATCTGAATTTTTCTTCAATGCTGGTGCAAAACCACCTTCATCACCTACTCCGACAGAATACCCGCTACTTTTTAGCACGCTTTTCAAGGATTGGTAGACCTCGCTGCCCCAGCGCAGGGCTTCGCGGAAGTTGGGTGCGCCTACCGGGGCGATCATGAACTCTTGCAGATCGGTGCCCTGCCAGTTGGCGTGCACACCACCGTTCAGGATGTTGAACATCGGTACCGGCAATAACCTGGCAGAGACCCCTCCCAGGTAGCGGTATAATGGCAGCCCCACCGAATCAGCCGAGGCACGAGCCACCGCCATACTGACCCCCAGGATCGCGTTTGCACCCAGCTTGCTTTTATTTGGCGTTCCGTCCAGATTGATCATCGCTGCATCCACAGCAATTTGATCCAGCGCCTCCATGTCCAGGATTACTTTAGCAATTTCCTGGTTGACATGCTCCACGGCTTGCAGGGTGCCTTTTCCACCGAAACGCCCCTTATCGCCATCGCGCAGTTCCAACGCCTCATGGATACCGGTGGATGCGCCAGATGGAACGGCTGCCCGCCCAAACGCCCCATCGTCAAGCAGGATATCGACCTCTACTGTTGGGTTACCACGTGAATCCAATATTTCACGCGCATGAACAGCTTGTATTGTTGACATTTTTTACCTCCCGAACTGAATCATTAAATTTCAACGTGGTATATTTTATCTCATTCCTCAGAAGTCATCTTGATAGATATTATTTCTCCTCGTTCGTTCTTAGCTCATTTTCGCAGGACGAAACTGGTAAATTTGAGCAGCTTTAGCAGATGATCATCTTGCGTTAATAATGACCAATGCTCCGGTTTTAATAAAGGCGCCATAAGTAAAACCAATCGCCGGGTTGAAAGTTGCCCACAGTACACCCACGACGGCGCGGGAAGAAAATCCCCCAAGCCATTGTCCGATGCCAGTTCGCCTAAGCCTGTGGCGCCCCATCTTCCAGCGACAGGCTGGTTGCCACTGCGCTTTCCAGGACGCTCTAGACGGCGATGAATATGTCTTCCAGTGCAAACAAGATGCCCAGCAACCACCCAGAAAGAACCGCAACGATCCACCCTTATTGGGTGGACTTACCTGTCAATTCATCTCCAGCCCTTCCCATTCAAGAGCTTCCATGATTTAATTGGACTATATTGATGAACATTATCTATTATTAATATACACTATTTACCTTGCCACACTAAGGCCGCGATGTAGTGTGGGAGTATCAAAATCAGGAGGAAACTCATGCAAAAAATCATCCCCCATCTCTGGTTTGATAAAGAAGCGTTGGAAGCGGCGGATTTGTATACATCCACATTCCCCGATTCTACTATCCTGAGCACAACCACGCTGCAAAATACCCCTTCTGGCTCTACCGAAGTGGTCAGCTTCGACCTTTGGGGGCAGCAATACCAGGCCATCAGTGCCGGCCCATTGTTTGAGTTCAATCCATCCATATCCTTCCATGTTAAGTGTAGTTCAAAGGAGCAGGTGGACGAATTTTGGAACAGGCTTTCACCGGGTGGGCAGGTGCTGATAGAGCTGGGAGCCTACCCGTTCAGTGAAAGATATGGCTGGCTCAATGACAAGTACGGCCTTTCATGGCAGCTCATATATGCCCCTCAAGATGCAAGCCAGCAAAGGATTACCCCGGTGTTCATGTTCGCTGGAAACAGGTATGGATGGGCTGAACAAGCGATAACTTTCTGGAGCTCCGTATTTCAGCCGGCACATATGATCTCGCTTGATCACGATGCTTCCGATGAAAAACCCGAACGCAATGGAAAGGTCAGATATGCCGCATTCTCACTTTTCGGCCAGGAATTCGGAGCCATGGACAGCCCGGGAGAACATCCCTTTGGATTCAACGAGGCAATTTCCTTTATGGTAAATTGCGATAGCCAGGTAGAGATAGACCAGTACTGGAATAAGCTGTCGCACGTACGCGAAGCGGAGCAATGTGGCTGGCTGAAGGATAAATTCGGAATTTCCTGGCAGGTGCTGCCCGTTCAATTAGCGGAGATGCTGGGGGGGAATGACCGCGATAGAATAAATCGCGTGACACAAGCTTTCCTGTCGATGAAGAAATTGGACATCGCCAGGCTCATGGAAGCCTACTCGGGCGAATTCGCAGGCAAACCGGCAAGCATAGGTGACCTACCACAATCCGGGTAGATCAGTATCGGTCAACGGCTTCCCCGCTGGCTCTAAATCAACAGAACAGGCGGGTGTATTTCGAGTGAAGGGTATTTTGTGCCGCACGTAGCATCAGCATTTTGGATATCCAAAGCCTGCCACAGGAGATCAGGATGAGAAAAATCATTGTTCTATCTTTTATCACCTTGGATGGTGTCATGCAAGCGCCGGGAGGCCCGGCGGAAGATACCAGCAATAATTTTACGCACGGGGGATGGACGGTACCCTATTTTGATGATTTTATGGGCCAGGTGATGGCTGAGCAAATGGCTAAGCCCTTTGACCTCTTATTGGGTAGAAAAACGTTCGAAATTTTTGCCTCCTATTGGCCGCACCACCAAAGCGAAGGAGCAGCGATCAACAATGCGACCAAATATGTTGCCTCGAAGACGCTCGCCTCGCACCAGTGGAATAAGTCGGTGTTTCTTAATGGAAACGTAGCCGATGAGATAATCAAGCTCAAGCAAGAGGATGGCCCTGAGCTACAGGTACATGGCAGCGGTAATCTCATCCAGACGTTATTGAAATATGATTTGATCGATGGGCTGTGGTTGAAGATATTCCCGATAACCCTCGGTGAAGGGAAGCGCCTGTTCGATCATGGCACAATTCCCAGGTCATTCGAATTAGTGGACGTGAAAACGTCACCAAAGGGGGTGATCATTGCAAATTTCGAACGGGCTGGCCAGGTGAAAACTGGATCTTTTTAATCAACCTGGCCCTTTATTTTCAAGATGCCTGCTGCGTAATGGTGGCGATTCAGGTTAATAAGTTGCGATTCGAACGCACAACACTAGCGGGATAATATTTTGTTTTCTACTCGTGTGGTGGATCTAAAAGTCTACCGAATGCGAGGCAGGCATTGCTTGATAATTATCGAGAGAAAATAATTCTCGGTTATACCACACTGAACAAGCTCAATTTTTACCGTTTTTTCGTCTGGCTGTAAACCCCCACCACACTGATGATGATGATGCCGGTCAGCATGATCTGCCATTCGACCCCCAAACCAGCCATGATTACGATGCTGAATAAGGTCGAGAGGATGAGTACGCCCAGGAAGGTACGCTCCACACCTCCTTGTCCGCCGGAAAAAAGTGTCCCGCCAATGACCACGGCCGCGATGGACTTCATCATGATGTCCGCACCTACTCCAGCGCCACTTTGGAAGGTTGGGTAAGGCGTGCGTGCCCATCCGAGGTATAAGAGGCCGGCAAGAGAAGCCAATAAGCCGCTAATGATGTAAACGCCGATCTGAATTTGCTGCACTCGTATACCTGAACAGCGAGAAGCGATCGGATTGCTCCCCAACGCCCGGACGCGCCAGCCGAATGGCGTGAACTTCAGCACGAGATAGAGAAGGACTGAAAGGAAAATCCAGATCAAACTGATGACTGGAAACCCAAAAACCCAGCCGGTTGTAAATGAAATCAGTTGCTCGGTGGCTCGCCCGTGACCGCCTCCACCAGTAGTAACATATAGAACACCGGTCAGGATGACCATCATTGCCAGGGTCATGACAACATGGGGGATCTTTAATTTAGCGATTGCCACTCCATTGATGCTTCCAATCAATGCCCCTAAAAACAAGCAAGCGATGACTGGAAGGAGCGTGTCGCCTTTAACCATCAGCAGAGCCCCCGCCATGATCGTCATCCAATAGGTCGACCCAATGGACAAGTCCAAGCCACCCGATAGGATCACCAATGTCTGTGCTAATGCCAGGATACCTAGCATGGTATTCACGTATAAAACCATGGTGAGGTGCCTGTAGGTCAAGAAACCCGGAGTGGCAACGCCGGCTACAACCAGGAGCATGAGGAGAGCTGCGATCAGAATGGCGATTTGCATTGATGATGACGTCTGCCTGAGTTTAGCGATCATCTGGATCTCCGCCTTTTGGACACAAAATAAAGCTGGATACCGGCGACGCTGGCCAACAAAACGCCTTTGACAATGAAATGGTACCAGATGTCAATGCCCAGGAATTGTAAAATCCGGCCAATAGATGAGATGATCAGAGCCGCGCCGAGTGTTCCGCTATAGCCGCCTACACCACCAGTAACCAGTGTCCCACCCATGAACACGGTGGTAAAGGAATCAAAGAGATAGGACGACCCTGCTTCGGCATTCCCACTCCCGATACGGGCAGCTAAGTACAGTCCTCCCAGTGCTGAGGCGAGAGCACTGACAATATAAACCTTAATCAGCGTGGCGTCGGTTTTTATCCCCGACATGCGGGCGTATTCCGGCTGGCCGCCCACTGCAAATACCTCGCGTCCGAATTTTCTCTTCTTGAGCACGATGTAACCGACCACGGCCGTTAGCACCAAGATTAGGAATGCGACAATTGGAAATTCGTTAACTTGATAGAGTAGGAATTTCTTATACCCATCCGGAATGTACCCACCGGGACTGGGCCGGATGAGCAAGTTTACCCCGGTCAGGAAGAACATCATGCATAGGGTCATGATGAAAGGATCTATATGAAATTTTGTGACTCCGAACCCGTTGATGGTCCCGATCAAAACAGCGATGATCAGCACCAGGGCAATGCCCAGAAAGGTATTATGTATCATGACCACGGATGCCACTGCAGTTGCCATGCTGGCAACTGCTCCCACCGAAAGGTCGAACCCCCTACTTAAGACCACAAAAGTTTGAGCAAAGCCGATCAGTGCGATGGGAACCGCACTGGAGAGGATGTTCGAGAAGGTGGATACTGTCCGGAAATACGGCGAAGCAACGGACGCGGCAACCCAGAAAGCGATGAGAATGACAAAAATATAGTTATCCATCAATATTGCACGTAACTTTTTACCCACGGTAACCGAGGTAGCCCTTGCCAATTTCTCGCGGTAAGCATCAACCATAGTATGAGTCAACCAGCTCCTCTTCATCGACTTTTTCGCCGCTGAACTCTCGCACGATCTTGCCTTCGTGGATCACCAGGATACGGTCAGGCAGGTTGACGACTTCTTCCAGGTCAGTCAAGACTGCCAGGGTTGGAATACCTTGATCCGTCAGTTTTCTAAGCAGTTCGTATATCTCGACCTTGGCACCCACATCCAGGCCGATGGTTGGCTGGTCCATCAGCAGGATCTTCGGGCGGGCCAGCAAGTATTTTCCCAGGACCACTTTCTGGCGGTTGCCCCCGCTGAGCTGTTGCACGAGCTTGCGCAGGTTTGGAGGCTCAATCCTGAGGTTCAAAACCATATCCTGCATCACAGCATGGTCATATTTCGTCCGGATGATCCCAAATGAAGCACGATCACCAATGCTGGTCAGGGACAGGTTGAGCCAGATATCATGCGACAACCACAGCTCTTCCTCTTCTCTCTGGTCCGAGACGTAGAAAATGCCGCATTTAATCGAATCATAAGGATTCCTGCATCTCATGGGTTCTGCGCCGAGAAGAATTTCCCCCTCTATATGGGGGAGCAGCCCGGCTATGGCCCTTAAAAGAATGCTCTGGCCCTGGCCACGTAAACCTGCCAGGGCAACGATCTCACCTTCGTGGACATCGAAATTGATGTCACACAGGCTACCGTTTTTTATTCCCCTGAGAGAGAGAACTGCCTTTCGGCCTGTCATTGCCCCAGCCCTGGGAGGAAAGTGCAATCCTTTCTCAGTGCCGGTCATCATGCGCACGATTTTCTTTCGCGTGGCAGCAGGGTCCGTTTTCTGTGTGTTATCGACAATCCCCTCAAGGTTGCCATCCTTAAGCACCAATACCTCGTCGCAGATGTTAAGCACTTCCTGTAACCTGTGTGAAATGAAGATCACCGTTTTTCCTGATTTCTTCAATGTGCGTAGGAGTTCGAATAATTCAAGCACGGCCCCACTCTCCAACGGGGCGGTCATTTCATCCAGGATCAGGATTTTTGGGTCATGGTGCAAAACCTTGGAAAACTCGACCAGACTCTTTTCTGCTTCGGAGATCTCCTCAACATGTGTAGAAACGTCCAGATCCAATCCCACTTTGCCAATCGCTTCTATAGCGCTGTGTTCCAGCAAGGTATTATTTATGATGCCTTGCCTGTAAAATCCTTCAAGACGATCCAGAAAGACATTTTCGGCAATGCTCATTTGCGGGACCAGAGCATGTTCCTGGAATACGGCGCCTATGCCGAAATCATAGCGAGCTTGCTGTGGATCTCTGATCTGGACCTTTTGCCCTTGGATCACAATGTCCCCTTCGTCCGGCGGGAACAAACCCATTAAGATCTTTACCAGCGTGGATTTGCCGGCTCCATTTTCACCAACCAAGCCATAGATCCTGCCTTGCTCTAGGGCAAAACTGATTCCCTTCAAGACCTCCACTCCGGGAAAATGCTTGCGCAATGAATTTAAGGCCAGGATTTCCACGGTCCCACGTTTCCTTGTTGGTTCTGATAGAAAAGATAGCGATACTACCGGGCGGATAGTATCGCTATCGATGACAGTTTATTTGACAGCTTCCTGGCATTCCTCGTCGCTAAGCGGCGTGAAAACGAAGATCCCTTCTGGCGCATTCGGCCTCGCATAATCCTTGAATTTTTCCGAAGGAATGACCGGGGTGGGGAAGAAGTAAGCCTTGATCACCGGGTAGCCCTGCAGGAGCTCCTCCATCAACCTGACGCTGATGGCACTAACGATCGAAGGATGGCATGCCGCGAAGGCAGGAATGTTGTACTCCATGGCTTTCAAAAGGAAGCCATTCTGGTCTTCGGAGGCATGGGCGTACTTGCCAGGATCCATGCCAAGCTCGACCATGGCATCGATAATGGCCAAAGACATCTGCCCTCCAACCGAGTAAATTCCATCGAATTCAGGATGGGCGGCTACCATATCCATAAAGACTGTCTTTGCCTTGTCGTATGACCAATCCGCATACTCAATGGCGGCAATTTCAATCCCGGGATTCTGATCGAATACAGCCAGTGCGCCGCCACTACGCCCATCATCGATCGGGTATGCCTTAAGGCCCCTGAAGAAGAGAATCTTGCCCTTTCCATTCAGCTGCTTAACCAGCCATTCGGCACCCTGCGTACCATATGTCCAGGGGTCATCAGAGACAAAGCTGGTGTATTTTGTGGTATTGGCTGCATTGTTGAACAGGATAATCGGGCAACCTGCGTTATATATCTCTTCGATCGTATCCACAAGAGCCATGGGGTCCAGGGGATCTACCACGATTCCCTGAATATCGCCCGCTTTCCACATGGTAAACATGTCCTTCAGGTTATTAATTTCTGTATCAACCGAGCCGGCGCTATCCATGTGGACGAAGTCGGTGATCAGCGTGGAGCGTTTTACCTCTCTGGTGAACTCTGCAATATTGATCTCCTGCCAGGGCTCCCCCCTCCAGCTGGTGATATAGCCGATTTTATATGGCGGATCGACACGATACTGGTGGATTACTGGCGCGTTATGATACCAGTCCAGCCAGGCGTGCTTTTTCATGGTTAAATCGTAGGCAGTATCTTTGTCCAAATCATACTTGGCGATTACCGCTTCTCCGGGGGAGGATAATTCTGCAGCTGTTAATGGAGCCTGGGTTTCTGGAGCCTCGGAAGCACAGCTTGCAAGGAGGCTGCTGCCTACGATTGCAGTAGCACCAGTGGCTGCAACTCTAAGGAAGTTCTTACGCGATAAGTTGTCATTGTTGTGCTCAATCGATTTCATGGTTATTCTCCTCATTCTTTCAAAGAATGACTCCTCTACTGTTGAGTTACATATTCATACGATTGATTTCGTCATTAACTGGTCTTAGTGCAGAGTACGCATTGTTGAAAAGTGGATATTTCTGTTGGTAAATTTTTGATAATTCCTCCTTTGGCTCAACAATCTCTCTCTGCTTAACGTATAGCTTCACGCCCTCATCAAAACTCTTGTACAGACCTAATGCCACCCCCGCGATGATGGCAGCTCCCAAAGAATTAGCCTCCTGGTGAGCCGAGAGAGTTAGAATCTTCCGGTTCAATACATTCGCTTCAATCTCGCGCCACAAGGCACTTTTTGATCCCCCGCCTATCATGCGTAGTTCAACAAATGGAGTCCCCACCTGTTTCTCCATTGCCTCACTCATCATTCGTATGTTATAAGTAATTCCTTCCAGAACCGCACGCAAAACATCCTCACGCTTATGCGCCAGTGTTAATCCTAAGAGTGCTCCTTTATCGTTCAGGTTATTGTGCGGTGCTCCTCCAGGCCGCAAATTGGGCAAGAAAATCAACCCGTTCGCACCCGCGGGTGAGCATGATGCTTCCTGGGTCATCAGATCGTAGGCGTCCAAACATCGATGCTTTGCGTAGGAACTCTCCAGATGGCAGATTTGATCGCGAAACCATTCAAAGACCACCCCGGCAGAAAACATGGCCAGCTGAACGACATACCTATCCGGCACGACATGGCACAATGTGAAAGGCCGCATCTGTTCATCGAATATGGGTTTGTGAGAGGCGATCGCCAGCCAGGATGCCGAGCCAATATAATTGTAAGCGGATCCCTCCTGGATGACACCTGCACCGAGTGCGGCACAGGCCACATCACCCCCGCCCAGGATAACCGGGGTACCTTCCAGAAGCCCTGTTGCCTCGGCCGCTTTTTTGTGGACTTCTCCAACAACTGTGTGAGATGGAAGCACTTCATCACTGAGCTTGTTCACTTCGATTCCGACCTCACGGATCAAATCCACAGCCCAATTCTTACTATGGATGTCAAGCATGGCAGTGTTGGAAGCATCAGAGTAATCGGTCACAAACCGCCCGGTGAGGCGTTGGATTAAAATATCCTTCGCACCCAGAAATTTATGCGCCTTTTTATAGACCTCCGGCAGGTTTTCTTTGATCCACAGCAGCTTGGCGATCGGATAGAGGGGAATCTCCATGCCCGCTCCAGTTTTCTGGTAGAATGCTCGCCAGCCGATTTTCTCCTTGATCACCTGGGCTTGCTGCCCGCTGCGATAATCGCACCAAATCATCACATCTTTCTGTAACACATTGCCTTCCCGGTCAATCGGTATGCCGGCCATCATCTGGCCGCTGATTGAGAGACCCAGGATTTGAGACGGAGTGACCTGGGAAGCTGAAAGCACTTCTTGAGTGGAAAGAACCAAAGCAGCCCACCAATCGTCCGGGCATTGTTCTACCCATCCAGATTGGGGGTAGCAAGTAGGGTATGGATGGTAACAGCTCTTGATCAGTTCTCCATCCGGGCGATAAAGGGAAGCCTTATTTCCGGTGGTACCAAGATCATGCGCTAAGATGCACTGTCCTTGCACGTTAAGCCTCCTTATGGAACGGGAGCTACTTCTCTTGGGACATTCTGGTAAATCTTGTTTTTTAAACTGACGCCCGGTTGAAGATAGGTTTGAAGATAATCGACCGGATCATCATCGTAGGTGTAGGTTACACCGGTCATCATGAAGATGCTGGAGAATGGATGCAGACCAAGGAGGCTGATGATGTCATCATCAATCGCCTCCACCGCCATCGCCTGACGCTCTGAGCTGATGATCGGGCAGTGGTAGTGGTATTCCAGGGTCTTGTATAGGCCGTTCTGTGTGAAATCAATATCTGCCAAACCTGGGAATCTGGCCTCTGAAAGGTACGAGTCGCAGACCAGGATCGGTTGATCGCACACGAATCTCAGCCTTCTCATGTAGATGATGGCATCCCCTTCCACTAAGCGCAGTAATTTTGATAATTTGGCACTGGCCGGGATGTTTTTTATGAAGATCGTCTGGCTTTTTATCGGCATCTCAGGGGGAAACTGGTCGGCGAAGCTCATCCCTTCCGTCAAAAAACCGATGCATATATATGGCTTTTCCTTCACAAAAGTCCCCGATCGTTTATCTTGCTTGTTGCGAATGAGCCATCCGTCGCTAAGTAATATTTGCACGGCTTTATTGGCGGTTGGGCGACTCACGCGAAAATAAGAGGCAATCGCTTCTTCTGAAGGGAAGCGGTCACCGGGTTGAATGAGCTCATCCTGGATGAGCTTCTCCAGATATTTACTTAATTGGTAATAAATGGGTACAGGTGACTCGGGGTGCAACTCTAAATTTACCCTTTGGAA
>Ga0209609_10001039_pt1 | contig 16343 bp, 13 predicted proteins | sample LakKivw325mmetaG_FD_184136 | JGI IMG/M metagenome (GOLD analysis project Ga0209609, IMG submission 184136) | Anoxic lake water microbial communities from Lake Kivu, Rwanda to study Microbial Dark Matter (Phase II) - Lake Kivu water 325m metaG... | ecosystem: Environmental > Aquatic > Freshwater... | reverse complement strand
CTGTTTTGACTGTATTTATATTTGCCCCTATAATCAAGTGCGTATGCCGCTTGAAGCTAATCTCAATTGCCGCCCTGATTAATCTGCCCATCCAGTCCGGCAATGGTATAATTTAGCAGCCTTTGGCATCTCATCAGGAGGGTAATGTGCCGGAAGATAATATGAAAGTCAGCATGGAGAAAATTGTCTCGCTGTGCAAAAGGCGGGGCTTTGTTTTCCAGAGCAGCGAAATATACGGCGGCCTGGGAAGCTGCTGGGATTACGGACCGCTGGGCGTCGAGCTTAAAAGGAATATCAAGGACTTCTGGTGGAAGAAGGTTGTGCAGGAACGCGACGACATGGTGGGACTGGACGCCAGCATCATGATGCACCCGCAGGTCTGGGTGGCCAGCGGCCATGTGGCGGGCTTCTCCGACCCCCTGGTCGAGTGCAAGAACTGCAAACACAGGTTCCGCTCCACCGACATCGACACGTCGGCCTGTCCGGACTGCGGCGGCCCCCTGACCGAGCCCCGTATGTTCAACCTCATGTTCAAGACCTTCATGGGTCCTGTGGAAGATGCCGCCAGCGTAGTCTACCTGCGGCCGGAGACCGCACAGGCACAGTTCGTTAATTTCGAAAACGTCCAGTCCACGACGCGTAAGAAGCTGCCTTTCGGCATCGCCCAGATCGGCAAATCCTTCCGCAACGAGATCACCACGGGCAATTTCATCTTTCGCACGCGTGAGTTCGAGCAGATGGAGATCGAGTACTTCGTCAAGCCCGGTACCGATGCCGAATGGTTCGATTACTGGGTCAATGAGAGGCTCAACTACTACGTTGGGTTAGGAATAAAGAGGGAGCACCTGAGGCTGAGACAGCATGACAAAGAGGAGCTGGCCCACTATGCCAGGGGTTGCTTCGATGTCGATTACAACTTCCCCATCGGCTGGTCTGAGATCGAAGGCATCGCCAACCGGGGCGACTTCGATCTGACACAGCACGCCAAGTACAGCGGCAAGACGCTGGACTACTTCGACGAGGAGAAGAACGAGCGCTACATACCTTACGTTATCGAGCCATCCTCCGGGGTGGACCGCACGCTGCTGGCCGTGCTCTGCGACGCCTATGACGAGGAGATGGCCGACAAGGAACTGCGCGTGGTGCTGCGCATCAATCCGCAGATAGCCCCCATCAAGGTGGCGATTCTACCGCTCAGCCGCAACGCCAAGCTGCTGCCGATGTCGAAGGAAGTGTCGGCGCTGTTGCGGCCGCATTTCATGACGCAGTATGACGATGCGCAGAGCATCGGCAGGCGCTACCGCAGGCAGGACGAGATAGGCACGCCCTATTGCGTGACCATCGACTTCCAGTCGCTGGAGGATAACCAGGTGACCATCCGCGAGCGCGACAGCATGCAGCAGTCCAGGGTTCCCGTGGCGGAACTGGCAGCGACTTTGAAGGATAAGTTTGGATTTTAATGGCCAAGAAAAACCCCGCGGCAAAAGTGCAGGCCAAGGTGGCCAGCCGTATCGAGAAGATAAGGATACGTTTCGGTATCCGTGACAAGATTCTCATCTCGTTCCTGGCGCTTTCCCTGATATCCGTGGGAATCATCAGCTCCCTGGCCTTGAGATATATCAGCTCGGTGGGCGCCCTGACCAAGGAATACAGCGCCTCTATGGGTGAAACGGTCATGTCCGTGTCCATCGCGGCGCTGGAAGACCAGGGCAGGCGGACCATTTACCAGAAAGCCTCCGATGTTGCCAAGGAGATATATTTCTATCTGCAACTCCATCCTGAACTGGACGAGTCCAATCTTTCGCAGAACCAGGAGCTGGCCACTATCGCGGTGGAGAAGGTGGGCAGGACGGGGAACACCAGGGTGTACGACAAGTCCGGCAAGATCATCTTCGCCGCCAATCCCAGCATCGTGGGGGCAAACCTGCGCCAGCTCGGCGGTGAGCCGTCCTACTATTCGTCCATCTTCGAGCGCAGCCTGCTGGGCGAGGATGCCTCGGGATACTATAAATACAAGGGCCCCACCGACAGCGAGGAAAGAATCAAGTATATGTACACCGTGCCGGTGCAGTCGTCTGACCTGATAGTAGCCGCCAACACCTACCTGGACGAGTTCTCCTCGGCGGCAGAGGAGACCAAGCAGCGGATTGCGTCTGCTGTGGACGAGATGAGCAAGCAGGTTGACAAACAGGCCCGGGAGGCGGAGCTGATCTTCATCGCGGTGATCGTTACCATGGTGGTGGTGGTGTCCGGTTTCTCGTTCCTGCTCTCGGAGACGATCACCAAGCCTATTATGGAACTGACCAAGGGCTCGGAGCACATCGCCAACGGTGAGCTCAACTACAGGTTCAATGTCAATACCGGCGACGAGATGCAGGTGCTGGCGGAGCAGTTCAACGTGATGACAAAGGCCTTGAACGAGTCGTACTCAAACCTGGAGCAAAAGGTGATCGAGCGTACCGAAAAGGAGAGGCAGCGGGCGGAGCAGCTCCGTACAATTAACGAGGTCAGCCGCAAGATCAGCTCGATTGTGAATCTGGACGAGCTGCTGGCCTACGTGGGGAATCTGCTGCGCCAGACCTTTCACTTTCATAACGTCAATATCTTCCTGTTTGAGCCGAGCTCAGGCAAGCTGATGCTAAAGACGCTGCATTTCAGCGGACAGAAAAATGTGATACCGGTGGGCGTGCCGCTGGAGATGGATGAGGAGGGCATAATCGGCAAAGCTGCCCGCACCGGCGAATATGTGCTGGTCAGCGACCTCAAGCTTGAGCCGGGATACAGGAAACCGGACAGTACGGGCGAGACCATGTCCGAGCTGGCGGTGCCCGTGCGTATGGGCGGCAGGGTACTGGGTGTGCTGGATATCGAGAGCACGGAGGTGGACGGCTTCGACGAGGCCGATGTGTTTACCGCGCAGACGCTGGCAGACCAGCTGGCGGTGGCTATCGATAATGCCAGACTATATCAGGAAATGCGCTCCCTGGCTGTAACGGAGGAACGCAACCGCATGGCGCGCGAGATACATGATACGCTGGCACAGGGCTTCACCGGCATCATACTGCAGCTTGAAGCCACCGAGCAGGACATGGGCGATACCGTCACCGAAGATGTACAGAAGCACCTGAACCAGGCGCGCAGCCTGGCCCGCAAGAGCCTGGCCGAGGCGCGCCGGTCGGTATGGAACCTGAGCCCGCAGGCGCTGGAACAGCTCAAACTGGACGAGGCCGTACAACACGAGGTAGACAGGTTCCACCATGACAACGGCATCGAGGCCACCTTCGCGCTCTACGGGCAAAAGCGTGACATACCGCCCGACACCGGGACCGCCATCTTCCGCATCTGCCAGGAGGCTCTGGCCAATGTGGCCAAGCATGCCCAGGCGACGCAGGTGGACGTTTCTCTTAATTTTGAGAATAATGAAGTCGAACTGATGGTCAAGGATAACGGCACAGGCTTTGAGCCCGGGCCGGAGGGCAAGATGGGGAAAGCGGGCGGCTTCGGCTTGATCAGCATGCGGGAGAGGGCGTTGGGCCAGAACGGAAAATTCGAGGTGCAGAGCGGTAAGGGCGAAGGGACTGTTATTAAAGTGTCGATCCCTCTGTCGTAGGAGGTGAAAGCGTGGAGCAGATAAAGATACTTGTCGTAGACGATCACGAAGTGGTGCGGGACGGTATTGTGGGCAACCTGGTGCGGCAGCCCGATTTCGCCATCGTAGGCCAGGCTGGCAACGGCCTGGAGGCGGTGCAGAGGGCAGCCGAGCTCTCACCGGATGTCATCCTGATGGATTTGCGCATGCCCGAGATGGACGGCGTCGAGGCCATGATCAAGATCAAACAGGACAATCCGGAGATCAAGTTCATCGTCTTTACCACGTACTCCGACGATGATTACCTTTTCGCCGCCATCAAGGCGGGGGCCAAAGGCTACCTGTTGAAGGACGCACCGCGCGAGGAGCTTTTCAGGGCCATCAGAGCGGTGTCGCGGGGCGAATCGCTGATACAGCCGGTCTTTACCACCAAGGTACTGGATAAACTGGCCTCGGAGCTCTCTCGTAAAAGCACGGGCATGGATGCCCTCTCGGACCGGGAGATAGAGGTGCTGGACCTGATGGCCAAAGGCGTTTCCAATAAAGACATTGCCGACCAACTATCGATTACCCAGAGCACGGTGAAAACACATGTTACCAGCATCTTCCAGAAGCTGAACGTGACCACGCGCACCGAGGCTGTGACCACCGCGCTGAAGCGGGGCATAATCCAGCTCTGATCATACTTTAGTATGATTCCAACCGGCCTTTTGGGCGGGTTTTCCCCTCACCCCTGGAAGGCCTGCAAAACCAACCTATATCCCGATTATACGAGCATCGCAAATACGTTAGACTACGTGTATACGGATGTGAAATGAAGCAAGTGCACATTATTTAATAAAGGGGAAACATGGAAGAGCCGATTAAAGTTCTCATCACAGACGACAACGAGGTAGTGCGCGAAGGGCTGAAGAGCATCTTCGACGGACATAAGGATATCGAGGTGGTCGGCCAGGCTGTCGACGGGCTGGATGCGCTGGAGAAAGCCGAGAAGCTGCAGCCCGATGTGATACTTATGGACGGACAGATGCCGCGCATGGACGGGCCGACCGCCATCAGGGCCATCAAGAAGATCATGCCCACCGTCAAGATACTTTTCCTCACAGTATACGGCGACTATGCGGGCGATGCGCTGGCGGCTGGCGCCAGCTGGTATCTGACAAAGGACTGCCGCAGGCAGGACCTGCTGGAGGCCATACGGGCCCTGGCGCAGAGCGCCAGGCTGAAAGCCAAACAGGCAGGCTGAAATCAGGTAGCAATTCAGGACCGGGATCCCGCCTTCAAACGGCGGGATTCATTATTTTTACGTTTTCTGCTGGCGTGATGCCTTTTCCTCGTCCACCAGGGCGCGCCGGTCAACCTTGCCGCTGGCCAGCAGCGGTAGCAGCGGACGGACCTCGAACTGCTTGGGCACCTTGTAGTTGGCCAGGTGTTTTTTACACAGCTCGCGTATCTCGTCCACATCGACGCTTTTGCCCGGCACCGGCATGATATATGCTTTGCCCACCTCCTGCCAGGTCTCGTCCGGTATGGGTATTACCGTGACGAAGGCGATGCCGGGATATTGCTCAATGACCGCCTCGATCTCCCGCGGATAAACGTTGTAGCCGCCCGACTTGAACATCTCTTTGGTGCGTCCCACGATTTTGATATAGCCGCGCTCGTCCACGGTGGCTAGGTCTCCAGATTTGAGCCAGCCGTCCCTGGTGATCGTCTCGGCGGTGGCCTCGGGACGCTGCCAGTAGCCCTTCATGACCAGGTCGCCCTTCATCCAGATCTCGCCCACCTCCCCGCGTTTGACCTCCTTCCCCTTGGCGTCCATCAGCTTTATCTTGAACGGCGGATAGCATTTGCCGGCGGTCTGAATCAGGTCATCCATGGAGTCGCCCGGCTGTGTATATGTGATAAAGCCGGCGTTCTCGGTCTGTCCGTATCCGGTCATCAGCGTAGCCCCGGTCTTGGATAGTCGTTTGACCATTGATTCCGGCGCCGCTGAGCCCGCCCAGATGATGGTCTTGAGGCTGGACAGGTCGTAACCGTCGAAGTCGGGCAGTGTGAACTGCAGCATGAACATGGCTGGCACCTGTCCCATAAATGAGATCTTCTCGTCCTGCACCATTTTGAGGGTGGCCGCAGGATCGAAGCGGTCCATCAGCACCATGGTGGCTCCCCAGTGCAAGCAGCCCATTACGAGCTCAACCGCGCAGGCCACGTGGTTGATGGGGAAGTGGATGAGGGCCTTGCCCTCTCCCCGCTTGCTGTTGGGCGCCATGAAGCGCGCATTCTGCGCAGCGGCGCTGGAGATCATGTTTTTATGCGTCAGCAGCGCCCCCTTGGGCTTACCGGTCGTCCCCGAAGTGTATATGATCAGGGCAGGGTCGTCCTCTGTCACCTCGCTGATGCGCTTTTTCAAGGCGGCGTCCATACCGCTACGGTCTTTGTTTGTTTCCTGCTCCCATGCGAGCGTGCCCTCCCAGGGATTATCGATGATTACCAGGTGCTCCAACTCCGGATTGGCGTCTTTGAGGGCCGTCAAGTCGTCCTTGTAGTCGCGCGAAAGGACGTCGTAATTCCTGACGGCAAATCCTATTTTGGGTTTGGCGTCCCCTACCATATAAAGGAACTCATCGCGCGTGTAGCGCGGGTTGAGCCCGAACCAAATCCCGCCCACCATGGCGGTGGCCATGTAGATGTACTCGAACTCGTCGCGCGCCGCGGAAAGCGTAAAGACGCGGCCCCCCTTTTTAACGCCCAGCTCGAGCAGCAGTTTGGCCACGCTGACCGTTCTCTCATAGAACGTTTTATAGGTGATGCGCCTATCCTTGTAGACCAGCGCCTCCCCGTCCGGCTTCTCCTCCGCCCATTTCTTCACGTACTGCCAGGCCAGCTTCTCTTTGTCCATAGTCACAACCTCCCTCTGTAATTATTCACTGCATTCTATCAATCGGGCAAGCCGAATTTGGGCACGCCGGACTCCGTCTTGAAGGCCGGCGGACGTTTCTCAATGGATGCCGTGATGCCTTCCTGCACGTCAGGAGACAACTGGTTCCTCTCCCACAGCTCGGATTCGAACAGATTCAGGTCTGCCATGCGGGCCACCGAGGCCGCGTTCACCTGTTTTTTGGTGATGCGGATGGCCAGCGGCCCCCTGCGCATGATCTTGCCGGCGAGCTCGTAGCCGGCTGAGATGAGTTTGCCGGGAGGAACCACGCTGTTGACCATGCCTATCCTTAAAGCTTCCGCGGCATCGACCGGGTCACAGGTCATGATGAATTCCTTGGCTTTAGCCGGGCCGAGCAGGGACACCAGCCTGGGCGTTGCGCCCCAGCTCAGGTATACTCCCAGCCCGGTCTCGGGGACACCCAGCCTGGCGTTGTCGGCCATGACGCGGAAGTCGCAGTTCAAAGCGATACAAAACCCGCCTCCCATGGCGGGACCATTTATGGCGGCGATGGTGATCTGCTCCAGGTTCTCGATGGCCGACATCAGGTCCATGAAGAACAGCTGCCATATCCTCTCGTTGGGCATCTCTTTCTGAGAGGCATGTTCCGTGAGAGCGTCGATACGCAGGTCGAAGCCGGCCGAGAAAGCCCGTCCGGCCCCCGTGAAGATGATCACCCTCGTCTCGAGGTCGTACCTGAACCCGGCCAGCAGGTCACGCAGATCGAAAAACAGCCGGGTATTGAGCGTATTCAGTTTATCGGGACGGTTGAACGTCACCAGCGCTACGCCGTCCTTTTTTTCTACCAGCAATGTCTCATATGCCATCAACAGCTTCTCCTCTTAAATGTCGGTGAGTAATTTAAACTGGACTACATCCACGATGCCCATATCGGTGAGGCGCAGCTCGGGTATGACCGGCAGCGCTATAAATGACAGCAGCGCAAAGGGGGCCGGCGGCAGCTTGCCCAGGCCGGCGGCCATGCGCTCCACGTGCTCGAATTGAGCGGAGACCTTCTCCGCCGGGTCGGTCGAGAGCAGTCCGCAAATGGGCAGTGGAAGCCCGGCAATGGGCTTTGCACCGCGGCAGACGACTAATCCACCCTGCATCTCCCTGACGGCCTCAACCGCTGCCAGGATATCTTGATCGCTGACGCCGACCACCACGATATTGTGCGAATCGTGAGCTATAGTGGATGCGATGGCGCCCTCTTTAAGTCCGAATCCTCGCACGATTCCCAGGCCGATACGGCCGGTCGCGCTGTGCCTTTCCACCACCACCGCTTTGAGCAGGTCCCGGGCTGTGTCGGGCCGGAATACGCCCCGGCCGATTTTTACCATCTGTTTTTTAGTTATTATCTGGCCGGGCACGATCTCAATGACCGGGAAATGATCGTTCTTTGAGATAAGCTCCAGGGCCGACGGCCTGAACGGCTTGAAGTTGACCGATTTCATCAGCCGCGAAGGTGTTTTCACCGAGGTACTTCCCAGGTATTTGCCTCCTTTGGCCGCCATTCTGCCGCTGTGGAAGACCATGTCGATATCCAGCTTCTCCAGGTTCCTGATGGTCACCAGGTTGGCCCGGCTGCCCGGCGCGATGCGGCCCAGGTCGTGCAGGCGGAAGTATTCGGCGGGATTGAGCGTGACCAGCTGGATGGCCCTGATAGGATCCAGCCCCAGCCCGATGGCCTTTCTCACCACTGCGTCTACATCACCGTCCCGCAGCAGGTCCGAGCAACTGCGGTCGTCTACCACGAACATGCACCTGTGCCAGGTCTTGTCCGTGACCAGCCGGATCAGGTCTTCCAGGTTTTTCTCTGACGTGCCCTCCCTGATCATGAGGAAGAGGCCGCGCGAGAGCTTCTCCCTGCTCTCTTCGAGCTCCGAGTTCTCGTGGTCGGAGTAGATGCCGGCGGACACATAGGCGTTCAACTGTTTCCCACGCAGGCCGGGCGCGTGCCCGGCGATCACATGGCCGCGGGCTGCATTTATCTCGTCGATCACGGGAGGGAAAGCGTTGATCACGCCCGGGTAGTTCATCATCTCACCCAGGCCGATATTGTTCTTCCATTTGAGCAGACGCCGTATGTCGGTTGCCGTGATGGAAGCGCCGGAGGTCTCCATGTGCGTAGCTGGCACGCAGGACGCGGCCTCGAAGTAGAAGTCCAGCGGCAGGTTGCGCGCGCAGTTCAGGACGAAGCGTATGCCCTCCATCCCCGATACGTTGGTGATCTCATGCAGGTCGGTGGAGATGGAGGTGGTCCCGTGCGGCACCACGGTGCGGGCGTAGTTGGCCGGGTGCAGCATGGAGCTTTCAATATGGATGTGGCCGTTGATGAATCCGGGAGACAGGAAAGCTCCCCGGAGGTCGATGATCTCCGCGGCGTCCGTGTAGTCGCCTATGCCTGCGATGCGGCCGTCGTACACGGCCACGCTGCTTTCCTCGATGCTGCTGGTGAAAACGTTGATGATGCCGGCGTTTTTAAGCAGCAGGTCGGCCGGCCTGTCGCCGCGCGCCACCGCTATCAAATCCGGCAGGTGCAGATCGCTCATTTATTCAATATAGCAGATACGGCGGTGCAGCGGTACTTTTGGGCCTGCGATATAGAGAGTGGGCGCGGCCGAAGCCGCGCCCACCTGACAAGCGAACAGAAAAAGCTATTTAAGCTGTGTTGCGTCGCCTGGCGACATAAATGACAGCCCCGACGATGGCTATAAGTACAAGCGCGCCGCTGATATAGAGGATGATGTTTCCGTCGGCGAACTGATCAACCGTGAAACTGCCGGCCGGGACCCCGTCCACGGATACAATGTAGGTGCCCGGCTCGTTGCGGGAAACAGTGAAGGTGACCGGGATATTAGAGCCGCTTTTCAGGCTGATACCCCTGCTGCTCTCCTCCTGCCCGTTGACATAGAGCTTAACGGTAGTGGTTCCGCCGGCGGTGCCGTTATTAATCACGCCGGCTGTCACGGTTACCGTCTCGCCCGGCGCCGCTTTATTGGACGAGAGGGAGGCACCGGTCACCGCAAATACGGGAAGGCTGACGGGCGTATTGGTTGTGGGTGAGAAGTTCATGTTGACGGTAGCGGAATGTGAGCCCGGGCCTATTGCTGATCTTCTGAAATCAGCACTGATGGTATGGTTGGCCGCCACGTTAGTAAATGTGTAGCTGTTCACAGCGCCGATGGATCGACCGTCGACCAGGACATCCAGCACATTCCAGCCGCCGTCGGGCGTTATGGTGAAGGTCTGATTGGCGCCGGCGTTGACTGCGACCGCGCCGGTTGGCGCAATAGCGCCGCCCTGGCCGGCCGTTGCGTTGATGGTGAAGCCTCCTCCACCGCCCATGCAGCGCCATACCTGGCCACCCGTTGGGACGCCGCCGTTGATGGCTACGGTGTAATAGGCGCCGCCGCCCCCCCAGATATCCGCGAGCTGTCCCCAGCCCGTGCCGCCAGCCGCGCGGCTCCAGGCGCTGCCGTCGTAATGCCAGATCAAACCCTCCATTAACCCAACAAAAGGATATCCAACCGCGTAGATATCGCTGCCCGATGAGCCGGCTATTCCCCAAAACTCGGTATTAACGCCGGCGGGCGTGACGTCCGTCCAGGAGGCGCCGTCGTAATGCAGGATCGCATTCATGCCCACGGCGAATACGTCATTCGGCCCGCTGCCCCAGACTGCCCGCAGTTCAGCAGGAGTCGCATACGGTTCCCAGGCTGAACCGTCGTAGTGTTGAATCACGCCTGCACCAACGGCGAATACGTCATTCGGCCCGCTGCCCCAGACTGCGTTGAGGTCATCATGGTCTGGGAGTACGGTCAAATCCCAGTCGGCGCCGTTGAAGTGGCGAACCGCACCATTATCACCCACGGCGAAGACATCGGTGGCAGAGCTGCCCCAGACACCATTGATAAAGCTGCCAGGCGCAGCAAGCTGAACAGTCCATGTTGCACCATCGTAATACCATATGCCGCCCGTACCGACCGCCCACACCGAGGTCCCGGACGCGCCCCAGATACCGCTCCTGGTTTGCGGTTCCGGGGAGGCCTGCTGGGTCCACGAGCTGCCGTCGTAATGATAGATTGCAGTTCCGGAGCTCACAAACACGTCGTTCGGCGAGGCGCCCCAGACATTGTTCCACACTTTGGCTGGGGTAGTCATCAGTGTCCAGTTGCATAGCGCCGAGGCCGGGCTTGTCGCCACAGGCGATGCGAATATAGTGACAGCCATGATTAAAACAAGTGCCAGTGACAGGATGCGTGTCTTCATATAATAAATCTCCTCCCAATCTGCGTTTTGCAGACAACTCGATGTATCATATCTGAGGGGGGGGGTATTTGTCAACAGGTATGTTTGGTTGTGTTTAGATATAACGGTGGGAAAAGAGTAGAGCATTTACTCTATATAGCGGATATCCGGCAGGTTGCGGTATCTCTCGTTATAATCGATACCGTAGCCCACGATGAATTTATCGGGCACGCTAAAGCCCAGGTAGGCTATTTTAATATCCACTCTACGGCGGGCGGGTTTCTCAGTCAGGGCGCAGAGGGCAACCGAGGCCGGTTTTCTACGTTTAATGTAACGCAGGAACCAGGCCGTGGTCAGGCCGGTGTCGATGATGTCCTCCACCACGATGACGTGTCGTCCCTCCACCGGTTCGATCATTTTCCCAAGTACCCTGATCCTGCCCGATGACTCGGTGCCGCTGCCGTAGCTGGACAATCGCACGAAATCGACCTCCAGCGGCATTTCCAGCCTGCGCACAAGGTCGGCCATGAAAACGAAGGACCCCTTGAGGATGCCGATGAGCAGGGGGTTCTTATTCCGGTAGTCTCTCTTGATCTGGGAGGCCAGCTTTGCGACAGCACTGTCTATCTCAGAGACGGTTATCAGCTTTTTGAGCCCGGTTGGCATACTGGGATTATAGCTACACGGCCGTCCTTTGTCTATCAGCTGCCCGGGCTGTCATCGCTTGGTGATCAGCTTTTTCACTGCCTGGTTGAGCCCTTCCAGGGACAGGTTGTACATCGGGAACATCTTGGCGATGATCTGCACCGTGGGGTAGCTGCGCAGCACCGATGTCTCGGGGTTGAGCCAGACCACATGGGAGAAGTGTAATTTGAACTGCTTCAGCCGGTCGATCCCCGCGTGTTTCTGGTATCCGTGGAAATACAGGTCGCCGAAGCGGTCCATCAGCTCCGAGTAGGCCATGCAGGCGTCGCCCACGAAGATGACCTTGTAGTCCGGCTCCAGTATCTTGAGCAGGTGCTCGATCGGCTCCCCCTTGCGCTGCTGGATATCGCTGTAGAGGACATCGTAGGGGCAGTTGTGGAAGTAATAGTATTTAAACGAGCGGAAGTGGCTGAGCGAGTTGGCGGCCGAGAAGAGCTGGCTGCAGAGGTCTGCGTATGGCTCCATTGACCCGCCGGCATCCATGATGAGCAGCAGCTTGATGCTGTTCTTGCGGGGGCGCTTCCATTTGAACTCGAGCTCGCCCGCGTTTTTACATGTGGCGTCGATGGTGCGGTCCAGGTCGAGCTCGTCCTCAGGCCCGGCGCGGTTAAGCTGCCTGAGCTGTTTCAATGCGACTTTAATCTGGCGGATATCCAGTGTAACGTCATCCCGGTAATTACGGAAATAGCGCTGTTCGGCGATACGCACCGCGCTGCGCATTCCACCCGGTCCGCCCACCAGCATGCCCTGCGGATTTTTACCTGAGTGCCCGAAAGGCGAGGTGCCGCCGGTGCCGATCCAATAATTACCGCCGTCATGCCGCTCGTTCTGCTCCTTGAGACGTTTCTCGAACTCCCTGAGCAGCTCCTCCAGGTCCATCTTCTGGATGGCGGCCAGCTCTTCCGGCGTGAGCTCGGGCCTGTTTCTGGGGTTCACCAGCCACTGGATAAGCTCTTCGGTAACCTGGAAGGGAGGCGCAATGGCGCCGAAATACTCCTGAAAGGCGATGTCGTACTGGTCGAAGTGTGTTTCGCTCTTTACCAGTATGGCACGGGCCAGGTAATAGAACTCGCTCATGTTGTGAATCAGGCGCTTGTCCAGCGCCTCCATCAAGATCATCCACTCGTTGATAGAGACGGGGACCTTCTTGTCCTTGAGCGTATAGAAAAAAGGAGTAAACATAGCCGGCTTACATAAAAGCGGACGCGCTTAATTTCCGTATACGTTGTAGCCTTTGGTCTGCGTCTTCTTCTTTATATGGTGGGACACATAGAAATCCAGGTCGTTTTCCTTCTTTATCAGCGTGCCCAGGAAAGGAATCTCGCCTTCCTTGATCTTGCCGTCCAGGCCGCTGGCCATCAGCGCCTGTATCCAGTCGATCAATTCGCTGGTGGAGGGCTTTTTGCGGAAGTCATCGATCTTACGCAGTGTGTAGAAGGTCTCCAGCGACTCTTTGAGCAGAGCGCTCTTGATGTCGGGGAAGTGCACCCTGACTATCTCCTCCATCAAAGGCGGCTCGGGGAACTCGATATAGTGGAAGATGCAGCGGCGCAGGAAGGCGTCGGGCAGTTCCTTCTCGTTGTTGCTGGTGATGATGACGATGGGGCGGTGTTTGGCAGAGATGGTCTCATCGGTCTCGGGGATATAGAAGCTCATCTCGTCCAGCTCGTTGAGCAGGTCGTTGGGGAACTCCAGGTCGGCCTTGTCCACCTCATCGATCAGCAGCACCACCTGCTCGGGCGCCGTGAAAGCCTGCCCCAGCTTGCCCAGTTTGATGTAGTGCTTGATGTTGGAGACATCCTTGCCGCCGAAACGGCTGTCGTTGAGCCTCTGCACGGTATCGTAAACATACAGGCCTTCGGCTGCCTTGGTGGTTGATTTGATATGCCAGCGAATCAACGGCTTGCCCAGCGATACCGAGATGCTGTGCGACAGCAGCGTCTTGCCCGTGCCCGGCTCGCCCCTGACCAGGAGCGGCCTTTTGAGCACGATGGAGACATTCACGGCGTTTTTAAGCGCGTCCGAGATGACATAATCAGCCGATCCCTTGAATTTTTCGAACTGGTCCTGTTTCATTATTTACCCTCCGGGATATCCTGGTTCACATTTAAACCCTCCGGACGGTGCGACCGGAGGGTCTGGCTGTGCGGAACTGAATTTAATACGTTGAAATTTTAGGTTAACGGTCGCCTAAAAGCAAGTATCGTTGATTAGTCCGTCAACGTGATATGATCGGTCCTGAATCGTAAAAATGAATATAAGTAATGGCCGTGCATGATATAATCACGAACTGACGGTCAAATGGAAGAGTATAAAATTCTGTTCAGGCCCTCGGGCAGGAAGGTTACCTGCAGCGCCCGCAGCGATATATTAAGCTGCTGCCGCAGACACAATATCGAAATAGCCAGCGTCTGCGGCGGGCAGGGAAAATGCCGCTCCTGCCGGGTGCGCATCGAGAAGGGAACCGCAGGCCCGCCCACGGCGGGAGAACTGAAGAAACTCTCGCGCCAGGAGCTGGAGAGCGGCTGGCGCCTGGCCTGCCAGGCCAGGCCCGCGGGAGACCTGACCGTATACCTGCCGCCCATCAGGGGACTGACTTCAACGCCCGCGTTTAAAGAGGAGCTGCTGGCCGGGGTGGTCCCGGATGGCAGGGCGAGGCGCGCCGGCAGAGCGCTCGGTGCGGCCGTCGATCTGGGCACTACCAAGATAGCCGGGTACCTGGTTGACCTCAGGGACGGCCGCATAATGGACAGCTGCGCCGTTGCCAATCCGCAGGATGTGTATGGAGATGACGTGATCAGCCGCATCACATATGCTATGAGCTCAGACAACGGCGGAAAAAAGTTGCAGAAAAAAGCTGTGGCCGCCATATATGATCTGATCAAGAAGCTGTGCCTGGCGGCAGGCTGCGCGCCGGGTATGATAAGCAGGGTTTCCATCTGCGGCAACACAGCCATGCATCACCTGCTGCTGGGTTTGCCGGTCGGCCAGCTTGCGCGCGCGCCCTACCTGCCCTGGACGAAGGACCCGGTGAACATACGCGCCGGCAAAATGGGACTGAAATCGATGGAAGAGGCCGACGTATATCTGCTGCCGATTATCGGCGGTTATGTAGGCGGAGACCATGTTGCGGTGCTGGCGGCAACGGATGCCGCCGATCGTAAATCGGCGACCCTCATCGTCGATATCGGGACCAATACCGAGATATCGCTGGCGGTCGCAGGGGGTATTACCAGCGTATCCTGCGCCTCGGGCCCGGCCTTCGAGGGGGGACATATTAAACACGGCATGAAGGCCTCGGCCGGGGCAATCGACAAGATCGTAATAAAGGACGGCAGGGTCCGCTTTAGGACCATCGGAGGGCACAGGCCGGTCGGTATCTGCGGGTCCGGTATGCTTGACGCCGTGGCGCAGATGTCCATCGCCGGCCTGCTCGACCCGGGAGGGAGGATGCGGAGGGAGCGCCCTCCTGTCCGTATAAGATGGGGACAGCCGGAGATTGTAATCGCCGGAGGAAGCCGGTCGGCCAACGGGGAGGACATCGTCATCACGCAGGGAGATATAAGGGAGCTGCAGCTGGCCAAGGCCGCCATACGCACGGGCATCGACGTTTTGCTGGAAGCAGCGGGTTTAGTTGCTGATGATGTAAAACGTGTGATCATCGCGGGGACGTTCGGCAATTATATCGATATAAAAAGCGCAGTCAGGGTGGGCATGCTGCCGGACCTGCCTTTGAGGCGTTTCAGCCAGGTAGGCAATGCGGCCGGCGCCGGCGCCTGCATGCTGCTGGTCTCCTGCGTAGCGCGTAAAAAAGCGGAAGCCATGGCCGGGGGCGTGAGATACCTTGAGCTCGCCGACAGGCCGGATTTCATGCAGGTATTCGTCAGGGCGCTTGGGATCCCATCATAAGGAGGTTCTAAATGGAGATCGGGAATCACTGGGACGAGATAAGGAAGATATTCGAAGAGGCGTATAAAAGCTGTTTCCACTACGCGGTGGCAACGGTAAATCCGGATGGATCGCCGCACGTTACGCCCATCGGGGGGCTGGCGCTGAGGGATGATAAGACCGGGTTCTATTTCGAGGAGTTCCCCTCGCGGCTGCCGCAGAACCTCAAGCAAAATCCGCGCGTCTGCGTGATGGCGATCAACGCAGATAAGCTATTCTGGGGCAAGGCATTGATGGACGGCAGGTTCCCCTCTCCTCCGGGCGTCAGGCTGCTGGGTAAGGTCGGCGAGGCCAGGGAGGGGACCAAAGAGGAGATCGAGTTCTGGCAGAAGAAGATCGGCTTCACCAGCAAAATGAAGGGCTACAAGATAATGTGGGAAGGCATGCGCCACGTGCGTGATATACAGTTCGACGGTTATGAGCCCATTTACCTGGGCGCCATGATGGCCGGCCTGGAATAAAGATGTGATTCGGGAGGTGATTATATGGAATGGCAGAAGTACTGAAGGATACACCCTTCTCTCTGCGATTAAACGATCGCCCCTGCCATTGATAATTGTTACAAACTCTATAAATTTAGTAGACTTTAATACATGAATCCGGCGGAGAAGTCGGACAGGTTGAAAGAGATCCTGGCGGAGATGGGATCGGCGTTAATAGCCTACTCGGGAGGCGCGGACAGCAGCTATCTGGCATATGTCGCCGGGGAGGTGCTGGGACGCCGTGCGCTGGCGGTTTTCGAGCACTCACCCGTGTGCCCGGTGGAGGAGCGTGAGGAGGCGGAGTCGCTGGCGGGTAAAATGGGTCTGCGCTACCTGTCGATTGAGAGCGACGAGTTGGGCAATCCGCTGTTTGTGGCTAATGCGCCGGATCGCTGCTATCACTGCCGGAGTGAGCTTTACAGCAGGC
>Ga0209609_10001038_pt1 | contig 16350 bp, 12 predicted proteins | sample LakKivw325mmetaG_FD_184136 | JGI IMG/M metagenome (GOLD analysis project Ga0209609, IMG submission 184136) | Anoxic lake water microbial communities from Lake Kivu, Rwanda to study Microbial Dark Matter (Phase II) - Lake Kivu water 325m metaG... | ecosystem: Environmental > Aquatic > Freshwater... | reverse complement strand
CAGCGACTGTCCCTCCGGCCAGCTTGATCGCCGAAATACACGCCGGGTCCAGGCCGCCGGGATCGTAGGCCACGCCCCGGCTGTCGGCCGCACCGACCAGCAGGAGACGCAGGCCGTAGCGGGCTTCGACGTGCGGCCCCTTCTCCACCAGCAGATCGCAGAAGCGGCGGCCCAGGTTGCCCAGGCCGATGAGCAGAACACGGACAGTGTGTGTCATCCCGGTATCCCCCTCGCACATTGAGATCCCCGATTGCCTTGGTGGTCTCCCTGTTGAGTGTTGCTACGCCACCCATCTCGTTTTTTAACCGCAGAGGCCGCAGAGAACGCCGAGCTTTATTCTGTTTTCTCTGCGCTCGTTCGACTGAGCTCACGACGAAGTCTCGGCGTTCTCCGCGGTAGAACTGGGCCAGCAACACCCAGGAGGGAGACTATCATTGCCGTTGAACTCGAAAATGCACCCTCGTAAGGCGCTCTATTTTACCACATTTCCTTGCCTGAAGAAAACAGCGGCCACAAGGGCGATGGTCTCCCCCTTGGGTGTTGGTGCTGCTTGGCTAGTTCCGCCGGGCGCTAAACCGCCCGGCTACGAGGTAACAGTAGGGCGCAGCATGCTGCGCCTCTAGCGTGGCAAAAGGCTCCTCCGCAGGTCGTTAGCTATTCTTTGAGCGAACTCCAGGAGATTCAACGCCTCAATCTCTGGCAGCTTCTTACAGAGGGTTTCTAGTTTGGCGACTTCCGTATCGTCTTCCTCGAACAAGTCGGAAACGAGATCCTGTACCCACAGAGAATTTTCTTCACTCTCTTCCTCTTCTTCTTCGTCTTCTTGCTTTTCCTCCTCTTCGTCTTCTCCGGCTCCTTGTTTCTCCGGTGCTTGCTGGTCTTCTGTCTGCTGGCCTTGTGGTTCTGCTTGATCATCTCCCTCTTGACCCAGCGACTCTTCCAGATCTTCCTCGAGTGGTTCTTCTTCGATCAGAAGGTCTTCGTCCTGCTGTGTTTTACTCCGCAAGAGCGAGTAAGCAGCGAGGACAACCGCCGCCAGCAGTGGTAAAGTTGAAAGTGCAAAACTGAAGAGGATGACTTTTTGACTGAGCAAAGAGGTCACCAGAGACTCGGTGGCATCCGGTACCTGAAGCGCCTCTGCCAACTCGATCAGTTGTTGCCGCTCTTCGGGGCTGGACGCCTGATTCTCCATGGTGACCATGAGTTGGGCCAACGCATCTGTATCCCAGCCAGCAAGGGCGTCCCTGGCTCTTGATATATCCCCGGTAAGCGAATAGTCCTCGGCAACCAGGCGGACGAACGTCCTTTGGTGCTGCGGGAGAAGTTCCCAGGGTTCGGAGTTGCTCCACTGCACCGGCCAGAGTAGCCAGCCGATGACTATCCATCCTACCAGCAACCCGACCAAAAAGGTCAGTCCAGGCAGATAGCGTCGGGCTTCTCTGGCGAGGCCCGCTAGCCTTCCCCTCTTGACTTTCTGATCTTCCAGACCGTCAAGGTCCTGAGGGGGAGACTCTAGGCTCTCCGGAATCAATTGCAGGCTTTTCTGTGCTACAGTCATAATCGTTTACATCCATACTAATTGTACTAAAGAAGGGACGATAAGGAAACTCGCTCCCGAAAGGATCAATAAAATGGATAGATAGAAAAACATCTTGAGCAGATGTGACCCCTCGCTGGACACGATGGCGAAGGCGTTGATAAAAGCGAGAATGATCACCATGCCGAGCGTCATCTGCCTGAGGAACGACACTTGGGGCAGGCTGAAGGATAACGTGTCCAGTGACAGTGACTGCATCATTTCCTCGCTGGCTTCGACCGACGCCATGGCTTGTTGTATCATGGTTGCAAATTGGTTGATGATCCCCAGGAGGAAGACCATCAATGCAGTAAGCACGCCGTGCATGATTACAGTAAGCCAGGTGAACGTCGCGGCGACACCGCTCCGTTTGGCCCGCAACATGGCGGTTTTCATAGCAAACAGGCTGGAGAGAATGCCCGCCTGTTCTGGATCTCCTCCCAGGTTCACTGCCTCGTAGAAAATGCCTATAGTCTGATCTACTAACTTGCTACCTGTCTCTACCCCGAACTTCCGCCAGCAGATTCCGGGTTTACCGAAGGCATTGAGTCTTAATCTGAGCCGGTGTATGTCCGGTCGCAGGGTGGGAAAGGAATCTATCTTGATGTTGGCCAAAGCATCTGTGAGCGTCGTCCCTCTGGAAGTAGCGGTCCCCCCCAGTGAACGAAGGAATGGACTGATTTCTGCGTCTTTCTTGTCCACCTTGTTCTCCGCTATCAGGCTCACTATCCCTATGGGGGCCAGAAGGAAACCGGCTAAAATCATAATCCAACCTTCTGGCATTCCCAGCAGGGCGAGGAACACGCTGACCACCACTGTCACGGGCGCAAAGATTTGGAAGAGTTTGCGAGCCAGTTGCTGTTCTTTGGACCCCTTTGTTAGCGGTACGTTCTTGACCTCCTGCGGTGCTGCCCGCGATATTACCCAGGCCACGCCGAAGCCCGCCACGGCAGCCGTCATCACCATGATCAGCATCGTGGCGGAGCCCAGGCTATATATCATACTCGAAACCATGTTGATAATCACGATCAAAGCCACCGAGACGGTCACAGCCGTGTAACCGTCATTCCACTTCTTCAGGCTTTCCAGGTTGCGCTCGTACTCGTTGAGATAATTCTCCCCCTGCACTTCGGCTTCCCGGGCCAGGAAGGGGGCCAGTGGCTCGCCCGATCTCAGAGCGTCCGAGAAGCGTAACAGGAAGTTCTTGGTATTCTCCGAATCCACTGTCTCGCCGATCATGCGGCAGGCATCGGGATAGTTGTAGCGCATGTTATCTACCAGTTCGTGAACCTCTTTGAAATACTGGGCCGAAGGACAGGGCAACTGGCGGGCAAGGGAGAAAACCCTGTCCCGCGAGATACCTGCTGCCGACGTAGCGGACATATAGGTAAGTTGGTAGAATAGATCGAAATTCGATATTCCGTCAGAGAAGGCCTTGTTTATGTGCTTCTGCAAGGACTTGGAAGACTTCATAGAAATCTTTTACCTTTCTATCTTGATGAAGCCGCTGCAAGATTTTCGCTCTTCTTTTTAGCTCCGTGTAAATCGCTTTCCTCTTGAAGGGAGGAATACCTCGCTTGATGGCTATCTTTTCCTCCAGGAGATAGCTGTTCATGTAGCCGGGAAACTCGAAGGTGTCGTTTGCCGGATTCCAGCGGAAGGCCTCGATGAAAGAGAAGCTCTGGGTAGGCGGGTCGTATCCCACGATCTCATTGATGCTGGTCACGCGGCGCACCAGGCCCATACTGCCGGGCGCTTTCACCGCCGCCTGAATGAGCACTACTTCGAGGTTGTCCACGTAGGACTTGGGTATGTTGATGGGCTCTCCGGTAAGACGCTGGATCAGCCTCTCCACGGATGCGGCATGGAAAGTGGACATCACGCCGTGGCCGGTCTGCATGGCCTGGAAGGCGATGGCTCCCTCCTCGCCACGGATCTCTCCCACGATGATTCTATCCGGGCGTTGTCGCAAGGCCGCCTTGAGGAGGTCGAACATGCCGACCTCACTACCCTTCTGGTCCTTTCCCGTCCCCCTGGTCACCTCTCGAATCCAGTTCTTGTGGGGAACCTGGAGTTCCGGCGTGTCCTCTATGCTCACGATCTTTTTCTCGGGAAGGATGAAGGTAGTGATGGCGTTCATCGTGGTCGTCTTGCCTGAGGCTGTCGCTCCCACGACAAATATGTTCATGCCGGCCTCAAGGACAAAGGAGAGATAGGCGGCCATCATGTAGTCCATCGTTCCCCATTCGATGAGGTTCATGACGCTGGGAGGAGTGCCGGCGAACTTACGGATTGTGAAGTTGCTTCCCCGTCTTGAAACATCGCTCCCGTAGACGATGTTGATACGGGAGCCGTCGGGCAGGGTGGCGTCCACGATCGGGTTACGGACCGTGACCGGCCGCTTGATCCACTCGCCCAGCCAGATGACGAATTCGTCCAGTTCTTCTTCGGTGTGGAAGACGATGGCGGCTTCCAGGCTGGTGAAAATCTTGTGCTCGATGAAGATTGCCCCCGTCCCACTACAGCTTATGTCCTCGATGTATGGGTCCAGGAGCAGCGGGGACAGTAGCCCGAAGCCAACCTTGTCCCGTACCAGCAGATACTTGAGTGCTTCCATCTCGTGGGGCGTTATCTTGATCTTCCCACTTGCACCGTTGGTGGAAACGATGTTGTCTAAGGCTTCCAGGAGCTTTTCCTGCTTTCCCTCCGGCGTCTCTTCCGCACCGATCTTCTCCGTCCAGTCCAGAAGTTTAAGCTCGACCTCCGGGACGATGGTGTCCAGGTTCACCGTCGTGTGCGGTTCTATGGGAATGTAAACGTCTCTTTCGCCCGAAGGGTCTGGGTAGATGTGGACGAAAAGATTCTCACTGGCCTTGTAAATAAGATTGCGTTCCTCCAGGTCCTTCAGGTTCCTGGTGAGCTTGGGGTAGTAATCGGGTACGCCGATCTTGTCAATTGGGACGTAGCTCAGGTAATCGGCGAGGTACGGGTACTCATCGCAGGCCTGCTGTAGGTTCTTGGGAAGCATGGAGCTAAGGTTGCTCCGAACGCCGTTGTTGCCTTCGCTGCTGGAGTGATCAATTGTGAAGGGCAGTTGTATCAATGCCACAGAACTTTACCCCCGAACCTTGCTGAGAGGTATGATTCGCATCCCCCAACCTGGCTCCACCTCGAAGCTGACGATGTTGCCCGTGCTTTGTTCGGCACCTCTCACCTTCGTTACCTCCAGGGTTTTGACCAATTTGTTTCCTACTTCCTCGGTACGGAGTTGGAGGTGAGCATCGCACAGAGACCGGAGACGGGTGAGAAGCTCCCTGGTCAGACCGTGAGAGTGCACCACGACGACGACGGTGGTGCCATCCGCGCAGAGTCTCTTACACGACTCGAAGAAGGTGAGGACCTCCGTGTCCGATGAGCTGGGGATGGAGGAGGTGAGAGAGTCCACGAATATCATATCGCGCCCTTTCTCCCTCTTCATAGCTTCGATGAGAGTAGGAGGGGCGTCTTTACCCAGGCGCGAGGTCTCAATCGGGAATATCCGAATCTTGTTCAGGAGCAGATAGTCGAGAATGTCCAGGTTCAGGCTGCGCATTTGCTTGACCAGGCTTTTCACCGTGTTTTCGCTGCTGAAGAGGGTCACTTTGTACCCGTCCGTCAGGCAGCCGTGCATCATCTGCTGGGAGAGCACGGACTTGCCTGCACCCGAATCACCCTCGATCAGGGTCAGTGATTTTATGGGTATCCCACCGCCCATCTTCCCGTCAAGCTCGCCGTTGCCTGTGGAGATGATTGATCCCTCTACCTCGTCGGTACTGACCAGGAGGGGCTTGATTTTGGTAATCAGTTCCACGGTGCCGAAGGGCTGGATTAAGAAATCATCCACGGCTGATCCGGGGCCGATCTCCAGGTTCTCCAACTGGCTCTCGTCGGCGACCATGACTATGCGGACGTGGTTTGTCACCGGGTCTTTTCGTACACGGCGAGCGAAAGAGTTCCCTTTCATGCTCGGCAACTTAAAGCCCACCAGCACCAGGTCCGGCTGTGATTTCACGACGGCCTGCAAGCCTTCAGGGCCGTCTTTAGCCCACACCACAGTATAACCCTCGTCCTCAAGAGGATACCTCATGAGGTCTACTAATTGAGGGTCGCGCTCGACTATCAGTATCTTCTTAGTTGAAGCCATTGGTACGCCTTCTTATCTTTCTAACTACGAACCTAATCCTTTTGCTGCAAGAGCAATTCATCGGTCTCTTTCCCACGGCTGAGCCGGGCACCGTCCTCCATAGAGAAACCATCGAACCAGAGCAGGGTCCGCACCCGTTCCAGCAGCTTTTTCGCCTTGATCGGCTTGCTCAGGAAATCTACGGCACCGGCTTCGTAACCGGCCATCTGCTCCCGGACGCGAGCTTCAACGTCCTGGTCGCCTATGCCCGGCTCGTCAACCTGTCCCTTGACGGTGAGGATAAGCACCGGTATGGCCGCTGTATCGTGGTCATCCTGCAGCAGGCGGCAGACCTCGTATCCGTCCATTCTGGGCATGACGATGTCCAGGATCATGAGGTCGGGCTTTTCCTCCCGCGCCTTTTGCAGCCCCTCAAGGCCGTCGAAGGCAGTGAGAACCTCAAATCCTTCTTTTTGCAGAAGGGCTTCGATTAACCGCACCACTGAACGGTTGTCGTCAACAACGAGAATGCGCGTTTCGGAACTCATCTTTTACTCCTGAGACCTGGCGATCATTTTTGGTTCGCGGGTGAGATCCGGTAAGTGACTGGCTCTGTTGCGTTTACTTCTACAACGCAGGACTGTGTAAAGAAAGCCGCAAACCGTTCCACCTCTGCCTCCAGCTCCGCCAGCATACTTTGGACGCCGTCGAGGTTGCCTTCTCGCCCCATCGTCTCGATGCGCTGCGCCACGTCCCGTGCCGGTCTGCTCCCAAAGCTGGCCAGCGCTCCCTTCAGGCCGTGGGCTGCCACTTTGACGCCCTGGGCATCTCTTTGGGCCAGTCCCTGGCTAAGTGCTTCCATGTGCCGGGGATAGTCGTATTCCATGAACAACCCGACTCCCTCACGCAGAATCTCCCAGTCCCCGTCGGTTGCTTCCAGGGCGGCGTCGAGGTCAACTGGCTGGGCAGCGCCGATCTCCAGCCGCAGGGGCAAGAAGCCCGACAATGCCTGGCGCAGCTTTTCGGGGCTGAGCGGCTTGGAGAGATAGCTGTCCACGCCAGCCTCTATACATTTCTCCTGGTCTTCTTTCGAAGCGTAGGCGGTCATGGCCAGGATAGGGATGTGCTGTCCCGACTCTGCCTCGCGGGCGCGGATGGCCCGCGTCGTCGCCAGGCCGTCCATCTGCGGCATCTCCACGTCCATCAAAATCAGGTCGAACTCTCCTTCCTCCAGCATCTGGAGTGCTTCCCGGCCATTGCCCGCTACCTGCACCAGGTGTCCGGCTTTCTCCAGGGCCTTCTTGCCGATCAATTGCGCGGCCACGTTGTCTTCGGCCAGCAGGATGCGCAACCCCGTCCCTTCGGCGGTGGCAGAACTGGCCCGCTCAGGCTCTGTGCTGGCCTGGCCGGCTGCTCCTAACATCGTCACGACGGTGCGCAGTAAATCGGATCGTTTGACCGGCTTGACCAGGTAAGCGGTGATTCCCAATTCACGATAGCGGGCCGCATCGCTCTGCACGCCGTCCGAGGAGAACATCATCGCCATGGAATTCCCCGGAACGAGATGCTCCAGAATTGCCCGAGCCACGGCGAAGCTGTCCGTCCCTGGCATCGTCCCGTCCAGCAGTACCAGACGGAAGGGGTGGGATGCCTCCTGGCCCCGTTCGACTTCCTGCAGGCCCAACGAGCCGGTCTCTGCCTCCGTGACCTCGAATCCCCAGTGGGCCAACATCTCGCCCAGCACGAGGCGATTGGTCGCGTTGTCGTCAATCACCAGCGCCGGCAGTCCCTGCCAGTCCGCAATGTTTTCGAGCTTGGCAGCGGGTTGTTTCTTCAGGTTCAACGTGAAGTAGAAGGTGCTGCCCACGCCAGGGTGGCTTTCCACCCGGATGTGTCCGCCCATCAACTCCACCAGTTGCTGTGATATTGTTAATCCCAGACCGGTGCCGCCGTACTCGCGGGTAGTGGAGCCGTCGGCCTGGCAGAAGGCCTCGAAGATCATCGCCTGCTTGTCCTCGGCGATGCCGATCCCTGTATCGCGGACGGTGAAATGGAGTTTCACGTCTTCCTGGCGGTCGGCCAGCATCTCTACCTGGACGACGATTTCGCCATTTTCCGTGAACTTGACCGCGTTGCTGATCAGATTGAGCAGCACCTGGCGCAGCCGGCCCGGATCGCCTGCCAGCGCCGTCGGCACGTTGGGTGGGATGCGGCAGACCAGTTCTAGTCCTTTCCGTTGGGCGCGCAGGGCCAGCATGTCGGCCGCCTGCTCGACGATAGTCCGCAGGTCAAAATCGGTCTCCTCCAGTTCCAGCCGGCCGGCCTCGATCTTGGCGAAGTCCAGGATGTCGTTGACAATGGCCATCAGCGAGTCGGCGGAGGACCTGAGAATGTGCAGGTATTCTCGTTGTTCCTGAGCTAAGGCTGTGTCCAACATCAGGTCGGCCATGCCGATGATGCCGTGTATGGGGGTGCGAATCTCGTGGCTCATGCGGGCCAGGAACTCACTCTTGGCCTCGCTGGCCGCCTCGGCCGCGTTCTTGGCTTCCTGCAGCGCTTCTTCCGCCCGCTTGCGTTCGGCAATCTCCTGCTGAGCCTGCTCGTAAAGCCGCGCGTTCTCGATGGCCACGGCCGCCGCCGCTGCCAACGGCTCCAGCAATCTCAGGTCGGTGGGTTTAAAGTGGCCAATGCCCTTATCCGATACCTGGAGCACGCCGATCACGCCTCTTTTGACCCGCAGCGGGACGCTGAGCATGGAGTGCAGCGCCAGACCGGTTTGCTGCTCCACGCCGCTGAAGTGGCGTTCGTCGGCCTGGGCGTCCGCCACGACGAGGCTCTGGCCGTTTTGAGCTACCCAGCCAGCGAGTCCCTCGCCAGGCGTCAGCCGCCAGCCATGGAGTATCTCGTGTTGGGGCCCTGTGGCTTGCCGGCAGACCAGTTCGTCCGTCTGCGGGTCAATCAGCCAGACCGAGCAGAGGACGGCATCCAGCAGATGGCGCACCTCTTCCAGCATAGTAGCCAGCACCTTATCCAGTTCCAGGGTGGAGCTGAAAGTCTGGCTGGCGCGGTGGAGCAGGGCCAGTTCCAGGTTGCTTTGGCGGAGCGCCTCCTCGGTCGCCAGCCGTTCCTCCAGGTTGCGGATTAGCGCTTCCTCCGCTCGCTTACGCTCCAGGGCTAGATTTTGCTTCTCCACCGCTCTCCGGACCGCAGAGCGGATGGTGTCGGCGTAGAATGGTTTGGTGACATAGTCGTAGGCTCCCAGTCTCATGGCCTCGATGGCGGTTTCCAGGGAGGCATAGGCAGTGAGCACGATTATCTCTATCTCGGGCCGCTGCTGGCGGATGCGTCTGAGTATTTCCATCCCGTTCAGATCGGGAAGCATGAGATCGAGAATGGCCACGTTGAACTCACCGCTCGCCAGCATTTCCAGACCCCGCCGGCCGTTGTCGGTAGCCACGGTGTCGTACCCAAGTGATTGTAGACAAGCGCGCAGCAGGCCGTGTATCTCCACATCGTCGTCAACGATCAGAATTTGATTTGGATTGGTCATCGTTCCTCCACCGAGACGCTCACACCGGAAAGCCGCTGGCCCAGAGCAATGATTTTACCCGCAGGGCCACGTCCTTCGCCTTGACCGGTTTGGTCAGGAAATCCACTGCCCCCGAGTCGAAACCTTGCAGTCGGTCCTTGACGCGCGTGGCAAATTCGTAGTTCCGTTTCACGTCCTCGTCAATGCCGCCCTTGGCGGTGAGCATGAGCACCGCTATACGCGCGGTATCCGGGTCGCTCTGCAGACGACGACAGACCTGGTAGCCATCCATAATGGGCATCATAATGTCCAGAATGATGAGATCTGGTTTTATCTCCCGCGCTTTTTCCAACCCTGCCTGACCATCGTAGGCGGTGTGCACTTCGTATCCCTGCTTTTGCAGGACGCTGGAGATAATCATCACCGTGGGTTTGTCATCGTCAACGATTAGGATACGCGCTTGCCTGCTCATAACCTATACTCCTCAACTCTCGGCAACTGTTTGCTTCCACCCTGGGTCTGAATAGAACGCTGCCACACGTTCTATCTCTGCCTCCAGTTCTGCCAGCACAACCTGCCCACCATCGAAGTTGCCTTCCTCGCCCATCGTTTCCAGGCGCTGGGCCACCTCTCGCGCCGTCAAGCCACCGATGTTGCCCAGCACCCCTTTCAGCCGGTGGGCGGCCGCCTCCACACCTGGCGCATCCTGGCGGGCAAGGGCCTCTTGCAGAACCGCAATGTGCTCGGGGCACTCCGTTAAGGATACGCCGGTCACGGCTTCCAGAAGATCCACGTCCCCGTCCACCACCTCCAGAGCCTCGTTGAGGTCAACCGGTGGCTGAGGCCTCGGAGGTTCAGGCAAGCCACCGAGGTCAGCTCTCCTTAGAAATGGCTCAATGGTCCGGTGTAGTTCCTCGGCGCTTACCGGCTTGGAGACGTAGGCGTCCATTCCGGCTGCCAGGCTCTTTTCGCGGTACTCTTTCAGGGCGAAAGCGGTCATGGCGACGATGGGGATGTGCCGGCCAGCTTGCTTTTCCTTCTCGCGGATGATGCGGGTTGCTTCCAGGCCGTCCATCTTAGGCATTGAGATGTCCATCAGGATCAAATCGAAATCTTCCTTTTCCCATGCCTCGATCGCTTTCTGCCCATTCTCGACGACTTGTACTGTGTGGCCCACCTTGGTCAAGTTTGCCCTGGCGATTAACTGATTGGTCGGGCTATCCTCGGCGACCAGGATCCGCAATTGCAACGGTTGCTCCAGGGCGGCGGGACGGGCAGCCTTGATTGTGTCCTGGGCAGTCTTTTCCTGGCAGCCGAGTCTGACGGTGAAGTGGAAGGTGCTACCTTGCCCCACCTCGCTTTCCACCCAGATGCGGCCGTCCATCAGTTCTACCAATTTCTTCGCCATGGCCAGCCCCAGACCGATGCTGCCGTACTGCCGGGTGGTGGAACCGTCGGCCTGGCGGAAGGTCTCGAAGATCATCTCCTGCTTGTCCGCCGGGATGCCGATGCCGGTATCGCGGACGTGGAAATGCAGTTTCACCCCTTCCCCGGCCTCTTTTTGGGTTGGGGCAGAGAGCACCTCTTCCACGCCGACGGCCACCTCTCCCTGTTCGGTGAAGCGGATGGCGTTGCCGATCAAATTGGTCAGCGCCTGGCGCAGGCGCACCGGGTCGCCCACCAGGCCTTTCGGCACCTCAGGTGCGATGTGATAGGACAGTTTCAATCCTTTTTCCTGGGCGTGCGGGGCCATAATTTCGACCGTTTTCTCCACGGCGAGCCACAGGTCGAAGTCTTCCGCCACCAGCGTTAATTGCCCGCCCTCTAGTTCGGCGAACTCAAGAATGTCGCTGATGATGGCCAGAAGTGCGTTGGTCGAGGTCTTGGCCGTGGTCAGATAAGCGCGTTGCTCGGCCGTCAACTCGGTGTCCAGGGCCAGGTCGGTCATGCCCAGGATCTCGTACAAGGGTGTGCGGAGTTCGTGGCTCATCGTGGACAGAAATTCGCTCTTGGCGCGCTTGGCGGCCTCGGCTTCCCTTGTGGCTTTCTCTAGCTCCTCGCGGTACCACTGCATCTCTTCCGCCGGCTGGGATTCACCCTCGCTGTGATTTCCCCCGTCGAGACTGGCTGTTCTGGTCACTTCCTTCACGCCGGCCAGGAGGAGAGGCGGGGCATAGGGCTTGGCGATATACGTGTCGGCGCCGTGTCCTAACCTGTGCGGTGTATCGGTCGCTTCGGTATCCGTCAGCAACATCAGAACCGGGATGTCAGCGGTCCTGGGGTCCACCCGGAGTTTGTGGTAAGCCTCGTAGCCGCTCATCCGGGGCATGATCGTATCGAGAATGATCAAATCCGGCTTTTCCTCAGCCGCTTTGACCAACCCCTCTTTTCCGTCGGAGGCCAGGCTGACCTGGTAGCCCTCTCGTTCGAGGAGCAGGCGGGCAAGCAGAGCCTCGGTAGGACTATCTTCGACGATGAGCACTTTCTCCAGGGCCATGGGATACCCCTCGTACCGCGCGATCAGTCAAGTCTGGGAAGTTTGATCTCGGACACGGCCTTGACTTTGGCAATCAATTCCTCGCTGAAAGTTTTGATGTCTTGAATTTCGGGGGCGCCCGGCTTTTGCACGATGTCCACCGCGCCAGCCAGCAGGATGTCCAGGCCGCGATGTACCATCTCCTGTTGGGTGACGCTGGTGACCACGATGATAGGTGTGGGCGTGGTGGACATGATGTGTTTTGTCGCCTCGTAGCCGTCCATTCTGGGCATGTTGATGTCCATAGTGATAACATCGGGCCTGAGCTGGGCGGCCAGTTCAACTCCTTCCATCCCATCCACAGCCTCGCCCACTACCTCGAGTTCTGGGGAACTGTTGAGAATGGCGGTAATGGCTTTCCTTGCGGTCGCTGAATCCTCGACAACTAATACTCTTATCACGGTCATCATCTTCTCCGGCGCCGTATGGGCGGTTTCCATGCCGATTACTCCATACAAAGTTTTGTCATTGTCTGCGCTATATATTCCAAAGGCACCACGTGCTCAATGGCTCCCAGGGCGATAGCTTCTTTGGGCATGCCGAAAACCACGCAACTAGCTTCATCTTGGGCAAGGGTGGTGGCCCCTGTGTCTCGAAGGGCCTTCATGCCCATGGCCCCATCGGCTCCCATACCGGTCAGGATCACGCCCATGGCGGCAGGACCGTAGGCCTTGGCTGCTGACTCCAGGAGTACCGTGACGGAAGGCCGGTGTCCATTGAGGGGCTCGCCCTCGGTGAGCCTTATTCTCCCGTATGCGGCCTCCATGTGATGTTCGTCAGGAGCGATGTAGACTGTCCCTGGCTGTATTCTCTCCCTGTTTTCCGCTACCTTCACGTGCAATTTGCAGGCCGCGTCTAACCATCCCGACAGCCCCTGCACAAAGCCAAAGGAGATGTGCTGCACCACCAGGATGGGCGCGGGAAAATCGGCAGGTAATGCCCCAAGTATCTGATACAGTGCTGCCGGCCCACCGGTCGAAGCGCCGATGGCGACAATCCTGATCTCGTGTCCCGTGCCGGATGTCCTAATCGGTGTAGCTGTAAGCCACTGTTCCTTGCTCGCTGCTGGCACTGGCCTTTCGGCCCGCGACCGGGTGATCACTTTGACGTCGCTCATCAACTTCACCTGTTCGATGAGCCTGGCAGTGAAAGTCTGATATTCAGGGCTGCCAATCCTCACCGGTCTTTTCAGAACAGAGAGGGCTCCGAGCTTTGTTGCCCGTGAGGGGATGCCGGCCTCTTGATCAAGGTCAATGCTGGTCACGACCAAAATAGGCACCGGACTCTCGGCCATGATGTGGGAGATAGCGTCCAAGCCGTCCATCCCGGGCATTCTGAGATCCATGGTGATAATGTCCGGTCGCAGGCATTCGGCTAAAACGATGGCTTCCTCGCCATTCCTGGCCTCGCCGACGACTTTCAATTCAGGATCGCTTTCCAGTACGTATTTGAGGCTCTGCCGCAACACGGCGGAGTCATCAACCACCATCACGCGAATCACATCTCGCTCCCGTCCACAGTGATCTCAAAATGATTAGTGGAGATTGGCAGAACCGTCGCGGCCAGCTTTCCGACGGATAATTTCGACCAGTTCCTCGATTTCGTTTCCAGCTCTCAGAAGAAAGGCGTCGGCCCCTGCTGGCAGAAACCGTCTATCAAAGTTAGGGGTGGAACTCACGCCAACGATAAAGGCCTCGGACTTCCGAGCCCTGAGCTCGGCAACCCCTCTAACCCCACTCATTTTCTTTCGAAAGTTGTTGTACACGACAAACACGTCGTAGTTTAGGGAAGACGCCAGAGCGTTCTCACAGCAGGAAAACCCTGTAACGTCCGCACCCAGCCTGCTGGAGAGCGCCCTGCTCAGCACTTCCCTTGCAGTATATCTTGAGTGTATGATACAGATTTTCATTCTATCCTCCTTAATAGGACCATTCTCAGATTTGCTATTCAGATCAACTGCTCTATCGTCTGTAACAAGCTCATTTGGTCGAAAGCGCTTTTGACGATGTAAGCGTCAGCGCCCACCTCGATACCCCGCTCTTTATCTGCTCTGGATTCCAACGATGTCACCAGAATCACCGGAATGTCCTTGAGTTTAGGATCCCCTCTCACCGCCGCCGTCAGTTCAAAACCGTTCATGCGCGGCATGAGGATATCGGTCACCACCAAGCCGCAGGAATCAGATTGCAGGATGCTCAGCGCCTCCAGGCCATCGGTGGCCAGCTTAACCTCGTAGCCCGACGTTTCCAGGATGTTCTTTTCCAGGGTGCGGGTGGTCAACGAGTCGTCCACTACCAGGATGGTGGGGCGTTGTACTTCTTTGCTCTTAATTTGGCTGACCTTAGGTGCAACGCTGAGTGTCTTGCCCTTCACCAGCCGCGCGGACTTGATGAGGTCCGCCGGATTGAGGCTCATGATCACCTGGCCTGTGCCCAGGATTGTCGCCCCGGCCACGTTGCGCACCCGCGCCAATTGCTTTCCCAGGCTCTTGACCACACTCTCCTGTTGGCCGACCACGGCGTCCACCAGAAAAGCGATCCGTCGCTTGCCGGCGCTGAGGATCACTACTGGCCTTCTTTGCTCGGGTTTGCTCTCTTCGCCGTGGTGTGGCAATTCCAACACGCTGGACAGGTGCACCAGGGTCACCGGTTCGTCGTCTACTACGATAGCTTCTTCTCCGGCCACGGTGGAGATGTCCCGTGGGGAGACGCGTTGTATTCTTTCCACGGCGGAGATAGGGATGCCATAGGTCTGACCGCCCACCTGGACCAGCAACTCCTGAGTAGTGGCCAAGGTCAAGGGCAGGACTATGGTCAGCGTGGTGCCCTGCCCTGGGGTCGAACTCACATCCACGTGGCCGTGGAGGGCTTCCACGTTCTTGCGCACCACGTCCATTCCCACTCCGCGTCCTGAGGTGTCGGTGATGATAGTGCTGGTGGAAAGTCCGGGGGCGAATATCAGCCGCATGGCCTCTTCGTCGCTCATGGTTTCCATGTCCTCGGGGGCAACCAATCCCGCTTTCAGGGCGGACTGCTTCACCCGTTCCAGGTTGATGCCCCCTCCATCGTCGGTTGCTTCGACGACGATGTTGTTCCCCTTCTGAAAGGCTTTCAGGGTAATTGTGCCCTGGCGGGGTTTGCCCGCTTCCACCCGTTTCTCCGGCGGTTCGATGCCGTGGTCAACGCAGTTGCGCAGGATGTGGATCAAGGGGTCTTTGAGTTCCTCCAGCACTTTCCGGTCCAGTTCTGTGTCTCCTCCCTCGATCACCAGCTCCACCTCTTTGCCTTTCTCGCGGGACAGGTCGCGCACGATGCGCGGGAAAGTGTCGAGAAGGGTGGAGACGGGCAACATGCGCACTTTCATTACCCCTTCACCCAAATCGTTCGTCACCCTGGAGAGTTGCAGGGCGTCGCGGGCGAAGCTGCGCTTTAGTTCGCTCAACCGGGTGGACAGAGCCTTCAGTTTTTGCTGGTTCAGGTCCAGGAATTTGAGCAGCGGGCGCATCTCTTCGTGCTCCTCATCCTGCAGGAGATGGCTGTACTCCGCCCTGACTTTGAGCCATTCTCTGTTCCAGTCCTCGATGGCCCGGCTGGCCTCTTCCAGGTCTTTAAAGCGCTGGTCTATCTTGAGCCCGGCTACCAACAGCTCTCCGGCCTGGGTCATCAACGTGTCCAGTTTGTTCGTCGCCACGCGGATGGTCTCCTCGGTGCTGGGTGTGTTACGTGTTACGGGTCGCGTATTACGTGTTACGAGGTGCGTGTTGCTGGTTGCTGGTTGCTGATTGCTCGCCGCTGGTTGCTCGTTGCCTTTGTCCCCCAGCTCTTTCCTTGTCCTGGCGATCACCTTTTCCTCTTTGGCAGCCTCCAGGCGGGTGTGCAGGCCGGGTATATCCAGCTCATGGGCTTTCCCTGCGAGAACAGCCTCGACGATGATCCCCACTGCGTCAATGGCCTCATAGAGGACATCACACAGATCGGCGGTCAGCTCAATCTCACCAGCTTTGGCCGCGCTGAAGACACTTTCCAGCTTGTGAGCTGTGGTTTCAACGTCGCCGATGTCAGCAGCGCCGGCGGCCCCCTTCAAGCTGTGGGCCTCGCGGAAAATCTCCTCCAGAAGCTCGTCCCGTTCCCGGCCATTGGGCCCTTTTTCCAGTTCCAGCAGGATGCGATTCATGGCCTGGAGATGATCGGCGGCTTCGGCTTTGAAGGTAGCCCGCAATTGGCGCATGATTTCGTCGTCCAGCATAACCATGTTTCCACTCCCCAGTCGTTGCGCGCCGCATGGCTCGCTACGCATTACCCATTACTCATTACGTTTTTACAGTCTGTACTGAGTCACAACCTCTTTCAACTGTGCGGCCAGCTCGTTCAGGTCCTCGGCGGCCTTTTGTGATTGCTGGGCGCCCGCCGCTGACTGTTGGGCGGCCTGGTTGATGTCGTGCATACCGATGGCAATCTGATCCAGGCCAATAGTCTGCTGTTGCACGCCAGCGACGATTTGTTGGGCGGCCTGGGCGGAGGTGCGCACCGTTTCGGCCAGTTGGCGGA
>Ga0209609_10001037_pt1 | contig 16356 bp, 15 predicted proteins | sample LakKivw325mmetaG_FD_184136 | JGI IMG/M metagenome (GOLD analysis project Ga0209609, IMG submission 184136) | Anoxic lake water microbial communities from Lake Kivu, Rwanda to study Microbial Dark Matter (Phase II) - Lake Kivu water 325m metaG... | ecosystem: Environmental > Aquatic > Freshwater... | reverse complement strand
TCCTGACGGGGTGGCGGCAGGCGTAAAAGCCCTTATCCTGGCACATCGTGCATACAGTGAAAAAGGAGTTACAGATACAAGAAGCCTCATAAATTTTGGGAAATCAATGGGAGCAGAAGGTGAGCCGCTGGTCAACGCTTTACGAAAAGGGGCTTCAGGATAGATGTTTATTATGCCGCCTTCATTCGGAGGAAATAGGTTTATTTATTAATGTTGGATTGATAAACATGCCAGCTGGTTTTTTCAACATGGGGCCACCACCGGGGGCCCATGAAATGGTGAAAACCAGCTGTCTTGACCCGGGACAGATCCTCATGTAAATCATGCCCGGCGGGTTGAAGTTTCCTTATTTGTGGATTCAGCTCCGTATTTTGTGAAAGAGAATAGACCAGAAAATGCAGGATACTATGAATCCCGCAATTATAAGCAACCAATACTGCTTAAAGTCCTCTGTTATGCCCTGTTTCCATAACCATAAACGTTCAAATACAGTAACCCGCATGTACTCCGAATCCCCCGGCGGTGTTTCCTGTCTCGGATTCTCCTGGAGCGTCTCATCCACAACCTGCCCGGGTGTCTCCGGCGGGGTCTCAGGTTCCTGTTCTTTCCCTTCGGTCAACAGGAAAATCCTTTCGTTGAGAAGGTGCATATCGTTTCTCAAACCCATAATTATGGTGTCCGCCCTTTCCCGTTCTTTTGCATGGTCCTGGAGTATCTGCCTCAAGGTTTCCCCCTGTCTTTCAATTTCTCTCCGCAAGGTATCAATAATTATGCTGGACATGTCCGGATTTACCTGCCTTTCGGATTCTGCCTTCTGCGGAGTGTCGGAAGGAGTGCGGACCTGAGTGTGAATCTGGGTGTGAACTTTCTCCTCAAACTCTTTCAATAAATCCTCGTTCAGCTCATACACTTCCTGACCTGGATTATCTGGTTGAGTTCGAACCTGTATGTGCAAACCATACGCAGTCGGGTCCGTTTGCTTCAAATACCGGATCCACAACCTGATCGACCTGGGAGTAACCCCCAATCTTTCACTTGCTTCAGCAATTGATATATATCCCATTTATCCCCCTTTATATCAAACCTTTCTTGTGTTGTCAAATACAACCCCTATTCCTTGCTCCCGGCCTGTGGGGACACGGGAATGCCGTATCCCTCTCGTCCTGCAAGATTTCAACCTGCCCTGTTTCGCATAAGCCTTCTTTCATGCAGCATTCTATTTGCTTCCCTATGAAAAAAGCCCGATAGGAAAGAGTGCTCCTCTCTGTCTAATCCCGAACCTCGCGGGTTTCATTTCAGCGACCCGAAGTGGACCATCCATCTGATCGATTCCGGACCACTGACATTAAAATCCAATCGCAGGACACGCTCATCAACTTTCTTTACTTTCACCGGCACGCTTGCGGTTATCTTTTTATATCTGAACCTGAGCGGAACATAGACCCAGAGAGAATACTTCTGCATGGGGTAACCATTGGAAATCCCCTGAAGAACCATTGGATTCTTATCCCACAGTATCTCTTCCAGGTCCACTCCTCCCTGGGTAATGTGCCGGTTGCTGGACAGAACCTGCGGATGACCCGTATCTTCATGCACGGCCAGCACCCTGCAACCATAAGGCGCCACCGATAGTGCGGGCTGCTTCTGATATCTTCCGATAAACTTCTCCTCCCAGAAATCAAAGAGAAGGTATCCCCTCTTCCACTCCCATTTCATCTCCGCAAGTTCCATTTTCATTTTCCGTGGCTTTTTATCATCCAGGTTAAAGAGGCCGACCACATTCCACGTCTCCCATGGTCTGACGATTCGACGAATGTAGATGCCGGGCAGCGAACAGGCCTCGGAACATTTCCATAGTCCCACGGGGCGGAACATCTCGCCTTGCTTCACATCGCAGGCAGGCAGAACCTTCCGCAATATCCCCAAACGTTCCTCATTCAAGGGCGGGATGATATATTTCCTCTCCTCACCGGCGACTTTGTCGGCGATGGCGAACATCTGGCCGGAAAGCCCCACCAGCGAAGCCCATGCCCGGGCCTGGGCAATCCCCAGCGGTTCACCAACCTTGACCGACTCAATATAGTTTTTCCAGATGCGGTTATGCATCCACCACCGGTATGCCAGCGCCGGCATAATTGATTTCAATAACCCCACCTGATAGGCGTGTGAGGATGTGCCCCTGGAGGGGTTTCGGCTTCCCCAATTCCTGTAAGCCCCATGCCCGTTATCCGACCCCACCCGGTTGCCGTTGACCAATCCAACTGACAATCCCATTGGTGTGCCGCTATAACCCACCAGGAATAACTTAACTCCCAGCTCCTTCGCTTTGTGACGGATGTTTTCTGTATAGGCCCTGTATCTTTTTCGAAACAATTCGGCATGGGAGATCCCTGGATTCATTGCCAGATCACCCTGGCCCTGGCCAAATAGATTCACCATGAAGTCGGTATGCACCGAGTTGAAGCCCAATGTGACCAGTTCCGCTGACAGAGGGTCGGGGGATACGTTTTTCGGATGAAATACAACCGATATAAACGGGTATTCACTTTCCTTGCCCCTGGCGACAGTTTCCTTAAAGTCGTTCCAACGGTTCTTCTCACCCGCCCAATCGTCATCAGCCCAGCCAAGCATGATGCTGCAACTGTAACTGTTGAATCCCCAGGGCTTGAGCAGTTTGGTGAAAGCCTCATTGTTTTGAAGGATATCCGACCTTATTGTGGTCTGGTCTTCACTGACAAAAGAGTTCCAACTCTGCCATAGTATTTCATTCTTACCGGGCATTTGCACATGCGCCCGCCGTCCGGTTGCTTCGCCAAATTCCTCAAGTCCCGCCAGCGCGTCCGGGTTGAAGTTAATCATTACCTCGTCGGATAATACCTCCTGCCCGGCGGACAGTCGCAGGCCGGTTCCCATCTCTCTCATATATTGAGGAGGGTTGTAACGCGGCAGTTCGTGGACATAGTTCATATAACTGCTTTGCGCAGTAATCTGCATGAGCTCCGTATTGTAGTTTCTATCAAACAGTACATTCACCCAGTTGAAAGCCCGTTCGTTTCTACTGAATCCTACACTGGCACTGTCTCCGGTTGCCGGATTATGCAGACTCGCAACAAAAGGGCTCCACACGTCGGTCGTGCTCCCCACGGTGTCAATGGAATGCATCCCGCGTCCGACGCCTTCCATCTCAAAGCCCTGGCTCATAACCATGGTTTTGCCAATGTCATTCCCGATGAACAGACCTCCATTTGCCTGCCCGGCCGAGAACCGCAATAAATGAAGCTCCCGGAGATACTGGGGTCGGTCGGAAACGTTCTGGAGTTTCATGCGCACAAATATCCAGTCCCTCCGTTCGTACAAGCGCAAGGAAAGTTCGGTATTTATCCAGCTTCCCTGCCTGGCCGTCAGTTGCACGCTCAGTTCCATGCCTTTACCGAGTTCATCTTCAAAGGAACAGGTTTTCGTCCGCCTTGAATACTCCTCGCTTGAGAACGTCCATTGTTTATCAATCGTGTCAATCAAGGCATCCCCGTTCACAATCAACGGACGGCCATTCTTCAGGGCGTTCCATACTCCTGCCGTGGAATCGTATTGAATTGTCCAATCACCACAGGAGATCACCGATTTCTCCTCTCTTGTGGCATGGATGGCTCTGGCTGAACTCGTTGGCGGCTGTGATTTTACCATCGGGGATTTCCCAGTTGAGTTGACCGTTTTTGGCATGACCGGATTCCTTTCTCTGGTTTTGGCTCAAATCCTGCAGTTCCACAAACTTAACCTGAACATGGATTGCTCTGTTATCGCTGTACCCACCAATATCTTATCTCTTCCCTGCGAAAAGTCAAGGGAAAAAAGGAGGGGAAAGCAGGACTGCGGACCTGCAGTTCCGGGTCTTGCAGGGATAACAGGGATTCGCATGGACATATTGGCCCTTTCTGGATATAATATGGACAAAAATAAATGAGCGGAGGGAAATAATAATGGCACAGATGATATTCTTTTCTCAGTTATCTTACAATTGTGTTTTGATGAATAAGGAGTATGACCTTACAAAGGATATAATCAATATAGGCAGGGCGGATACAAACGACATAGTAATCCCCAATGACGTGCTTTTCAAACAACTTTCTTCCGATTTACAGGCGGCGCTGCGCAATGAACTGAAAAGGGTTTCCAGATTGCACGCGATAATAACCAGGAAAGAAGGCAAGTGGTATGTTGAGGACGTCGGGACCAAGGGGTTGGGCAGCAAGTACGGAACATTTGTGAATGGGATGAAGATTGACAGCAGAAAGCCCTGTCTCCTGCATGACCAGGACAAAATCAGCTTTGGCCCGATTGAGTGTTTCTTTTCAGAAAAAGAAACTGTGGAATCAAGGTGAGAATATATCGGGCAGAAGTATGGATTTAACAGAGGTTCGCGGACTGAAAAAGGGTGGTGTAGGCGTGCGTGAAATCCAGCGGAGTAATTTCCGGGCTAATTTTCTACAGCGAACCCCCTACGCCTAAATTCCAATGGAAGAATCCGCAACCGGTCAGGAGTACAAGCGCAAAGCAGGCTACAACTACCAGCCAGAATTCAATTTTCATATTCATGGGTTTTTCACCGATATACTGCAGAATCACAAATAGTTGACGTCAGATTTACGGCCAAATCGTACCACACCCGCCAGGATATGTCAAAGTCTGCAACCCGGGACAAATTGCGGCTGGATATGAGCGGCGAAAAGTCTCCTGCGCTGTCATAAACCCGTAAATATACGGGTATGGGATTGGATAACACCTGCCAGGAAGCGTTGATAATCAATATGGCAGTTATCTGTGAGGGATGATGATGTCGGAATCATCATCGTCAATGGTACCTGTCTCTGGTAATTCCATCCGGACCAGGTTTTTCTCAAGGCCTTCCAGGAAATAGGGAGTGCCGGTACTGCCGCTGTCTGTTATGCCGTAGAACGTGGTATAGTCGGAGCGGGACAGGCTGCGGGTTACGATGAGTTCGTTCTTTGCCCGGGTCATGGCGACGTACAGGACGCGGCGTTCCTCCTCCTCGCTGTCACTGTCTCCGAGACTGCGCACGTGCGGATACATGCCGGGCTCAACGCGGATGAGATAGCAGACAGGCGATTCCGTCCCCTTGGCGCTGTGCGCGGTAATCAGCGCAACCACATCTTCGTCCTCTCGCTTTTCAACCTGGGTTATATTCACGGGGTCAAGCGTGTATGTCTCAAGAAAACCCTGAAGACTTCTATGCCTCTCCGCCAGGCGGGCCAGCAGGTTGAAATCCTGCCTTCTCTTATCCCACCTTTCATACATGCTGCTCAGAAGCGGTTCAAGGAATGCGCTCGCCCTGGTAATGGCCTCGGCCGGATTATCCATGTTTTCCAGTATGATTTCCGGGCCCTGGACTATCCTCTCAAGAGATTCGTTTTTCAAATCAGGGTGCTTTCTCAGGAGTTCCAGGGCATCCCGTATGCTCTTGCCGGGCTGCATGCCGGCAATCATGCGGTCGGCGGTAACGTCTCCGACCTTCGGCCAGAGCGTCAGGTACCGCATCCACGCTATGAGGTCATGGTGGCTCATCGCGCAGCGGACGAGACAGAGCAGGTCTTTCACGTGGGCGGATTGCAGGAAGCTCACACCGCCGATGAAGACATAGGGAATTCTTCTTGCTATGAGTTCTGCCTCCACCGCGCGTGCGCCGAACCCGGTGCGCGAGATAACCATGTGCTCTTTCCATGCGGCGCCGTTCTCATGGCGCTCCAGCAAATCATTCGCTATCCACTCGGCCTCCGAGAGGTCGTCTTCAAATTCTATCAGCCGGGGTCTTATCCCCTTGCCCCGGCTTGCCCTCAGTTTCTTGTTGTACTTGAGGGGAGATTCGGCCAGCAGCCAGTTGGCAAGGTCAAGGATTTCCTGCGTGGAGCGGTAGTTTTCCTGCAGTTTCAGTACGGTTGAGTTCGGGCATCGTTCGGTAAAGGAATGGACGTTGCGGAAGTCCGCGCCCCGGAAGGCATATATGCTCTGCGCGTCGTCACCGACGCAAAAGAGTTTTGCCGGGTCGCGCAGGCCGTCCAGTATCAGCCACTGGAGCGGGTTGGTATCCTGCATCTCGTCAACAAGGATGTGGTCGTACCTTCTCCTCAGTTTTGCGCGTATCGCCGGGCTGGAATGCAGCACTCTGGCAAACCTGAAAAGGATATCGTCAAAGTCAAGGTAATTGCATGCTTTTTTGCGGCGGTCGTAGTCCTCAAAGACCTTTATTATCCTGCCGATGGTCTTTTCGTCATATTCCGTGAATTTCTTCAGGTAACCCTGGCGGGACTGGTTGGTGTTGCGCGCATAGGAATAGAGGTCTGTCAGGGGGCCCGCTTTCGGGAAGACCTCCTTCTTCTCCACGTACCTTGCCCTTGCAAGCCGCATCAGTTGTTCCTGGTCATCGCGGTCTATCACGGTCGCGCCCGCGATATTGAAGTCTTTCTGCATCCTGCGCATGGTCATCAGGCAGTAGTGGTGGAACGTCCCGGAGATTATGTTGTCTGCGGATTTGCCGACCATCTTCCTGAGCCGGTCGGTCATCTCCCTTGCCGCGCGGCGGGTGAAGGTGAGAAGGAGTATGCGTCTGGGGTCAACGCCGTTTTCTATGAGGTGGGCGATGCGGTGTATGATGGTCTTTGTTTTGCCTGTTCCTGCGCCGGCAAGAACCAGCGCGTGGCCCCCCGCGTGCTTAACCGCGGCCTCCTGCTCCCTGTTCAGTCTTCCGCCTGAGAAAGTCATGGTATAAGTTTACCGTTTACGGATATTGCAGGTCAATGGATCTTTTCTCTTGACAACCACACATTTGTGCGGTATAGTCATATCAGGGAGGAAAAAAACGTGGAATTAACCGAAAGGCAGAAAGATATATTGAGATATATTGAGAAAACGGTCAGGGAAAAGGGTTTCCCCCCGACAATCCGGGAGATAGGAAAAAGATTTTCATTTTCTTCCACCGGCAGTGTCAGGGACCACCTGAGGGCCCTGGTCAACAAGAAATACATAGAGTGTGTGCCCGGGGTATCGCGCGGGATAAGGTTGTTGAGGGGTACATTATATCCATCAATCCCCGTTGCCGGAAGGATTATAGCGGGCGAACCGGAACTTGCGCTGGAGAACATTGAAGGCGAGATACGGGCTGATGAGAAACTCGCCGGTGACGGGAGAAGTTTTGCGTTGAAGGTGAAGGGAGACAGTATGGTTGATGCCGGCATCCGCGAGGGCGACTACGTGGTTGTGCGGCCCCAGAGCGCCTGCGAGCAGGGCGAGATTGTTATTGCCCTGATAGGAGAGGAAGCCACGGTAAAGAGGTTCGGGCGAAGGGGCAGGACTCTTATCCTGGAGCCGGCCAATGCTGCTTATAAACCGATAGTCATTGACGACAGGGTGAAAATCGTCGGCAAGGTGGTGGGGCTTATCAGGTACTACCGCTGAGAAAGGAAAATCTCAAGATGATGGAAGATATTCTGGAAGAGGTTGAGGTGGGGGCGGTATTCGTCAGGGACAGGATAAAACCAGGGTGGTTTATATGGAAGAACAGGAAGTATTCCGTTGAAAAGGTAAGTTATGCCTGGCATGACAACAGCGGCGAGGAACTGATTTGTTACTTTTCGGTGGTGGCAGGCGCAAACCTGTACGAACTGTCCTTCTATACGAAAAAACTGAAGTGGATGCTGGAGCGCATCTATGTTGAGGGTTAAACATGGAAAGGGTTATTCTGCATGTGGATATGGATGCATACTTTGCCTCGGTTGAGGAGAAGAGCAATCCCTTCCTGAAGGATAAGCCCGTGATAGTATCCGGGGACCCCGATACGCGGACCACCGTCGCAACGGCAAACTACATGGCGAGGGAATACGGCATAAAGTCAGGGATGCCGTTGAAACAGGCGTTGAGGTTATGCCCCAGGGCTGAGATAGTGGTGGGTAATTCCGCCAAGTACATGAGCACCACTTCCCGGCTCCTTGAGATATTCAGAGAATTCACGCCGTGGGTTGAATGCTATTCCATAGACGAGGCCTTCCTGGATATAACCGGCACCATGGGGCTTTTCGGCGGCGCGATGGAGACGGCCAGGGGGATAAAGGAAAGGGTAAGGACTGAACTGGGGCTGACCTGCTCCGTCGGCGTGGCGCCGAATAAACTCCTGGCAAAACTTGCCAGCGACCGGGTAAAGCCTGACGGCCTGACCGTGATAAAAAGAGAGGATGTACCGGAGCTGCTCAGGAATTTGCCCGTGGAAAAACTCTGGGGCATCGGGGAAAAACTCGCTGTTAAGTTAAACTCCATCGGCATAAGAACCTGCCGGGACCTGGCTGAATATCCGGAGGAAAAATTAACCGCCATCTTCGGTATACAGGGGCATATCCTTCACTGCATGGGCAGTGGGGAATATTCGTCCGAGGTAAAACTTTTCTGCCATGAGCAGGAATATAAGTCCATGGGGCATTCCTATACCCTTTTCCGCGATACATCCGACCCTCTCCTGGTGCAGTCCACCCTTTACAGGTTGTGCGAACAGGTCGGACGGAGACTGAGGAGAGATGCGTACCGGGGCAGGACAGTAACTCTTATCGTGAGATTTTCCGATTTCCGGACGCTGGTGCGGCAGAAAAGCATGCAGAGCCATACCGATGACGGAGATACCATATACCGTGTTGCGCTTTCCATCATGGAAACGTTCCGGGTGAAAAAGCGGGTGCGGCTTGTGGGGGTGAGCGTTTCGGGCCTTATCAGGGGGCAGCAGTATCCGCCCATGTTTGAAAATGACAGGAAGAGAAAGGATTTGCTGTCTGCCACGGACAGGATAAACGATAAATTCGGGGAGTTCACCGTTTCACCGGGGCTTGTTCTCATGGAAAAGGTTCTGGCCAGGGAGCGTTCATCCTGCCACGGGTTTATTTTGAAGAAAGGAGTGGTAAAATAAGAATATGGTAAAGATAGGTACCTCGGGCTTCTCCTTTCCGGACTGGAGGGGGACGGTATATCCCGGACGGCTGCCCGCGAGGGATATGCTTTCCTACTATGCCGGGGAGTTGAAGTTTGATACCGTGGAGATAAATTCAACCTACTACGCCATACCGAAACCCGGGAACATGGAGGCCATGGCAGACAAGACGCCGGACGGGTTTGAGTTCGCGGTAAAGGCGTACAGGGGGATGACGCACGACCCGTTTGACAGCCGGCTGGAAGAGAAACCGTCGGAAGGGCAGGTTGAAGAATACTTCCGGCTTTTCAGCCAGGCCGTGGAGCCGCTGAGAGTGCGCAACAAACTCGGTGCTGTTCTGCTGCAATTCCCGGTTTTCTTCTATCCCGCGGCAAGAAGCAGGGAGTATATGCTCAGGTCAAAAGAACTGCTTAAGGATTTGCCGCTGGTGGTGGAATTCAGAAACAATGGCTGGGCAAACAGTGAAACATTGGCGTTCCTGAAGGACAGCGGTCTTGGCTACTGCGCGGTGGACGAGCCGAAACTTCCGCGGCTCATGCCTTTTGTCGGCGAGGTGACATCCCGCAACGGATATATCAGGTTCCACGGCCGCAATAAAAACTGGTTCAATGCGCCTGTTTCGGAGAGGTACGACTATCTGTATACGGAAGAAGAACTGGAGGAGTTTGTGCCGGAGGTGAAGAAGATGAACAGCGTGGCGGAGAAACTGTTTATCTACTTCAATAACTGCCATGCCGGGTCAGCTGCGAAAAACGCTAAAATGTTCCGACAGATGCTGGGACTTGGAACCGGTATGGCCGATAACCTTTTTGAATAGCGGACCAACGTTGCGAGAATACCCGGGACATAGGAGAACCGCAGGTTGACTTTGATGGCAGCGCCATAGGATTAGAAAACATATATCCTTCCTACGTTGACACCCTGTTTTTTATATGCTTTATTATAAGCGGGAAGTGTCCGGAAGGATGCTTATCTCCTGCTGTGTGGAGTTGAAAACGAAGAAAGGAGGGGTCTTATATGGAACTGATGACAGTGAGTATTGAAAAGCCGGAAGCGACCAATTTTATTCTTGGCCAGACGCACTTCATCAAGTCTGTTGAGGATATCCACGAAGCCCTGGTTGCTTCCGTGCCGGATATCAAGTTCGGCCTGGCATTCTGCGAAGCATCCGGCAAATGCCTGATACGATGGTCCGGCACAGATTCTTCCATGATTGAACTTGCCCGGAATAACGCGAGAGCAATTGGAGCGGGTCATTGTTTCATTGTTTTCCTGGGAGAGGGCTTCTATCCCCTGAATGTATTGAACGCAATCAAGATGGTGCCGGAGGTATGCCGTATTTTCTGCGCCACAGCCAACCCGACAGAAGTAGTTCTTGTTGAAACAGAGCAGGGACGGGGTATCCTGGGCGTGGTGGACGGGTTTCACGTCAGGGGTATTGAAGACGATGATGAAATCAAGTGGCGAAAGAATCTATTGCGGCAGATTGGCTACAAGCTTTGATTTCCGGGATGCGCCCTCACTGTGATGGAGGTATAATAACTCAGTGAAGTGACGGGAAGAAAAGTCGGCATCAGGGATGGGCAGAGAAAGGGAGGAAAATGAATGTTTATGAGGCAGTAAGAGCCCGGAGGAGTGTACGCACCTACCAGGATAAGCCGGTTCCGCAAGAAGTCTTAACCCGTATCATGGATGCTGCCAGAATGGCTCCATCGGGAGGGAATAGACAACCATGGAAGTTCGTGGTTGTCACGGATATCGGAACCCGCAGGAAACTGGCAGAGGCGGCCAACAACCAGTATTTTGTGGGCGAGGCTCCGGTAGTGATAGCAGGGGTTGGACTCAATCCAGGAAGAACCATGTCATGTGGTATTCCCGGTGATCCTGTGGACCTTGCCATCGCCATGGACCATATCACCCTGGCGGCAACTGAAGAAGGATTGGGAACTTGCTGGATAGGTGCTTTTTCTCAAGAGAAAGTCTGTCAAATCCTTGAAATTCCCGCTACCTTCAAAGTTATTGAGCTTCTTGTTCTCGGGTATCCGGCAGATACGCCGCGCAGCAAGTCACGAAAATCCCTGAAAGAAATCGTTTGTCATGGGAAGTTTTCATAGTATTCGCTTTTGCCGTTTCTTATGATGGGAGAAGGAGAATCTGAGAGCAATAGAAAGGACAGGGAGAATACAATTATCCATAATGGAAAACACAAACCAGGATTTCAGAAGATTCTGCGCCATCGCGAAAAAGAACGGAGCAAAAGAATCAAAGGTCATTTCAGCAAGAACCATAGCTGTAGAACCATGGGTGCGGTGGAAATGCAGGTTCGGATGCGATGGCTACCAACAAACTCTCATGTGTCCGCCCTTTTCACCAACATTTGAGGAAACACGCAAAATGATTGCTTCCTACACGAAAGCGATTCTTATCCACGGGGATGAACATGCTGATATGACCCGCATAGCGGCAGCCGTTGAAAGAGAAATTTTTTTATCAGGATATTACAAAGCGTTTGGTTTTGGTTCCGGACCGTGCCGTCTGTGCAGGACCTGCGATGTTGACGGTTCCTGCAAACATCCCTATCAGGCCAGACCTTCAATGGAGTCGTGCGGAATAGACGTATTCAGAACCGCGAGAAAAAACGGGTTCAAGATAGAGGTGGTGAAGAATTACGATTGTCAGGCAAACTACTTCGGACTCGTTCTAATAGAATAGCGCGGATATGAGGACAATTCGGCAGTCAAACTTGTAATCAAAGACTGACACGTCAGAAATTTTCATGACCATGACGGAGATTGAGGAGAAGGTGTATAAGAACACATCGGCGCCGATTACTCCTGGATGGGAGCGGGTATCTATTGTGGATTCAGAGGAAGAGCCGGATGAGATATCCAATGGCGAAGGTTAAGGCGGAAATCCCGATGGTGATGGACGCCATCTCAGAGAATCTCTTCCTGAAGCGAAAGTCTTTCGCCACGGAGATGTAGAAAGAAAAAATCAGAATCAGGATAATCGCATTGAAGATAGTAAATCCCAGGCAGAAATAGACATTCTTGAAGAAAAAGTAGGGGAAAACAAGAATCAGAACTGCCAGAACGTAGGCAAACCCGGTATAGAGAGATGCTTTTGCGGGATTCTTGGCGCCGCTTTCGGTCTTGGTTGAAAGGTATTCCGAGGTCGCCATGGAAAGGGAGGCGGCTATGCCGGTGATGAGCCCGGTGACCGCAATGAGGCGGACGTTCTGAAGAGCGAGGGTAAAACCTGCCAGCGCGCCGGTCAGTTCCACCAGCGCATCGTTAAGCCCAAGAACCATGGAACCAGCGTATCTCAGCCGTTCTTCGTCTATCAGCCCTATGAGTTCTTTTTCGTGCTCTTCTTCTTCATGCGCTATGCTTTCTGCTTCCGGTATGAATTCTGAAATCTCTTTATATGATATTTCCGCTTTTCCCTCTCCCTTCTCCATGAGTTTTATGCCGAAGGTTATTCCGAAAATCATTGAGATAAAAGTATAAAGCCATGCCCTGAATCTGTCCGGTTTTACCTCTTTTCCCGTGTATTCCTTCCATATGTTACAGTGTTTCAGTTCTTCCGCAGAAATGCCGTTCAGGATTTTTTTGTTCTGAGCGTCTTTTATCCGTCCTGCCAGTTTCCTGTATATGAAATATTCGGTGATTTCGTTTTTCTGGAAGACAAGTACCTTGTTTTTTACGGCATCATTTAACATGTTGGGTTCCCCCGGGACTGTCCATATTCTAAAACTTCCCGATGCAAATTGCAACCTGCCAGCAAAAACTGTGGCACTGCCGGTTGGAAATCTGGTAAAATTGATAGGTTACAACAGGAGAGGGGAAATGCGCAGGTCAGGAAAAAGGATATCAGTCGGGCTGCTTGCCGTTCTTGTATCTTCGGCGTTTCTTGTGTATGTTAACACCGGTCCACGTCGGCATCGCGGGAAAGAGGTGCAGGTCCGGGGACAGAATCAGCCGCAGGTCAGACTGGTTGACGTCAGGGAGATAATCCCGGATATCATCCTTGATATACGATATGCGACTCCGGACAATTTCACCGGGCAGGTTCTTTATCCTTCGGCGGACTGCTTCCTGCTGGAGGAGGTCGCGCTTGCGCTGAAGGGCGTGCAGGCAGACCTCAAGAAAGAGGATTTCCGCCTGAAGATATATGACGGCTACCGGCCTCTGTCGGTTCAACGCATGATGTGGAAGGTCATGCCAGACCCTGATTATGTTGCAGACCCTTCAAAGGGTTCAATGCATAACCGGGGCTGCGCGGTTGATGTTGCCCTGGTCGACCTGGATGGTCGTCCCGTTGAAATGCCCACCGGGTACGATGATTTCACCGAGAAGGCGCACCGCGATTACCAGGATTTGCCGGCTGCTGCAATATTGCACCGCCGCATTTTGAGAGAAACCATGGAAAGGCATGGCTTTTCTTCAATAACCACGGAGTGGTGGCATTTCAGCTTTAAGGGCTATCAGGATAAACCTGTGCTTGATATCCCGTTTGAAGCGCTCAAAAAGCCCGAGGAGAAATCTTAATATTAGGTAGATGACAAGGGTTATCTTACAGGGCTTTCCGTGGGCTCCCCCCGGAAGAGTTTACCGCCGCCCGGAGGAAGGGTGATGTCGGCCGAGGAACCATCCGCCTCGGTCCATTTGCGGGTTGACGCATCAAAAAGAGAGAGTCTTGCGGGGCCTACAACGGTTGTCTGCAACGCTCTTTTATAATTCAGGTTTACAACCAGCACGTGAGTTGGGTTCCCTCCCTTATTTCCGAAATAACCCAGCAGTATCCCTTCGTCAGGCATCGTTGACAGCGGTTCTTCTCCTGAAAATTTCACGGAGAACGAAGCGTTATCCGGCAGTCCTTTTGCACCCCATGGCACCGTTCCCTTGTGATAAACGGCGAGAGAATGCAGGGGCTGAAGTTCCGAAGCAACCGCAATAAATTGCGGATTTAATTCCTTGGCAGCTTCATACTGCGGAGTGGTTGAGCCGTCGGGTTTCATCATCCCCCCGACATTGCCGCCAAACCTGTCGTAGTAATGCCCCGGGGAATAGTAAACGTAATATGAAATCCCCTGTGCGCCGTATGCCAGCGAGGTGTAATTGAGCCAGCGCATCTCGTTGCGATTGGGGGGCCTCATTCCCTCGCACCATGTGCATCCCTGTACGATGTTGAGAAACGGTATGCCGGCTTCCATTGCCTTCTCGCGAATCATCCCCAGGTTGAGAAAATACTGGTTTCCGTCGTTCCCGCCTGACGTGAAGTGGTAATGGTCGTAACTGAGCAAATCGGGTTTCACCTGTTCCATGAAAAGATTCAGGTGTTTAAGGTAGGCGCTCACCGTGTCCCCGGTGTTGCCCAGTTGTTCATTGGTCGCATACGTCGGGAAGAGGTTTATATAAGCCATATGGTACGGGTCTTTCTCTCTGAGATGCGCAACAAGTTTGCCCAGCAGAGGGAATAGGGATGCGGAGGGCTCGTCAATAATGTAATAGGCGTACATCGCAGGATGTTTCCTGACGCGTTTGATTAACGCATCAAGTTTTGCGATTTGTCCTTCGTCGTTCATCGTCTGCGGGTTCATTGTTTCCGGCGCTGTCAATAACGCCCGCAGGCCGAATTTCTGAGCGGTGTCCAGTTCCTGCTCATTGCACCAGACAAGGTTGAATCCCGCCTCTGCCATCTGCCTGGCGGCAGTTTCGGTCATAGGCGGTCCGGCGTAGTAGGTGGCTATGGGGACGCCTATCTGCCAGCGGTCTGCCGTATCGCCTGCCGTTGAAAGATTGCAGGCAACGCCGGAGATTAAGACCACAAGCACCGTTATTTTCTGCCAGTTTATCATTTCATACCCCCTGCGATTTCGCGAGGATAAGAAATATGCCGGTTTTCAGCCGCTGAAGTTTCAACTTGATTTAATTAAATACAGACCATTCAATTAAAAAGGTTCTGCCACAACAATCCCCCCGCGGGATTGCGATATATTTCCCACGCTGCCTTTATGGTACACATTCAAATAACTGCCTGTATCTGCCGACAGGTCCTGTATCTCTCCTATTACGCCGGATACGAGATTGGAACCGCTCATCGTGTAAATACTGCATTTGCCGGGACCTGCCACTGTTATAGGGCCACCATAAAGTGTACTTGATTTTTGCAGAACAATGCTAGCCGGAAAATCAGACTGCGTCTCAACGATCATTTGGGCACCTTCCGCCAGAATATGCCCGTCGTCTTCCAATCCAATAACCGCATTGCTCTGCATTCTGGCTGTCAACGTTATTTCAGTTCCATGCATATCTATCCTTCCCGAATTATTGATGGCAAGACAGTTTGACTGCCCGCCCCAGGAGGTAATCATAACTTTCTTGCAGCCAAGTTCTATGATACCGAAATAACTGGTGGAGAGAGAACCATTCCCCATAGAGAGATTCCCGTTTGAATCCTGCCATTTCACAATTCCACCATAATCTGCCATGATACCGCAGAATGAAGCCTCCATCTGTCTATTGTGCAGGTCTTCATTCATTTCAATCGTACCATATAGCAGAACCACACCTCCTCTTGAAGCACATATTCCGCTGCCAGACAGACTACCTGTGCGGATTCGGACGTCCTTAAGATGGACTTCGCTGCCGGTGCCAAGAACCCTGATTCCTTCCTGAGAACCCGGGTAGTTACGATTGCCGATTTGAAGATTTTGAAATTTCCAGATGCCGTTTTTTGCAACAATCAAAGGCGTAAATGGCCAGTTTAATATGACTTGTCCTCTATCAGCCGGCCTGGTAAAACTATCATTTTCTCCCGCAAAGGTCACGCTGACGTCAAAAACGGATGCACTGGTTCGATGCATCTGCCGATCCAGTATCAGGTTATTCTCGGGCATATCAATACCCCCGGTTGTATTATATTCTCCGGCTCCAAGGTGGATAACGATATGTTGTTGAATAACATCAGGCAAGAGAGACATGGCTGCGGAGATGGTTTTGAGCGGTTTTTCTTTTGAGCCAGAGTTTGTATCAAGCCCAAGCGTGGGATGTACATAAACATCGGAAATAGCAACTGCCGCGTGTCCGGTTGCACAAACCCATATTATTCCCGTCAAGAGAAATACTTTAGACAAGACTCTCATAACTCCCCCTGTTTAAGTGATTTTCAGTAACAGTTCAGTTTTTGTGAAAATTCAGTATGAGCTTCCATAATTTGTCAAGTCTAATTTTATAATGTTCAGGAAAAACCGCAGTATTTTTCAGGGTGAAATAGTAAATATTCAGTGAACCACGTCTTGCTTACCTTCTCCGCACCATGCGAACAAGGCTGAGGCTCACTCCTTACTTTTCAAGTTTAACTCTGCCTAAAAC
>Ga0209609_10001034_pt1 | contig 16383 bp, 13 predicted proteins | sample LakKivw325mmetaG_FD_184136 | JGI IMG/M metagenome (GOLD analysis project Ga0209609, IMG submission 184136) | Anoxic lake water microbial communities from Lake Kivu, Rwanda to study Microbial Dark Matter (Phase II) - Lake Kivu water 325m metaG... | ecosystem: Environmental > Aquatic > Freshwater... | reverse complement strand
CGGGAAGGGCCCGCGGCAGCCGGATTCCACGCACGTGCTCAGAGCCGATTACAGCGCGCCCCAGACACTCCACCGCCCCAGGATGTCGGAGAACTGCGCCCACTTGGCGTGGCCGTCGCAGAAGGCCAGGTTGCTGCCGCCGTTGTGCCGGGCGTAGTTGGCGTCGGCTGGGTGGTTGGTGCCGCAAGTGCACCCGGGCGTCCCGCCGCACTCATTCGCCGCCGCGTACTGCGCCGCGCCGTTGGGGTACTGGTGGTAGCTGTCGCCGACCATGACGGTCTCGGCCGGATGAGTCATCTGGCCCAGCGAGGTGGTGGTGGTACCGCTGCGCGGCACGGCTGCCGACGTGACGCCATACTTGACCACCACACCCGCGAAGTTCGGGGGGCTGCCCCAGGCATGGAAGTTGACGACCTGCGGCGCGCTGGGGCAGGTGAAGATCTGTGAGTTCTTGACATACGGCAGGATGCGCTCGAACCAGAACAGATAGCCGTTGGGCTGGGTGATCGAGTAGTGCCCGTTCATGAGCTTCTCGTCGTAGTCCTGGGCGTACATCATCATGCCCGTGCCCAGTTGGCGCATGTTCGACAGGCACGAGCTTTGCCGCGCCTTCTCGCGCGCCTTGGCGAAGACGGGGAAGAGTATCGCCGCCAGGATGGCGATGATGGCGATGACGACCAGCAGCTCAATCAGCGTGAACCCTCTTCGTGGCATGGCTACATTCCTCCTGAAGGCAATGGGTGTGGCGGCTATGGCGCCGTCGTGATCTCATCCAGCCACAGCGTGTTGGCTGTTTCCTTCTGGCCGATGATCGCCGAGGCATCCACGAACGCGAGGGAGCGGATCGTCTCGGGCTGCAGCCCCGCATCCGGGTCCTGTGAGTCGTCACCCAGCGTCATGTCGCCCCAGGTGATCACCGGCGTCTGCCAGCGCCCCGCCTCCACCTCAATGACTTTCTGGTAGCGCGAGCGGTCTTCCTCTTCCACCATCACCAACAGGGGCAGCGGCGCGCCGCTGCGTACCGAGAAGGTGATCCCCCGGGCCCCCGCCAGCGCCCCCGCGGCCGTCTGGCACAGCGCCGCCAGGAGGCTCTTCTCCGGCAGCGTATAGTCCAGGCGCAGGGACTTGCCGCGCGCCGCCGGGTCCGCGCAACTGGACACCTTCAGATCGCGCCCGCCGAAGACCATGAAGTAGGCGGGGTCGCTGTCGCAGTCCTCAAGCATCGTCGTGCCGGGCAGTTGCGGGTCGGACAGTCGGTTCGGATGACCCTCCATGAACTGCACTTCGTCGAGCCAGAACGTGCGCTGGCTGGGCTGGACGTAGAAGAACGGGAAGCCGCCCTGGGCCACGGCCTGCGACAGGAACACTCCGGGGTCGGCGACCACCAGCCCGGTGATCTGCCCCGGGTCAAGCTGCCCGTTCTCGTCCACGCCGTGCTCATCGAGGCGGAACGCTGCCATCGGCAAGTCCAGGACGTGCCATTCGTCGGCACTCAGATGCGTGAAGAGCATGTAGTTGGACTCATCCGCCTCGCGCACAGCGATGACGCAGGGCCCGGCGACGGAGGTCTGGAGGGCCAGATGCAGGGACTTGGCGCCAACCAGACCTTCGAGTTGCGCGCCCATTGCCCCGGGTAGTTCCCCTTCGGCCGGGCCGCGCGCCTGGAAGCTGAACCGCAGGCTTGCGGCGCCCTCGTAGACGTGGCCGGCGGCCTTGTCCTGCGCCAACTCGGCCTGCTTGTCCAGGGACGTCCAGCCCGTCGTGTCCTGCTCGAAGTTCCACTGTGGCAGGTCCGCGGCCCGCGCCGCGAACGCCGCCGTCAGCAGCAACGCCAGCAAGAGACTGATGCGGTAGATCATGGGGTCCTCCGGGCGCGTCGGGATGGTACCTACCCGGGGCGGCGCTCACGGCCGACCCGCGCCACGATCCCGGGCGCGAACATGGCGCCGCTGTCGGCTTGCCGTTGGACGAACTGCAGCAACTCATCGGCCGCCGCCGTGGCGTCCGCCCTCGCGTATTGACCTCTTCGCCCCCCCGCGGCCAATTCCTGCCAGTGGCCCAGCCGCAGCAGCAACTGCGCCGACACCTGCGCCTGTTCCACAGCGTCGCGGTGGCGTCGTTCGGACGCCGCGGCCAGCGCCAGCGCCCGCCCGAGATGATCCAGCGCCGGACGCAGCAACTGGTGCGTTGCGCGGCGGGCGTAGCCGAGGTCGTAGTGATGGACGCAGCCGCCACCCTGCACGAAGCGCTCCGCCAGCGCCGCCCAGAAGGCCGCCATCTCGGCCGCCGCCGGCCCGTACAGATCGGCATAGTGCTCCGCCAGGCAGGCCTCCACGTCCAGGTCGGCGTTCCACGACAACCCGCCGATCAGGTGGGCATGCTGCCCGTATGGCCCCCACTCCTCCGGCCGGTATTCCAGCACGTAGCCCTCGACGCCGAGGTCGCGGTAGAACCGGAAGTCCTGGGGCAGCAGCCCCCGCAGCGGGTACGGCGCCGACAGCATGTCAATGAGCATCAAGTACTCAAAGACAAGCAACGGCCCCGGCACGATCCGCCGCCACTGGCGCAGCAGTTCGGCATACTGTGCGTTGGGTCGGCGGCAGTTCGGGTCGCCTTCGAGCGGGTGCCGGAAGCAGCGCTGGAAGGGCGCGACATAGGCCTTCACCTGCGGCAATAGATCCGTCGTCCGCGGCGGCTCGACATAGTTGACATAGAACAGGGCGCTCAGGAAGCGGTCCGGGTGCTCCTGTGCGACCAGGACGGCGACTTCGTTGACGAACTGCACGACCGTGTCGGTGCGGCGGGGATGGCCGGGCCACAACAGCGATGGCTCCTGCGGCTCGCGCGCCAAGCAACGCTCGCATTCGCACCACCCGTAGCCGTCGTTCGGCCATAGCCCCACCGTGTCAATCTCCGGGTGGGCGCTCATGAGCCCACAGATGCGTTCCGCCACCAGCGCGACGACCTCGGGGTTGGACGTGCAGAGCTGGCCATGCGGGCTGCGCGCGCCGGCGAGCAGCGCGAAGTACTCCGGGTGCGTCCCGAAGAACTCGTTCGGGGAGACGAAGTACTTGCAGCTATGGTGCCCCAACTCCACCTTCAGGCCCCGCGCCACAACCTCACGCTGCAGCAACTGCTCGTACTGCTCAAGCGCCCCCTCCACATTCGCGAAGATCATGAAGCGGTTGAAGCGCTGCTTGGCCATCCAGTCGCACATGGCGACGGTCCGCCGGTCAATGTCGGGGTAGTTCGTGAACGCGCGCTGGGCGAAGTCCGGCCGGAAGCTGACGCGCTCGCAGGGGACGCTCAGCGTTTCGTGGCGGGGGATGATCTCTCCGCCGTCGAACTCCGCCAGCCACCGGCACCCGCAGTGCGCCTCGAGGAAGTGGTAGACAGCGTGCAGCACGCCCAGCGCGTCGGCGCCGAAGAGGGTGAGGCCGTCGGGACGGATGTCCCAGCCATGCTGCTCGTCCACACCACCGATGATCTGCAGTGTAATCGCCCGTTCAGCCTGCGCGACGACAGGGAACTGTGCGCCGGTGATGATGGCCAGGTAGCGCCCCAGCTCATCGGCGGCGAAGGCGAGACGCTCGTCGTCGGCGACGAGGGCGAGGTCGGTGCGGCTGTTGGTGGTGATCGTCAGTTGCATGACCCGGCTTCCCGCAGTAGCGGCGCGATTCATCGCGCCCTCGCGCGGCAAGGGAGTTGGCGCGATGAATCGCGCCGCTACACGAGGATTCCCTCCAGCTCCTTCGCCAGTATTCCGGCCATCTTGTCCGCCAGTTGCCCGATCTGCTCCTTGCTCTCGCCCTCGATCATGATGCGGGCGAGAGGTTCGGTGCCCGAATAGCGCACGATGATCCGCCCCCGCCCCGCCAGCGCCTCCTCCACCTCGCCGAGGCCCTGCACGATCGCCGGGTAGTCTTCCAGCGACGGCTTGTGCGGCACCCGCAGGTTACGCACGGCTTGCGGCAGCACGGTCAGCACCGCGGCCATCTGCGACAGCGGCTGCCCAGCGTCGAGCATCGCCGCCAGCATGTGCAGCGCCGTGATGACCCCGTCGCCGGTGTGGGCGAACTCGCTGAAGATGACGTGACCGGCCTGCTCGCCCCCTAGCGTCGCGCCGACCTCGCGCATCTTCTCCCACACGAAGCGGTCGCCCACGGGGCTGCGCACCACGCGGATGCCGTGCGGCTGAAGCGACAGGTCCAGACCCATGTTCCCCAGGACCGTGGTTACGACGACGTTGTCGGCCAGCCGCCCGAGCTTCTGCAGGTACAGCCCGCAGATGGCCAGGATGGTGTCGCCGTCGCGCACCGTACCGCGCTCGTCCACGAAGAGCGCCCGGTCGCCGTCGCCGTCGTGGGCGATGCCGACATCGGCCAGGTGTGTCTTGACGGCCAGTTGCAGCGGCGCGAGGTGTGTCGAGCCGCACTGGGCGTTGATGTTCAGCCCGTCGGGGTGGTGGTTGATCGCGACAACCTGCGCCCCGTATTCACGCAGCAGGCGCGGGGTGATCTCCGATTGCGCGCCGTTGGCGCAGTCCACCACCAGCGTCAGGCCGGACAGGTCCAGGTCGCGCGGCACGGTCTGGCGGACGTGGGAGAGATAGCGCTCGACGACATTGGTGCGCTCGACCACGCGGCCGATGCCCGCGCCGGTGGGGTGCAGGTCCTGGTGGCTCTTCTCCGCGAAGGCGTGCTCGATCTCGCGCTCGAGGTCGTCATCGATCTTCGTGCCGTCCCGATTGAAGAACTTGATGCCGTTGTCGCCCACCGGGTTGTGCGAGGCGGAGATCATCACGCCCAGTTGCGCCGACAGCACGCCCGTGAGGTGCGAGATGGCCGGGGTAGGCACGATGCCGGCGCGGCAGACGGACGTTCCCACCGAGCACAGCCCGGCGATGAGCGCACACTCGAGCATGTCGCCCGACAGGCGCCCATCGCGCCCCACGAGCACCGTGTCGGCGCCGTACTTCTGGAAGACGAAGCCCGCGGCACGGCCCAACTCGTAGGTGACCTCCGGGGTCATCGGGTACTCGTTGGCCTTGCCGCGCACGCCGTCAGTGCCGAAGAGACGCTGCATGTTCTGTTGACCTCACCCTCTGGACGTGTGGGGGCACTCACTGCCCAACATTGCCTGTGGCGGCGTCCATCCACCATACCATTTCCGTGGCCACGCTGTCCCCGTACCGCACCAAGATCGGCCGGAGCCGTAGGCCACCATTGATCGCCGGTGGCTGAATGCGGAACACAGCGCTGCCACGACCCCACGGCGCCAGCTTCGGCAGCGCCGCCGTGGCCGTCGTTTGCGCCCAGCCACGCGGCAGGATCAGGCGCAGCTTCTCCCCCGGGCACGTCTTGCCGCTGGCATTGTACACCGTTGCCGTGAGCGTCAGTGCACACCCCGGCGTCACCTGCAGCAGCCCCGCCGTGCCCCGCGGCGCGCCGCTGACGTCGAGCGCGACCAGGGGCGGACCATCCCTCACGCCAATGATCATCGCATGCGTGTCAAATGGCGGCGCCGTCAGCTTCAGCAACGGCCCCCGCTGCGTGAAGGCCACCGGCGTGAGCCGTCGGCTGCCGCCGGTGGCCATGAACACGCTGTGGATGCCCACCACACTCGGTGGCAACTGCACCTGCAACCCGAAGTGCCCGACCGGCGCATCGTTGTAACTCTCCAACCCCACGAGCACATTCCCCTCCGGTGTGACCAGCGGCGCCTCGACCCGCACCTTGGCCCGCACGCGCGGGTTGGCGAGGTCCACACTCGCGGCCGAGCGCACCCCCGCGTACCGCAGATACGCCGCCAACAGCCGCCCGAGCGAGTCGCCGGAATGCGCGCTGTCCCATTCGTACGGCGTGGCGGAGCTTTCGTAGATCGTCCCCAGCATCATCGCCGAATACAGGGCCGAGCCCTTGCCGTAGTCATTGACGATCACGCCGGGGGTGCCGTAGTAGCTGACGCCGATGACATCCCCCGCGGTGCAGGCCACCCGCTGCAGGCCCAGGCCGGCGAGGAAGAAGTCACCCATGGCCCGCGCGACCGGGTGCGTCGCGTCATGCTGCTGGAACACCTCGCCCACAGTCTCGGCCAGGCTCTTGGGGTCCAGCGCCCGGACCGTCACTTCACCGTAGCCCTGCGAGGATTGCTGCACCGCGAGTTGGCTGCCGCCACCGGTTGGGGCCGGCGCCGCCACGCCGAAGACCGGCGCGAGGGTCGTCTGCGGCTGGGCATACTCGTTCCACGCGCCGGGCCAGCGGTCGCCGATGACGGCGCCCCCATCACGCACCCATTGCTCGATCTTCCGGGCCGCCGCCTCGGGCACGTACTGGCAGTCCGCCATGACCAGCGCGCCAAAGTCGGTCAGTGCCCCGGCCTCAATCTGTCGCGGCGTCACCCACCGCACCACGTAGCCTTGCCCGCGCAGCGCGGCGAAGACGTGGGCCGGGCTGTCCACGCCGTGCCCCCACAGGCTCAGGAACGGTTCGGCCACCGACAGGTCCAGCCGCGAGTACAACATCGCCACAGGCTTGACCGCGTCGGTCACCTGTGCCCGCGCCAGGAGGGGCTCGAGCCGGTGCACTTCCTGCGCGGCGTCGGAATAGGCCGCCAGCCGGTCACGCGGGGTCAGGTCGCTTCGGGTGCCGGCCCACTTGTCCCACTCGTCGCAGTAGATCGCGTCGGCCATGAACTCGAAGACGTGCATCCCGGCGCAGCCTTTGGCGACATAGTTCCAGAAGGTGCGCGCGGCGAGGCGCGGGTCGTGGGCGTGGATGCTCCACTCCTGGTTCAGCGGCCGCTTCCCCCCACTGAGGCTGCGCACGAGCTCGATCTCGCAACCGATGAAGTCGTCAGCGGCGTAGCCATCCCAACACGCGTAGCGCTCGTCCTTGAGGGCCTCGGTCCAGAGCAGTTCCAGGTCCAGCGGCGCCATGCTGGTGAAGTACGGCGCCAGCAGATGCAGGTTCGAGTTCTGCGTGATGAGGTCACGTTGCTGCGGGTCGCGTTGTTTGATGAGCGGCACTTGCCGCCCGATCGCGTTCACGAACTCCCGGCCGCAGAAGTCGCGGAACTCGAACCAGCAGGGGCGGCCATCGGTGAAGGCCTTGGGTGGAGTGATGTCGGCGAAGGAGGCGTAGCTGCTGCCCCAGCGCCGGTTCAGTGTCGTGATGTCGCCATGCTTGCCCGCCAGCCACTCCCGGAAAGCGTCAAGGGAGTAGCTTGAGTAGTCGAGGAAGCCACCGGCCTCCGCGCACACGCGCCAGGCCTCAATGGCGTCGGAGTACGGCAGGGCCCTGTTGAGGCGCTCTTCCAGCACCCTGGGCAGCTCGTCGCGCAGCGGCGGGTACGACAGGCTCCACTGTGTACCGGCCTTCCCCTCGGCGTTCACGACGCGTCCCTCGGGCGCCGGATGGGCCTTGGCAAACTCCGGCGTCACGGTGTCGTAGGACTCCGCGATGCCGATGGCCTTGATCCCGTAGTCCGCTAGCCGGGCTATGCCACACGAGTGGTCGCGGTTGAAGCCCAGCCGCACGGCCATGGCCGGGTCGGTCAGAATGCCACCGCAGGTGATGAGGCCGAGGAGGTACTGATCTTGAGCGCGCTGGACCCCGGAGAAGAGCTGCGTCGTGGGGAAGGGCGTGGGGGCATAGACGAAGCCCTTCGGCGCAGTCGTGGGATTGACGGTTCCCGTCGGTGGGGGGAGTTGGCTCAGGGCCGCGGCGTCAAGCCCAGTCGGGTCGTCCCCCGTGCTAGCGGCAGCGATGACGCAGTCCACCCACCGATCGCTGTACGCGCCACCCCCGTGAACCTTGCCCATGAACGAGACGCGCGCCAGCATGGGCCGCTCGGCGGTCAGCAGGAAGCTCTCCCACACCGGCCCCTTGCCATGCTCAGACTTGGCTCGGCCCTCGTAGGGGTGCGTCCTCGGCCGCGCCGACACCGCATCACAGTAGCACCCGGCCAGCGCCTCGCCGTCCTCGTCGCGCACGATGGTCAGGAAGGTGCAGGGAGCGTCGGTCTGCTTGAGGTAGCGCACGAAGAGCCGGTACGTCGCCGCATGGGGTAGCGCCAGCGGCACGGCGCTGCTCTCCACGACCACGTCGTGCCGGGGCAGGCGCAGCACCTTGCCTCCGGAGGCTTCGGGAGTGTCCTGCACGGTCCAGGTGTTGGCAACCGCGGACGGTCCGGCGGCCTCGGCCTCGATCCTGACCATCGCCGCGCGAGCCGGCGCAATGATGATGGCGCAGAGCAGCAGAGGAATGGTGCGGCGCGTCATGCCGACCTCCTGGGTCCCTCGCCCGCCCTTCGAGCGCCCCTCACCGGCTCGCGAGACGAGGTGGGGCAAGGGGTGGACCTCGACAGGCTCAGCCGGGCGAGGGGTCAGGAGCAGTACGGAGCCTCTCGACCGCGCGCCCGCGGCGAAGCACCGTCAGCGCACATGCCGTACCATCAGCCCCCGAGCGCCATCCCCAGTGCCTCCTGCTCCTCCTCAGTCAGCGGCATCTCGGCCTTGCCGTTGACGATCCCCCGCAAGAAGACGCGGCAGGACTGCAGGCTGTACATCGAGGTGATCATCATCCCGTGGTTGCGGGCGTCGAGCAGCGCGAGGGCGAAGCTGAGGTTCCCGCCGACGCCCTCTTCGGCGTTGAAGCGCTTGAGCCCCACCCGCTGCACCGCCCCGCGCAGTTGGTTGCGGATCTGCTCGCGGGCGGCCTCCAACTCCCGCAACCGCCCCTCCTGAGCCTGCGCCTGGGACAGCAGTTGCGCGAGCAACTGCCCGCCCTCGGGGCCGGCCAGATGCGCCTCCAGGCGCTGCATCTCAGGGGTCGGCGTGGCGAGTTCCCGCGCCTGCCGGGCCTGCCAACAGGCCAGCCCGGCGACCACCAGCGCCACGACTGACAGGCCCAACGGCACCCACATCAGCACCTCCGGCATCATGGCTCCTTGTCGCCGGCCTTGCGGCGGATGGCCCGGCGGTCGAACTTGATGCGCACGTTGGGCGCGACCTCCACCTCTACGGACTCTTCCCGCAGCTTGGTGATCCTGCCGTAGATGCCCCCGGCCGAGACGATCTCGTCGCCCTCCTTGAGGCCGCTGACGAGGTCCTGGTGGCTCTTCTGCCGCCGCTTCGCCGGCATGATGACCATGTAGTAGAACATCAGGAACATGATCACCATGAAGATGATCAGCGGCAAGAGCTCCTTCAGGTTGGTGGTGTGTTCAGACACAACAGACTCCTCTCGGGGATAGACAGTGTCAATTCCGCGCCGCTCGGGACATGACCTGTACCGGCGGCCCTAAGGATGGACGACGGCCTTGATGACCGTCTCCTTGTTCTCGTCCACCCAGGCCATCGCGGCGGGAGCCTGCTCCAGGTCGAAGTGGTGGGTGACGAGGGGCTTGACGTCCACCGCGCCGCGCTCGATCAGGCTGATGCCGGCCGGATAGGTGTTGCAGTAGCGGAAGAGGCCGCCGACAGACAGTTCGCGGCCGATGAGTTCATAGATGGCCACCGGTGGGTGCGTCTCGGCCGGCATCCCCACCAGTTGCACGAAGCCGCCGCTGCGCGTCACCTGCAGGGCGGTCGCGATGGCCGGCACGGCCCCGGCGCACTCGCAGGCCACGTCCACACCGTCGCCGCCGGTGATCGCCATGATCTGCTCCACGTTCTCCGGCCCTACCTCCAACACGTGCGTGGCGCCCATCTGTTCCGCCATCTGCAGGCGCAGCGGGACGGAGTCGGTGATGATCGCCGTCGTCGCCCCGGCGGCGAGCGCGACGGCCAGCGTGCACAGGCCGATAGGACCCGCGCCCATGATTGCCACCGCCTGCCCGGGTCGCAGGCCCGTCTGGCGGATGGCATGGATGCCGACCGACAATGGCTCCACCATCGCGCCCTCATCCAGCGATACGCTGTCGGGCAGGGGGTGCAGGTAGTCCGACGGCCAGGCCAGCAGCTCGGCGAAGGCGCCGTCCACGGGCGGCGTGGCCAGGAACGTGACGTCCGGGCACAGGTTGTAGCGCCCCTCGCGGCAGAAACGGCAGGTGCGGTCCGGATAGCCGGGCTCGATGGCCACCCGCTGGCCGGGCTGCAGGTGCGCGACGTTGGCGCCGACTTCGACGATCTCCCCGGCGGCCTCGTGGCCCAGGATCATCGGGCTCTCGACCACGAAGTTGCCGATGCGGCCGCGCTTGAAGTAATGCACGTCCGAGCCGCAGATGCCCACCGAGCGCACGCGCACGAGGGCCTGGTTGGGGTCGGTGATCGTGGGGCGCGGCACATCCTCCACGCGCAGGTCATCCACGCCGTGCAACACCGCCGCGCGCATCGTTTCAGCCATGGCCAGCCTCCCGGGGCAGAGCGACGAACTCGCGGACTGCCGGATCCCTCTCCCCGCGGAAGGTGTCTTCGCTGCCGGCGCGGAATTGCCCTGCTCCGCCAGAGGAGATGAGCGTTGTGAACGTGGCATTGATCGGTCTGAAGGGGCACTACGGCACGGTGCTGGAGGGGCTCAAGGCGACGGGCTCCCGGCTCGTGGCCGTCTGTGACGACAGCCCCGAGGTGCTAGCCGGCGTGGCCCAATGGCCCGCCGCCGGTGCGGACACGAAAACCTACACCGACCCGTGGGAGATGCTCGACCGCGAGGAGATTGACCTCGTGGGGGAGTCCGGCACCGACAACCTGCGTGGCGGGGTCATCCGGGCCTGCGCCGAGCGCGGCATCCATGTCCTGGCCGAAAAGCCCCTGGCGTTCACGCTCGAGGAGCTGTCCGAGGTGCGGCTGGCGGTGCAGCAAAGCGGCATTCATGTCAGCATGTTGCTGACGATGCGCTTCGAGCCGGCCTACCGGCTGCTGCGGCAGTGCGTGCAGGACGGCCTGATCGGCGACATCTGCCAGGCGGCGATGCAGAAGTCGTACCGGCTGGGCAACCGCCCGAAGTGGCAGCGCAGCCGCGAGACCTTCAGCGGCATCATTCCCTTCATTGGCATTCACGCGCTCGATCTGATACGATGGACTTCCGGCCGGGAGTTCGTGCGCGGGGCGGCGTTCGGCGCCAACACGGGCCACCCGGACCTCCGGGACATGGAGGACAACGCCTGCCTGGCGCTGGAGTTGGACAATGGCGGCTCGGCCGGGGCCCGGCTGGACTACTGCCGCCCGGCGGCCGCGCCGACCCACGGCGACGACCGCCTGCGCCTGGCGGGCAACCAGGGCGTCATCGAGTCCCTGGCCGCGGGCACGCAAGTCACGCTCATCACGGCCGACGAAGGCTCGCAGGAACTGCCGCTGCCGGAGAAGGGCCAGCAGTTCGTCAACTTTGTCAACTCCATCCGCGGCGCGGAAGCGTGCGAAGTGCCGGCCGAGGACTGCTACCGGATGACCGAGGTCGTGCTCAAGCTGCGCGACGCCGCGCAGACGAAGCAGGTTGTCGAGCTGTAACATCACCACGATGCACCGGATGCAGTGGCATCCGTCAGCCATCACCGGGCAGATGCCCTTGGGAAAGGACAACTCATGTTCCGCAATCTGAACTGTGGCGCCGTCGGGGTGCCGGCCAACTTCGTCCAGTCGGTCGAGTACGCGAAGCTCGGCGGCTTCGAGGGCCTAGACGTCCCGATCGGCGAGGTCGTGGCCCAGGGCGCCGACCAAGTGAAGGCCATCTTCGCCGAGAACGGCCTGCAGATGGGCGGCATCGGCTGGCCGGTGCGCTGGATGGGCAGCGAAGACGACTGGAAGGCCGACCTGGCGAAGCTGCCGGACTTCTGCGCCGCGGCCCAGGCCATCGGCGCCAGCCGCGCCGCCACGTGGGTGCCGTCGTGGAACGACGAGCGGGAATGGGACGAGAACTGGCAGTTCCACGTGGATCGCTTCGGCCCCGTCGCCGACATCATGGCCCAGTACGGCGTCCGCATGGGCCTGGAGTTCCTCGGCCCCCGCACGTTGTTTGTCGGGAAGAAGCATGAGTTCATCCACACCGCCGGCAAGATGCTGGAGCTGTGCGCGCAGATCGGGCCGAACGCCGGCCTGTTGCTCGACGCCTGGCACTGGCACACCTCCGGCGGGACGCTGGACGACCTGCGCAGCATGACCAACGCCAACGTCGTCTATGTCCACATCAACGACGCGCCCCCGGGGCTGAGCATGGATGAGTACGTGGACAACACCCGCGCCCTTCCCGGCGAGACCGGCGTGATTGACCTGTCGGGCTTCCTGCAGGCCCTGCAGGGCATCGGCTACGACGGCCCGGTCACCCCCGAGCCCTTCAGCGCCAAGCTCAACGGTATGGAGGACAAGTCCGAGGCGATCAAGTGGGTCGGCGGGATGTTGACGGACGTGTTCGCGAAGGCGGGCGTCTAGTGCCGTCTGAGACATGAAGGGCGAGGCAGATCAGTTGCGGGGTGATGCGCCGGCCGTATCGGCGCGTCGGGGGCCCCGCACGGGAGGACCGGCCGATTGCGGGGCCCCCGTCCCCGCCACGATACGGCTGTGGCGGGTCCACCCCGCAACTAGCGGTAGGCCGCAACTGGCCGCCTCACATCTGACACGACACTAGCTCTCACGCGGACAGCACACCAGCGCGAGGTGGTTCGCACTTGACACAGGCAGATCAGACCGTGGCTCCACCGGAGACGACGGTGCTCGTGACCGGCGGCGCCGGCTTCCTGGGCATCAACCTCATCCGCGCGCTGTTGGCGCGGGGCTACCGCGCCGTGTCGGTGGATGTGGCGGAGTTCGACTACCCCGAACGCGACGATGAGCGCGTGCGGATCGTGACCGCTGACATTCGCGACCGCGACGCGCTGGCCGCGGCCATGGCCGGGGTGGACCTGGTCGTCCACTGCGCCGCCGCCCTGCCCCTCTACAAGCCCGATGACATCTACAGCACCGATGTCATCGGCACGCGCAACGTGCTGGAGACGGCCCTGGCCGCCGGCGCCAAGCGCGTCGTGCACATCTCCTCGACGGCCGTGTACGGCGTGCCGGACCATCACCCGCTGTACGAGGACGACCGGCTGCACGGCGTGGGGCCGTACGGCGAGGCCAAGGTGCTGGCCGAGGACGAGTGCCTGAAGGTCCGGGAGCAGGGCCTCACCGTGCCCATCATCCGCCCCAAGTCGTTCGTGGGGCCGGAACGCCTCGGCGTGTTCGCAATGTTCTATGAATGGGCGTACGAGGGCCACGGTTTCCCGATGCTCGGCCGCGGCAAGAACCTGTACCAGTTCCTCGATGTCGAGGACCTCTGTCAGGCGATCCTGCTATGTCTGACGCTGCCGGACGAGACCGTCAACGACACGTTCAACATCGGGGCGGCGGAGTACCGCGGCCTGTACGACGATTTCCAGGCCGTGCTGGATTACGCCGGCCACGGCAAGCGCATCAAGTGCCTGCCGGCCGGCCCCGCCGTCGCCCTGCTGCGCCTGCTGGAGAAGCTGAAGCTCTCACCGCTGTACAAGTGGATCTATGAGACGGTGGACAAAGAGTCCTTCGTCTCGATTGAGAAGGCGCAACAGAAGCTGGGGTTCGCGCCGAAGTTCTCGAACGAGCAGGCGCTGATCCGCAACTACCAGTGGTATGTGGATCATCGCGACCAGTTCGCGAACAAGTCCGGCGTGTCGCACCGCGTGCCCTGGAAGCAGGGGGCGCTGGGGTTGGTCAAGCGGCTCTTCTAGACCCTCCGGGAGTGCAGGGAATGGCGCCAGTCCTCGATCCTCACATCTTCCACGCCTACGACATTCGCGGCACCGTTGGCGACCAACTCACGCCTGAGAGTGTGCGCCTGATCGCCTCGGCCTTCGGGTCGCGCTTCCGTCGGGAGACCGACCGGCCGGTGCTGGTGGTCGGGCGCGACTTGCGCAATAGTTCCCAGGAGTTCGCGGCCGTCGCCATGGAGGCCCTGCGCGCCACCGGCTGCGATGTCATTGATGTCGGCGAATGCCCCACACCCGTGGTGTACTTCGCCATCGGCCGGTGGGGCGCGCAGGGCGGCATCGGCATCACAGCCTCGCACAACCCGCCGCAGTACAATGGCATGAAGCTGCGCTGGGGCGACGGACCGTTCTACGGAGACCAACTGCAAGAGCTGGAGCAGGCAGCCCGGCAAGGCGGCTTCGAGCAGGGCGCCGGCGACTACGCCCGGCGCGACGTGTGGCCCGAGTACTTCGACGTCACCCACGGACAGCTCAGCCTGTCGCGACCGATGAAGCTTGTGCTGGATGTGGGCAACGGCGCCGCGGCGCTGACGGCGCCGCAACTGCTGCGCGACCTGGGCTGCGAGGTCGAAGTGCTCTATCCCGAGCCCAACGGCCTCTTTCCGCACCGCTCGCCCGACCCGCTCGTTCCCAGCCACATCGAGGTGCTGCGGCAGCGCGTGCTCGACACGGGCGCCGAACTCGGCGTGGCCATTGACGCCGACGGCGACCGCATCGCGGTCATTGACCACACCGGGCAGTTCCTGATGCCGGACCTGTACATGGTGCCGATCTGCGAGGACGTGCTGCGCAACGGACCCGCCACCATCGTCAGCGAAGTGCGCTGCTCGCGCGCCATCATTGAGTTCGTTGAGCAGCACGGCGGGAAGCTGGAGATGGCCGCCTGTGGCTATCCCTTCATCCTCAAGCGCATGGATGAGACGCAGGCCGCCGCGGGCTTCGAGACGACCGGCCACTGCTACTTCGCCGACCCGTACATCAAGTTCGATGACGCGAGCTTCGGCGCCGGAAGGCTGATCTGCAGTCTGTCGCGCAGTGAGCAGTCGCTCCACGATCTCGTCCAGCCCCTCATGGACAAGTGGATCCCCTCCCCCGAGGTCCGCTACACGTGGCCCGACGGCACGGACCCCGCTCAGATCGCGGGCTACGTCGAGCAGGCCAAGGCCCACTACGCGGGCCGCTTCGATATCAACGGAATCGATGGGGCGCGGGTGGAGATGGAGAACGGCTGGGCGCTCTTCCGGGGCAGCCAGACCCGCCCGCAACTTGTCGTGCGGTGGGAAGGCTGTGGCGTTCAGGAGCGCGACCGCATCGGTGAGGAACTGCTCGGGGTGCTCAAGGACGTGACGGGGAAGGACCCGGACTAGGCGCCGGTGTCCGAACGAAGTGTTCGTACGAGCGGCTTCCAGCCGCGAGACCTCGCGGCTGGAAGCCGCTCGTACGGTTCTCCTGCCGGCGGCCGCCTACATCCCCCGCACCCGCGCCAGCCACTCCTCCGCCCGGTCGGCGTCCTGGTGGGGGCAGTGGAAGATGAAGCGCGAACCCTCGGGGGCCTGCTGCAGCAGCATCTTCACTGTGGCCTCATCCGGTGGCCAGGGCACGAACACCGGCCCGTCCGGCCCGCCGAGGGCGTCGAGCATCCCCTCATAGCCCTGGCTCTTGGTGACGACGCGGTTGAAGGCGTAGAAGTTGGGGATCTTGCGGAACGACGGGAACGTGTGCTCGCCGTCGGCGCAGCAGTGCATCCCCAGCCCGCCGAACGTCTCGGCCAGCTCGACCAGCTCGGGTAGCAGGAACTCCTCGAACATCGCCACATTCATCATGCCGCACTCGTCGTTGCTCACCCACGGCCCCAGTTCCGCCGGCGCCCATGTGCGCGGGCAGTGGGCCAGCGCCGCGTTTGGGAACTCGCGGTAGAACTCGATCAGGAAGTTGCGGAAGAGGTTGGCGCACTTGCGGGCCAGCCGCTTGACGGCCTCCGGGGCGGCGTGCATGCTGCACAGGAAATCGGTCTTGTCCCACACGAGGCAGGCGGTGTCGAAGCCCGTCTGCAGGTCGGGCGGGCCCATGACGGCCTCGGGGCCCAGCTCCTGCCGCACGAGGTCCGCCAACTCGAAGATGCGCATGAGGTTGCGGCAGCTTTGCACCTGCGGCTCGGGCAGGGCGTCGGCCTCCGCGGCGTTGCGCACCAGCGGCATCGCTGCCGGGTTGGTGTCCTCGTAGTTGTGCACCGGACAGCCCATCGCCTCGGCGTAGATGTGCGTGCCGGTGCTCAGACCCACGGTGGGGACGCCGTCATCCTGCAGTTGCTCGGACAGCTCCATCCACTTCAGGTACGGCTCGACGACCCACGGCACCCAGTCCCGGACCGGCCGGTCGGAGTTCGTATAGTCGCCGACCTCCCAGATGGGCCTTTGGGGCGGGGCCGACAGCACGAAGGCGTGGCGCTCGAAGGGCCCGCGCTGGTAGAGGTTCGTCAGGAAGGCCATGTTGCGCTGCAGGCGGGTGTTCATGGGAGCTCCTGTGTGTGTCTTATCAGCGTCAGGCGGCGGGTACCGCGTCGCGACCAGTTGCGGGATAATATAGAACGGTCTACTCACCGGTCATGGCGAATAGGAGTTTGCAGCCAAACACCTGTCGCCATGAAGGGAGTAGACCGTAAAATGA
>Ga0209609_10001033_pt1 | contig 16396 bp, 14 predicted proteins | sample LakKivw325mmetaG_FD_184136 | JGI IMG/M metagenome (GOLD analysis project Ga0209609, IMG submission 184136) | Anoxic lake water microbial communities from Lake Kivu, Rwanda to study Microbial Dark Matter (Phase II) - Lake Kivu water 325m metaG... | ecosystem: Environmental > Aquatic > Freshwater... | reverse complement strand
GGGAGCCTGTTTATGAGTTGCGATGAGAAAGAGCAACGAATAGGCGGGTGGCCGACCGGAGGACTGTGTGCGGAGGCGCCGAATCCTCCCCTGCCCACTTGTCCCCGCTTGCCCCGATATTGTATTGCGGGGAACACTTCTTGATACGCTTTTTTGTGAGGGACCTTGATTTTGACTCGCGGGGTTGGTTTAATGGTAAAACATCAGCCTTCCAAGTTGATTATACGGGTTCGATTCCCGTACCCCGCTTTGCAGACTTCGTTGAAAGGGAATCGAAGAGAGCGAAGTCAGCCAAGCCGACGAACAGGAGGGTTGGCAGCGAATGGCCGACCCGAGCAGTTTTGGGATGCGAGCGGCGCCGATTCCCGTACCCCGCTTTGCGCTTTTTGTCATTGCGAGGCGCCTTTTGCCGTGGCAATCTCGAGTTTGCTGTCCATCCAGTTGCGATGACAGGTTATGCAGCGAAGACAGAAGTGAAACTTTGCATGCGATAAGACATCTAACAATACTGAATCGGAGAAGACCAAAATGACCATGGAAGTAGTTGAAAAATCCGCACTCGGAAGGGAAATCCTTTTCAGCGTGGAGAAAAGCAGGGTGGACGAGAAACGCCGCGTTGTTGTAAAGGAATTGAAGGAGAATGCCACTGTAGAGGGCTTCCGGAAGGGCAGGGTGCCTGAATCCATAATAGAATCAAAATATGCGGATCTGATAAGGGAAAACATTCTGAAAGGCATAATACCGGAAGAATATCAAAGGGCGATCAGTGAAAAGGGCCTGTCACCCGCAGTGGAGCCCGAGGTCTCGGAAGTCAATCTTGACGACAGCGGACTGAGGTTCAAGGTCTATGTTGAACTCATGCCGGAAGTGCCCCTGAAGAAATACAAGGGCATTTCAATCAAGAAGAAGAATCCCGAGCCCGTGACCGAGAAGAACATTGACGAAGCTCTTGAGAAGTGGGAGAGAAGGCCGGAATTTGCCGCTTCCATCATTGACCCGTCCAAGAGAAAGGCCTGGCGCGAGAAGATAAAGGCGCAGCTTGAAGATTATAGCAGGATGCAGGCCGTCATGGATGAGGACAGGCAGTTATGGGACGAGATTTTCAAAAACACCGATTTTCCTGTCCCGGGGAGGATGGTCAGGGAACAGGCATTGAGATACACCGAGGATTACTTCAGCCATATGGATCTGAAGGAAAAGACGCAGGAAGAAAGGGAAAAACTTGCACGGGATATTTTTGAGAAGGTAAAACCTGAGGCGGAGATAACCGTTAGGAAATATTTCGTGCTGAACAAGGTGGCTGAAACCGAGAATATTGAGGTCAAGGAAGAAGATATAAAACAGAAGATAACAGAGTTGAGCCGCACCGTGGGCGATTCCTTTGAAAAGATGAAGGAACAGCTGGAAAAAGCGGGCAGGATGGATGACCTTAAGGACGATATAAGGATCCAGAAAGCGTTCAGGGTTTTGAAGGAAAACGCACAGTTCATAAAAAGGGTGATTCTGCCCGGAGAGGACAGAAAACTGGAGACACTGAAATGAAAGGACAATTGATACCTTACGTAATAGAGACGACGGAGAGAGGTGAACGCGCATACGATATCTATTCGCGGCTTCTCAAGGACAGGATAATATTCATCGGTTCTGCCATAACCGACCACCTTGCCAACGTCGTGATAGCGGAGTTTCTTTTCCTCCAGAACGAAGAGCCGCAGAAGGATATACATCTTTACCTCAACACGCCGGGCGGTTCCATCACGGCCGGGCTTGCGGTGTACGACACGATGCAGTTTGTCTCCTGCGACGTTTCCACCTACTGCATAGGTCAGTCGTCAAGCATGGGCGCCATCCTGTTTGCCGGCGGGACGAAAGGCAAAAGGTACCTGCTTCCCAACAGCAGGATACTGATACACCAGCCCTGGGGAGGGGTGGAGGGTACCGCGAAAGACGTGAGCATACAGACCAGGGAGATGCTGAGGCTGCGGGGGATTGTGATTGACATACTTGCCCTGCACACGGGCAACTCCTTGAAAAAGGTTGAAAAGGATACTGACAGGGATTATTTCATGGATGCCGCGGAGGCGGTGAGTTACGGCCTGGGTGACAAGATTATCCAGTCAGCCAAGATATCCTCGCTGGAAAAAAATGGTCATGCTGAAAAAAAATAACAGGAATACCAGGAAGTTGATGCCCGCTCTGCCGCTCAGGGACCTTGTTATATTTCCCAACATGGTCGTCCCCCTGCTCGTGGGGAGAACCCGTTCAATAAATGCGGTTGAAGAGGCGCTGGCCAACGAGGAGGAATTGCTGGTGGTCTTCCAGACCAACCCGCAGGTTGACGACCCTGAAATTAAAGACCTCTATTGCGTTGGCGTTTCGGTAAAGGTCCTGCAGAGCGTCAGGGAACAGAACGGCCTGATGAAGATTCTCGCGGAGGTCGTTGACAGGGTGGTGATCAGGGATTTTGCGAAAGACAAGAAGATCTTCGTCGGCAGGGTTGAAAAAATTGTTGAAAAACAGGCGGAAGCGGAAAAGAAGGAGGACGAGGCGCTTTCAAGGCTTGTCCTGGAATTGCTTGAAAAGTATCTCAACCTCAACACGTCGGTGCCCAAGGAACTCTACACGACAATCTCGTCAATAGAAAACCCTTCGCGCCTCTGCGACACCATCGCCGGCTACCTGCCGCTGAAACTCAAGGACAAGGGCACGATAATTGAGACAATACCGGTCAGGGACCGTCTGCGGCTTCTGATAGACATACTGAACAGCGAAATCGGGGTTCTTGAGGTGCAGAAGAAGATACAGAGCCAGGTCATCAAGAAGATAGAGGATACGCAGAAGCAGTATTTCCTGAGCGAACAACTTAAGGAGATACAGAAGGAACTGGGCAAGGAGGGGGAGAGCGACGAGATAAACCAGTTGCGGGAGAAGATAAAAAAATGCAATATGTCAAAGAGCGCGGAATCAAAGGCGATGGAAGAACTCTCCCGCCTTTCAAAGACGATGCCGCTTTCCCCTGAAGCGACGGTCATCAGGACATACCTTGAATGGCTCATAAGTCTTCCGTGGGCGGTGCAGACGGAGGATAACCTTGACATAAAGCATTCCGGGGAGATACTCAACGAGGACCACTACGGACTTGAGAAGGTCAAGGAGCGGATACTTGAATACCTTGCAGTCCGGAAAAGGGCTGAGGGACTGAAGTCCCCGATACTCTGCTTCGTCGGTCCCCCGGGCGTGGGCAAGACATCGCTCGGCAAGTCCATTGCCAGGGCGATGGGCAGAAAGTTCATACGGATATCCCTGGGCGGCATGAGGGACGAAGCCGAGATAAGGGGACACAGGAAGACCTACATAGGTTCCCTGCCGGGCAGGATAATACAGTCGCTGAAGAAGGCAGGTGTCAAGAATCCCGTCTTTCTGCTGGACGAGATTGACAAACTGGGCAAGGACTTCAGGGGTGACCCTTCAAGCGCCCTGCTTGAGGTGCTTGACCCGGAGCAGAACAACAGTTTTTCAGACCATTACCTTGAGGTTGAGTTTGATCTCTCGCGGATACTGTTCATAACGACCGCAAATACGGAATTTTCCATACCTCCGGCCCTGCATGACAGGATGGAGATAATCTCCCTGCCCGGTTACACCATGTGGGAGAAGAAGGAGATTGCGCAGAGGCATCTCATCCCGAAGCAGTTGAAGGAACACGGGCTCACCGAAAAGAACCTGAGATTCTCCGACGAGGCGATATATACCATAATAAAAAGTTATACGAGGGAAGCGGGTGTGAGGAACCTTGAGAGGGAGATTGCCAACATATGCAGGAAGGTGACAAAGAAGATAGTGGAGGGCGGAAAGGAGCGCATGTTCAACATCGGCGCCGGGAGCATAGAGAAATATCTCGGCCCGGAAAAATTCTCGTCAATGGAGGGTGAAAAGGAGCACAAGGTGGGCGTGGCGACCGGCATGGCGTGGACCGAGTACGGAGGCGAGATTCTCTTCACCGAGGTGCTGACGATGAAAGGCAAGGCGAATCTCATGCTCACCGGACAGCTGGGGGACGTGATGAAGGAATCCGCCCAGGCAGCGCTCAGTTACGTACGGGCGCACGTGAAGGACCTTGGCCTTGAGCCGGACTTTTACAAGGACATTGACATACACATACACGTGCCGGAAGGCGCAATCCCGAAAGACGGTCCTTCAGCCGGCATAACGATAGCCACCGCGCTCATCTCGTGCCTTATCGGCAAGCCCGTCAACGCCAACATCGCCATGACCGGCGAGATTACCCTGCAGGGCAAGGTTCTGAAGATAGGGGGGCTGAAGTCCAAGATACTTGCCGCCCACCGTTCCGGAATAAAGAAGATAATCATCCCCGAGGAGAACGAGAAGGACCTCAAGGAGATACCAAGGAAAGTCAAGGAAGACCTGGAGATAACCTCTGTGAAGAATATAAACGAGGTTATTGAAATGTCAATTATCGGCTGGAAACAGCGGGTTGATAAACAACCGGAAGAAAAGCAGCCGGTGCTGACTTAATAAATGCAACAATACTTCTTGCTAAATCCCCCCCATTCCCCCCTTTGTCAAAGGGGGGTTAGAGGGGATTTGTAAAGGTACAGGGAGGCAACATGCTTAGAAACAGATTGTTTACACCCGGACCAACCTCGGTTCCGGAGCAGGTTCTGCTTGAAATGGCGGCACCCATCATTCATCACAGGACGGAAGAATTCATAAAGATCGCCTCGGAGGCACTGGAAAACCTGAAATACGTTTTCCGGACAAAAAACGACGTTTTCATCATGGCCTCCTCGGGAACAGGCGCGATGGAAGCGTCCGTGGTAAACTTCCTGTCCGCCGGAGACAGGGTTGTTGTCATATCCGGGGGCAAGTTCGGGGAAAGGTTCAAGGAGATCTGCGCGGCGTACAAACTTGAGGTCATCCCCATTGATGTTGAATGGGGAAAAAGACTTCCCGCGGAAAGAGTCAGGGAGGTTCTTACTGCAAACAAGGGCGTGAAAGCGGTATTCGGCACGCTCTGCGAAACCTCCACCGGCACCCACTTTGACGTTGAGAAGATATCAGGGGTTGTCGCGGCTTTTGAGGACACCATCTTTGTCGTTGATGCCGTCAGCGCATTGGGTGCGGTGCCATGCCTTACCGACGAATGGAAGATAGACATTGTTGTTACCGGCTCGCAGAAGGCCCTGATGCTGCCTCCTGGCCTGGCATTCATGTCGGTCAGCGAAAAGGCGTGGGCGAGAACGGAAAACTCCAATCTTCCAAAGTACTATCTGAACCTTAAGAAATACAGGAAAGCCCTTGCGAAGAGCGATTTCCCCTTCACCATCCCGGTCTCTCTCGTCGTGGGCCTTAGAAAATCCCTTGAGATGATAAAGAACGCAACCATTGAGAAGTTATGGGAAGAGCATCACGTGAGAGCCGAAGCCACAAGGCAGGCGTTCCAGGCGGCAGGTCTCAAACTCTTCTCCGAGTCGCCTTCGGATGCCGTGACGGCTGTGCTTCTCCCCGAGGGAGTTGACGGTGATAAACTGGTGAAGGGTCTGAGAACCAGGTACGGAATATCCGTTGCCGGAGGCCAGGACCATCTGAAGGGCAAGGTCATAAGAATCTCGCATCTCGGATGGCAGGACGAATATGATGCGTTGACCGCCATAACCGCGGTCGGGGTGGGGCTCAGGCAGGCCGGGTGCGATATTGACATGGCAAAAGGCCTCTCCCTTGCCGAAAAAATCCTTTTCCCCGGAAAGTAGAAATTGTGCCGGACTTGTTGCAGGTCTAATCGGGCAGTGCACTGAATCTTCCGATTCTCAGGAAATCGTCCATTTTCATGGATGTCTCCGTGATGACCCACAGTTTTGACGGCAGGAACCTGAAGGGTTCAGTACTTCTGAATGTGATGGAATCAAGTATTTCTTTTGAAGATATGTCCACCATGTTAACTGAGACGTCCGTGAGCGATTCCACCTTAAGGTTCATCCGGTACCATTTTGTCTTCCACTCCCACTTTTCAATACCTTTGCTCTCTTTTGTGCTGCCGTCCACGGAGAGCACGAGTTTGTACGCCCCGCCATTGTAAGAAGCATAACAGAATATTGCCGCGTTTTGTTTGAAATATACGAAGCTCCTTTTATCGGTAAATCCGCTGCCCAGCATTATTCCGAATTGATAGGCGCCTGTAGGATTGACGACAAAGTCCATGCTGTAAGTGCCATTCCCGTACAAGGCAACTTTTTCATCCTGATGTTTCCCGGGGTCAAATAGAAGCAGTCCGTCAAGATTGATTCCATCCTTCAGTGCTGAGATACGTGCGGCGGACAGACCTTCCTGCTTGAAATCAATAATCTCAGGAGCGAGGTTCTTGAAGCAATCAAAATCAGAGACTTTTCTGAAGTTGACCTCAATGCCGGCTTGAGAGCGCTCTTCTTTCGCCTCTTCGGCCCGCAATAATCCGGTGGCAATGAAAAGGATTGTAATAGTTGCAAAACCCGCCAGCATCTTCAACGCCCTTTTTGTACTCATTTTCCCCCTCTCTATTCCAGCAGTTTTCCGACAAGCCCTGCCTTCTTGGCCGCAAAATTGCCGTCCGGCCGCTGGTACATGTACAGGTATGTTGTGTCGGGAAATCTTCCGTAAAAAGTATACTTCTTGTCCCACAGCCGCATGAGTTTCAGCATGGCGTCCTGCACGGATTCGTGGTCCCTGCCGCCCAGGTAGAGCACCTTGCCGGCTTCGCCTCTGTCAAGAATTGAGGCGGATGCCTCCCCGCGATATTTCAGTTTTAGTGCGCGGGCAAGCGCATTCTTCCCGCCCACGTCCACAATTATCAAGTTCCCGCTCTTCAGACCGCCTGTGTCCGATATTGCGGGAACCTCAATCTTGACATGCGGAGGCACTGCCTCTCCGTAGTAGCGGAAGTAATCCTGAATGCGGAGAGCGAGCTTTTCAGACTCATTATCTTCCGCGGTGAAGACAATAATGCATCCCGGTTTTTCCTTACCCGCTAACGCCGGGAATTCCAGCATTTCTTTTTCCGAAGAGAGAAAGGTTGTGGAATATCGGGTGACGACCACGGTATTATTCCCCGGTGAAAGCCGTGCATCAAAAACAACCTTCCCATCGCTATCCCCCGCAAATTTCAGGTTTTTGCCGTTAACCGTTACCGATGAAATCTTTTTGCCAGTTTCTTCCCTGGCAACCATTTTTGTGGCAAAAGCGTTTTCCGCGTCAATTATGATTGAGGTCTTTGAAACGAAAGCATCTTCTTCCGATTTCACCGAGGCGGTCACCCTGCCGCGAGGAATGAATCCCAGCTGGGCCTTGAGAATGAGAGGCGTCCTGCCAGGGACAACCGTTTCCTTAAGCACGGTATATGCGCCGTCAATCTCCTGCAGAGTCTCCTGGCCGGTATGCGGGACAAAAACATAGGCAAAATCCCCGAGGAAACGGTTTTCAACTGTTACGGAAGTCTTCACAGACGCATCGCCGGGATTTCCGAAGCACAGGATGGTTTTTACGTCACGGCCGTAGCGGGAAAGCACAAGTCCGTCAGCCAAAGAAACGGGCACAACCGGCTCCCAGCCGGTGGTAACGGCCTCAAGGAGCACCGGCATATACTCAAAGAGACGCGGCACCCCGTTCAGGAAAGTATAGGGTGGAATGCCTCCCCACTGGAAACTTGCAAGCAGGAGATTGTCGCGGGCAAGAAGGAAAACCTCCTTGATCTCTTCCGGACTCATTGATTCCCAGTCAACGAGGGTGTCCACCTTGTAATCCAGCCACCATGAAAGACTCTTGTGACCGATGGAATATCTGACGGATTCAACCCTTTCAGGAATATAGTAGGGCGGGTTTTCGTATATGGCTGCATCAAGGCGGAAGGACGACGGAAAGCAGCACCAGTCCAGGTTGCCTATGATACCCATATTGTATTTGCCGTTTATATTCTTCAGCGAGCCGGCATATTCCATGAGTTCGGCAAAAGCTATTGAAATATCCACGTAGGCGCCTTTCTCGTCAAACGCTCTTCCCCTGCAATCACGCAGAGCAGGCCCCCTGTATTTGCCTATATCGTTTGCGCAGTCCCATGACCAGCCGTAACAATCAACCTCCTCCGCCACTTTTCGCATACCTTCCCTTATGAAAGGTTCATAAGAGGTCTCGTATGGAAAGATTTTGTACTCGTTATCGTTACCCGTCACCCACGGCTGATTGTATGCGGTTACGACGTCCGGGTCCATATCCGGGGTAATGCGGGCATCGGGAAACCTTTCATTGACCAGTTGCTGCTCACACCACTGGGGGCACACATAGAAAAGATTGATAACCTCGCCGTCAAGCAGGGCGAACCGCTCTCTGCGGAATCTGTGGAATTCCTCCCATGACAGACTTTTTGAGAAATATTCCGGGATTTCTCTCGCAGGTTTATAGTCCCACAACTCCTTTTCTCCGTAGATGTCACCCGTCCTTTTGAATGGCGCATATGCCCACGCCCATGCGCCGTACAGTCTCCTTATGTATTCAAGACGCGCAGGCCTGTAATCTTTCCTGCCGCTTGACCATGTGGCATTTTGCATGGAGCCGAGATTAACCCTGGGATTTATGTGAGGATGCGGGAAGAAATATTCCGGATATATATCGTAATATTTCTGCAGTGCGCCGCGGAACCCGCCGTATTTGGACTCGAATCCGTAAAGAATAATAGTAACTGAATCCTTTGCTTTGCTGTCCACAACCATCCTTGTCTTGTAGTCAATCAAGCAACCTTTTTCTCCCGGCGAAATACTGTTTTCCAGGTAACTCAGCAGGTCATATGCGGCATTTCCGACGGCAATTCCGGATGTGCCGTCATAGGCGCACACCATGGGAAATGTTCCGAGCCATTTATTACGGGTATGCTTTGCCTTTGGAGAATTGACTTTCGTATTCCCGTCCCAGTAGGTGTATTGCCCGGGTAGGGACAGGTTCATCCGGATTCCAAGGTCAAGGAAGAGCGCGTTTCCCTTATTTCCCACGGAAGGTTCAACCTTCCAGGAGATGTGGCCGGAGTGTGCGGTAACGAGGTTGTCAACGTTCAAAAGTCCATCCCTGTCCGTCCATCTGAAACGAAGTGTGTTCCCGCTCTTCACAAACCCGGATACACGTCCCTTATCCAGCAGGTTTTTTGATGAGAAATCATAAAAGGAGAGATGTCCTCCCTCATCTCTGCCGGAGGAGGAAAGACGTTCAACCATGCGGAACGAACCGTCCTCTCTGTCAAGCAGAAGCGCCAATCCGTCCGTCTTTATTTCATAGCCGCCTGCCGACTCCCTTATCTGCCCCGCGGCAAAGCAGTTTGCAAGGGCAGGCACAAAGAAGAGAAGAAGCACTCTGCGAATTATCATCTACATATCTCCTTTTTCCGTCTTAATCTCGACAAAGTTGAAATCGTCAAGATAACAGCCGGCCCCCGTTGCAGTAATTCCCGGGTTCAGGGCGGAGACGGAAGCATCTTCTGGTTCATAAACGGCAGAATATTCCTTCCATTCATCGGTCAGTTCCTGATTTGAAAGCATCTCCTCAATACCCTTGAATTTGCCTTCCCCGTACTTGTAGGCATAAAGACATATTTTCCCTTCTCCTCTTGCCCACACGCTCAGTCGGTAGGCCTTGCCCGGTTTCACTTCACCGTATATATAATATAAGTGCCCGCCCGCGGCCAGTTTGATACTCCTTTCTCCGCCGTGACTTATGCCTGTTACCACTTCAAGGGTTCCGGGAGCGGCAGGATTCAGCCGCCACATCCACGGATAATTTTCAGGGTCAAACTTCCATCCGCTGGAAAGCAAACCCTTGATTTCCTCTTCATCAGCATTCCTTTTCACAACCTGCTCAAAACCCCTGTTCTGAATCGGTTTTTCGACCGTCAACATCTGCAAGGTCTGGGATTCCAGCGAAAAAACGAGAAATAGCCAGCAGGAAAGCATAACGATTCCGGCACGAATTACTCTTTTCTTTTCCATGATTATCCTCCCTGTCATTTACATGGGTAACTTTCAAGAATACCCTTCAAGTCCGATTCCCCTGCTCCCGGAACAAATTTGATGACGGTTTTCAGTTCCCACGTCTCATCCGGTTTCAGGGTAACCGGACGGGTCATGAATTCAACAGTGGGTTTGACCGCAGAAGATACATAGCTGTACTCCTGGAGTAACTTCTGACAGTCAGTGCTGACCACAAAAGCGATTTTTCTCTCCCTGCTGTAAAGGAGAAAAGTTCCTCCCATTATTTCCGATAACCTGTAGTCTGCCTCAAATTTTTCGTTCCCCCTCGTGAATGGAGCGTCCTTCACGGGAAAGACGACGTTTTCGCATTTTTTCTCGGAGACCGCAGGGTCATAGTTGATGGTTCCGTCATAACCCTGCAGAAGGAGCAGGTAATTGCTTCCGGTTTCCAGCCAGTTATGAAACCAGAAAGAGAAGTAGCGGGAATTCCTGCCCTGATTTACTATCGTGTGGATAACAGTTAATTCCGGGACATCCTGTTTTATAACATATGTCTTTTCTATCTTCCATCCTCCACCATCCAGCGCGCTGAATACTGTGGACGATGCGTCAATCTTCCCTTGAAAACGGAGGATGATTTTGCGGTCGGCTGTTTCCTTACCCGTAAGAACGTAGGGCTCTGCCAGGTTGAATAACCTCCTGCCGGGGCTCCACAGTCCGTCTTTTGCGATGTGCCCGCCTTTTTCCGTAAGGGCATCGGTTACATAATCCGTCCCGTTGAACTGCCACGATACTATTCTTGCCGTATCAGCGCAGTCAAATACTATCTTCTGGGAGTCCGTTTCAAGCACGACCCTTTTTGATTCTTCATTGAAAGAAATCTTTGTTTCTTCTCCACGCAGCGGGAGATTGAGCATCAGGAAAAACAGAACCGGAAATGTCAGTTTTTTCATTATCCGCTCTTGCTTCTGACAACCGTTATTTGTTCAGATTTGCGTCAAAAGTATTCCATCCGCATTGATACAGACAATAAGTATGGCCGTTGGCGCAGGCGCCGTAATCAGTCTTTGAATCCTTCACAAACTTTGCGGCGCTTCCGGTAATTGCCTTCACGCTTCCATTTACATAAAGGACATTGTACACAGCATCGTGAAACTGCTGCCCCAGCCAGAAATGGTCCGCTATGACAGATAGACCGGCATCCTTATACGTATCAAGATACCTCGGCGTGAGGTTCCAGATGTGGTAGAAATATGAAATATTATCGCTGTTGGTCACTGGCCGCCTGAATCAACCTGAACCTTTGTATAAAGATAGTAGAGCACAAGTCTCCTGTCCCTGCTGCCTCCTGTATAACTGTTCGCAGGTACGCTCGGACAGAAGAACCTGCTGGCGCTTGATATGGTTACAGGCCCGCAATATCCCCCCACTATGAGCGCCCCTATGCCTGCCGGAGGTTGCGGCAGGTTATATGATAGCCAGGTAACGCAGGATGGGTCTGATGCAGGTCCGCGTGGGAAACGATTATACCAGTCATTGGCATACATATGCAGTGCAAGCCCCAGCTGTTTGAGGTTGTTGATACAGACCGCCTGCCTTGCCCTTTCCCTTGCCCTTGACAGAGCCGGCAGCAACATGGCCGCCAGGATAGCTATAATTGCTATCACAACCAACAACTCTATCAGCGTAAACCCTCCGCCTGCGCCAAGGCTACGGCGGATAAATTTTCTCCTTTCCATTTTCATTTCCTCCGTATTATTTCAAACTTACCTCTTTTGTCATCCTGAACTTGATTCAGGATCTCGTTCCTTTTCTCTGTTCTGGATCCCTGCTGAGTTTATCCCTGCGTATAGTAAACAGGGACAGGGATGAGGCAAACCCTCACTTCTGTCATCACCTCCTTTTACCTCTTTTGTTTTTTAAACCCGCACAGGTTTTCTTGCCGGTGCAACAGATTCTCCTTCCAGGAAATCATAATCCACCAGTACCAGCCGGTCTTCCTTATTCCATTTACCCTGAAGAACCTTGAGCAATATCTCGCACGTTTTCTCTGCCTCTGCGCGAGGCGACAACTTCATGCCGGTAAAGAACCGGGATTCCTGGGATACGGGCGATTCGTTGATAGACATAATGGAAAGGTCATCAGGGGCATTCTTGCCCATACATCTTGCCTGGGTGAGAATATCCCGGCTGAAGGGCGATACGTCTGTAACAACTGCAGTGATGTCCGGGTTGCTCTCAAGATAGCCGCGCGCAAGATTTGCCCCGGGGAATCCGGCATAAAGTTCAGGAGGTCCCGAGAAATTCAATATCATCAGCCATCTCTTTTCAAATCTCCGGTTGCGATAGAATTCCAGGTATCCCTCATCGGTCTCCCATTTTTCCTTTGCGCAGGCAAGCCCGATACGCCTGTGACCCATATTCCATAAATATTCAAGAGCGTCCTTTATTCTCTGGCGGTCATTGCTGCGTACCAGGGGAAATTCCAGTTCTTCGCAGAAGTATTTGTTTCCCATCCGTACGTGCGGGAAGTTTCTTCTCTCCAGTTCCCTTAACTGTTTCAGGCAGTTATCAGAACCAAGTGCAACGAAAATAGCACCGGCCAATTGTTTCCTGCTCACTTCATCCACGAGGTTGACCCTATCGTAAAAATCGCTGTTAAACGCCACAACCTTCAGGTCATATCCGTGGGGTGCAATGTATCTCTGCATGTACTCTGTCCATTTCGCCATAAACGCTTCTGCTTCCGCAAAATAGAAAAATCCTATGGTGGGGTTATGGGATATTTTTCTGCGTATGAACGTTCCGGCGCGGGGCGAACGCTCAACGATGTTCTCTTTCGCGAGGAGGCCAAGTGCTTTCTTGAGCGTGAGATGGTTCACCCCCAGCATACTGCTCAAATCCATATCGCTGGGCAGACGCTCGCCGTCTTCAAGGATGTTCTGTTCAATCATCCCCCTGATTTTCTGTTCCAGCTGGTAGTAGAGCGGAATGGGATTTCCCCTGTCAATTGAATCTTTCAGTCTATGGAATTTAACTTCTTTTGATATGCTTTTAGTATCCATTAGCATATTTATACCATATTATATTATTCCTGTCATGTTTTTTTTCCTGAGCGCTGAAAAACTTTCCGTGTTGTTATCACAGAGGAGCGTTTCTTTCCACCCTGGCAATCCGCGCATAATGCCATACCGATGTCATTCGGAACCCCGCATCCGAAGCCCCCAAGGAATTGAAAAAGTTGAGATATATAGGTAACACCTCCATTTTTCTGGAAGAGATGTCCGGGGATACGTCGTGAACAACGACACGAGATTCAGGAACCATGCCACGGTCGGACGGCGGCCGTGTAGCACGGTCATCAATGAAGACTGGTGGTTCAACTGCCCTGCGAACGGCAATGGGCCGTTTCTCTACAACCGCAGAAAAAACCCGGGCATGAAAAAGAATGTTGCCGCTGAAAACAGAGATGTCGCGGACAGAATGTTTTCAATAGCGTTGAAAGATGCAAAAGGCGGCATACCGGACTACCTCATGGAGCAGGCGTAAAACGCGGAGATCGTTCCGGGTTGCAGTCCGATCGCTGCAAAAGCCTCCAAAATCTGAACGCCATGTGTGTAATCATCTATTTTTTGGATAAATTGTAAATGCAAGGCGGCCTTTTGTCTAAAAGATATCCTCATGCGTGCCTATGCCGACCAGGAAGGCCTTGTCGCTTTCCCTGCGGTAGACAGCCCTGTAGTTCATTGTGACGCTAAATTCCCAGTAAACTTCTGTACTCTGGATTTTCTTGTTTCTTAAGGAGGGATGTTTTTCGTTTTTCATCAACATATTAATACACCAGTACAACTTTTTTCTGACCTCAAGAGGCAGTTTTTTGATTTTCTTTTCAACGGAAGAAGGGATAATGATTTCTCTTATCATTTTTCCATATCCCTTTCCATCAACTTTGCATTTCTGTAGGTCTTGCAGCGGCCTTTCTTTATTTCTTCTTCAGATTTTCCAACCATATGCTGCCAGCCGGGCTTAAAGAAGAAAGCCTGTTCTTTCTTTACGACGCAGACCGGATTAAGAACGATTTCACTGTCCCTGATTTCAAAATTGACCAGGTCGCCTTCCTTCAGGTTGCACTTCTCTCTTATCTCCCTGGGCACGGTAATCTGGTAATTGCGCGCAACTTTTACAACATATGAACCCATTTTTCCCCACCTCCTGGAATATTCTACCGTAAAATATCAATTTTGTAAATAACAAAATTACAAAACATGTATCTATAATTGCGTTTCTATCAGGAATTATGACGAAAATGTCAATCTTCCGGAGCGGTTGTCATTACCACCTCGCGCAGGCGTTCCATGAAATAGCGGTAGTTTGCGAACGTGCAGGTCTTGAGCACAAAGTGGTCCGGGCCCGGGATAAACCTTCCTTTCCTGATGAGCCGGCGCGCCTTCTCCATCTCCCTGTCAATGGATTCCTTCCCTTCGTACATGCACTCCTTGCGCAGGCCTCCTATGGCCCCGACCTTCGGGTAACGGTCAAGCACGCGCGCAACATCATTGCCCGCAAGCACCTCGTAGGGATACATTGCGGTAACCCCGCCTTCAAGCATGAGTTCCGTCAGGTCCTCAATAAAACCGTCGGAGTCAACCAGTATGACCTTTATGCCGTGTTCCATCGCAAATGCGGAAATCTTCCTGTAGCACGGGGTCATGAATTCCCGGAAGGTCTTCGGTGATATGAGGGAGCCGTTCTTTGAAGCCATGTCCTCCCAGCACTCAATGAGGTCAAACTCAACGTCCTTCACCATCTTTTTCCAGATGTGTATGGCCATCTCCGTGTAGTAGTTCATTATTTCATGGACGAGTTCCGGACTGTCGTAGAAAGCGTAGGCAAGGTTTTCGTCGCCGACCTTCTCCCTCGGGAAACCGTAAACACCCCTGTGCGTCAGTTGAAGCGGGTAGTCGCGGCTCCTGTATTCTTTCACCAGGTCGTCCCAGTTGTCCGGAAAGCGCTTCGGGTCGTCCGGGTCAAGGTGCCTTTTCCTGTAAACCTCCCAGTCGCCTTTCGTCCTGATGGGCCAGCCGATGGTGTGCCGGGCGTAATCTCCTTTCCTGTACATCTGACAGACTGTCCCGTCACCGATATCCTCCACGAATATATCTTCAGTCTCCTTGAGGATTCTCGGCTCTTCCATCCCTGAGGCATCCATGTTGACAGGAGTGGTCGCCCAACCCCTGTATGTGCCCTCAAAGCCCAGCAGTTCATCTATGGACTGACCTATGCCGGGATATTCGGCTTCCCATTCCTTGTGCGCCGCGTTTGTGCCGCCGAATACCTTTATGAAGGGCACGCGGTCAACCTTTTCTCCGGTAAGCGTTTTAACAAATCGTTCTCTCGCGTTCATTCGTTTCTCTCTTATCCTCTCTTCCCCGGTGGCAGGTGTATGCTCTTTTTATTAACATCCTCAACTGCCTCCATTATGCCTTCGGCGTAGGTAGGATGGCAGTACAGAATTTTTTCAAGGGCTGCGACAGTCAGTCCATTCGTGATGGCAAGCGTGGAGAAAGAGACAAGTTCGGTCGCGCCTTTGCCTGTCATGTGAATACCCAGTATCTTACCGGTCTCGCCGTCGGCGATTACCTTCACGAACCCCTCGGTATGTTTCTCAGCGTATGCCTTTCCGAGTGCGGAAAACGGAAATTTCCCGACCTTCACCCTGAATCCGCTGTTCCTTGCCTCCGTCTCGGTCATTCCGCATAATCCTATCTCGGGATTTGAGAATATTGTCTCAGGTATGTTTCCGTAGTCCATCGTCGCGTTTTCCCTGCCTGATATGTTTGCCGCGGCCACCTCTCCCTCTTTTGTGGCGATATAGGCGTAAGGGTATTTCCCGTTCACGTCGCCGATTGCATAAATGTTCTCTATGCTTGTTCTCATGTTCCCGTCCGTCTTCATGCCTCCGTTTTCCATCGCCAGTCCGATATCTCCGGATGCCGGGAGGTTTGGTGCCCTGCCGACCGCCACGAGTATCCTTTCTTCCTTGATCTCCTCTATACTCTCTATCTTTTTCCCCGTGAAAACCTGTATCCCTGCCCTGACCAGGGAGTTTTTAAGAGCATTTACGATGTCCGGGTCCTTTCCGGGAAGCAATGTATCCATCATCTCGTACAGCGTGATTTTCACGCCGAACCTGTTGAGTATTGAGGCAAACTCGCAGCCGATGACCCCGCCGCCGATGATGGCAATGCTCTCCGGCAGCCGTTCCATGTCCCACAGGTCGTCGCTGGACATTGTTCTTCTGTCTGTTCTGCATATCGCGGGCGTGCACGGCATGCCGCCGGTTGCCACGACGATATTCCTGCCTTCAATGACCTTCCCGTCCGCCTGCACGGTGT
>Ga0209609_10001031_pt1 | contig 16406 bp, 12 predicted proteins | sample LakKivw325mmetaG_FD_184136 | JGI IMG/M metagenome (GOLD analysis project Ga0209609, IMG submission 184136) | Anoxic lake water microbial communities from Lake Kivu, Rwanda to study Microbial Dark Matter (Phase II) - Lake Kivu water 325m metaG... | ecosystem: Environmental > Aquatic > Freshwater... | reverse complement strand
TTGGATATTTCCAGGATTTTCACTTCGATTTCCTGATCCTTGCGCAACATTTCACGCGGGTGCCGCAGTTTTTTCGTCCAGGACATATCGGAGACATGAATAAAACCGTCAATGCCTTCCTGCAATTCCACATAGGCGCCATAGGGAGTCAGGTTTTTAATGACTCCCTTGACAACGGTTCCGACGCTGTAATTCTGTCCGAGCGTATCCCAGGGATCAGGTTCAAGCTGTTTGAATCCGAGGGAAATCTTACGTTCCGTACTGTCAATGCCCAGGACTTTGGCTTCAATTTGATCGCCCATCGAGAATACTTCCGAGGGGTGTTTGATATGCTGGGTCCAGGAAATTTCAGAAATGTGGATAAGGCCTTCGACCCCTTTTTCGAGTTCGACGAAAACTCCATAATTGGTGATGTTGACGACTTTGCCTTTTACTACTGAATCCACCGGGTACTTCTGTTCGATTCCTTCCCACGGATGCGGGGTCAGTTGCTTCAGGCCGAGAGAGACGCGTTGTTTTTCCTGATCATAGTCAATGACCTTTACGGTCAGTTCCTGGTCAATGGTCACAACTTCCCGTGGATGATTGATCCTGCCCCAGGAAATGTCGGTGATATGCAGTAATCCATCCAAGCCGCCGAGATCAATAAAGACCCCGAAATCAGTAATATTTTTCACTCGTCCGGTCAAAATATCCCCGACCTTGATCCGGGACAGCAGATCGTTGCGTTTCTCTTTCATGCTTTCTTCGAGGATTTCTTTGCGACTGAGGACGATATTTTTACGAAGCTCGTTGAGCTTGACGATTTTGAATTCCAGCGTCTTCCCGACATAGGAGTCGAAATCGGTAACCGGTCGGATGTCAATCTGTGAACCAGGCAGGAAGGCATCAATGCCCATGACATCCACGACCATACCGCCCTTGATTCGGCTCAGAATATGGCCTTCGATGATTTCACCGGAGTTGTGGACTTCCCGGATGCGTTCCCAGATCCGCATAAAGTCGGCTTTGCGTTTGGAAAGAATCATCTGGCCATTTTCGTCTTCGAGGACATCCACAAACACCTCAATCTGGTCGCCAATTTTCGGCAATTCACCCTCGGCGAATTCGTCACGTGAGACCATTCCCTCGGACTTAAAGCCGACATCAACCATGATTTCACTTTCGTGAACAGCTACAACCGTTCCGAGAATACGCTGATCCTTGCGTACGTCGCGCAGGGAACTTTCGTAAATCTTGCTGCGGTCATCGCCTTGCGGCGTGCTGACTTCCTGCAGTTTTTCAATATCTTTTATATCGTAGACCCGGACTCTTTCCGAAAGCGGCCCAGTAGTAATTAATTCCGTCGCATAGTTTTCCTGAGGCGCCGGAGCTTCGGCCGACGGAACTGGTTCCGAATACGTTTTTGGCACTGAGGCCATGTCACCGGATTCAGTTGCAGCTGCGGGTTCGGGGTTCAGTAATTGTTCATCGTTTGACATTCAGACGATTCCTTCTGGTTAAGGGTTAATGGTTTAAGGGGCTTGTTTGGTTTACCCCTCCGATTGGTTTATACCAGTGCGCACATGATCAACAATGGCGCTGACCTGGTCTTCAAATTTCAGGTTCGAGGTATCAATTTCAATGGCATCGGCGGCTTTGCGGAGCGGAGCGCTTTGGCGCGAAGAGTCGATTTTATCGCGTTTTTTTAGTTCTTCTATGATCTCGGCCTGTGTCAGCTTTTGTCCAACTCGCTCGTAATCGGCAATGCGGCGTTGAGCTCTGGTTGGCAGATCGGCGGACAAATAAAATTTAAACTGCGCGTTGGGAAAAACGTTGGTGCCGATGTCCCGCCCTTCCATGACAATGTCCGTGGTTTCAGCCAATTCCCGTTGACGCTGTACCAGAATCGCGCGTACGCCGGCGATAGCACTTACCGTACTGACAACTTGGGCGACTGCACTGGAACGAATCGCCTGACTGACATCTTCGCCATCCAGAAAAATATGCAGATCACCTTCAAGTAAGCGAAAATGAATTTCACTGCGCCGAGCCAAATCGACAATAGCGGTGCTATCCTCAATCGCCACAGCAGAACGCAGAACTTTCAGAGTTATCGCCCGATACATCGCCCCGGTGTCGACGTAAGTGAAGCCCAGTTGTCGCGCCACGGCTTTGGCGGTGGTGCTTTTACCGGATCCGGCCGGACCATCAATTGCCACTATGATACCCATTCTTTACCTTTCAAAAAGCCCGCAAATTTAAATTTCCCCGATGTAATTTCAAACCTATTTCCGCTCAACGATCGTACCGACAGTTTTCCGCAGGTGCACAATTTCATTTTCAGTGAGGGGCCGCCAGGCACCACTCGGTAACGTCCCCAACCTGATTCCGGCAAATTCCAGTCGGATCAAGTTACGTACATGACAATTCAGCGCTTCAAAAAGTCGCCGGATTTCCCGGTTTTTACCCTCTTTCAACTCAATCGTGATTACTTCGCCATCCTGCGAGTGCCGGCGCTTGATTACCCGCCCGCAGGCAATTTGCTGTTCAGCAATGGGGATTCCCCTTTTGACAAGCTCGGCAAAATCGACAGGCAAGTTCCCCGTGACGGTTACCCGATAGATTCTGGACACCTGAAAACGGGGATGAGTTAAACGGTACGCCAGTTCACCGTCATTAGTCAGGAGCAATACTCCCTCCGTATTTCGATCAAGCCTTCCTACCGGTTTGATGCTAGGTATATGCTTCACGAGCTGGGCAATGTACCGCCGACCGAACTGTTCGCGCATCGTTGTGATGTAACCGGACGGCTTATTCATAACGATATACGTCATGGTCAACGGTTGCACGCGCTGACCGGCGACGGTGACCTGGTCGTCAGGTTTAAGAATACGCGACAGGTCAGAAACCGTTTGTCCATTGATTTGAACCTGACCGGTGATGATTAGTTGTTCGCAGGAACGGCGGGAACCGAGTCCACACTGCGCTAAGTATCTATTCAATCGCATGATTGGCCTGACCGGGGTCAGGTTTTTCGTCGGCGACGATTTCTTCAAGTTCTTTGACGCGGGGCAAATCACGCAGTGAAGTCAACCCGAAGTATTCTAAAAATCGGGCGGTGGTACCGTACAGTAACGGGCGTCCGGGGCCGTCCTGGCGTCCGTTAATCGTAATCAGCCCTTTTTCAATCAGGGGGCGCAGCACGGTGGTCACGCCACGGATCGTATCAATTTCGACGCGCGTGACGGGCTGTTTATACGCAATGATCGCCAGGGTTTCGAGAGCGGAACGGCTGAGTTTGAGTTTGCCTTTATTTTGAAACAGGCGACTGATCCATGGTTCATATTCACTACGGGTCATAAGTCGGTAACCTTCCGCTAACGGCTGGATCCAAACCGGCTGATTTTCGGCCTCAAAATAGGAATTCAAATCGGCCACGATGGCGGCGAGGTCAACCTGTTCCTGCACACAAATATTTACTTGCTCCGATGTCAGTGGCTCCCGAGCGGCGAAAAGTAATGCCTGGACAATCTTATGCGTTTGGGATAGGGTATTCATAGCCATGTTTTGTTTTTGTCAACCAAATATCGCCGAATACGGTTTTTTGCGAAACCCTGACTTCCGCCGTACGAATCAATTCCAAGAGGGCCAAAAAGGTCACAACAACTTCGATTCGATCGCGTAGTTGCCGGACGACTTCGATAAACTTTATCCGACCACGCTTTTCGAACAGATGACGCAAGTACTGAATTTGCTCACTAAGATTGATTTTGATTGTTTCGATACCCATCGTCTTTCGTTCCGGGTGAGCCTCCAACACTTTTTGAAAAGCTAATGCCAAATCAAATAGATTGACATCCGCTAAAAATAAATCCGGATCGAAATTTTGCGTCAACACCTGCCCATTGACTGGATAAAACTGACGTTGCTCTTCCTCCAAGCGACCGAATTCATGGCTCAGGTCGCGATATTTCTGATACTCGACTAACATTTGCACGAGTTCGGTGCGTGGGTCTTCGATTTCGTTCAGATTTTCGGTTTCTGTGCGGGGCAGGAGCATTTGCACTTTGATGCGCATCAGCATTGAGGCCATTAGAATAAATTCTCCGGCGATGTGCAGATTTAGTGACTGCATCAAGTTCAGGTATTCCAGATATTCCCGAGTGATATGGGCGATGGGAATATCGTAAATGTTTATTTCGTCGCGTTTTATAAAGAACAGCAACAGGTCCAGCGGACCTTCAAAATTCGACAGTTTGATGTTATAGCTCATCGCGGATAATTTTGGTGCTTAACCCAATTGCATAGCGGCACGAACTTCCTGCATCGTCGCGGTAGCGACTATCCGGGCACGTTTTTCTCCGTCGGCGATAATATCTTGAACCGAGTCAGGGTGAGTTGCGAACTCATTGCGTCGCTGGCGATAGGGTTCGGTCAGGGTGTTGATGGCGCCGGCACACCTTTCCTTGCATTCCACACAACCCAACTGCCCACTGCTACATCCGGCGCTGATTGTCTCGATTGCCGCCGGACTGAATTTCTGATGATAGGTAAAAACCAAGCAGACTTCCGGGTGTCCCGGATCCCCGCGCCGGATTTTCTGAGGATCGGTGATCGCTTTACGCAGTTTGGATTTGATATCATTTAAACTATCAGAAAGCAGGATCGTGTTGCCGAGGGACTTACTCATCTTGTTGCCATCCAGGCCTGGCAGGCGCGCAAATTGAGTCAATTTGGTTTCCGGTATCGGGAAAACTGTACTATACTGGGAATTGAACCTGCGAGCAATTTCACGGGTGATTTCGACATGGGGCGCCTGATCCTCACCTACCGGGACAACATCACCCTTGTAAAGCAGAATATCCGCCGCCTGTAATACCGGATAGCCTAAATGCCCATAAACGATGTTTTCCATATTGAGATCCCGTACCTGTTCCTTGAGCGTGGGATTGCGCTCCAGGCGCGCGGTGGTGATCAACATCGAAAAAATCAGATGCAGTTCACAATGTTCCTTAATGCGACTCTGCCGGAAGATCGGGCTATGCGCGGGATCAATGCCGACGGCCAACCAGTCGCAGACCATCTCGAAAGTATTTTGCCAGATATCGGAGGTGGCGAGGTTGGTGGTCAGGGCGTGGTAATCGGCAATCAGGTGAAAGTTTTCGTATTCTTTTTGTAAGGCAACCCAGTTTTCGAGAGCACCGACATAATTGCCCAGATGCATCTTACCGGTAGGGCGCATTCCGCTGAGAATCCGACCACGGATTTTGGTTTTTGGCATCGTTTTTCCTATTCCATAAAAAGATACGGACGCCACTCGGCAACCGGAGCGTCCACAAAACGCTGAAGGGTGTGTATTTTATGCGGTTTAATGGGTTTACTGTGCAAAACCAAGCCGGCTTCTTCAGGAGTGCGATCCCCTTTTTTATTATTGCACGTGATGCAAGCCGTAACCAGATTAGTCCAGGTATCCCGCCCGTTGCGCACTTTGGGAGTGATATGATCCACCGTCAAAGGTACATTTTGTGCACCGCAGTACTGACAGGTGTAATTATCGCGACGAAAAATATTGGCTTTGTTCAGCACGGCTTCCCAGTGGGCAACCTGCACATAGCGATGGATCCGGATAATAGAAGGAACGGCAAAACTTGCGCTCACCGAGTGCAGTTGAAGATGATCGGCACTTATCACCATCGAGGCTTTCTGTTCGAAAATCAAAACCAGTGCACGTCGCACATCGCAGATGTGCAACGGTTCGTAGGTCTGGTTCAAAACCAGTACGGCGCGTCTGATTAATTTCTCGGTATTACTCATCTATGAAAAGCACCTTAAAAGCCCTGCTTTGCTCCTTTGTCAATAATACTTCGGGCTGTAATAAAGCGTTAGAATTTATACTAAGGATAGTACTTTACCAAGAAAAAATCACCCTCGATTACCGATGAGACCAAGCGGGTATGGCGGTAACAGTCGCACGCCCTCACTTTTAATCTATTCCAGCAAGAAATTATGGCAAGGCGGTCGCTTTTCGACCTTGCTTCGCTGAGAAATAAATCGTAATTTTGCTGCGCTTTTTTTAACAAGCAGGGGCTGTAGCTCAGCTGGGAGAGCGCTTGAATGGCATTCAAGAGGTCGCCGGTTCGATCCCGACCAGCTCCACGATGAATAGATGAATAGAAGAGACAGGTTTCGAACCTGTCTTTTTTATTTACTGGATAGAACCGTATCAGAACAGATTAGGATCTGCTTCCTTCCCAAGTCCGGAAAGAGAAAAAACGCCGCCGCCAAAATACACTACTGATTCTCGGTTTTGATCGGCTTGCCGTGCTTCTGGTATAATTCGTTGATTTTCGCTCTGACAGCGACATCATCCTTGATTTTTTCATCGAGGGGCAGTAGTTCGAAGTTCAGCGGATTGACGATAGCAGTTTGTTTCTGGCGGAGCTCTTTTTCGTAACTCTGCAGATCATGAACCACTTTGAGCAGGGTAGGTTTGTCCGCGTAAAAATCATCCAGGTCTTTTCCCCCGGCATTCTGTCTAAAGGCGTTCAGGCGATTAGTAGTATAGTCCAGTTGCGAATTGATGCTCGATATATCCTGTAACGGCTGAGCCGGAGTATTTCTTATGGCCGTAATGACGCCGAGGTACTTGCCAATCGTCCCAACCCGGGCAACATATTTTTGATGATCGGTTTCCAGGTTGCGTGAATAGCGATAGGCACCCGCAGTCAACAGAAAATCAAAGCTTTCTTTGATTGCCACAACACTATTTTCATCTTCGGTAGTCAGGGCTCCCAAGACGACAATATAGTCGGCTTTGCGCTGTAATTCCGGAAGATACTTTTGCAGAGCTTTGGCTGGTTGGACGCATAGTAAATTCCTTTGCGGTTTCCCCCACTGCGAGGTAACGCCGATTACGGCTATGCGCTTGGAACCGCAGGGAAAGATTTTATAAGGAACGAAAATCAATTTGGCTGTCGTGCTATCCTGGAGATTGGCCGAAATGAAAGCAAAATTGGCTTCTTTTTGCAGGGTTTTGATAAAATCAATCCCGAAAAGCAGGTCGTTGCCGCCCACATTGTAGATTTGATATTTCAGCTCGTTATAGACAGCCACAATGGTGCGGGCGACTTCCCTTTGGTAGATCGCTTCGGCGGGCGACAATTCGTGCGCCTGAAAAAACAGGTTGCCCGCATCGACGACCAGGTTGACAGGAAAGTCCTGCCGATATTTTTCAATAACAGTTGCACGCCGGGCCAGACCGCCCAGCCGGGCGGTTTTTCACCCGCAGGGTTCGATTTCACCCATCACCGAACCCGAATAGAGAATCGCAAATTTTTCTATGGGACGTTCGATTGCGCTCAACGTACTGATCAATAGCAGACAGGCAATTAAGAAGGAAAACTGCTTCATTTACTACTCAGCCCGCTTCAGTTTTTCATTCTCCAAGATGATTTTATGGTTGTTTCTGAAGGCTTTTAGATTCCGACAGCCGGTCCCAAACATCGTTATCCGGAGTGTCTCGCGATAATGGGTCAGAAGAGCCTCGGCGCCTTCTTCTCCCTGCTGGTACCAGACCCGCACGAACGGTGCGGCGGCGGCGCCTAAGAAAGCGCCTAACGCGATGGCCTTGGCATAATCCATTCCGGAGTGCACACCGCCGGAAGCGATGACTTTCAAGCCTTCAATTTGAACGCCCGATACGAGGCATTCAGCCGTGGGAAGCCCCCATTCGTAAAACTCGGCGGCGATTTTTTCCTGATTCTCCTGAGTGTGGCGCCGGCCTTCGATCCGCGCCCAGGCGGTGCCGCCGGCTCCGGCAATATCAATGATTTTCACGCCGATCTTGTGCAGTCTCCGCATGACATCGAATGAAAGCCCGAAACCGACTTCCTTGACGATAATTGGAATCGGGAGAGTATCTTTCAGGATCTCAATTGCCGCACTGACATTCCGAAAGCGGGGCACGCCTTCGGGTTGCAGAGCTTCCTGTAACGGATTGAGATGCACCGACAGAGCATCTGCGCCAATGGATTTTAGGACGGAATTTAGTCTCTTGCGGTCTATTCCATCTACCAGCTGCACCGCTCCCAAATTGGCAATGATGGGGATGTCCGGAGCGACTTCCCGGGCCACCACATAGGAAGACAGGGCCGAATCGGCAACCAGCGCCGGACGAATACTGCCGAGTCCCAAGGCGACCTGCATTTTCTGCGCGACGCGGGCCAGAGCTTGATTCAATTTCAAACCGGTTTCCTCGCCCCCACTGATCGGACTGATCAGGAAGGGAAAACTCAGTGGACGTTGCAGAAACTGACAATTGAGTTCGACGTCGTGAAGATCAATTTCCGGCAAAGCATTATGAACAAATGTATATCGCTCAAAGCCGGAGCGGACAGAGCGGTAATTCGTATCGTTCTCGGCGACAATTTTGAGATGCTCTCTTTTACGGTTATTGATTTCCGCAACCATCTGATGTAATCTAAACCGTTCCGCCTTTTTATCAAAGGAGAAAGGCGCCTTCTTATTGACGAAAAACTCTGAGATTGCCCCAGGTCTGACTGGTTGGCATTACTTCTAAACTGTTGACGTTGACATGTGGCGGCAGATTGGCGACCCAATAGATCATCTCGGCGATGTCTTCGGAGGTCAGGGGTTGACAACCTTCGTAAACCTGTCGCGCCCTTTTTTGATCGCCCTTGAAACGCACCAGCGAAAATTCCGTTTCGGCCAAACCTGGTTCGATGCAGGTGACCCGGATGGCTTTGCCATACAAATCAGCACGCAGATTCCGGGAAAGATGATTGACAAAAGCTTTGCTGGCGCCGTAGACGTTGCCGCCCGGATAGGACCAGTTGCCGGCGATCGAACCGAGATTAATAATCTGCCCGGAATTACGCTCGATCATCCCCGGCAAAATCGCCCGGGTGACATAAAGCAGACCTTTGATATTGGTGTCAATCATGTTTTCCCAGTTGTCCACTTCACCTTCGCCGAATGGTTCAAGCCCGAGCGCCAAACCGGCGTTGTTGACCAACACATCGACTGGCCTAAATTCATCCGGTAAATTCTCCAGACGTTTAAAAACCTCAGCCCGTTGCCGAATATCCAATGGAATGGTCAGGACCGGGGTTTGAGCGCTGAGTTCTTTTTGGAGCTGGGCGAGGCGTTCGTGGCGGCGTCCAATCAGAATCAGGCGCCAACCGGCGGAAGCAAACCGATAGGCGCAACTACGTCCGAAGCCCGCCGTAGCTCCGGTAATCAGAATTACTTTTTGCATAACGTTCCTTTCATGGTGCTAATTTTCCACTTCCGAGCGGGAAAATGCAATGAGAAATTTTGGCTGGGTTCGCACTTTTTGCTTTGGATTGCCGCTCAAGTTAATTTTAGTCGTGCAAAAAATTGAACTTTTCGATACGCATAAATATTTTCCGGCCGTGGCAGATTTCCGTCGTTATTTCAAAATTGAGGCGGATACACCCAACCTCGACTTAGTCGTGAAATATCTGCAGGCTTTTACTCAATTGCCGTACGAAAACCTGACCAAGATCATCAAACTTAACCACCAGCGGGACAACTTGCCCTATCGCTTCCCAGAAGAAATATTGGCGGATTTCGAAGCCTATCATTTGGGTGGCACCTGTTTTTCACTGACGTACTACCTTAAGACCATCCTCGATTATTCGGGATTCGACAGTTACATCGTAATGGCCGATATGCCGAGCGGCGCAAATACGCATTGCGCTTTAATTCTCACTCTCTGCGGCGAAGAACTGCTCCTCGACCCCGGTTACCTGATCTATCGGCCGCTCAAACTAAATGGCCGACCCGGTGCAACATACGATCTGACCTTTGATACTAACAGCCAGCGATACACGCTCTGGACGCGGCAACACGGAAAGTTGAAAAAGCGCTATGCTTTTAAAAAATCGCCGACTCACTTAGCCGAATTTATCAGATACTGGGATGCTTCTTTTCACTGGATGACCATGCACGGCATTTGCCTTTCTCGTCGTTCCGCAGACGGGTACATTTACCTGCACAACCATTATCTGAAACAGGAAAGAGCCACACGGATTTCCAGGGGGAATTTCGACAGTGCCATCAGTGAAATAGTCAGCCGATATTTCCAAATCCCCCCGCAGATCGTCACCCAGGCGGAAACTGCATTGTGGCAGAATCTGGAATTCGATAAAGAACGCGGCCTTTTCATTCCATCCCGCAGGAAATGAACTGCGGTTATTGAGCCAAGACGTAATCTAAATCACCGACCGCAAAGGCAATCTTGCCTCACTAAGCGGATTTGGATAAATTCGGATGTAATTCGATCTTAAAGGAGACTATTGTGAAAAATCTATTAAAATGCCTGACAATGTTTATGCTCTTTACTTTATCCTTGTTCGCTCAGCGTAACAATGCCGAGTTTCGAGCCACCTGGGTAATCACCTGGGAACATATCAGCGGTTCTTCTACGGCCGAACAAAATAAAGCCCGGATCCGGCAGATACTTGATAACCATAAAGCCGCCAATATGAACGCCGTCCTCTTCCAGGTGCGGCAAAGCGGCACTGCCTATTACAGTTCGAGTTACGAGCCGTGGGGTTATTATGCCGGTAGTCAATATCCAGGCTTCGACCCACTGGCGTACGCCGTCGAAGAAGCGCATAAGCGCGGGCTGGAAATCCATGCCTGGTTTAACGTCTTCCAGACTTCCAGCACCGCCTCCGGTACTCTGGCTAACCTGCATCCCGAATGGATATGCCGTGATCGCGACGGCATCCCCATGAGCGAAAGTCGCTGTGCTTCACCCGGTTTACAGGCGGTGCGTGATTATACCCTGCAGGTCGCCATGGAAATTGTACGCAATTACGATATTGATGGCCTGCATCTCGATTATATCCGCTGGAACGAATACTCCAACTCGAAAACCTCGAAGAGCCTCGCGAAACGCGCCGAACAGGAAAATTGGTTGGACGGGATGGTTACCGATGAGATGCTCGCAGACCTGGAAAAGAACAAGGCCGGACGTTACCTGTACGACATCGATCATCCCTACAGCGCGGGGGTGCCCAGCGGCTTTGGCAGCTGGGAAGAATGGTGGCGCTGGTCGGTAACGACTTTCGTCAAAACTCTGCATGACTCGATGCAGACTACGAAACCCTGGGTGCGTCTGTCAGTCGCCGCCTTGGGCAAATACAATTGGTCGGGCTGGCAGGGTTACGGTTCGGTGTATCAGGACGCCGCCCTGTGGTTCAACGAAGGTTATATTGACCAGTTGACACCCATGAGTTACCACTGGACGACCGGCAGCGGATTTATGGATATGCTCCAGACCGGCGGCACCGAATCCTGGGGTTACTGGCTGCAGAAGGGCATCGGCGCCGGACGCCTCTTTTCGACCGGACCAGGCTCGTACATTCTCGATAAACAAAAAATCTGGGATCGCCATCCTGAAATTGTCAATACCGTGCGTACAATCCCGTGGGTGGATGGCTTCCAGTTCTTCAGCTATGGCAGTTGGAACGGCCATCAGTACTGGCCGGAAGCCGGGCGAACCTTTTTCGGACAGAAAACCAAGCTCCGCGCTACCGGACTGATTGATAATACGCCACCCAATGCTCCCACCAGCAGTATCCAAAAAATTGATTCCCTTAATTATCGGATAACCGTCACCCCGACCCTCAAAGGACAAAATCAATGGTATCTGATTTATCGTTCCGAAGACGAAGTTGTCAACCCTCAAAATGACCTGATTGTGGATCGCCACTTCGGGAGCGAGGTTTATTCCTTCACCGACACTTATACCGGGACACAGGATTTCAACGGCAAGTATTACTACGCCGCCACTGCTCTTGATCGTTTCTGGAACGAATCCTCAGCCAGCAATGCCGTAAGTACCGATCCGGTGCCATCGTTCGCACCGGTAGTTCTCAACCATACACCTGTGCATAACGCCGTCGTGCCGGTTACGGCGTCAATTACCATCACTTTTTCCAAGACGATAAACACAGCTACCTTCGCTTCGGCTTTAGCGATCGAACCGGCAGTAACCTTCGGCACCACGACCTGGTCGGCTGATCAGCGCACTGTCACGGTTAAATTTGCCGCGCCGCTGGCCTTTGGCACGACTTACACGGTCACCCTGAATCCAACTCTGCTGGACGTCAATGGTCGCGCGCTCGACGGCAATGGCGACGGCAATGCCGGCGATGCCCTGAGTTTTCAGTTCACCACCTTCAACGTAGATTTGACCGGTCCGCAAGTCGAAAGCACTTTTCCGGGCATTGTCGATGAACTGGATATCGAGAGTCCCGTTACCGTAGTTTTCGACGAGATCGTCAAACCTGCGTCAGTTAATTCCATGAGCGTCCTGCTTAGCAGTGAAGGCAAGTCGCTGACGATCGAACCGCTTCTGACTACGATCAACAACAAATCCGTGCTCAGCCTGCGTTCCTATGCCATGTTGCAGTCGGATGTCGAAAACAATTTAACCCTGACCACCGCCATCACCGATACGCTGGATAATCCGCTCGCTAATGAATTCAGCCTCAATTTCCATACCGCCAATTATCATTATACCGACAAGGTAATGATTGACGATTTTTTAGGCAGTGGCGCCTGGCAGGCACCGAGCTACAGCGGCTCGACGGTCGGCATCATCGCTTCCGAATGTGAATTCGGGTACTCGACCACCGTATTTGTGCCGGGTCTGACATTTGATGCCGCCAAGAAAAAAGCCGCTTATTTGAAATACAAATGGGATATTGCCGCCGCCAGCAATCTGATCCGCGAGCATATCAACACCAGCACCCCGACGAGTATTAATATTGACACCAGTTACATCATCCAGTGTTATGTTTTTGGTGACGGGAGCGGGAATCTGTTCAATTTTTCCTTGTACGAAAAGAAAGCCGACGGAACCAATACGGGCGACATCATCGAAGTCGGCCCCTGGACGCCGGTTGATTGGCTCGGCTGGAAGTTGGTGGAATGGAATTTGAGCGACTCGACTCAGGTGGGCAGTTTCATCAGCGGGCATAACAATATGGACGGGCATCATTACGTGCTCGACGGGTTGCTCCTGAAGAAAGACACAAACAGCGCCGTCAGCGGACGGATCTATTTTGACGAACTCCGTCTGGTTAAAAGAATTCCCGGTCAACCCGCACCGAATACGGCGCCGCAAATCAGCGCCCTGCCGGATACCTCGGTTCAGTCCGGTAAACAAATCACCATCAAACCCAAATACACCGACCCGGACAATGACGCGCACCAGATCATCTGTCTGTCGGATACTTCCGGTGTATTTTTCAAGATTATGGGACATACCTCCGGTTCAACAGTCTATGTCAAAACCGTCAGCGGATACGTCGGAGTAGCTACGGTTAATGTCATCGTCAAGGATTTCGGCGTGGGTGAACTGTCGGATACGGTTACCTTCAAACTGACGGTGACGCCCGCCAGCGGAATTGACGACGGAATTCTGCCATTGTCCTATCAGCTGGATCAAAATTATCCCAATCCTTTCAATCCCACTACCACCATTCGCTTTACTCTGCCGCTCAATACGCAGGTCAGAATGGTGATTTACGACCTGTTAGGGCGCGAGCTGTTCGAACTCGTGAACGAGAGGATGAACGCCGGACAGCATACGGTAGTCTTTGATGCTTCCTCCCTGCCTTCCGGACAGTATATCTATCAGCTGATCACCGACGATAAAATATTGACCCGCAAGCTGGTGTTGATCAAGTAAGACAGGGTTGAGCTAAGCCGAAAACTGCGCTAGGGCAAAAAGCTCTGCTTTCCCTTGCTGCGTAGGTAGCTAGATCAGGTTAAGGTTTCACCGGTAGGAAATGAGACCTTTATCAGTCGGGTCAGTCCTGCTGATTTTACCCTATTCCGGAATTAGTATCAGGTTGCGCGGTCCAAAACCTCACGGATAATTTTCAGCGCTTCGGTCGGCAGGTAAGGTTTCTGGATGAATTGTGCCAGACCCGCCTTATAGAGCTCCGATTTCTGGGTGGGGTCGAGGAATCCGCTGGCCAAGATGATTTTAGCTTGCGGATTGATTTTCCGAATGCGCCGAAAGACCTCGTCACCATTGAGTTTCGGCAATCCCATATCCGAGATCACCAGAGCTATCTTTGACGAAGCTTTACCGTACTCTTCGACGCCCATCAGGCCATCGGTTGCAACGATCACCTTGTAACCCTGCGAATCCAGGACGGCGGTCATTAGTTCGACGATGCTTTCTTCGTCCTCGATCAACAGGATAGTTTCATTGCCGCGTTCGAAGGCCGGCATTTCAGCCGAGATGGTCGGTTTCGTTGCAGACAAACTCGCAGGAAGAGGTAAATAGATTATAAAGGTTGTGCCTCGGCCGGGTTGACTCTCCACATTAATAAAGCCGTTATGGTTGCGGATGATGCTGTGTACTGTTGTCAGCCCCAAACCTGTTCCACGTCCTAATTCCTTAGTCGTATAGAACGGCTCGAAAATCCGCTCAAGGGTCGCTTTGTCCATACCTGTACCGGTATCGGTTACGCGTAATTCCGCATAAAAATCACCGCTGGCATCTGCATGGTGCTTCCGCACCTGCTGACCGGTGACGCGATGGACGGTGACACGCAGTCGTCCACCCTGCGGCATGGCGTCGCGAGCGTTAAGACATAGGTTCATCAGGACCTGATTGATTTGAGAAGCATCTGCCATAACAATCAACGGTTCCGCATCCAAATCGGTTTCGACCTCGATGGTTTTGGGGAATGTCTCGGCTAACAGGTGCACTACCTCATTAACTATTTCTCCAAAATTAATCGACGCGGTCACCGGCTCAGCTTTGCGCGACAGGGTCAAGAGCTGCTTGACCAGATCGGCGCCACGTTGGCTGGTTTTTTCGATAGTTTCCAGACTATGCGTGACTTTATCCGGTGGTTGTTTACCCTGTTTAAGTAAGGTGGCATGACCGATAATAATGGCGAGGATATTGTTGAAATCATGCGCGATACCGCTGGCCAATTGCCCCAAGGCTTCCAGCTTCTGGGTCTGGCGGAGGTGCTCTTCACTCTCCTTCAGCGCCGCTTCCATACGTTTTCTCTCGGTAATGTCCTCTGCGACACCTTCGATCCACCCTTTTTCCGGAAAAACTCGCGCCGAATACTTTGCCCAAAAAATAGAGCGATCCTTGCGGTAAAAACGCGCCTCAAAATTGCGGATGAATCCATTTTGTTTTATTTCAGCTAACATCGCTTCTCGTGTTCCTGGATCCACATAATTATTAGCAGTAAAATATTCCGCGATAAATCCCTCGCGGTTGTTATACCCAAACATTTCAGCCAATTGGTCATTACTTTCGAGGATTTTACCATCGGAAATACGAGTACGAAACAGGCCTACCTGAGCATTTTGGAAAAGATTGCGGTAAGTTTCTTCACTGTCCAGTAGTTTGGTTTCTGCTGATTTGCGGTCGGTAATATCGTGGATTACCGAGTGCAGTAAGTCTTTCCCCTTAAATTCGATCTTGCTGGAGAAGACTTCGACGTCGCGTATCGAGCCGTCCGCACGGCGATGGCGAAATTCGAAATGCACCCGCTGTCCCCGCCGGACTTTTTCCATCTCCTTTTTGACCTCGTCAGCAGGTAAGGTATTGATATCCTGAATTCTCAGGTTTTTAAGTTCCTCGCGTGACCAACCATAGAAACTCACCGCGGCGTTATTGGCATCTATTATCTGACCGGTGTCTGGATCAATCAGGAGCTTGACCGCCGAGTGCTTTTCGAACAAATTGCGGAACGATTGTTCGCTGTCATGCAGTTCCTGCTCGACCTGTTTCCGTTGGGTAATATTCCGCGAAACCCCATATATTCCGATAATATGACCTTGAGCATCACGGAGCCACTTCAGAGCGTTATCAAACCAAAGTAAGTGTCCATCCTTATGATAGTACTGGAATTCAAGGTTCAGAGTACGATCAGGATCATAATGTCCGCTTTGTTCATTCAGCAGTTCCTGCTTTAGCATGCTACGCAAGTTTTGCAGGGTTTCGGGTGGCATCATTGTCTCAACTGGCTGGCTTTTACGTTCTTCCGGCGTAAAGCCCAGGACTTTTTCGATGGAAGAGCTGACGAAGGTTGTCCGCAAATCCAGGTCGAGCGTCCAGATTATATCAGCCATGTTTTCCGTCAGAAAGCGATAGCGAGCCTCTCTTTCCTGGAGAGCCAATTCCGCCACTTTGCGTTCGGTAATATCTAAATGTACTCCTGAAGCTCTTAATGGTTTGCCTTCGGCATCGCGCTCAGTGATGCGTCCCAAGTTCAGAATCCATTTATAACTGCCATCCTTGGCACGCAGGCGATGTTCGATTTGCATGAAATCACCGGTACCTTCATCCTGCTCCTTGATTTTAGCTCGGGTGAAGGCGAGATCAT
>Ga0209609_10001028_pt1 | contig 16426 bp, 11 predicted proteins | sample LakKivw325mmetaG_FD_184136 | JGI IMG/M metagenome (GOLD analysis project Ga0209609, IMG submission 184136) | Anoxic lake water microbial communities from Lake Kivu, Rwanda to study Microbial Dark Matter (Phase II) - Lake Kivu water 325m metaG... | ecosystem: Environmental > Aquatic > Freshwater... | reverse complement strand
TTTTCAGTACCAACGCTTATCCTTACAAAATTTCCTCTAAACCCGCTGAATTTGCCGAACTTTCTCACGATAATTTTCTTATCCAAAAGTTTCCTGTAAAACCCATCCGCACTCATGGGTGAAACATCGACCAGCAGGAAATTCGCTTCGGAAGGATACGCCTTAAATTTTTTACCCAATTCCTTATACAAAATTTTTCTATCCTTCCGGATTTTTTCAACGCATTTTTTCATGTACGCAACATCATCAAGCGCGGCCACTGCGGCCTCTATCGCTATTGAATTCACGTTGAACGGCGGCCTTATCCGCTCCATAAGCCCAATAACTTTTGCATCCGCAATCATGTAACCGACACGCAAACCCGCAAGCCCGAACGCCTTCGCAAACGTCCTGAGCACGATAAGGTTGTTGTACTTTTTTGTAAGTTCCACCACGCTTTTTCCGTAAAACTCGACATATGCCTCGTCAACCACCACGATTTTTTCAGTTTTTAAAATTTTTTCGATATCTCCCTTACTTATCACAGTCCCAGTCGGGTTGTTCGGATTGCCCAGAAACAAGATGTTCGTATTTTTTATTTTTTTAATAAAATTTTTAACATTAAATTTGAAATTCTTATCCAATGGAACGCTCACCGGTTCAATGTCATAAATCCTTGGAACAAGTTCGTATTCCGCATATGACGGGTAAACGCTTGCGGTTCTTCCCCGAAACGTCTTTAACACAAAATCCATGAGCTCATCGGAACCGTTCCCGAGGATTACGTTTTCCGGCTTTACCTTACAATAACGCGCTATTTTTTCCTTCAGTTCAGGATACCTATAAGGATAAACATAAACCTTCCCGGCACTATCCCTAATCGCTTTCACTACCTTCATTGAAGGTCCGTAGTTGTTCTCGTTCGATGCCAACTTTATGCAGCCCTCTATGGTTTTTCCCGGAACGTATTCGTCCAGGCCGAAAACCCAGGGCTTTACCGTTTCCTTCAGGTTCATTTTAGCCTTTTCATGAATTGAATCGGATTGTCTTTCACCACCTTTAATGCTTCGTTCTCATCCAAACCCGCATCCAGAGCGACCTGCAACGCAGTTTCCTGCGTTACCAAATCCTCTGGTTCGTGAGCGTCCGTGTTTACCAGAAGTTTCGCTCCGGTTTTTTTTGCAATTTTTGCAACCCACTCGTTCCCCGTGCAGTGACCTCTTCTCGTGCTTAGCTCGAGGTAAATGTCGTTTTTTCTTGCGGTTTCTGCGTTTTTCTCCGTGATTTTTCCCGGATGTGCGAGTATGTCCACATACCTGCACTTCACCGCCTCCCTGTTCGTTCCTTCTTCCACCGGCTCGACAGGAGTTTCGCCATGGACCACCACCAAATCCGCTTTCAGCGCCTTTGCCTTTTTCGCGAGTTCCGCGATTTTGTTTTTTGGTATGTGCGTCAATTCCACACCAACGTAAACCTTAATGCCCCATGGAATCTGTCCTTTAATTTTCTGCTGGCATTTCAGCACGTGCTCAAGGTTCGTGAAATCCACGTGGTCGGTTATTGCGATTGCCTTGTAGCCCTTCACGAACGTGCGCCTTACCAGTTCCGTCGGGCACAAAACGCCCTCGCTGAAAAAAGTATGCGTGTGAAAGTCGCATCTTTTGCCAATATCCTTCGCCATGGTTAATCATGCATGTATAAACTTAAATTTTACCATGTATTCCTATTCTATCACATGGAAATCATTTTTTTGGGAACGTCGGGTTGCATACCCACGGAGCACCGGGGCCTACCGAGTGTTCTGATAGATCACCTCAACCAGCAATTCCTCTTCGACTGCGGCGAAGGGACGCAGAGACAGATGAGGATGGTGGGGATAAACTTCATGAGAACAGACAACGTTTTTCTCACGCACCTGCACGCGGACCACTTTCTCGGTCTTGGAGGAATGATACAGAGCATGGATTTTCTGGAGCGCGACACCGATTTGAACATCTACGGACCAAAGGGAACAAAAGAAACAATAAACCACCTGCTTTCAGCAGGAACGTTCGGGCTTGACAGTTTTTGCGTGAAGGTTCACGAAATAAAATCCGGCCTTGTCTTGGAGGGGGGAAAATTCCAAATAACCTGTGCCAAAACCCTGCACACGCAAAACTCGCTTGCATACTGTTTCGAGGAAAAGCCGCACCGCGAATTTTTGAAAAAAAAGGCCCTTGAACTTGGGGTTCCCGAAGGGAATCTTTTTTCAAAGCTGCAGGATGGTCACTCGATAAAGGTCAAGGGAAAAACTATACGTCCTTCACAAGTTCTCAGCGATCCGATTCTTGGAAGGAAGGTCGTTTACACCGGAGACACGAAACCGTGCGATTCTGTAATAAAACTTGCAAAGGGCGCTGATGTTTTAATTCACGAGTGCATGTTCTCACAGGAGGATTTCGAAAAGGTTAAGGATATGGCACACTCAACCACCAAAGAGGCAGCAGAAGTCGCAAAGAAAGCCAACGTGAAACAACTTTACCTCGTACACTTCAGCCAGCGGTACAAAGACCCAAAAATACTCGAGAACGAGGCAAGGAAAATATTTCCGGAATCTTATGTTGCGAGCGACCTAGAAAGGATAAAGGTGCCGAAGCATTGGTAAATACTCATCAATGTTGCGTGTACATCTCGTACATCGCCATCTGCTCGATTATGCTCGGGTCTATCTCATTGAGCGATTCCATCATCTCCCTGAACGTTTCACCCAAACGTCTAATGAATTTCCTTATGGGTCTGTCAACTCTTTTGACAGCCACCTCAGCCGAAAGAACTAAAGGGACTATAGGTATCGTCAGTTTAAGTCCGGATTCAACAAGCGGCTCCTGCTGTGCCCTGTTGAGTGCAGTCTCTATAGTTTGCTTATACTCCGGAAGCCCTGCACTGATTGCCCTAAGCTGTTGTGTTATCTCCCCATAGTATCGCTCCTGCGTCTGCCTGTCCAATCTCCCCACATTTTCAACCAGCAATCTAATGTCACCCCGCAGCTGCTCCTGGGTGGATTCACTTGCGAGTCTCACAGCGCTTTCTATACTCTCGGCCAATCTTCCGTGCTCCAAACTCATCTGCGCCCTTGCCCTACCTATCTCATCCCTCATAAATCCTTTCAAACCCTCGAGTTCTTCGAGTATGACCCTTGTTTCTGTAGTGTCCCTGATATGCGCCTTGTCGTGTTCATCAACATTACCCCAAAGTCCGCGAAAGGTTTCAACATCCTTCAGTGCGTAAGTGCGGTTGGTTGCAAGACCCCTCGCCACGATAAGGTCCGTAGCATGCATCAATCTCACATAGGGCTTGTCGGAAAAAACCGCCGCAAGTTCTGGGTCTTCCTCATCGAGCCGATCCTTGAGTTTTATAATCGCAGCAACCACGTGCGAGTTGTTGCCCATGAACCCTCTTTTCACTTCTCGTCTCTCCGTGCTGTCCAACTCCGGAAGGTCGGGGTCGACAGAAAGTATTTCGTCAAGTGCATCTGCTATCCTCTCCCTCTGAATTCCCACTCGTGCACTCAGCCCGTTTATCTGGTCCTCGAGTGTTACCTCCAATGGGATACCCATGTACAAGGGTTCAAGATAAACACCGAATCTCGATTTCCCTACTTTTCCTTGGGCGCAGGGAACCTCACTTATCCTGTATATCCTCCTGACGTTGTCCTCCCGCATCAACAGCCCGTATCTGACCGGCTTGCCCTGGTCGAGGAATTCATAAACATCAAGAGTCATGTTATCGTTGGTTTTTGCTCTACCTACGATTCTTCCCGTCGCCATTATCGAACTTCCCGTTTCTGCGATTCTTTCCGCGGGTTCTCTAATCTCTTCGAATAGCACCCTTCTGTAATAATAAGTATGGTCCGATTTTTTCGTTGGCGGCACTACAAACAGGTGGGCGTCAAACCCCACACTCATCTTATCCCCCATAGGGCTCCAGTGTTTCCTTACGGCAGTAACGTTTCCGCTGCGGTCAAAATCCACACTGACAGCAAACTCCGGTGGTTTTCCGAGTTTTGATGGTGATGGCACACCCATCTCACTGAATCCTGGGGCGCTTTCCGTAAGCGGAAGGTGAACCAGCATCGTGCATCCATCATCATGCTCAACAGAATCCGTGAGGTCGTGATTTTTCCGTATGACCCTTATGGTTCCCACATCCGGAAACAAATTCTCAACAAAACCATGGGCAACCAGCTGCTCCAAAGTTTTTGTAACCCTCGATACAAGGAATCCATCGCTGGTCAACGAACAGTAACTTTCAAGCGTGCATATCGGATAAAGCGAGCGCGGCCCGAGTCGGACGCTAGCCATTTTTCTCTCGGCAGCATCAACGCTCTCAGAAGTTCCGAAACCGAGAGTCCTGCCCCTCATAGGCTTTCTGACAACACCAAGATCAACGGTTCGTATCTGGGGATTAGACTCGAGACATACCCCCAATCTATCCTTGCCATTTGTTGTGCCAATAAGTTCATGGATTGGAGTCGTATTTATCTTTTCTATAACAGCTTCAAGAACGCCTACCAGTTCCCCCATCGCTGCTCTTCGTTGTTCCGAGTCATCCGGAAGGTCCTTTACCCTTACACCACTCAGCGATGTTTCTTTTCTCTGTTTTACCTTGCTTTGCATAATATATTTCTCGCAGTTAGGAATTAAATACCACCAAATTGGGAAAAAGGTTTGGGCCCGCTGAGATTTCTGAACCGCGGAAAACCTAAGGTTTTCCCCAGTTCCAAGTTCCTCCTGACCCTTCCCTAAGTGCGACCTTTGGTCGCATATTCTTCTTTCTTTTGGGGATGAAAGCACTTTTCTTTCTTAGGAAGAAAGAAAAGGGTTTCTATGGGCCCGCCGAGATTTGAACTCAGGTCTCTAGCTATTTTGCAAGGCGGCTAAGCATAGCGCATGCCGCCTATTTTTGATCAAACTTTTCCTAAAAGTTTGTCCCAAAGCTAGAAGGATAGACCAAACTACCCTACGGACCCTTTTGATTCGTGAATCGATTAATTACCACATCGCCGTAGTTCAGGTGCGTTAAGCCCTTGGCTTAATGCGCCATGTTTTGGTAAACCTTTTGTTAAAAGGTTTCTACCCTACGGACCCGTGAAATAATAATATGAAGATTAAATATATTAGTTGTGTGATATTATCTTAAAATGAGAAAAATCTTATTGCTTTTAATCGTTCTCTTCATTATCGAAACCGTCAATGCTGCAAACATCACAAGCGATTTCATGGTCCTCCAGTGGAACTACAGTTCCAAGGAGGTCATAAGTGGTTTGGCTGTCGGTGACATAGATAACAACGGTTATGATGAGGTGGTTTTTTCATCATCCAAGGAGGGGGTTGTCTATGCTCTCGATAACAATGGTGTGATGAAATGGAAGGCTGACATCCACACGTACGTTAGCGACGTTTACCTTGGTGATATCAACAGTGATGGCAATCTGGAGATCGTGGTGAATGCCGGCACCCATTTCCAGGTTTTGTCCTCAACAGGCGAAACTTTGTGGAAGTATTCATTCCGTCCGGGCACGATTGATGAGGTACTTGACGTATACATAGACGACCTGGATGGGGACGGCAAGTCCGAGCTACTTTTGGGCGCATGTGCGAAATCGCGCTGTGACAAGGGGTATCTCTACGTTATCAACGCAAGTGGGGGGCTCATAACGAGTTACACGACTGCTGATGTTTGTCCTAACAAAATTTCCTCGGCAGACCTAGATGGAGACGGAAGAAAAGACATCGTGCTCGGAACAGTCAACCGTGGGATAAGAACGTATCAGGGGTGTGATGTAAAGTTCGGGAATCCTGCAAGCGTGATTGCGCTGAAACTTGATGACAAGGAACTCAGGCCACTTTGGGAATACCCAACCAGCGGTGGCGTCAGAGGGTTGCTCATCACGGATGTGAATGGCGATAAGCATGGCGATGTTCTTGTCGCCTCACAACCCAATTTCTATCTCCTGGGGAATGACGGCAATCTCGAGTGGGATTACCCTGCGGTGAGTTATGTTGAGAGCATCCACGCATCAGACCTGGATTTTGATAACAAAACCGAGGTTTTGTTAGGTTCGGATAGTATGTACGTTTTCGACAGGAATGGCAGATTGAGATGGACTGGCATAACCAACAGCAGGGTTTATTCCGTTTTCGTGACGGATCTGGACAACGACGGCAGACTCGAGGTTATTGCAGGCTCTGACAGGATCTACATATACAACGCTACCGGCGGTTTGCTCTGGACCTCCAAGGGGTTCGTATCCATTAACAGTATCGAAGTTTCGGACCTGGATCATGACCAGTACCCCGAAATAATCGTGAGCTCGGTTAAACACGTCTATGTCTTTAAAACGGGCGCATACGGAAAGCGCATTTATGCCACGAACTACTACCTTAAAGCAGAGAACTTTTACAAATCCAATTACCTGGCGGATGCGCTCAAGTACGCGAACATGTCCAAACAGCTGTACTCGGAACTCGGCGACCTCCAGGGCGTTTCCAGATGCATAAACCTGGTATCCAACATAAGCATCCAAATGGCCGGCCACGAAACTTTGCTGAAGGATGCAAAGACGAACTACAATCTCTCGAGGGAGGCGTTCATCGCAAAGGATTTCGTTAACGCACTGAGGTATGCCATCGCTGCAAGGGAGAAGTATCTGCTGCTTAACGATACATATTACACATCAAAGTGCGACGAGACGATAAACAGTTCGTGGATGGGGATAAAGTTTGCCGCAGACGAGTTGTACAAGAATGCAACCGATAGGTACAACAACAGGGACTACAAAAATGCGCTGAAGGATGCGGAAAAATCGAGGGAGTACTATACACTCATCAACCACTCCGAAGGCGTCGCAAACGTAGAAAATTTGATATCCCGGATAAGTGACAGGATATCGGAAAAAACCCCCGGCATACTCAGCAGAATAAAAATTTCGGGTGAAACGTACAAGACGGCAGGTATCGCTGCTGTTGTTGTGATGCTCGCTGCGGTCATTTTCGTGGTTGCGAGAAAGGCATCAAAAAAGTTCAGGCGCCCGAGTTTCGGGAAAGGTTTGCGTGCCGAGGAGAAGGAGATGATACGCAAATACAGGGAGTCGAAAAAAACCGAAGAGGAGTCGTGGGGTTCCCTGAGAAGGACGCCGCCAAAAACAAAGGTGCAGGTCGTGGCCGAAGACCCGCACAAGATGGAGTATCTTTCAAGATACAAAAAACCGGTGAGGGTTCGCAAAATTTCCAAACATCATCACAAGAGGATTGGCGTTACAATCAAACTGAAAAAAGTTTAACTCGCTATATGTTCCGATATTTGCGCAGTCTCAATATATCATGAATCCTCCTCGCAGCAGTGTCGGCGAAAAACAGTGCCAGTGCAGCAATCACGAAATATAACGTCAAAAGTTTCCGCTCCTTTACATCCTCCACCGATTTCTCTTTCGCGTAATCCAGAATGTCGCTCTTCAGCAGTTCGAGGTCCCTCAGGGTATAAAATTGTCCGTTCGTGATTTCACTCAGGCGTGCGAGCGTGCCGATGTTGATGCCCAGAGAACCGTACTCGTCCGGGTAATTCACTGCCACGGCATCCGTGTCCTCACCCTCTTGGGTTGATGCCTTCAGACCGTAAAAACCTGTGCTTTCGGGGCTGAAATCGGACTTGAATTTGTTGAGCCCGATTTTTTCTGCCGAAAGGGTAGTGACTTTATCTACATGCTTCAGGTAAACCGAAGGCGTTTTTTCGGTTTGCACTTCAAAATTCGCGGTTTTCCCGAGGTTCGTGTCGATGCTTGAAATTCTTACGCTCTTTGACTTCTCCAAATCGCCGATTGCCCAGTTCGTCGTTGCTCCTATCAGGCTGCCCTTGTCCTTCGTGTAGAGTTCCGAACCCCATAATTCGCCGTTGTCCGTTGTCAGAACCGCAACCCTTCCCAACCCGAACCTCCAGACCGTGAGCAACGGTTGCGACGTTCCGGATGTGAGCAGCACCTGCGCTATAGATTTTTCATCCACCCTGTTGAAATCGCTGACTGAAACGTAATCCCAGTCAAGGTTTTGCGTTATGAAGTGATACCTCGTTTTAATGTTGACGGGGTATGTTTTCTTTTCCGCTTCCTCCTCTTCCTTGCCGAATTCTATTCTCAGCCGTTGATACTCCTCCGGCTTGAAGTATAGGCCCTTGCCGGAATATGCGAGCTGCTTCATCACAGCTTCGTCGGTATCGAAACCAACGCCTATCGCATGCGTGACAATGCCTTCCTTTGCAAGCTCCGCTACACGTTCAGCGGTTAGCTCCACGCGGGTCTTTCTTATGACGCCGTCAGACAGTATCACTATGTACTTGCTGCACGTGAAATACCTGAGCATTTCCCCTGCGGTTCCTATCGCTCCGAGCAGGTCGGTGCCGCCGCCAAATTGCAGTCGCAGAATTTTTTCTTCTAAGTCAGTGCGCGTGTTCTCCAACTTGTCGATTGGTGCCACAACGTACGGCATGGTGTTGAACGCCAGTACTCCCACACTGTCCCTCGCATCCAAATCACGGAGCATCTTTATCGCGAGCGCCTTTTCGACATCTATCTTAGTATTTTCACTTTGACCGTATTCCGTGCTCAGCGAAACGTCTATAAGGAACACCACCGCTATCTCCTTTCTCCTGTCGCGGGCCTTTTCTGCGGATTTCACCGGAAGCAGATTTTCAAGGTAGCTGTTGTAATAGCCGCCAAACTCAAACGAGTTTTTACCGCCAACCACTACCAGTCCGTTGTCGTCCAGTAGGTAATCCCTGAGGTTGTCAACGTCGTTTTTGCTGAACTGGTTTGCATTGAGGTCATCCAGCACCACCGCACCGTAATCCCTGTAATCAACATCCGTGCTCTGGGTCGAACTCACCTGATAAAGGGTTCCCAAAGCATGGGCGAGCGCGGAGTATGAGTTGTTCGTTATAAGAAGCACGCGCGGTTTGTCAACGACGTCCACCGCCTTGTAAAAAACATCGTTTTCCGCAAAGCGGTCGTCGTCGGGTTCTATAGAAAATTTAAGTTCATGGACGCCGGTTGTCGAGAAACTTATCGTCAGCGGAATTTCCAGGGTCTCCGTTTTTTGTGCAACGACCTTCTGGTAAAAAGGTTCGTTGTCCACCCACACCCTGAGTTTGTACTCCGTTTTCTCATCGAACGTTTTTCCAATCACCACCGTTATCTCGTAATCCGACTTCGCGGTTGTTTTTTTGTTGCCCCGAACGTCCGAAATGTAGACATCCGGTTTCTCTATCTCCGGCGCCAGTGACAGTATCGTCACGTTCGCATTCCTGAGCGCCTTTGCGACCTCTATCGGGTTTCTGCCGTAGTTGCTGTTGCCGTCGGACACCAGCACTACAAGCGAATTGCTCCTTGTGGTCTTTATGAGGTTGTGGTACAAAGCATCGCCAAGCTCCGTCCTATTGCCCTTGGAGAACGTCTCAAGTTTTACAGCGTCCGATTGCTGCGTGAGGTTTCCGACGGTTGCACTCAAATCCTTCATCAGATTTTCGGCAGCGGTCAAACTCTCGTTGCTCATGATCTCCATGCTCGCCGACGCATCGTCGAGTATCGTTATCGGCGGTATCTCATGCCTTATCCGTTTGCTCTGGATCAGATACGGTGATGCAAGTGCGATTAAAAGCAGTGAGAGTATGAAAAATCTCACCAGCATGAACTTCAGCTTTCTCCCACGGAATTTTCCGTTTCTTATTATAAAATACAGAATCAGCACGACCGGAATGATGAGGAGCAGCATCGCGGGCTTCTCGAATCTTACGTCAAGTGAGAATCTCTGCAACCACCAGCTGGCCGAACTGGCTATCCAATTCGCGATGTCTGCCGGGTTCATATAAGGCCCCTCCTCTTGTAAAGCACTGCCTCAAGCAGCAGCATCAGAATAACAACAACAATCAGTTCTCTGAGGTAATCCTTCTTGACCTTTGCTGGTTTTTTCTCGACATCGAACTCGGAACCCATGACAGCGTCGGAACTTCCCGAACTGATGTTCGACTCCTGCTCATTAAGCAGATTTACCGGAAGGTCAACTTTTCCGTCCTCATAACCAAGCGTGTAGACGCCCGCTTCGTCCAGGAACAGTTTGTTCGTGGTTGCACGTTTGCCCGATGGCGTCGTGATTTCAACAACGCCGGGTAATGAGACGTACTCGCCGGTTCTATGGTCCATTATCCCTACCGTATGCCGTTCCCTGTTCATGAAATTCAGCAGGTTTGACAGCAGTATAGGGAAGGAGTAACTGTGCTGGAGATTACTCCACTTCTCGTCCGGGTTCACTCCAAAATAAATCACCCCGCCGTTTCCGTAACTCCGGTAGGCGAGCAGGGAATTGTTCTCCGTTTCCAGCAAACTCACCGAATCATTCTCCAGCACCGTTTTGTAGTACCTCTTCACCACCACGTTCTTCAGCGTTATATCCTTCGTAACCTCATGGTTCTGCGTTATCCTTACCGTTTTTTCCGCACCGACGATTTCGCGTATCTCCACGGGCATGAGTTTTTTTAGTTCGTCGGTGTACAGACCCTCAAGATTCTCGGTTCCAACAACTATCAAAGTTCCGCCATCTTCCACATACCCCTCAAGATTCCTGAATGTTCCTGGAAGTATCACTTCAGGGTTGACGCTGCCGACAATCACAAAATCGTAGCCCTCGGTGTCAGGGATTACGGGGGGAAATACCGGCTTCAAAACAGCGTTGTCGAGCGAGAACACGGCCAGCCGTAAATATATGTCGCGGTTTTCGGAAGTCAGGAGCATAATCCTGTGGGTTTTCAGTTCCGGTATCAATGCAAACGCCTTGTTATCCACCTCCAGGTCGTCGCTCTTCTCCAACTCTACGGTTATAAGCTGTTCGTCGTCCGATATGCTCGGGCTGAAGTGGAAAAACGTATTGCTGAAAGCGTTTATCTGCTCCTCCGAGCCTGCAATCTGTACATCGTCGCTCTTTACCCTCACGTTTATCATGCCTCCCCACCCCCCGCTATTCTTAACGTTGAATCCGAGAAACAATTTCCTTTTATCGTCAGCAGAACGCTCTGCCTTGATGTTCGTTATCCCCAGGTTGTTGTCCGAGTTACCGACCCGTATGAATGAAACTTCTATGCCCTCCAGGGAGGCGAGTTTTTTTGCAACAGCCGGGCTTAAACTCTCCGAATTCGAAAAATCCGAAATCACGTAAATAATTTTTTTTAGCGTGCTTCCCGACAGCATGTCCCTCGCCAGCAAAATCGAGTCCCCGAGGTTCGTTGCGGTATCCGCGCACTCCACTTTATCCAAGGCCACAATTGCGCTTTCCCTGTTGCCTGCGCTCAGCGCCGCGATTGGTATGTTCTCGGCGAGCACAATGCCTGCAAAACTTTTTTCACTCAGTTTGCTGACGATGCTGCCTGCGATTTTTTTACCCTCCTCGAATCTGGACGGCTCAACGTCGCTTGCCTTCATGCTTGCGGACGCATCCAAAACCACCACAATCGTTTCGTCTTCCGTTTGCACCTGCTCCGTCATGATAAAAGGCCCTGCGAGTGCCAGAACCAGCACCGTTATTATCAAAATCTGGAGCAAAAGCAGCGGGTCATGCACGAATTTCTGCAAAAAAGAACTGAACCTTTTTGTCTTTTCAATCGCCATTATGAACATAACCGAAGGTATGACGATGTGTTTCGGCTTCGGTTTCAGCAGGTAAAGTATTATTACCGGTACAATTAGCAGCAGGCCCCAGAGTGCAGTCGTGTTGGTTAACCCGAGAGGTGGCATTTTAAGATCCTCTCCTCACACCACCAACAAGTTCGATAAACGCGTCTATGATTGGTTTATCCGTGGTCAGCGTCACGAACGTTATCCCCAGACTGTTGCAGATTTCCCTTATGGACATTATGTGTTCCTGCAACCTCTCCTTGTACTCGTGCTTGAAACCCGGGCTGAGGAACGTTCGTTCCATGCGTCTCGTTTCCGAATCTTCGAACTTTATGTCGTCGTCCCATCTCAAATCCACCTCGCCCGGGTCGAGAATCTGTATCATGGTCACGTCCTTCGAGTGCCGCGCCATCCTGTAGATGCCATCCTTCAAAGAATCAAGTGGTTCTATAAAATCGGAAATTATTATGCTCAGGGACTTTGATTTTATGAGTTTGGTGTATTGACCGACAGCCATCGACAGGTTGGTTTTTCCGTAAAGCTGCGTCGTGTTCAGCAGGTGCAAAACCTTGAACAGATGCGTTTTGCCCTTCTGCGGTTTCATAACATCCCTGAGCGTTTCTGAGTACAAACCGGTTGTAAATTTCTCGTGGTTTTTGACAGACAGGTAACTGAAACCGAGCGCGATGCTGCCTGCGTAGTCGAATTTTTTCATCCTGTCAGTACCGAAGTCCATGCTCGCAGACGCATCCAGAAGTATGTGCAGTATCATGTCCTTCTCCTCTTCGAACCTGCGTATGTACAACTTTTCCGTCCTGCCGTAAACGCGCCAGTCTATCAGTCTGAAATCGTCGCCTGCAAAATATTCCCTGTGGTCCGCAATCTCCAAACCCCTTCCGGGCACGATTGACGGACGGCCTCCAGAAACGACGTTCGAAACCCGTTTCCTCATGACCAGGGTCAGTTCCCCGAGTTCCTCAAGAAATGATGGGTCTATCGCCATTGCACACCACTACACAGCTTTCAGTATCTCCTCTATAACATCGTCCGGTGTTATCCCCTTTCGTTCTGATTCGAAGTTCAGTATCAACCTGTGCCTCAAAACAGGGAATGCCATCGTTTTTATGTCCTCCTTGCTCACGTAATTCCTGCCCCTGAGAAGCGCGCGCGCCTTGGCAGCCAACACTAAACCGATGGAAGCCCTTGGGGATGCCCCGTACTCAAGATAGCGATGCGCAGCACCACCATCAACCGGTCGCGTTGTCGTTACAATCTTGAGTGCATACTTTCGTATCTCATCCGCAATCGGCATCTTTCTCGTAAGCTCCTGCATGGCCTTTATCTCGTGCGCACTCAAAATTTTTCTGACCGGTGGCAGTGACCCCGAGGTGTAAAGCTGCACTATCCTGTCCTCGTCCTTCTCATTTGGATAACCAATCAGTATCTTCAGCAAAAATCTGTCAACCTGCGCTTCAGGTAACGGGTAAGTGCCCTCCATCTCTATCGGGTTCTGGGTCGCAAGAACAAAAAACGGCTCCTCGAGTTTGTAGGTCGTCGTACCGATTGTCACCTGCTTCTCCTGCATCGCCTCCAATAACGCGGACTGCGATTTCGGCGTCGCCCTGTTTATCTCGTCCGCAAGAAGGACGTTTGTGAACACCGGACCGGGCTCAAACCTGAAGCTTTTCCTTCTGGAAGCGTCCTCCTCTATGATGTACGTTCCAGTTATGTCGGAAGGCATGAGGTCGGGAGTGCACTGAATCCTGCGGAACTTGAGGTCCATCACGTCGGAAAGCGTTTTTACAAGAAGCGTTTTCCCCAAACCCGGAAAACCCTCGAGCAGCGCGTGGTTGTTCGTGAATATCGCGACAAGAATCTGCTCAACGACATCGTCCTGACCGATAAACGCCCTTCTCGCCTCGTCCAGGATTTTTTCGTGCAGGCTTTCAACCCTCTTGTAGGCCTCCTGCGGCCCGTAGGTGGAATCCATTTTTTTGTAGTATTTTTCCTCTTCACTCGTTTCGGCAGTTTTGTCCTTGCTCACTGCCTCCCAGATACTTCCCCCTCTTTTCATTTGCTTACCTCCAACAATCCTTCAAAATACCTTCGCACTATGCTTTCGTGCTCCGCGGCTATCGCGCACTCATCACACATGTCTGCGGATTCAACCTCAGTAATCTCGATGGGTTCGGTCCTGACGTTTTCCGTGGTTTCATCCACGTTTATTTCCCCGCCGTATTCCGGGTGCAGCTGGAAATCAAGGTCCTGGCCTTCGAGATTCGCAGAGGACGCATCGCCGAAGATGTTCGGGTTTTCGTTACTCCCAACGCCGCCGCCCATTCCAGGAATCGGGCCGACGTTGTAACCGGGCTGCTCACCGCCCGAACTTGCACCCAACCTTCTCTGCTCGTTCTCGTTCGAGTAATTGCTTACCTCGAAATCCCTGCCCCATTCCATCCCATTGAAACCCTCGCCGCGGTCTATAACCGTTCTCATTCCGCCAAGTGCTCTGTCCTTCAGGAATCCAAGGTCAAATCCCCTGAAATCTATCATCGTCAGCGTGAGTATAATAAACGTGAGAAGTATCACTGCATAAACCCTTTTTGCGACATCCGGCGTTTCAACGAATCTCGATGTTCTCAGTCCGTCAATATCGACCACAACATCACTTATAAGGCTGTCAACAATCACATTCCTCCTGCCCCTGTTATCGAATGCGGTTTTCAGTTTTTCGTCCAGAGTGGGATATTTTTTCCCAACGGCATCAACGACGCGCACCCTCATCTCTCTGGCAAGCAGAACAAAAAAACACACCACTGCCGGCACGAGGGCATAAAGCGCGTTTATCCCCAAAAGCTGGCATAAAATCGTGAACAGAAGGAATGCGAGAATAACATTCAGGAGCAGATGGTAAACCCTCACTTCAAGGAACGTTTTCCTGAATTCGTCGATGCGCATGGTAAATTTATCCATCCTACTCCAGCAATTTTTTCATTTTGTAGACGATGTCCTCAAGTTCGTCAACCAACCCTTCAAGGTCGTTCAGCTCGCCTTTCAGTTCACTCATGTCGCTTTGCAAATCCGTTTTCAGAGCCGAGTTGGTTACGTCATCAATTTTATCGTCCATCTCCTTCGTCACGTTCTTCGCTGCAAGAACCTTTTTCCTCATAGAAACGCGGGAGTCGTCAACATCATCGACGTGCGTCCCCATGTTGAGCAGTGCGGATTCGGCAGCCACAAGTTGGTTGCTTACATCGGTCAACTCCTTCGTTTTCAGCTGGTAATTGACATCACAAACATCTAGGTCCTTTTTCGCCTCTGTATACGCACTTTCCAACCTTTTATTCTCCCCCCGAGTTATATTCAAATCCTCCTGGAGCTCCTCCTTTTCCCCTTGCAAGGCGGTGAAGTGCTCTCCGAGTGAAAGTTCACGGTTTTTTGAAAGGTTTAGTTCGTTGATGTAGTCCAGCAGGATTTTCTCTTTCTTGTTGAGCAAATCTTCCTTTGCGTTAACAAGCGTGATGGTCTCATTAAGCTCTGAGGCTTTTTTGTCGATATCTGTTTGGGCATCCGCATAACGTGCGCTAAGGCCCTGATAAACGCTTTTGTAATACAGCGTCAGTGCTATCATCGATACTAAACTCAGGAGCAGCAATCCGAAAAGTATAAAGTTCACGTCTTTTCTCATCGTGTTACTCTATTAGCAGGCAACCTTAAATTTACCCAATAACCCTCTCGCCACTGACTTAGTCATGACTTACCCAAAAATCACGCCCAAGTCACAAAACAGGCACATCCCAAACCGCAAAAAACAACATCCGTCGCCCCTGTCACAGTGCATGCATGCCTGCAGTCATGAGCAGAGGCATAAAAATCAGCCAAAATGCTTAAAAATCATGACAAAAAACGAAAGGTTTTTAAACTATCATGACTATGTCATAATAGTCATGAGAGATTCACTACCTGACCACAACAAGGAATTTGAACGGCTGGTTGGCGACCTGTCTGAGGCAGTGCACAACATAAGCGACCCAGTTGCCCTAGCAACCATGCTTTACTCCATCGCCGAGGAGAAGAAGTCCAGCAATCTTATCGTCAGAGACATAAACGGCAAATTCGACAACATCGTGCAGAAGCTGAACGACATCCTTGAGGAGCTGAAGAAACTTAACGAAAGAAAAACAGGGCAGGTTTCCGGCTTGCCGCATCCCGACGAACTCTCGGACCGCGACCGCGAAATCATCGAGTTCATCAGGGAGAAGGGCAGGGCATGCGCGGAGGAGGTCCAGGAAAAGTTCCAGTACAGCGGCAGAAACGGCGCATCTGCAAGGCTGAGCAACCTGTTCAAAAACAACATGCTCGAAAAAATCTTCATAGGCCGGAAGGTCTATTACAAATTAAAAACATAAAAACAAACAAAACACAAAAACATCACGCTTACCACCCCGCGTGGTAATTCAGCCAGCCACCATCCCCCAGCCTCTCTGTATAGGCTGGGGGCCATTCTCACAAAAAATCAAAAACAAACCAAGAAAACATAAATCAAGCTTACCACCCTGCGTGGTATATCCAACCGACCTTTTAACAAAAGGTCGATCAAAACAGGTGCGGCCTGCGCTTCGCTTAGCCGCACTGACGTCAAACAAACAAATCAAAAAAAACAAACACAAAACATCAAGCTTACCACCCCGCGTGGTAATTCAGCCAGCCACCATCCCCCAGCCTCTCTGTATAGGCTGGGGGCCATTCTCACAA